>Ga0206106_100158_pt1 | contig 109008 bp, 90 predicted proteins | sample 1B1ome_FD_148677 | JGI IMG/M metagenome (GOLD analysis project Ga0206106, IMG submission 148677) | Enriched microbial communities from leaf-cutter ant dump, University of Wisconsin, Madison, United States - 1B110A | ecosystem: Environmental > Terrestrial > Nest > Insects nest > Nest dump...
GCAGAAAAAGAAAGTAGCGCCAAAGACGGCGCTACACAAGGTAAACATACTGTCGAAATATCGCAGTTTGCTTCCTCTCTGCAATCACAAATTTATGACTAAAAATTTGGAATTAATGATAGTACCTACATCCCAGCGGCAGCGGCCTCTGACCGCATAGTTTGAGCAGCGGTCAATCACAGATAAAACATCCATAGATTTTTCCGAAAAATACCGCATTTTATTTATTTTTGGATTAGCAGAAAAACCGATAAGGTTTCCAAAACCTTATCGGTTTCGCCTGTAAGTGTTAAAACAGAATTATGGCGTTAGAGTTCTCTTTTCATTCAGAGCATTCTCCTCGCTGCGACATAGTCAGAGGATGCCGAACGACCGTCTGGACACTACGGCGAAATGGGCGCCACCGCGGCAGAAGAACGTTATGATGATTCCCGGTTTTCATCGGCAAGATATTATAACTACGGAGTTGATGAATTTGATGGATTACGAATGTACGCCAGGTTCATTAATCATGGTTATTACAGCTTGGTTGCGGTGGGTGGGGACACCCACCGCGATAGGAGTTTCAATAAACCCCAACATCAGGAGCAATCGGTGCGCGAGCTATCGAAAAACAGCGGGGTAATTGGTTTTCGACTGCCTTTTTGTTTCTTTTTTGGCGGAGCAAAAAAGAAAGCAACCTGTCATTTTACAGGCATTAACGTTCTTTGCACCTGATTCCCGGTTGATATTCGCGAATGTAAGCGCAGCAATGGCGCGTTAGTGTTTCCTTTTCATTATTGAATAGGTAAACCTACACCAAATCGGTATCATCTTCATCATTTACAGGCTTTTCATCATTTTTATAATTCATCACGCGGCGCTCGCCCACCTGTTGGCGCCACATAGCATAATAGAGACCTTTTTGCTCCAGCAACACCTCATGCGAACCTTGCTCCACAATTTTACCCTTCTCCAAAACATAAATAACATCGGCATGCATAATGGTAGATAAGCGGTGGGCGATAAGAATGATAATTTGCTTGCGATCTTCAGATATATGACGAATGGTGGAAGTGATTGCTTCTTCTGTAATGCTGTCGAGTGCAGATGTGGCTTCGTCAAAAATCAGCAGTTGAGGATCGCGTAATAAGGCGCGGGCAATCGAAATACGTTGCTTTTCGCCGCCGGAAAGTTTCATGCCGTTTTCGCCGAGCATAGTATGTATGCCCGCTTCCGATCGCTCCAAAAGCCGTGTTGCCGATGCCTTTTTCAGGGCATTTTGAATGTCTTCATCAGTAGCCTGAGGATGCACAAACTGCAGGTTGTATTTTATGGTGCCGGAAAATAATTGCGTGTCTTGCGTTACAAAACCGATTTTCCTCCGGAGCTGATTATACCTGATTTTTGAAAAGGAGGTTTCGTTAAAATAAATTTCACCACTCACCGGTTTATACAAGCCAACCAGCAATTTTACCAAAGTAGATTTTCCAGAACCCGAAGGCCCCACAAATGCAATTGTTTCACCTGCCTTTACCGAAAAGGAAATATTGTCAATAGCACGGAAAGAAGCCGTTTTATGTTTGAAAATGACCTGATCAAAACGGAGCTGGTGTATATGCGGAATGTCTATCGGCGATTCCGGACGTTGCTCGATAGCTTTATGCATGAGCGTATCGAAATTATTTACAGAGGCCTCCACTTCGCGATATTGCAGCATGATATTTCCCAAGTCCTGCAAGGGTCCGAAGATAGTAGTGGAGATGAATTGCATACTGATCAGTTCGCCCGTAGTGAGTATGTTTCTAAAGATAAGCCAAAGTAAAATAAACAAAATAGACTGGCGGAGCAGGTTTAAGATGGTGCCCTGCAAAAATCCGAGCGTGCGCACCTTTCGGACTTTTTCCATTTCCAGATCGTATATTTTCCGGGTCTGTTCTTTCAACCGTCTGATTTCGGGAAAGGTAAGTCCAAGACTTTTTACCAATTCGATATTCCGCAGACTTTCGGTGATCACGCCGCTCATCCTGTTGGTTTCTTTATTAATAGAACGCTGCACGGTTTTAATTTTTTTGGAGAGCATACCCGTTAAACCGCCCAATACCAATATGCCTATGACAAATACGGGAATCAGCATCCAGTTTTTAGTAACGCTGTACCAGACCAAAAAACCGATGCCTACAATGCTTGAAAAAAGGATATTGATAAAAGAGGTGACGAAACGCTCCGTATCGGTTTTTACTTTTTGCAAAATGGAAAGGGTTTCTCCGCTGCGGCTTTCTTCAAATTCCTGAAAGGACAGGCGGAGCGTTTGCCGCAAGCCGTCATTGAAAATCTGCATGCCGAAACGTGCTACAGCTTTGCGGGTAATATATTCCTGGACGCTTTTAAAAATCCTTGCCAGTAGTGCCACGCCTATAGCAATGCCCAGCCATTTCAGCACGCCATTGATCAACTCCGTCTGAAGCAATTCGTTCGGATTGTTGGCATATTCATCTATGATTTTCCCGAAAATAACCGGATCAATCAGATTTAAAAGTTGTGCAGCACCCGCTGCAAGAAGCGCGTAAATGATGAGTAAACGCTGAGGCCGCAGGTATTGCCATAATGTTCGCATGCAAGAAAGGTATGAAAAAAAATGACTAAAATGACATTTTAGAAGGTGTCTGACCCACACAGACCTCCATAACGGCAATTCCGTAATTATCCCCGGCTGGCGCATGAATCCGTGTGCCTCCTTACTAAAACTGTGTCTTTCTTACTAAAGCCTTTGCTTACTACACGCATTGCAGACTAAATTATATTATCATTGAGTCCATGAATTTAAAATCATGAGCGGCAAATATAAATTTTATAACAAAGAGGGTGTATATTTCGTAAGCTTTGCCGTAGTATATTGGATAGATGTTTTTATACGTGAATATTATTGCAGCATCATGCTTGCCACCATGAAATTTTATCAGTAATACAGGTTGGAATTATTTGGTTACTGTATTATGCCAAGCCATGTACATTTGATATTTAGATACAAAAAAAATGAGCCTGACAAATTGTTGGGAAATATCAAAAGGTGCTCTTCCAACCAATTACAGGCAGCCATTGAGCAGCATCCAAAGGAAAGGATTCGTGCGCCAGCAAGGGCGTCAATATTCCTGAGGCTATGAACACGCGCATCACGCACTTCTATATTTTCAGACAAGATATTCAGGATTAAATATTCAAAAGGAAAAAGGAAAATCCTTAGTTTTAGCAAATAATAACTTCAATATAAAAAGCACTTAACCACTATATTGGAAGTAGCATGCAATTGAAAGCATTAAGCTCCCCTAATGTCATTGCATTTCCTGATTCGTTCTCCTTATTGGATTACATCCATTCCTTCTTCCATTTTTCAAATTCAGCCTTCAATTCAGTCAGTTCATCTTCTAAAATTTTTACGCGCTCTTCCAAAGCAGCGTTCGTATTATTTGCAGTAGCTATAGACTCTGTAGTGGAAATATCTCTGCTTTCTTCATCACCGAATAAATGTGCGTAACGCGCTTCTTTTTGCCCCGGCTGCTTGGCTAATTGTACAACAACCGGCGCCTCCGCAGCAGCTAATTTTTCTAAAACATTGTGCACTTCGGTTATATCATCAAACTCATACAGTCTGCCGGCATTATTATTGATTTCACCGGGCGTTAAAGGGCCACGCAGGAAAAGCAGACAGAGTATGGCCAGTTCATCCGGTGTAAACTGATAATGCAGTGCAATGTTATGCTTATATTTTACCACGCGGCTTCCACCACCGGTAGCAATAGCCACTAAGCCTTTTCTTTTGAGCCTGTCCAGTATAAGTGTCACCGTCTGTTCGTCATAATTAACAACAGGATTCCGGGATGTTTTTTGATTACAGGCGGCGGTAAGCCCGTTCAGTGTCATCGGATAATATTCCGGTGTAACCCGTGCTTTTTCCATTAAAGCGCCCAATACTCTTATTTCCTCCGCATCCAATTGAGGTAGCTTCTGTAGGTGTTCTGTATTTTCCATAGATCTTGTAAAGATAATCATATAGGTGTATTTTTTTGACCCGCTGACCACATAAGTATAGCAGGCATCAATACCAAAGCTTAGTAAATACTTTGAAAGTCTATCTAAATTTTTCTTCGCCTCTTTTTCTTCGTTGAGCGCTTCAATACAACATCCCTTTTTACAACATCCCATATTGATTTTCCGGTACTACAGCCCCGACAGCAATAAAATTTCAAATATTTTCGTTTCTTTGGATATTCAAATTATGCAGGCTAAAACTATTCTACTCCTTCTGCTGTGCTGTATAAGCAGCATACTTGTAAGCGCCCAGCAAGGTACATTAACCGGAACCCTCAGCAATGAAAACGGCGAGCCGGTAGTGTCGGCAACTGTTTCAGAGATCGGTGCAAACAATGATGTACTCAGCGATTCAAACGGCGTTTATACCATACACATCCCGGCAAATAAAAAAGTGGCATTGAGGGTTATGATGCTGGGCTACGAAGCGGAGCCTTTTTCCGCCAGGGTGGATTCCGGTCAGACACTGACTAAAAACCTCAGGCTTCATGCGCTCGGTATTCTGCTGGATGAAACGGTTGTCGAAAACCGGGCAGCCCGTCGCAATGCAGGAACCATCGATCTCAAGACGGCCAATGTGGATTTTATGCCCGGCCCGATCAGTGGAGTGGAAGGTTTATTAAAAATATTGTTAGGTTCTGATAATGAGCTGACTTCACAATACCGGGTTCGCGGCGGCAATTTTGATGAGAATTTAGTTTATGTCAATGATTTTGAAATTCAGCGACCCTTTTTGGTGCGCAGCGGACAGCAGGAAGGACTGAGCTTTGTCAATTCCGATTTAGTGGGCAATGTATTGTTTTCCACCGGAGGTTTCCAAGCCAAATACGGCGATAAGATGTCGTCCGTGTTGGATGTTACTTATAAACGCCCTGAGGCATTCGGCGGCTCCGTCATGCTGAGTTTATTGGGCGCTAATGCACATCTTGAGGGCGCTTCCCGCAATGGCAAACTGACTTACCTTATTGGCGCGCGACAAAAAAGCAACCAGTATCTGTTGCAGTCGCAGCCGACCAAAGGGCAGTACAATCCTTCTTTTACAGATATCCAGGCCTTGTTGAACTATCGTTTTAACGATCGCTGGGAAAGTGAAATTATTGCCAACTATGCCCGCAACCGGTTCAGCCTGGTACCGGAACGCAGCGAAGAGGCTTTCGGATATGTAAATGAAGCGTATAAGCTCACTACGGATTTTCGTGGTGCGGAAAATGATCAGTTCGATACCCGCTTTGTGGGATGGTCGCTCGCCCACCGGATCGGAGAACGCAGCCGGCTGAAGCTGTTAGCCTCTTTTTTCCAAACCAATGAAATGGAAACCTACGATATACAGGGAGAATATTTTTTAGATGCCGTACAAACGGATTTAGGAAAAAAAGTGGGGGAAACGCTGTACAGCCTTGGTACCGGCCTGATTCATGATTATGCCCGCAATGCATTAGCCGCCAATGTAGGCAGCATCGGTTTGCGCGGTAGCCACAGCTTAGGCAGCCATTACCTGCTCTGGGGAATGGAAGGGAAATGGGTGCAGGTCAATGATAAACTGATGGAATGGGAGCGCAGGGATTCCGCCGGATTTTCGCAGCCAGTCAGCGATGAGCAACTGAACATGATCTATAGTCATCATGCGCAAAACGAAGTGAATTATTCCCGGTTGTCTGCATTTATCCAGGATAATATACTGCTGAGCCGCGCACTGGATATGACCCTTAGTATTGGCCTGAGAGCCACTTACAGTATGTTGAACGATGAAACGGTGATCAGCCCGAGGTTGCAGTATTCCGTCAAGCCGCAATGGGAAAAGGATATTGTATTCCGTTTAGCCACCGGCTTATATGCACAGCCGCCGTTTTACCGGGAGATGCGCGACTTTAACGGTAAGCTGAATGAAGCGCAGCCATCACAGAAATCGTACCAGGCGGCTGCCGGATTCGATTATAATTTCAGCATGTGGAATGAACGGCCATTCAAGCTCACCTTTGAGGCTTATTATAAATACCTCTGGGATCTGGTGCCTTATGAATTTGATAATGTACGGATTCGCTATTTCCCTTATAATACTGCCCAGGGATATGCTTACGGCGCAGAGCTGCGGCTGTTCGGCGACTTAGTAAAAGATGCGGAATCCTGGCTGAGCGTAGGCTACCTGAAGACCGAAAACCGGATGTTAGATACCCTGACCGGCATATACGGAGACTATATGCCCCGCCCTACCGACCAGCGGTTGACCTTCGGGATGTTTTTCTCCGATTATCTGCCGCGCAATAAGAATTTCAAGATGTTCTTAAACCTGATGTATGCCACCGGCCTTCCTTTCAATACGCCCGGCCACAGCCTGGAACCGGGATACCAGGTGCGTATTCCTGACTACAAAAGGGTGGATATCGGTTTTGCTGCCATGTTGATTGACGGTAAAAAACCGGATCGTCCGGCATATAGTTTCTTCAGCCGTTTTGAATCGGTGTGGCTCAGCCTGGAAGTATTTAATTTGTTGGGTATTCAGAATACACTGTCCTACCAATGGATACAGGATTATACCAGTAATAACGTATTTGCAGTGCCCAACCGGCTGACCTCAAGGCTGATCAATGCCAAGCTGGCTTTTAAATTTTAAAAAATTGGGGGAATAAAAAAGAAAAATTACCTTTGCAGCCCTTAGTAAGAGGGCGGATTTTTTCCCCGGAAAAACATCCGATATTTTTTACACCACCAAGCCCGGATGGCGGAACTGGTAGACGCGCCAGACTCAAAATCTGGTTTCTTCACGGAAGTGCCGGTTCGATTCCGGCTTCGGGCACACTGGAAATGAAGCGATTATGAGCCTCATGGTCGCTTTTTTCTTTGGTACAACATAGGTATAATATTTTTCAATTGCTGGTTCTCCTATTCAGGCCGACTGTTTCCCTTTACAAAAAAGATTGGCGTTTATAGCCGCAGGTGGATGCCAGGTGGATGATAGTTGTATAAAATTGCAGTTGTTTTGCTGCTAAAAATTTAACTAATCATTAAATTACCTTGTAAATTTAATATTTAGTGTTAAATTTGCAAGGTATGATAAAACGACGGTTAACAACACGTATCCGGCAGGCTATCGAACGAAGCCCGACCGTTGCGCTAATGGGGCCGCGCCAGGTAGGCAAGACGACTATTGCTATGAACCTGTCCGAAGAAATTCCGGCCATTTACCTTGATCTTGAAAATAATCTTGATGTAGTAAAAGTGCAGGATATTACTGCATTTCATACTGAAAATAAATCAAAGCTTATTATCCTGGACGAGGTACAGCGTACCCCTGAAATCTTTGCTCCTGTGCGTGGAATTATTGATAAAGAGCGCCGGCAGGGAAATAAAACGGGGTTGTTCCTTTTTCTTGGTTCTGCATCAATGGAACTGTTGCAGCAATCGGGAGAGTCGTTAGCAGGTCGTATCGCTTATCTTGAACTTTTCGGTATTGATGTACTGGAGTTTGCGGGGAAAGATACTGAAGCTGTTAGCCGGTTATGGTTACGCGGCGGATTCCCGGAAAGCCTGCTGGCAAGGTCTGATATGGATAGTATGGATTGGCGGCGGGATTTTATCAGAACCTACTTAGAGCGTGATATTCCGCAGTTAGGGCCACGGATTCCTGCACAAACGCTCGAACGCTTCTGGACAATGTTAGCGCATAATCAGGGAACCGTACTCAATGCGTCCCAATTAGGCAGGAGCCTTGAAGTAAGCAGCGTTACCATTAACCGCTACCTGGATCTTATGGTTGATCTGTTATTGGTTCGGCGTTTACAGCCCTGGGCTGCGAATGCCGGGAAGCGCCTGTCACGCACACCGAAAACCTATGTGCGTGACAGCGGTCTCGTTCATACACTCCTGAATATTTCTTCTTATAATGATCTGCTCAGCCATCCGGTTGTTGGTGGTAGTTGGGAAGGCTTTGTGATTGAGAACATCATGTCGGTAGTACAAGGCAGAGCATTGCCTTACTACTACCGCACATCTGCCGGGGCAGAAATTGATCTGATTCTGGAATTTTCGGGGCAGGAAAAATGGGCGATCGAAATTAAGCGGAGTTCAGCCCCTGCATTGTCGAGAGGGTTTCATATTGCATGTGCAGACATCAAAGCAGACAGGAAATTTGTGATTTATTCCGGTACGGACAGATTTCCTATGGGAGAGGATGTAACTGCGCTTTCCTTAGCAGATATTATGCAGGAAATTCTTACCCAAACGGGGCAATAGAGCATATAGTGTCCGCCTGGCGCTAAGTCAAATGGAAAAAGTAAAAATGAAAATAATAATCAGCTAAATGAAATTTTGACCATACGGACAATATCTTTTTGATGTAGCGCTATATATCTATGTAGCTTTAAAGTAAGGTTAAGCAAATTCAGTTTATATTTTATCCGGCGCCAATAGCTCTCCGAGTGCTTTCAGCAACGATTTTTTAAGAAATATTGTCATTTGTCCTTGCAAATCGGTTACTTTGTGCAATAATTGCAAGGATGATTAGCGGCGATAGGCTGATATCAGATTTTACATGCACTCATTCCGGCTGCTTTAAAATGACCTTAAAAAGGCAGGTACTGATTTTCAACTGAAAGGCGGAACATCGCTATTCAAACCATAGCTCTCCATTATTACCATATATTTATTATTTTTGCTCAAACTGAATTTATTTTTACCCGGCAATTAATGGGTGATCAATAAATCTTTTGCCCAAAAAACAGGCAAAAATTTGGTTTAACTTAAACACCTTATATGGACGGAGACCCCCTTGTGACATTGCTGCTTGAGGCAGCCATCCCCGAATCTGTTTCCGGATTCAAAATATTCCTTATTCTCTTTTTTGTATTCCTCAACGGCTTTTTCGTAGCTGCTGAATTTGCGATCGTAAAAGTACGCTCCTCGCAGATTGAAGTGCGTACCGACCTGAATAAACGGCTGGCAGGTGCAGCCAAATCCATTGTGGGCAACCTTGATGCCTACCTTGCCGCAACCCAGTTAGGCATCACATTAGCCAGTCTGGGGTTAGGCTGGATCGGCGAAAGTGTCATGACTCGTTTAGTAATCAGTTTCCTGGGGCTTTTTGACCTTAGTATTCCCCAGGCTACTATCAGCACGATATCCATCTCGCTCGGTTTTGCCATCATCACCATTATGCATATCGTATTTGGAGAGCTTGCGCCAAAATCATTAGCCATCCGTTATCCTACCAATACCACCCTGAGCATTGCCTGGCCTTTAAAGGTTTTTTATTTTATTTTTAAACCCTTTATCTGGTTGCTGAATGGTTTTGCAGGTTTAATTCTGCGTATGTTCGGCATAAAACCGTTGCATGGTTCTGAAATTCATTCGGAAGAAGAGCTGAAGGTGATCATTACCGAAAGTCATGAAGGAGGCGCTATTGAAGAAACCGAAAGAGCGTTGATTCAAAATGTATTCGAATTTGACGACCGCAGGGTCAGTAATATTCAAACCCTGAGAAAAAATATTTCTGCAATAGAAATTTCCATGACGATAAAGGAAGCTATTGACTATGCCATCCAGGAGGGCTATTCCCGGTATCCGGTTTATGAAGAAACTTTAGATAATATCAAAGGATTGGTTTTTACCAAAGATATGTTCCGTCATATCCTGAATAATCCCGAAGACACCAGCTTAGAGAGCTTAGTACGTAAAGCCAACTTTATTTCGGAAACCGCCAAGATCAAAAACGTGCTGAAGGAATTTCAGACCAAACATATTCAAATGTCTATCGTTACCAATGAAATCGGCGAACTGACGGGTATTATCACTATGGAAGATATCCTGGAGGAATTAGTAGGTGAAATTCAGGATGAATACGACAATGAAAAACCGATCGTAGAAAAAACTGGTAAGAATACTTATCTGGTGAGCGCCCACTATGCACTCAGCGATATTAACCGGTTGATTCCTTATCGTTTTGAAGAAGGGGAACATTTCGAAACGCTTGCCGGACTTATTTCAGAACATCAGAACGGCATAGAACTCCGCGAGGGCGACCGTTTAAAGCTGGATCATTACGATGCCGTTATTGTGAAGATGTATCGCAACTCCGCCGAAACCGTAGAGCTGCGCGTAAGAGATGAGGACAATGATGATCATGTTCAGTAGCCTCAAAAAGTATCACCTTTGCCTTTTATTATAACCAATAATGTACAATGAGTAAATTATTAAGCGTTGAAGAGATCGCTGTTTTGCGCCAAAGCGCTTTGATGGTAAGCAGCACCCTGGCCGAAATTGCCGCAATACTGAAGCCCGGCATGAAAACGCAGGAGATAGACACATTCGGAGACACCTACATCAGAGATCATGGCGGGGCGCCTTCTTTTAAAGGATACGGTCATCCTTCCAACCCTTTTCCCTATGCCTTATGTATTTCCGTAAATGATGTGATCGTGCATGGTATGCCCGGCGGGTATGAACTGAAAGACGGTGATATCGTTTCCATTGATTGCGGCGTATATAAAAACGGTTTTCATGGCGACCATGCCTATACATTTATCATAGGAGAAGTGCCACAGGAATTGCTGGATCTGGTGCGGATAACCAAAGAGTCGCTCTACCTCGGCATTGAGCAGGCTATTGCCGGAAACCGGGTGGGTGATATTGCCTATGCTATCGAAAATCATACTTACGGCAAACATAAATACGGCGTGGTTCGGGAGCTGGTTGGACATGGGCTTGGCCGCAATATGCATGAAGACCCGCAGGTGCCCAATTATGGCCGGAGAGGAAGCGGCAAACGGCTTCAGGAAAATATGGTACTGGCTATCGAACCCATGATCAATCTGGGAACCCGGGAAGTCCTTACGGAACAGGACGGTTGGACGATCGTAACCCGTGACGGAAAGCCCTCCGTTCATTTTGAGCATGATGTATGGGTAAAGAAAAACAAGCCGGAAATACTTTCCGATTATGCGCCGATTGAAAAGGCGGAAAAAGCAAATCCTAATCTGAACAGCAGCTATTATGCCTGATGGCGGGTGTATGTCAAATTTGCCGGTTTGTCTTGTCTTGGTGTCCCCACCGACCACATGTGACCCGTAATGCGAAAATTTAAAATGCACCCAGCAAAAAAGGTTCTTTTATATTTGCACCTGAACCAAACTGAACAGCAATGACATTTTCTATTACAAAAAATATCTTCCGCTACGCTATCCTGATTTTTATGCCGCTATTGTTCTCTTGTGGCGGCGAAAGCAATAACAGTATCGCTGCTGACGGAAGCATAGTGTTGCGGCTTAATCCGCCGGAAAATACGAAATATATGTTCTCCTCTGATGTGCAACAAACCGTAACCGTAATGGGTATGGCCACCACACAGAATATGCTGATGGAATATACCTACGAAGTAACCGGTGCGGAAGGCAACAATAAAAAAATACAGATTGCCTACGATCGTATCAAAATGGATATGATGCTCATGGGTCAAAAAGTTGTTTATGATTCCAAAGACCCCAATTCCGATCGTAGCATTTATGGCGCTATGGACAGCTTATTGGGCAAACCTTTTGTGATCACCATTGATCCTTCGGGAAAGATACTGGATATAGAAGGCTGGAATAAGGGCGGAGGACAGGCTCTGATTGACGAGCATACCATCAGGCAGATGGTGGAAACCAATTTTAATATCTACCCGGACAGCCCGGTGGCTGTGGGTGACCAGTGGGAAAGGAATATCACAACGAATGTGCAGATGATGACAATGTCCGTAAAGGCCCGATATACTTTAGAAGAAGTCGATGACGGCATAGCATTGCTGAAGATGGAGGGCGATATCATTATGGATCCTTCCGCAGATACTACAAAGGGGAATGATGCCAGGATGAAGATGAATATGTCCGGTACGCAATCCGGGACCCTGCATGTGGAGCTTAAAACCGGGAGAATCACTACGGCAGAGATCAAACAACGCATAAAAGGCAATATGAATATGGGTGGCCAAGAAACACCTATGGATATGAGCAGCGACATCCGCCTCAGCAGCAAGCCGCTTTAGCAAACTACCGGTTGTTTTTTCGTTTGATATTTCGTTATGCCACCAGCAGCGTGCGGTGTATATCTTCTTTTGATGGATGTTACGGGCTTATAGTATTCCGGAAATTGGTAAAATTTTCTGCTTAAATTTTGGCATAAAAGCAGCATGAAAGCAAATCACCCGTGCAAAACGCTTATTTTTGGCATCTGTGATAATAGCATTAAAAAATATACTCGCGAAACTTTGGTTGCCGCTTCTGATCCTGCTGGCTTCCTGCAGTAATACCCGCTATTTGCCCGAAGGTGAAACACTCTATACCGGCAGTACCATCACCATAAATGATACGGCCTACAGCGCTGCCTTTAAAAAAAATATACAACAGGAGTTGCAGGAAGCCGTGCGACCCAAACGCAACAAGAAATTTGCGGGTATGCGTATCAGGCTGAGCATTTATAATATGGTTGGAACGCCCAAAAAAGAAAAAAGCTGGAGAACCTGGGTGCGGGAAAAGTTAGGAGAACCACCCGTTTACGGAAGCGCATTTCATGCTCAATACAGCCAGGATGTACTGCATAATTTCCTGCAGAACCAGGGCTTTTTTCATAACCAGGTTATTGCAGAAAAAACAGTGCGCAAACAATATTCCAGCGGAGAATTTCATGTCTGGCTGGGGGCTCAATATCATTATAAAACTATTGATTTTACCGCTTCCGACAGTACCGGTATTGCTAAAGATATCGAGGCTTCCGGAGTACGCAGCTTTCTGAAACCGGGCAGCCCTTATGACCTGGAGATCGTTAAGGCAGAACGTGAACGCATTAATACGGAACTGAAAAATAAAGGCTATTATTTCTTTTCACCGGACTACCTGATCCTGTACGCAGATACGGCAGCCGGTAATCATGAAGTGGATACCCGGATGCGCCTGCGTTACGATATTATGCCTCAAAGCGCCTACAGAAGCTACCGCATCCGCAAAATAGAAGTTAATCCGGCCTACCGCTTTTCGGTAAATATGAACAACAGATTAGGAACCCGTCTTGCAGACCGGGACGATACGGTACACTATGAGAACCTGGAAATTATTCAGCGGCGAAAGATGTATCGCCCGCAGATTTTCCGGGAGTCCATCCTGTTCGACTCCGCCGGAACCTACAGCCTGAAATCTCAGAATGCCTCATTGAACCGATTGATCAACCTGGGTACATTTAAGTTTGTAAAAAATGAATTTATACCGGTGGAAGACTCCGTCATGAGCAGCCTGAATTTATCTTCATTTAGCGCCCCTTATGCTTTTTTACAAAGTAAGGGATTGATGGATAATGCAGGCAATGAATTGGATGTACGATACCTGCTTACACCGCAGGCCAACCGCCAGATGAATGCTGAAGTCGGCGCCTTTACCCAAAACGACAGCCGTGCCGGCTCCAAAGCCTCCGTAAGCTGGCGCAACAGGAATTTGTTTAAAGGAGCGGAGGTGTTATCAGTAAAGGTAAACGGTGGCTTTGAGGTGCAATACGGCGGACAATCAAAATTGCCGAACACCTATAACCTGGGTGCGGACATCAGTATGAATTTCCCCCGTTTTATGGTGCCTTTCGTTCATGTGCGCGGCTCCAGCGCATTCGTGCCGCGTACCATTGCCAATCTCGGGTATAATTTTTATCTGCGCAATGGTCTGTATATGATTCATTCCTTCAGTACCGGCTTCGGTTACAACTGGAAGGAAGAAATCCGGAAAGACCATAAATTATTCCCCTTCAATATAACCTACGTAAAAATAGACACCTTCAGCGCCATAAGCAGCAACGATTACAACCTGAGTAACCTGCTGTTTAACGGTATTATCTTCGGGCCTACTTATGAATATACTTTCAACAGCCAGGCGGATAATAACAACAAAAAAAATAATTATTATTTCAATGGCGTTGCGGATTTTTCAGGAAATATTGTAGGCCTGGCGCAAGGCGCTTCCATAGACAAAGCACCTAAGCAGATATTTAATTCCAGCTATGCCCAATACCTGAAATTTACGGTGGACGGTCGTTACTATCGCGCACTGAACAACGACCGTACACAAAATCTGGCGGCCAGACTTTATGCCGGTTTCGGCTATGCCTATGGCAACTCCTATAACCTGCCGAATGTAAAACAGTATTTCAGTGGCGGCTCCAGCAGCCTGAGAGGTTTTCAGTCCAGGTTGGTTGGCCCGGGTACTTTTAATGAAAAATACCTGAACGATTCCAGCACTTTTATTGAGATGCTGGGCGATATCAAATTAGAAGCCAATGTGGAATACCGCATCAAACTCTACCAGTTTTTGCATGGCGCGGTTTTTGCAGATGCAGGAAATGTGTGGCTGCTGCGGGACAATCCGGATTTTCCCGGCGGCACATTCAGTAAAAGCTTTATGAAAGAGCTTGCTGTGGACGGCGGTATAGGGCTGCGCCTCGACTTCAATATTCTGCTGCTGCGCCTCGACTTTGGTATCCCTTTCCGCAAGCCCTGGCTGCCCGAAGGACAACGATGGGTGTTTAATGATATGCGCTTTGGTGATCCCGACTGGCGCAGGGAGAATTTTATTTTCAGCTTAGCTATCGGCTATCCTTTCTAAACACGTTAATATTAGCCACACTGTATTTCTTACCATTCCGCTTATTCAGCAGGTTAGCATCAAAGCTGCTTTCCACCCACAGCGTATCACCAAGATTAATGGTATCTGTGGCGGGATTGATGCTAAAAGGCAGGTCAAATTCATAATCCATCCTGTTGCTCCCCTCGCATTGTTGCTTTAATTTGTTGCAGGCTAAATTGACTATAATCAGACCTACACCGGTTAATAATAAGCATGCTTTTTTCATACCTTAAATTTTAGCGCTTAATATCCGTAAGATTGTCGTAACGCATCATAGTCGGCCTGTGTTGTGCCGGAGGGCAGGTTGTTGTCTAATTTATTCATCAATCCCGTAGCGGTAATGGTGGTAGGCCCCATTTTGTTATAGATCAGGGCAGGCGTATAGCCCCGGCAGTTGTCGGTAATACCCAGCTCCTCAATTAAACCGTGAGCTGTGTTATAAGTATTATTATCACACAGGTCAAATAAAAATCCGGAAGGAATATTTTTTTATGCATAAAATGCTAACGAAAGAAAAGCGATGCCACATAGTGTCATGAACATGGCAGTAAAGTATTTTGTTTTCATATTGATATAATTATTTTGAGTAAAAATAATTGTTTTTTTTATAAAATAATAAAATATCTGCTGCCTTCTTTGAGATGATCCTGAAATAATCGCGCTCCAACAATTGCATTTCAGGCTTTCGTATTTTCCTCACCGACCAACACATAGCTCAGCAAGGCGGAAGCCTGAAAATGCACCCCTAATTATCCTTCGTATGATTTTTAGCAATTTTAATGTAACTTACGTTGTTTTTTCAGCAGGTTATTAACTGATATTATTTCATTGTACATTGTCCATTTATGCCCGGAAAAAATAATTTGTGTATCCTTATACTACTGCTGCTGTCGCTTCCCGCTGCGGCACAAACCAATTTAGAAGTATTCGGGCAAAACCGGGTTCAATATAAACGGTTTGCCTGGAAATATTTCGAGGCGAAACATTTTAAGATCTATCATTACGACCGTGCCGGAGCCGATCTGGCCCGTTACGTGGCAGAACAGGCGGAAGAAGATGTAACCGCGGTAGAGAACAGGCTGGGCAATAGTTTCCCCGACTGGCTGAACATTATTATTTACAACTCCTATGATGATTACCGGCAAAGCAATATCGGCTTCAAGCCGGAAGGGCAGATTGAAAATAATCCGGCAGGCACGGTAGATCTTTTAGGCGACAAGCTCACGATTTATTTTACAGGAAATCATGCTGACCTGCGTATGCAATTGCGGCGCGGTATTGCAACAGTGATGATGGAACACATGATGTTCGGTGATAACCTCCGGGAAATGGTGCGTAATGCCGTTGTGATGAACCTGCCCGCCTGGCTTACTGAAGGCTATATCGGGTATGTAGTGGATGGCTGGACGCCTGATGCCGACAACGAATGGAAAAATCTGATGACCACTCCAGGCCGGGTGTATTTCGATGTAATTGCGGAGCAGCGCCCGGAGCTGGCGGGACGGGCATTCTGGAAATATATTGCAGAACGCTACGGTACTAACAATGTCAAAAACCTGCTATACCTCACCCAGCTTAAAGGCAGTCTCAATGCAGCGCTGAAGCTGAGTTACGGAAGGAAAGAAAGGCAGGAATACGACTCCATCGTGCTGCATTATCAAAATCTGTACCGGAGCCAGTCGCAGCTTTTCCAGGAGCCGGACACCTCCCGGAAGATATACACTATTGACATCCCCGGAGATGGCAGCCGTATTCGGGATATCATGCTCTCGCCGCGTGGTTTTGATATCGCTTATGTGCAATGGAATAATGGAACCTATAAGGTCATTTTGCAGAAAACGGCTTTTGAGGAAGGGAAAAATGCTACAGCTACTATACTGAGCGGCGGAACGCTGAATCATCAGGAAGAGGATGACCCCGATTATCCCTTGCTGGCCTGGTCCAATACCGGCTTTAAACTGGGTGTCATTTACAACTATAAAAACCGTATCCGCATTAAAGTGTATGATGCCATTAAAGGCAAGACACTAACCTATACTTTCCGGGCTTCCCGCTTCGACCGTATCCTCAGTTTTACTTTTATGGAAGATGATGATATGATCCTGCTTTCCGCTATCCGGAAAGGCAAATCGGACTTGTTTGAATACCGGCTGAAAGGCGGAAGAATGACTCAGTTGACCGATGATGTATGGGACGACCTGCAACCGGTATTCGTGAGTGGCGGCTCCCGGAAAGGTGTGGTTTTTTTGAGTAACCGCCCGCAACCTTATATCAATATTCAGGCGCTGCCTAATGAGCTTCCGACCAGGCAACTGAATGCTTTTTTCTACAACAGCACGACGAAAAGCATGGATCTGCTGCCGATAACGCGATTAGCCAATGGCAATATATCCCGGGTTATCCCTTATGGCTTTGACAACTTCGCCTTCCTGTCCGACAGAAGCGGTGTCAACAACCGTTATGCCGTATTGTTCGGGAGAGATGTGCATAATATGGATTCGGCATATAGTGTGCCGGTTACCAATTATGAAAACAGCATTCTTTACCAGCAGTACAACCCGGCCAGCGGAAAGGTAGCGGATGTTATCCGTCAGGGTAATCAGTACGTGATCTATTTCCGGAATGTGGATCTGCCACCACCGGCGGGTGATGCGCCGCCTCAAAAACCTGTCCTTCTTCCCCAGATTGATGCTTTGTCTGAAGCCCAAAACCGTATTTTATTTTTTGATGAAAATACAATCGGCGATAAAAAAGACCGCAAGCGGAAAACGGATACCTCCACCCATACCGGAAGCTGGTTGCGTGTACAGTCAGGCAATAGCTTTCAGACTGATTTTGAACCGGGGGATGTCAACCTGCCTTCCACCGATTCCGGCGCTAATCTTTCTTCCCAACAATTTGCTCAGAAACTTTCTATAAAAAACCGTGCGGACAGCATTGTAGTTATAGAAAGCGCCAGCGGGCAGGTAGCGTATTTAGACAGCCTGTCGCAAAACGGAACCGGAAAGCGCATACGGTATGTGGACAGTACTTATCTGAAAATGAAGCCTCAGCCTTATCGTTTGTCATTCCGTCCGGATTTTTTCAGTGCCCGGATTGATAATACGATTATTTTTAACCGGTACCAGGCTTATACCGGTAACGGGGGACAATATAGTAATCCGCCGCTTGGCGGCATGTTTACCGCCAGCCTGATTGATAAAATGGAAGACTACCGTTTTACGGGAGGCGTGCGCATTCCGATTGATTTTTCTTCCATGACGTATTTGCTGCAGTTTCAGAATCTCCGGCGAAGAGTGGACTGGGGATTGACTTTTCTGCGGAATGACGAGAAACATACTTACCGCTTTATGATAGGCTCTGCGCAAGGTAGTACGGTAATGGAAGAGCCGGGTAAAACTACCATGAACATGATACAGGGTGATGTTTCTTACCCCTTTAATAAAGTAGAAAGTATAAGGATGCAGTTTGGTATTCGTGAAGACCGCATGATCATTAAAGCCCAGGATCCTATCGGGCTGGCGCTGCCTTCCATCAAAGAATACTGGGCCATGAGCCGGGTGGAAATTGTGCATGACGATACCCGGAATCCAACAATCAATATATGGAACGGAATGCGTCTTAAACTTTTCGGCGAGTATATGTATAAACTGTACAGCGATAACAAATATTACCAGCTTTCCAGTGGCTTCGACAGTACCCGGTTAGGCGGCTTTTATAATCTGGGTTTAGATATTCGTTACTATAAAAAGATTTATAAGAATTTTATCGGTGCGGTACGGGTAGCCGGCGCGCATTCGGGTGGTAATAAGCAAATCATGTATATTCTGGGTGGGGTGGACAATTCGCTTCGTCCGGATTACAGTAATGCCATGCCGCCATCGAATAAGAATACTTATGCCTTCCAGGCTTTAGCAACCAATTTGCGGGGTTATCCCCAAAACGCACGAAACGGAAATACCTTTGCCGTGCTGAATGCCGAGTTGCGATTTCCCATATTCGGTACGCTGCTGCGGCGCCCTATACGCTTCACCATGCTGAAGCATCTGCAGGCCGTGGCTTTTCTGGATGCCGGATCAGCCTGGGAAGGCCTGTTGCCTAATGAGGATCGGGTTCGTACCCGTATAGCCTACTGGCCGGATCCGTATAATCCCGTGATAACCGTACATGTCCCTGTTCAGACTTTCGGCCTGGCAGTAGGCTATGGCGTGGGCTTGCGTACGATGTTATTCGGTTATTTTGTGCGTGCGGATGCCGCCTGGAATATAGAGCGTAATTTTCAATTTCATATTTCGTTAGGAACTGATTTCTGACAACACATTACCTTTCATTATCCGCAATTCGCTTTTCAGCATTTCAGTCTCATGCTGTAGTTCCTCTTTAATCCCGGCAGTGGACCATCCCAGTTTCAATAGAATACCTTAAAACACAATATAGAAAAGGGTTTTAGACGATTTTATCAACCACTTTTGACCACATTGTTTTTGCAGCATAATCCTATTCAATTGATTGCACAAATACACAGATAAATGTCATCTGTGTATTTGCGGCACTTTTGAATGTTTTTTAATACCGCCGTTTTTAAGAAAGCAATTTTGAGATTATATGGGGTACTCAAGGAATGTATGAACATGATATGCAATTGCACCTTTGATTCACATCTGGAAGAAAAAAGTACAGCCGATATTTTTACAGGCTGTCATTGATACGAACACCAATAAAAGTACATACCTGCCGGCTGCTGGTTTGCTTGTTCAGCGTTTCCACATAAAAGGTCAGTTGGTTATTGTCAATAGTAGCGCTGGTAACTACACGAACACCATCATCCTCGTAGTCAGGAAAAATAATATAAGGCGTTTGCGCCACACCAACCGATTTTAATATGGAAGTACGGCTTAATCCGGCTTTAACCTCCAACACGTCCGGCTCCTCCTTCAAAGTGATATAGGCCGTGTCTGCCATAGCCGGGAAAATACCGCAACGGGACAAGCCAGCATAAGTGCCGATAAACCGGTCGGCAGATTTGATCTCACATTCTGCTCCCTCATATCCTGCCGGGCACTGGCAAAGGCCGTTGGCACAACTACCCCCGTTTTTACAACTGAGCTCCATACAGGGATCCACTTCGCAGGAACTGAAAAATACCGCAGAGGCAATACCGAAAAAGCCTAAGGCAGCGATCAAAACGTATTTAACTGATTTCATAGAAAATAATCAATAAGCTATTGAATGAACAGGCAAAAATAAAACTTGGCTCCAAAATACGAAAAAATATTTCACAAAACAGCATTTTTACCCGTTCAATTTGAAACATCATTTGTTTTTGGGGCATCTTAGCACGATAATAACTAATTTCGCAGCCTGATAAATACATTTTTAATGGCTGACAAAAAGATACAATCCGCACTGATTTCGGTTTTTTATAAAGACGGCTTAGAGCCCTTGGTTCGCGAACTGGCCGCACAGCATATTACCATTTACTCCACCGGAGGCACCCAAAAATTCATTGAAGACTTAGGCATAGCCTGCATTCCCGTAGAGCAACTGACTACTTATCCTTCCATTTTGGGAGGCCGGGTGAAAACACTCCATCCCACGGTATTCGGTGGTATCCTGGGGCGTAGAAACCTGGCTGCCGATGCCGAAGATATGCGCCGCTTCAATATCCCGGAAATTGATCTGGTTATTGTAGATCTTTATCCATTTGAAGAAACATTGAAAAATACACAGGAAGCATCTGCCATTATTGAAAAGATAGATATCGGCGGGCCGACCATGATCCGTGCGGCAGCTAAAAACTTTAATGATCTTACCGTCATCGCCGACAAGGAAGATTATCAACCTTTATTGCAATTGCTGCAGGAACAGCAGGGCTGCACTACTTTAGCACAGCGTAAGGCTTATGCCGCTAAAGCATTTCATGTGGTGATGAATTACGATATTGCTATAAACAATTATTTCAATGAAACGCTTCTAACGCCGCTTAAACCCGCAGTCCCGCTTCGCTATGGTGAGAACCCGCATCAGGCGGCACAATTTTACGGCGATCTGCAGGAAGTATTTGAACAGCTCAACGGCAAAGCACTTTCTTATAATAATTTAGTGGATGCCGATGCCGCCGTTCAGCTTATTGCAGAATTTAGAAAAGATTCCGAAGCTTTATTCGCCATCATCAAACATACCAATGTATGCGGTATGGCCCGTCGTGCAACCCTGCCCGAGGCCTGGGAAGCCGCTTTGGCCGGTGATCCGGAAAGCGCCTTCGGCGGTGTGCTGGTTACCAACCGACCGATAGATGCCGAAACTGCCACAGCTATTCACAGCTTGTTTTTTGAAATACTGATTGCTCCGGAATTTACCCGGGACGCATTGGACATTTTATGCCAAAAAAAGAACCGTATCTTACTGGCGCATAAAAACAGCGACAAGCCTATCCCTGCTATGCTGTTCAAAAAAGTATTGAACGGCACACTGGCACAGCAACAGGATACCGGTAATTATGAAAAATGGGAAGAAACGGGCGCACAGGCGGTTACACCAGCGCAACGCAGCGATCTGGAATTTGCCAACCTGATCTGCAAGCACCTGAAATCTAATGCTATTGTTTTGGTGAAAAACGGACAGTTGCTGGGCAAAGGTTGCGGGCAAACCAGCCGTATTGATGCGTTGAACCAGGCCATTGCAAAGGCCCGTCAGTTTGGGTTTGATCTGAAAGATACCGTGATGGCTTCTGATGCCTTTTTCCCTTTTGACGATTGTGTGAAAATAGCTGCCGAAGCAGGTATCACTGCCGTTATTCAACCCGGAGGTTCTATCCGGGATGCCGACAGTATCCGCTTTGCAAAGGAGCACGGCATGGCTATGGTCATTACCGGCATGCGGCATTTTAAGCATTAAATATAATACCCTGAATTTGCTTTAGCACCTTTAACCTTTAGCACCCGGCACTAAAGGAATGGCATAGCTATTGCCCGACCCGTCTCCTGCGATTATTTTTTACTTTGTACTTTCGTTGCCCTGATGGCAATCTTAAAATAACTTCCCGATGGCTGATACCAAAAAACTTTTTCTTTTAGATGCGATGGCTTTGGTTTATCGCGCTTATTATGCGCTGATTCGTAGCCCGCGTATAACTTCCAAAGGCAAAAACACCAATGCTCAGTTCGGCTTTACCAATACCCTGTACGACCTGATTCGGAAAGAAAATCCGACGCATCTCGCCGTAGTTTGGGATACGCATGCTCCCACGGAACGTCATACCGATTTTACCGACTATAAAGCCAACCGTCAGGAAGCGCCGGAAGATTTGTTAGCCGCCATTCCTGATATCAAAAAGATCGTCAAAGCTTTTAATATTCCCTGCCTGGAATCAGACGGCTATGAAGCCGATGATATTGTAGGCACCCTTGCCCTGAAAGCCGGCAGCATGGGCTATGAGGTGTATATGGTAACGCCCGATAAAGATTACGGGCAAATAGTAAGAGACAATATTTTTATTTACAAACCCGGCTATAAAGGCGGCACTTTTGAAGTTATGGGTACCGAAGAGGTATGCCGGAAATGGGATATTGAACATGTAGGCCAGGTCATTGATATGCTGGGTCTGATGGGCGATGCCGTGGATAATATTCCGGGCATTGCCGGTATCGGGGAAAAAACAGCAGCTAAATTACTGAAAACATACGGCACCTTAGAAAATGTATTGGATCATGCCGATGAGCTAAAAGGGTCATTAGGGGAAAAAATCCGGAACGGAAAAGAAGCGGCTGTTATCTCTAAAAAACTGGCCACCATCATCACCAATGTTCCGGTTGACTTTCATGAAGAAGATTTTGCGCTGAAAGACTGGAATACCGAAGCACTAACGGAAGTTTTCCAGGAATTGGAATTTCGTACATTGGGAAAAAGAATACTGGGCACGAACACAACGGAATCAGAAATGGCTGCAACCGCTACACCGGCGCTGGATCTATTCGGCAATCCGGTTAGCAGCCCGAAAGCAACAGAACCGGTGATTACCCAAAAAGATCTTTTTGCGGAAATGGAAGGGTTGAAAACCATTGCTGATACCCCGCATCATTACCTGCTGATTGATGATGAAAAAAAGTTGCAGGATTTTATAGCTGAAGCCATGCAGCAAAAAGAAATCTGCTTTGATACCGAAACAACCGGTACGGATGCCATGATGGCGGAGCTGGTAGGACTGAGCTTTGCATGGAAAGCCGGAGCGGCTTTCTATATTCCGGTTAGTGCGGAAAGAGCGCAGGCAATAGCGTTGTTAGAGCAGCTTCGTTCCTTATTTGAACGACAGGAGGTGCTTTGGATCGGGCAAAACATCAAATACGATTTGCTGATGCTGAAAAATTACGGCTTCGACCTGTCAGGAAATCATTTTGATACCATGCTGGCCGATTATGCCATTGAGCCGGAAGCCAAACGCAATATGGATTTGCTCGCTATCAAATACCTGAATTATCAGCCGGTAAGCATTGAATCGCTCATTGGTAAAAAAGGGAAAGGCCAGGGCAATATGCGCGATGTGGCAGTAGAATTGGTAAAAGAATATGCCGCCGAAGATGCGGATATTACGCTACAGCTGAAGCAGGTGTTTGAACCTATGGTTAAGGAAAAACAGGTAGCGGAATTATTTTATAAAGTAGAAAATCCGCTGGCACCGGTATTGGCCGGTATGGAATTTGAAGGCGTAAGAATTGATGTGGATTTTCTGCAGGAATATTCCAAAGAGCTGGCGCGGGAAATCAGCATCGCTGAGGACAGCGTATATAAGCAGGCAGGCGTGAAATTCAACCTGGCCTCACCGAAACAACTCGGCGAAGTGCTTTTTGACAAAATGAAATTGGATGATAAAGCCAAAAGAACTAAAACGGGGCAATATGCTACAGGTGAAGACGTGCTGCAAAAACTGCGGGTACGTCATCAGATTGTGGACGATATTTTAATATTCCGCGAACTCAGCAAACTGAAATCCACTTATTCCGATTCGCTGCCGCAAATGGTTAACCCCAAAACAGGCCGTGTGCATACTTCCTTCAACCAGTCTGTAGTAGTTACCGGAAGGCTGAGCAGTATCAATCCTAACCTGCAAAACATTCCGATACGAACCGACAGAGGCCGGGAGATACGAAAAGCTTTCATAGCCCGTGATGCAGAATATACTTTGCTTTCTGCAGATTATTCCCAGATAGAGCTGCGTGTAGTAGCGGCTATCAGCGGTGATGAAAACATGATCGAAGCCTTCAGAGCAAAGAAAGATATTCACCGGGCAACAGCCGCTAAAGTATATGGCATTAGTGAAGAAGAAGTAACTTTTGAAATGCGCCGGCATGCCAAGGCGGTCAATTTCGGAATTATTTACGGACAATCGGCTTTTGGTCTTGCAGAAAATCTGGGCATCAGCCGCAGCGATGCGAAAACCATTATTGACAATTATTTTGCCCAATATCATTCCATCAAAAAATACATGGATGAAAGCAAAAAATTTGCGCAGTCGCATGGTTATGTGCAAACCCTGATGGGGCGCAGGATCAAGCTGGCTGATATTAATTCCGCCAACCAGACCGTGCGCAGCTTTGCCGAACGTGTGGCTATCAATGCTCCGATTCAGGGCAGTGCGGCGGATATGATCAAGCTGGCCATGATAAAAATTCACCACGAGCTGAAAGCACAAAAGTTAAAAACGAAAATGATTTTGCAGGTGCATGATGAACTGGTTTTTGACGTGCCAAAGGAAGAAACCGAACAGGTAAAAAGCTTAGTACTGCAATGTATGGAAAATGCCCTGGTATTGCCCAACGATGTACCCGTGATAGCAGAATGCGGCACGGGAGAAAATTGGTTGGATGCGCATTAATTTCCCTAAGCCATATGCTTGATAGTAGGGTGGCGAAGTTTATAATTCCGCATTATTATTTTCAATACTTCGGCTTGTGATATAAAGTCGCTTTTTACAAGCAGGAAAATGCTAAGTAGTCGAGGTTTCAAAGCTACAAACCTTTCCCATCAGGATTTCAGCAATAGTTGATTTATTTTTTGACAACTTGACAAGAAAACTTAACTTTGGTAAAAATATATACCATGGAAGTTTTAAATATCGGCGAACTGAAAACTAACTTTTCCGAAGTGCTGAAAAAAGTGCTTGAAGGAAATGAAGTTGGTATTGCATACGGTAAGCAAAAAAAAATTGTTGCCAAAATAGTGCCTAATGTTCTCCAAAAAAGGAAACGCAAAATCGGCTTGCTGGATGGCAAAGGAAAAGTAAGTTTCAGTCGCAACTATAAAATTACCGAAGAAGCGTTTTTAGGCTTATGACTACCTACCTTTTGGATACGCATTATTTACTTTGGGCTATCGCCGATTCAAAAAAGCTTTCAAAAAAACTTCGGGAACTGCTTTCGGATACGGACAACAACATTGTTGTAAGCACAATAAGTTTTTGGGAAGTGGCGCTCAAAACTTCCATCAGCAAGCTGAAAATTTCGGGGTTTAATCCCGAAGACTTACCGGAATTGTGTCAAACTATCGGTTTTGAAATACAATCATTGTCGGCGCAGGAAAGTTCTACGTATCATCAACTTCAGGCAACGCATCATAAAGACCCATTTGACCGTATGCTGATATGGTTAGCAATACGGAACAACTACACACTTATCAGCGCAGATGACGATGTGAAAAAATACGTATCTTCCGGTTTGAAAGTGTATCAGGAAAAATAGTCAACTCATTTTTCGGCGCGTAGCATCACCATTCCCGTCTTTCCAGTTCCACCATTTTAATTTTTCACTATCCCGCTTGTCTGCCGGCGTTTCGGCAAAATATACCGCACAACGGAAAACATACAATAAACACCGGTCCTGAACACATCCTGCAAACCGGTTGGATTGATCATAAAGCGTCTGCGGATCTTTCCCTGCAAGATCATTCACCTGCCGGATTCCGATATGGTATAAATCCATAGCAATGGATTTCCCGACACCCGGAATTATGGTCAATGCTTTTACCGTCTGATTTGCCGTCATGATTTCATGGAATAAACATCCGTTTTTTAACGGAGATACCGGGCAACTATCGGTATGCGCCGGCCGATACCAAATGCCTTGGGCGATATCCTGATGATAGGACAGAATTGGTTGCGCTTGTATTCATTCCGGTTTACCATGCCCGTAATACGCATAACCAGATCGGCATCATATCCCTGCCCGATCATATCCTGCGGGCTTTTGCGCAGTTCGATATACTGATAGAGTATCGCATCCAACAGGTCGTATGGCGGCAGACTGTCGCTGTCCTTTTGCTCCGGACGCAACTCTGCCGAAGGCGGTTTGCTGATGATATTTTCCGGAATATATTCCCTGTCCCGGTTGATATACCGCGCCAAAGCATACACCTGCATTTTGTACAGATCACCCAACACACCGATACCGCCTGCCATGTCGCCGTACAGCGTTCCGTAGCCGGTAGCCAGCTCGCTTTTGTTGGAGGTATTGAGCAGGATATAATGAAACTTGTTAGCCAGCGCCATAGCCAGTACGCCTCGTATGCGCGACTGTATATTTTCTTCAGCCACATCAAAAGGCAGATCACCAAACAGCGGCTGCAGGCTTTTTTCAAAGGTGTTGAAAATATCTTTTATAGGAATGATATCATACCGGTTGTTCAGATTCCGGGATAATTGTTCGGCATCACTTACCGAATGATGGGTTGAAAATGGAGAAGGCATCAACACCGCATGCACCTGCTCCGGGCCTAATGCACGACAAGCCAGCGCCAGCGTTACGGCGCTGTCAATGCCTCCCGATGAAGCTACTACAGCTTTTTGAAAACCCATTTTTTCAAAGTACTGCCGGATACCCATGACTAAGGCGTCATGTACCCGGTCAATATGAAGCTCCGGCATGAAAACAACAGGGTTCAGCTCCGTGTCGGGCAAAGACTGTACATCCTCCTGAACCGGAAGATCAAAAGATTGCCCGTCCCAGTTCAGGGCTAATATACCTTCTTCAAAAAAAGGCATTTGTTTTATTAAATTGCCGGCGGCATCATATACTAAAGAGCCGCCGTCAAATACAATCTCGGTTTGAGAGCCAACAGTATTGCAATACAACATAGGAATTTTATACCGTAATACATTGCGCTTTACTACGGCCAGCCGGTCTTCCGCATGGGTATAATCAAATGGAGAGGCGCTCAGGTTAATCATCAGGTCGGGAGCGTTTTCTATAAGTCTGTCCATGGGACATTGGCGATATAAAGGATTTTCGGTTAAATCCCAGATGTCTTCACAAATAGTTACGGCCAGTTTTTTCCCCATAAACAGGATCGGTTTCCATTCGTATCCCGGTTCAAAATAACGGTACTCATCAAAGACATCATAATTAGGCAAAAGTGTCTTATGGATGATTTGTTGTATTTCCTGATCCTGTAGAAAATAAGCGCTGTTGAATAAATCTTTGCCTTCCGGAACGGGATTGCGTGACGGCGCCCCCACCAATACGGCAATATCCTTTGCTTCTTTCCGGATGCGGTCAATAGCCTGCTCGCAGGTTTCTATAAAATCGTCAAACTCCAGCAGGTCGCGGGGCGGGTAACCGCATACGGCCAACTCACTGAAAATAATCAGATCGCCGCCCTGCTGCCGGGCATCGCGAATGGCCGTAATGATCTTTTCGGTATTAGCTTCAAAATTTCCGATATGGTAATTTTGTTGCGCTAAAAATAGCTTCATCGGATTTTTTATTTATCACGATCATCAGGCAGTCTTGCGTTTTATTTACAGCAATTGCCGGAAATCATTTATAGTTTTTCTGGTAAAATTGTTTGTAGGTATCGTAGTCATTTTTCTGATACAATACATTCAGGTTTTCGGGACTGATTAACATCATGTCAATTTCATTCTCTCCATATTCCCGGAACAGATTCTTTTGAGCTTTGATATCGGAAAGATATTGTTTACCCGCTTTAATATCCGGAAATTCTTTCAGGATGAGTATGCCGCGTCCGCCCTGCAGTGCCGTAATGGTCGTTTTGATATGATCGCCCGAACGTTTGGTGATATTGTAATCAGCAAGACCCGATTTTACACCCATTAATTTACCGTCTAATGTTGCCGCAGAAATCAGCACATACTGCTTTCCGTTTGCCTGGAAAACATAATTCAGATTAGCCGGGTCTGCCGGTGTTGGCTCCCCTACAGTAGCGCTATTGTTACTTAAACTATCGGGAATTTGTTTTTTAATAAACTGCAATACATCGTTTGCCCAGGGGCTTAGGGAGTCCTGGGGGTTCAGTTTCAAAAATTCTGTCAGCATCGTATCAGCCGTCCGGTAATCGCCGGTTCCGGCTATAGCTACCGCTTTCAGTAAGTTGTATTGTTTGGCATAGCGACCGGACTGAGCCGGAAACAATTCTTCGGTTTCATTTGCCCTGCTGATCACCTGGGTATATTCCTTGCTCATTAATAAACGGTAGGTCTCATCATAGTGCGCCATGATGGCTTCATCGCTTGCAATTGTTGACGGATTATCGTTACTGCCGCGAAGCGCTTTTGTAAATGCACTTTCCGGAAATTTATCTAATAATGCGCTTCGGTTTGCGTTTGCCTTTACCGAATCGTTATCATGAAGCGCCATGATATAGCGGTGGTACAACACCTCATCCTGATGCTCATGCCCGGGATAACGGGCGGCTAACTGATCATAGGAGGCAATAGCTTTGGGGTAATTTTCCAGGTCGTTATAATAAGCTTTTCCCAACTGGAATAAGGCTTCTTCTAATTTCTTGTTAGCTCTGGCAATTTGCTCCGCCGTATGCGGGATGGCCGCCATCAGGGAATCTTCATCCAGCCCCTCCGGCATTTTGTCCTCATCTTCCTCTATGCCATCGTCACTGCCGGCTCCTGCGAAAGAATTGCTGCTGCGTCGCCAGTTGTCTTTCAGCTCCCGCTCTCCCCATTTTTGCTTAAAAGCATTACTGCCTTGCTGGAGCAATGATGTATTGGCAAAATACCATTCGCCGGCGCCACTGTTAGGCTGGGCATTATTGGCTAAGGGAATATTCTTGCTGGCAAAAACACTATCGCGGAGCAGCTTTTCCTGTTCCCGGATATATTTGCGTACTGCGGCTCTTTGTTCTTTTTCAGGAAGCGCAGACAAGGCCAACAGGCTGTCTTGTTTTTTGATTTCTGATGCCGGCGCGGCAATTTTATCCAATGTTTTGGACAATCGCAACGCCATTTCGTATTCCGGCTGATCAGCAGCAGTCAGTAAGGTTACTGCGGTATCATACATGCTTTTCGCCTGGCTGTAATTACCGCCGTTGAACAGCAGTTCGCCCAGCGCTATATAGGAGAGCCCTTTTTGGTGCCGGTTGTTCTGACTGTAGTCAATGCTTTTTCGGAATTGTTCCCGGGCAGCTTCGTTTGCTCCCGAACGCAGGCTGATAACACCAAGATTATAGTAAATCTGGTCGAAATAATTGCGGTATTTTGCATCGGAAGCCATTTGATTCAGCATACTGCCGGCATCTCCCGAAGCGTTATTTTCTTTTAAATTATTTTGAACGATATGGATTCGGGCGTAAAAATCCATTTCGAAGGGTGGGTTCATGTCAATAGCTTTCCGGAAATACGCATCGGATTCCGCATATCTTTTTTCCGCCTGCAAAAGCTGTCCGCTGAGATAGGCGGAACGCTGCCGGATCGTTTTTTCCGTGCCGGCATCATCGGCAACCACCATCAGCGATTTCAGGGCATTGCCATAGTCTTTATTTTGAAGATCAATAAATGCCTGTTGCAGCGCCAAACCGCCCTGCAGCGATTCCGGGAATTTAGCATCATTGCGCAGCATATCCAGCAGGGATTGTGCCTGCCCGTAATTTTGATCCTGGGTAAATGTTTGCGCCAGCCATAACATCGCTTCATTTTTGGAAGATTTATGTTCCAATAAACCGGCCAGCCCATCCTTTTCTTCCACACCTAATTCTAAAGGTACGGGCGCGGATTTTTTACCTTTGTTTTCCTTTTTAGCTTTGGCAATGCGCTCGGCTTCTGCCTCGGATATAATATATTTGAAAGCAGCGGCGGCATTTTTATAATCGCCTTTATAATAATAGGCCTTGCCGGTCAGCAGGTACAGATTGTCCTGCCATTTGCCTCGCGGGTCATGCAGTTGTATGCCTACAGACGTCTTGCGGATAATGGTGTCCATATCGGTGAGTACCTTTGCAGAGTCTTTATCCGGGTTGAAATAAAACAGCGTAAGCAGGCTGTCATAATTATCCTGAACGGCACGGCGCATATTGGCCTCCGCCTCATTCATTTTCCGGTCGGCATTGTAAAAGTAATTGTAGCGGGTAAAGGTATTTTGTATAGCCTTCCTTCCGAGGCTCCATTTCCGCCTTCGCATGGTCTCATTGGTATAAGCCTCCTGCTGCTTTTGAATTTTAAATTCAAGTGACAGTTTTTTCTTTTTCTCCCGGTCTTTTTCTTTGAGTTTCCGTTGGGCATCCCGGTCGGCTCTTGCCTGGGCGAGGCTGTCACTCCGTGCCTGCCGTATAATGGCCATGCTGTCTGTGTAACGTTGTCGCTCTTCCCGTTGCTGAGCCAGGGCGGTTTGCAGGCTGTCGTTATATTTCTGACGTGCCGTATTGATGCTGTCAGTGATAGCCTGTTGTGCCTGCCGGACACTATCAGTATATGCCTGGCGCACCTGTACCATGCTATCGCGTATCCGTTGTCGTTCCGAAGCAACGCTGTCTTTATAATGGTCGCTTTTGCGGTAAGCATTAATGGCGGAAATGCTGTCGGATATGTGTTGTCGTTCAGCTTTTATACTGTCATTAATTCTTTGCCGTTCCAATCTTTGTTGTTCCAGCGCAGCCTGCAGGCTGTCGTTATAATGTTGCCGGGCAAGCTGGGTACTGTCGGCAATGCGCTGTCGTTCGGCGCTTATGGAATCATTTACCCGTTGTCGTTCCTGTTTGATGCTGTCTAAACGTTGCTGCCGGATCAGATCCATACTGTCGTTGTAGCGTTTGCTTTGCAAATAAGAGCGCACTGAAGCTATACTGTCGGCTATACGGCTCCGCTCTGCCTTTACACTGTCAGAGTACTGTTTTTGTGCCAACCGGGTGCTATCCTGTACCCTTTGGCGTTCGGCGGCAACACTGTCATTATATTGCTGCCGGGCATTCCGGGTACTGTCTGATATACGCTGCCGGGCAGCTTTAATACTGTCCGTATGCTGCGCATGTAAGGCAGCGGAAGAAAAAACTGCAATGAGGAGGAAGAAAAAAAGGCGGTATAGCTTTAAATATGTACGCTTCAACTTGATAAAATGCTTTAATGGCATTGGCCATTATGAATAACTGAAAATCGTGGTTTTTATTATGATAATAAAAAAATGCCCTGAAATTGAAAAAGTCCGTCAAATATCTTTATTTTATTCGAATATTGCGGTGCTTAGCCTTCTTTTTTTAAAATGATATTACCGGCTATTTTGTAAGCAGTTACCCCTTAAAAAACATTACTCAAAAAAAAAAATCGCAGAAGTGTTGCAAGTCCGAAAAAAAATTATGTATTTTGGATGCGATTTTCAGAAACAATTGAAATAATATAATTTACTATGATCAAAAAATTATTGATTGCTTCAGCAATAACCATATCCGGACTGCTTACGGTTCATACCGCTTCCGCACAGAAAGGATCAGATGATATGATACCCGTGTATCGCTGGTATAGTACGGTAGATCGGAATTTTATAACACTTGCCGATAACGAATACCAGGAAGGACAACTACTGAACTGGAAGTACTCCGACAAAACGCTGATTTTTTACGCCTTCCGTTCGCCTGCTGAAGATCGTATTGCGGTATATAGCTGGTTCAATCCTACCACAAAGGATGTGGTAAGCGTTGCCGAAGACGAATTTTCCGATGATCAGATGCTGAAGATGGGTTATAAAAATAAGAAACTTCAGTTTTATGCCCCGATTCGCCGCGGCGATAACCGGGTGGCTGTATATCGCTGGTATATTCCCAAAACCAAAGACTGGGTTACCTTCCCGGAAGAAGGTGATACCGACAAATTGGGTAAAAAAGGATTCCGCCACAAAACATTCCAGTATTACGGTGTTAAACGCGCCGTAGATGAAAGCCTGTATTATCATCCGCTGTAATCTTTTTGCTTATTTAAATAATAGATGTTTAGGAAATGCTTCTCCGTAAAGGGGAGGCATTTTTCTTGGAATATGCGGAATTTTATTACAGAAATGTTTTATTTCGCTTTCTGATTCATGCAAGAAGCTACGGTACATATATATACACCGCTGCGAACCGCCCGGTTAGAATATGTCCTCCAATGGATATTCGGAGAGCAGTTGTCCTGTCCCTACACCATCAGCAGCGATGCGGAACAATGGCAACAGGCAGAAGGCATCAAAATTAATTACAGTGAACAGTCGTCAGATAATGACAGCCTGTGGATTCGGCCCGAAGGACTTCTGTGGGAAAATGACATCAGGCCGAAACATCTTTCCGTACATCGCTGGAAGCACAGTACGATTCTTTTTTATAATCAGCCGGGAGCGGCAGTACCTTTCGATATTTTTGCCGCCGTATTTTACCTGATTTCCCGTTATGAGGAGTACCTGCCGGGGAAAAAAGATGCGCACGGTAGGTATCGTCATGAGGATTCAGCAGCGGGACAATATGCCTTTTTGCACCAGCCTGTAGTGGATCAGTGGTTGCAGTCTTTTCAAAATTTATTGATACAGAAATACGGCTTTACCGGTACGCCTCAGCGTTTTGAATGGCTGCCGACTTATGATATTGATATTGCCTGGTCTTATTTGCATAAAAGCCCGAAACGCCTGGCAAGCGCACTTTTAAAAGACTTGTTGCAATTACAGTTCGGTCGGATACGGGAGCGGAAAGCCGTGCTTTCAGGACGCATTCCCGATCCTTACGACAGCTTTGAACGCTTGCATGAATTGCATCAGCGCTATCAGCTGCAACCGCTTTATTTTTTTCTGTCAGGAGAAAATTCCCGCTATGATAAAAACATTGCTCCACGGCATCCGGCTATGCAGCAGCTTATGCAGCAATTAGCATATAGAGGAAAAACGGGGATTCATCCTTCTTATGCTGCGCAGGATGATCCCGGGCTAATCGGGAATGAGATCAACATACTTTCCGAAACGCTGCAACAGCCGGTTACCAACAGCCGGCAACATTACATCCGTTTTGCCTTGCCCCATACTTACCGGGCATTGATTGCCTGTAATATCCGGGATGAATATTCCATGGGCTATGCCGGCAGCAATGGATTTCGTGCCGGTACTTCCCGTTCGTTTTTATGGTACGATCTGAAACGGGAAATGGTCACCAACCTGAGGATACATCCTTTTGCATTTATGGAAATGACTAATAAATTTTATCTCCGCCAAAATCCTGATGCGGCATATCTGGAATGGGAACGCCTCTACCAGGCAGTAAAAAGCGTAAACGGACGTATGATCAGCATCTGGCATAATCACTCCTTAGGTACTGACAAAAACTTTGCCGGCTGGTGGGAGCTGTATGAAAAAATGTGGGCGATGCATTTTCGGTAACAGGCGGGGAGGGATGATTTTGTTGCTACCATACCAATGTTTTAACCGATACCCGGTCAATCTTTCATAAAACCCCAAGAATCATTTTTATCACATACCTACTGACAATAATTCTAACATTTTTTATGTTGAAAAACGAGATAGTTTAAATGGTAAATCTACCTTTACAAACACATTTCAAATGATATGAACTGAATTAAAGAAGTGTTGGAAGAAAAGGGAGGGGCTGAACAACTTGGTAAAAGTTACAATATGGTCAATGGTTATGTACAAAACAGAGCACAGCCAAGATTGGAAGTACTTAGTCTCTAAATACTAAACAAAATGAGCGAAATAATTTTATACACTACAGATGACGGTTTAACGAAACTTGATTTGCGTTTAGAAGATGGTACTGTATGGCTTTCTCAACTCGAAATAGCTGAATTGTTTCAAACAACTAAGCAAAACATTAGCAAACACATACAAGCAATTTTTGATGACCAGGAGTTGGATATAAATTCAACTGTCAACCAAAAGTTGACAGTTCAAAACGAAGGAAATCGTAATGTTGAAAGACTAATCACAAGCTACAATCTTGATGTTATTTTAGCCGTAGGTTATCGGGTGCGTTCCGTTCGTGGTGTCCAGTTCAGACGCTACGCTTCAACAATTTTAAAGGAATACCTTGCAAAAGGTTTTGCTATGGACGATGAACGGCTGAAAGGAAACGGTGGCGGACAGTATTGGAAAGAATTATTAGACCGTATTCGGGATATTCGGAGCAGCGAAAAAGTCATTTATCGACAGGTTTTGGATCTATATGCCACAAGTATTGATTACGACCCCAAAAGCTCTGTTACCATACAATTTTTCAAAATCGTACAGAATAAATTGCACTATGCTACCAATGAGCAAACGGCGCCCGAAGTTATTTACAGCCGAGCAGATAGTACAAAAGATTTTATGGGACTTACTACTTTCAAAGGAGCGATGCCTACACTAAACGAAGCAAAAATTGCCAAAAATTATCTCACACAAGATGAATTGTTCCGATTAAACCGGCATTTTTTGACTTGGCAGAACTAAAAGCACAAGAACAATCGCCAATGAATATGCAAAACTGGATTGATGAATTTGATAAATTTTCTGAAATGTACGGAAAAGGCGTTTTGCAGACGGCAGGAACAATTAGCAGAGAACAAGCCAACCAAAAAGCAACACAAGAATATCGGGCTTACGAAGAAAGAGTGCTATCTCCTATTGAAAAAGCATATTTAGAACACCTTAAAAAGGCAGAAAAAAAGAAATAAGTGATTCGTGGTTAGCCGTTAGTTAGTGATTATTTCACTAACAACCAACCCCTAACAACTAAAAACTAATAAAATGACCAACATAAATAAATCATTACAAAACGTAGAAGAAATGACAAGATTCCGACCGCAGGGAGAAAACTAAAACAAAGCGAGGAAACTAAAAAAAGAAGAAGTTATTCCAAGTGAGGAGACTAAAAAAAATAAAACAAAATGAGCGACATTATATTATACGAAACCCCACAGGGCAAAATATCAGTTTCGGTTCGGTTTGAAAATGAAACATTTTGGCTTACACAAAAAGGTATGGCTGAATTGTTTGGGGTGGAAGTTCCTGCTATTAGTAAGCACTTAAAAAACATTTATTCAGAGGGCGAACTTTCTGAAGTTGCGACTATTTCCAAAATGGAAACAGTCGTAAAAAGAGGATTTAGAGGCGAAGTAATCGAAAATATTGATTTCTATAACCTTGATGCTATTATTGCTGTAGGGTATCGGGTAAATAGCAAACAAGCCACACAGTTTCGTATCTGGGCTACACAAACGCTCAAAGAGTATATTACCAAAGGTTTTGTATTAGATGACGAACGATTGAAACAAGGTAAAAACTTTGGCAAAGACCATTTTGACGAGTTATTGGCTCGTATCCGAGATATTCGTGCTTCCGAAAAACGCTTTTATCAAAAAATTCGTGATTTGTTTATGTTGAGCGAAGACTACGACAAAACGGATAAGAAAACCGAACAGTTTTTTGCCGAAGTGCAAAACAAATTGCTCTTTGCCACAACCCAGCATACCGCAGCCGAAATAATTATGCAACGTGCAAAAGCCGAAGTACTCAATATGGGTTTGACTTCGTGGAAAGGCTCTCGTGTACGCAAAGAAGATGTCATCATTGCTAAAAATTATCTGTCTGAAGACGAAATAGATACGCTCAACCGAATGGTAACGCTGTTTTTAGACACAGCCGAACTTCGGGTAAAAGAGCAAATACCATTAAGTATTGATTTTTGGAAACAGGAAGCAGATAGCGTTATACAGTTTAGCCGAAAACCGCTTTTGCTCGACAAAGGAAAAGTGAGCCACGAAAAAGCAAAAACATTTGCCGAAAAAGAATACGCTATTTTTAACAGTGAACGCAAAAAGGCCGAAGCTCTCCAAGCCGATTTGGAAGACCAAAAAGTCATTGATGAATTACTAAAAAAAGCGAAAAAGAAATGATTGGGAAGTTAGATTTTAGTTGTTAGTTGATTAGAGCTAACCATTAACTAATCCCTAACAACTAACTAACCACTAAAAAATCACGCCCCCATTTCCGGATATAACGGAAACTGACCCATAAACTCATTCACCTCGCCGCGAACCGTATGAATCACCTGCTCATCATCCGGTTGAGTCAGTACCCGGTCTAACCAATTGACCATCTGTTCCATATCTTTTTCTTTCAGTCCGCGGGTAGTTATGGCCGGCACACCTACGCGAATACCGGAAGTCACAAAAGGTGATTTATCATCAAAAGGAACCATGTTTTTATTGAGGGTAATGTCGGCTTTTACCAATACGTTTTCGGCTTTTTTTCCTGATATACCTTTATTCCTGAGATCAATCAGCAATAAATGGTTGTCGGTGCCGCCGGAAACGATATCATATCCCTTTTGCATAAAAGCTGCCGACATGGCCTGCGCATTAGCCACCATCTGCCGGGCATAATCTTTATAGGCATCCTGCATAATTTCAAAAAAGGAGACGGCTTTCGCAGCTATTACATGTTCCAGCGGGCCGCCCTGAATGCCGGGAAATACGGCCAGGTCTATCAACTGACTCATCATCCGGATTTCTCCCTTAGGCGTTTTGATACCCCAGGGATTTTCAAAATCATGCTTCATGAGAATGATTCCGCCGCGGGGTCCCCGCAGGGTTTTATGCGTAGTGGAAGTAACGAAATGACAATGGTCGAAAGGTGAATTCAGCAATCCGGCGGCAATAAGGCCAGCAGGATGTGCGATATCGGCCAGCACTAAGGCGCCCGCTTTATCGGCGGCAGCCCGGATGCGGGCATAATCCCAGTCACGGCTATAGGCCGAGGCGCCGCAAATGATCAATTTCGGCTTTATTTCCAAAGCCTTTCGTTCCAGTTCATCATAGTCCACGCGCCCGTCTTCCCGTTTTACGCCGTAGTGGTGTGCTTCATAAACTTTCCCGGAAAAAGTAACGGGGGAGCCGTGCGTAAGGTGTCCGCCCATACTTAAATCTAATCCCAAAATAGCATCACCGGGTTTCAGTACGGCAAACTGCACCGCCATATTGGCCTGAGCGCCGCTATGCGGTTGCACATTGGCAAAAGATACGCCAAATATGGCTTTAGCGCGGTCAATAGCCAACTGCTCACTTTGATCTACCATCTCACAGCCGCCGTAATAGCGTTTGCCGGGATAACCTTCCGCATATTTATTCGTCATCACATTGCCCATAGCCTGCATTACCTGCAGGCTGGTAAAATTTTCAGAAGCAATAAGCTCTAAGCCGCGGCGCTGGCGGTTAAGTTCTTTTTGTATAATATCGAAAAGCTGAGTATCGCGTTGCATAGGAATAATGTTTTGATTTTAAGCATGTAAAAGTAATCCTTGTGTATGGAAAATAAAAGTTTCCGGAATTTGGTTTGGTGGAATTACTTTAAAGCCGGCTTTCGGAGGCGTTTGTCATTTTGGTCTTCACCTGTAGTAACAGGAATATTTTTTGCGTAAAAACTGACCAAAAAATCACTCCTGTTGCTTTAGAAAAAACAACACATTGAATTATAGATATAAATTGTTGAAAAAAGGCGATTTATACAGGAATTTTAAGACAAAAAAAGCGAATAATTTCGTATATTTGCAGCAAGCGATTAAACTCCCGTTTGAGTACAGGTTAATCACCCGCTTTCTAAAAAATTTGTATTCAATAACACATAAATGAGCAACGAAAATCAAGATGCGGCATCGTCGGTGATGCCTGCTTACGGAGCCGACAGCATTCAGGTGCTGGAAGGATTAGAAGCGGTGCGTAAACGCCCCGCTATGTACATCGGTGACATAGGCACCAAAGGCTTGCACCACTTAGTGTATGAAGTCGTGGATAACTCCATTGACGAAGCGCTGGCCGGCTATTGTAAAAATATTTCCGTAACCATCCATACGGATAACAGCATCACTGAGGAAGATGACGGGCGCGGCATACCTACCGGTATCAACAAAAAAGAAAACCGCTCTGCATTAGAATTGGTCATGACCGTATTGCATGCAGGCGGTAAGTTTGATAAAAACACGTATAAGGTTTCCGGTGGCCTCCATGGTGTGGGGGTCAGTTGTGTGAATGCACTGAGCGACCCCTTGCATGTAACCGTTCACCGGGAAGGTAAGATATTTGAACAGAAATACCGTGAGGGTATTCCCCTGTATTCGGTTCGTGCCATTGGCGAAACCGACCGTACGGGGACTATTGTGCATTTTAAGCCGGATACTACCATATTTAAGGATCCGGTTTATAATCGTGACATCCTGGCCGGTCGCCTGCGGGAGCTGAGCTACCTGAATAAGGGTATCCGGATTAAACTTATTGACGAACGTGAGCTGGACGAGCAGGGACAACCGGTAATGGAGGAGTTCTACAGCGAAGGCGGCATTGTGGAATTTGTACAAATGCTGGATGCCAACGGCAAAAGAGAACCGCTGATCCCTGAGCCGATCTATATGGAAGGTTTGGATAAGGAAAGTAATGTGACGGTGGAAGTGGCGCTGTCCTATAATTCCTCCTACAACGAGCACATCTTTTCCTACGTCAATAATATCAACACCATTGAAGGCGGTACGCATGTAGCCGGTTTCCGCCGGGCCATTACCCGCGTGTTTAAATCATACGGTGATAAAAACAAGCTGTTTGAAAAAGCTAAAGTGGAAATTACCGGTGATGACTTCCGGGAAGGCCTGAGCGCTATCGTTTCCGTAAAAGTTCCGGAACCACAGTTTGAAGGCCAGACCAAAACCAAATTGGGCAACAGTGATGTGATGGGCGTGGTGGACAGTACGGTAAGCCGCACCTTAGATGCATATTTAGAAGAGAATCCCAAAGCGGCAAAGATGATTATTGACAAAGTCATTCTTGCTGCCCAGGCCCGTGCTGCGGCACGAAAAGCCCGTGAATTGGTACAGCGCAAAAGCGTGCTTACCGGCGGCGGGCTTCCCGGCAAGCTGGCCGATTGTTCCGATAAAGATCCCGAAAGATGCGAACTGTATCTTGTCGAAGGAGATTCGGCGGGCGGTACCGCCAAGCAGGGCAGGGATCGCACTTTCCAGGCAATTTTACCCTTACGCGGTAAGATTCTTAACGTGGAGAAAGCACAGGAACACAAGATCTACGAAAATGAAGAGATCAAGAATATGTACACCGCATTGGGTATTACCGTAGGTACACCGGAAGATCCCAAAGCGCTGAATCTCTCCCGGCTTCGTTATCATAAAATCATCATCATGACGGATGCCGATGTGGACGGTTCGCATATTGCCACGCTCATCCTGACCTTTTTCTTCCGCTATATGACCGGCTTAGTGGAACAGGGTTATGTTTACCTGGCACAGCCGCCTTTATATTTGGTGAAGAAAGGAAAGGAAGGCATTTACAGTTGGAATGAAACAGATCGTAAAGAGGCCGTGCAAAAGTTAGCAAACGGTCGCGAAGAAAGCGTACATATTCAGCGCTACAAAGGTTTGGGTGAAATGAATGCGGAGCAGTTGTGGGAAACTACCATGAATCCTGCCACCCGTACGCTCAAGCAGGTAACCATAGAAAGCGCTGCAGAAGCCGACCGCGTATTTGCGATGCTGATGGGCGAGGAAGTGGCTCCCCGGCGCGAGTTTATTGAAAAAAATGCAAAGTATGCGAAATTAGACGTATAATTGCTCTACGCTCCTCATTCCGATCGTACCGATACAAGAGGAAAACTAAAAGAAGGAGAAGTTCGTTGCCCTTATAAAAAGGCAACGGACTTTTTGTTTAATAAAAAAAATAAGTTGAACTATGTTTAAGTCGAAAAATATCTCACCGCAAAAGCTGGCGCTGTTTAATGCCCTGATATTGTCCTGTATTACCGGCCTGATGAGCCTGCTGTTGGATAACGACTGGTATGTGCCGCTTATAGCCGGGCTGTTCACTTTTATATGGAGCTACCTGCTGTTTTTTTACACCCTACAGTTTTTTATTTACCGGAAGATCAAATTGATTTATAAAATTATTTACCAGACAAAGGCTACCCGCAAGGAACGTTTTTTTAATGAAAAAATTTTACCGCAAAAATCCATTGAAGAGGTAAGTCATGATGTACAGCTTTGGGCAGCGGAAAAGAAACAGGAGATCGCTTTGCTGCAGCAGAACGAGCAGTTCCGGAAAGAATTTTTAACCAATCTGGCTCATGAGCTGCGCACCCCGATTTTTACGGTTCAGGGATATATCCATACCTTGTTAGATGGGGCTATTGAAGATGCTCGTGTCAACCGAAAATTTCTGAAGGGCGCTACAAAAGGTATTGAACGGTTAGTGCAATTAGCTGCCGACCTGGATCAGATATCCCGCTTGGAATCGGGTCGCATTCCTTTGAAAGAAAGCACATTTTCCGTTCAGGATCTTGTAAAAGATGTCTATGAGGAAATGATGCTGAAGGCAAGAGAAAAGCAATTGGAATTAATCTTTAAACGCGGCACGGAAGCGCCGCTGTTCGTGTATGCAGATCGCCAAAAAATAAGACAGGTATTGGTGAACATTATTGAGAATGCCATTAAATACAGCAATCCGAAAAGCGCGGTAACTACCGGATGTTATGAGATGGACGATAACCATGTTTATGTGGAAATCAGCGATGAGGGGCCGGGTATTGAAGAGGAGCATCTTCCCCGTTTGTTTGAACGGTTTTACCGTGCCGATCGCAGTCGCAGCCGTGATGTGGGCGGTACCGGCTTAGGACTGGCTATTGTCAAACATATTGTGGAAGCGCATGGCCAGTCTGTGAATGTGCGGAGCAAACCCGGAGTAGGTACTTCTTTCGGATTTACCTTACAAGCCGGAAAAGCCTGATGAACGGATGCTCATCAGGCTTTTCACCGTTGTTGTTTTCCCCGGCAAATTGCGAACTTTAAAGTGGCTGGGAACACCCGCCAGGGGAGTAATCCGGCTTACATACACAGCCCGTAGAGCTGAACCATACGCTTGTTGTGCAGGGGGGAATTGTCAAAGGCAATGCCTTTGACCTACGGTGCAAAAAAACTACTTATGCCTGTTGTTGTACAAATTGTATTTCCCCCTGAATTTTCACCTCGTCACTTACCATTACACCACCGGCTTCCAGAGCTGCATTCCAGTTAAGTCCCCAGTCCTTGCGGTTAAATTTTCCCGAAAAAGAAAAACCGGCTTTGGTATTGCCCCAGGGGTCTTTTTGCGTACCGCCGTATTCCACGTCTAATACAATTTCTTTCGAGGTGTCTTTTATGGTCAGCATACCTTTCAGCTTGTAATTTTCATCATCTAATTTTTCAAATTGTGTTCCTTCAAAAGTAAGTTTAGGATATTTTTCCACATCGAAAAAATCACCACTTTTCAGGTGATTATCCCGGTCGGTATTATTGGTGAAAATTGATCCGGCTTCAATGGTTGTACTGACTTTGGCGTTGTTGAAATTGTCACCTGTTGTAGCTACATGAGCATCAAAATTTCTGAATTCTCCTTTTACATTAGTAATCATCAGGTGCTTTACCTTAAAAAGCAGTTCGCTGTGTGCGGGATCCATTACCCATTTTGTTGTGTTTTCCATTTTTATATAATTTTCAATGTTTTTAATGATGATGCAAAGGTCATGCTTAAAAACGGGGGGAAAATTAACATAGGTTAAGAAACACTCAGGATCCCTGATGAGCCAGCTTTTGCCGGATACGACTCAGCGATGGCGGTGTGATGCCTAAGTAGGATGCGATCAGGTATTGCGGAATACGTTGCACGAAGCGGGGGAAGCGTTCATTAAATTCTAAGTAACGAAATTCGGCTTCCTTGCTGTTCGTAGTGGCCAGCCGGTACTGCATGGAGATATAGGCATTCTGCATCAGTATCCTGAAATAACGATCCGCAAAGGAGAACCGGTCGCAGGCTTTATCAAAATGCGCTCTGTTAAAATAAAGCAGTTCACAAGGCTCTAAGGTTTCTATACGGTAAATGGATTTTTGCCCGGTGAAAAAGCTGTATTGATCCGTAATCCAGTAATCTTCTATGGCAAACTGCACTGCAAAACGATCGCCTTCTTCGTTGGTATAGCCGGAATAGCAGGCGCCTTTATTGATGAAGTAAAGATATTTGCACACAATATTTTCCTCCACTAAGGCCGTTTTTTTATCAACGGATTTATAAAAAAACAAATCACAGAATGCCTTCAGCTCGTCTTCGGGAACAGGACGTCCCAATGTTCTCCAGATATTGTCTCTTAATAATGCATACATAGCTGCGGTAAAGATCGTACAAAAATAACAACATTTCGAAGGGCTTATAACTCAGGGTGCATTTCATACTTTCCTTTGCCGGGCTACGTGTGGTCGGTGAAGACACCAACCACGGCCTGAGCTTAATTACGCAGTGTGTATTTCAGACTTTCCTTTGCCGGGCTACGTGTGGTCGGTGAAGACACCAACCACGGCGGCCTGAGCTTATTACGCAGTGTGCATTTCAGACTTTTCTTCTGTGAGAAAGGGAAATGGTAAGCTGCCCGAAAATAAATCAACTCCGGACAGCAGGAAATGCCCTGCACAAAAACATCTTTTCCGCTTATCTTTGCATTCATTATTTTTTATGTCAGCACTTCATTTATATAATTCTTATACCAGGCAAAAGGAACAGTTTGAACCGATCACGCCCGGCCATGTCGGCTTGTATGTGTGCGGGCCAACCGTCAGCGGAGAGTCGCATCTCGGCCATGCACGGCCTTATGTTACTTTTGATGTGGTGAACCGCTATCTCCGTCATCTTGGCTATAAAGTACGATATGTACGCAACATTACCGATGCCGGTCATTTTGAAGAGGAAGGTCGTGAGGCGGAAGACAAGGTCAGCAGTAAAGCGGTCCTGGAAAAATTAGAGCCGATGGAATTGGTACAGAAATATACCAATCTGTATCATTGGGGCATGCAACGCTTCAACTGTTTAGAGCCTTCAATTGAGCCTACGGCAACCGGCCATATCATAGAGCAGATCAGTATGATTGAAACCATCATCGCTAAAGGTTATGCCTATGAGGTGAACGGGTCTGTGTATTTTGATGTAAAAAAATATGCAGAGCAATACCCCTACGGAAAGCTGTCCGGAAGAATAATCGAAGATTTGCTGGAGACGACAAGGGAGTTAGACGGTCAGGATGAGAAAAGAAATAAAACCGATTTTGCGCTTTGGAAAAAAGCGCCACCGGAACATATCATGCGCTGGAAAAGCCCATGGGGTGAGGGTTTCCCGGGATGGCATATTGAGTGCTCCGCTATGAGCAGCAAATATCTCGGTACAACTTTCGATATACATGGAGGGGGAATGGACTTACAATTTCCGCATCATGAAAGTGAGATAGCCCAGTCCAATATTGCGCATGGCTGTATGCCCGTGCGCTACTGGATGCACAATAATATGATTACCATCAACGGTAAGAAGATGGGCAAGAGCTATAATAATGTGATCAGGCTGACCGAATTGTTCAGCGGTGATCATCCTTTGTTAGAGCAGGCTTATCATCCTATGGTGATCCGTTTCTATATTCTGCAGACACACTATCGCAGCACCCTGGATTTTTCCAACGAGTCGTTACAGGCTTCCGGGCGCGCTTTTAAAAGACTATGGGAAGCGTATGAGGTATTGCAGGAATTACCGCAGCCGGAGCAGGCTGTTGCTCAGGATGCGGAACTGGAAAACAAGGTACGGCAGTATTGCCTCGCCTGCGCCGATGATATGAATGATGACTTCAATACGGCTAAGGTCATAGCCAATTTATTTGAACTGGCACCGGTTATCAACGGTATTAAAGGCAGACAGATTGCCGCTGATGCGTTAAGCAGCGAAACGATGCAATTGCTCCGGAACACTTTTCATACTTACCTTATTGATGTGCTGGGTATGCAGTCCATGCAAGATGAGGATAATGATAAATTGGATAAAGTTCTGCAGCTTATTATAGCTATGCGGAAAGATGCCAAAGCCAGGAAAGATTTTGCCACATCAGACCAGATCCGGAATGTTTTAGCCGAAGCGGGCATTCATCTGAAAGACGAGAAGGATGGCAATGTGAGCTATACCGTAGAATAATTCAAATATATTGGTTTTCCTTTATTTATAGGTTTTAAGTTTATCCTTTAAAAGGGTATTATTAATTGGAAATAGATTCCAGGCTAATAATACCCTTTTACTTTTTTGCATTGTCCCCTCTTTATTTTTAATATTTCTACCGTTAGCGGCCTCCCACCGGACGGTTGGTGCTGAACTGCTGCATATATTCCTGTTGGTGTGCTATATATTTTCATGGCTTATGAAAATTACAGCAGATACACTATACTGTATAAATATGTCATTATCAAAATTTAAAATGGCCTCCTTCCAATTGTTACGTTTTTGTAACGGCTGAAATTTGGATAAATGTTGTGGCGGAAACTACATTCGCATTACCAATAAAAATAAGGGTGTTTCCTCCCGGAAAGCATTGAAAAAGGTAAAGCAGAGCAGTTGATTAAAATATATTTCCGATTGAATATTGCGGTGTTAACCGGGTATATGGCCATTTTAAATAATAATAAAAAGGCATAATGAAAGATGCCCGAAATAAAGCAAAATACAATAGCGTATTTAAACTCATTAATTATATCAATACAAACAGCGAAGCCGAAAACTGTATTTAAGAGTAGGCAAATTTTAAATTCCATTTTTATGAGAAAACAATTATTTATCGGCGCTTTGACTATGGCGCTTGCTGCAACGGGCTTTGCCCAGCAAAACACGATGCCGGACAGACCAGTTCCGCAACAACAGAACTCCCTGCTTCCTGCATGTAATCGTATAGGGCAGATCAATGCCATGTTTCCCAACCAGGGATATCCCGCACCGGCAGGGCAACAGGGAGCGCTAAAGCCTACCGAGATGCAATCCCGCTGGAAGACAGGTATCATGGGCGTCTATAATGGTTCGGATTATACCACAATGGATTCCATAGAATTATACTGGGCGGAAAATAAAAGCCAGCCCGGAATAGATACTATAATATTAATGCAGATAGGTGTTCCCTTCCCCAGTGCGACCTTGTATGATCCTAATCTCTTTACTCAGGGAACAAAAAATGATTCCAGTTTCAGCCAGGATTATACCGGCAAAATGACCAAACAGTACATGACCTATGATGCTAACGGAAATACACTTACGGTGCTGAATGTTGTGGATACGGGCGCCGGATGGGAAAACAGCGCATATTATCAATATACTTACGATGATCAGTCGCATTTTACTTCTGAGCAGGGGCAATACTGGACAGGCGCAGAATGGGCTAATAGTTATTTTTATTTATACGAATATAATGCGGCGGGAAAAAATACCGGCAGGATTAACCTTAGCGGTTCCGGTTCCGACTGGGACAGTGTGATGAGATGGGAATATTATTATGATGTGAATAACAATTTCACCGGACAGTTAACGGATGTCTGGAATACCGACAATTCCAGTTGGGAAACCTTTTCCCAATTCATAGAGACATTGGATGATGATGGTTTGAGAATTGCCGAGGAAAGACAGGAATGGGACGGAACGCAATGGATCAGCGATTTCAAGGATGAATATACTTATGATGGCAACGACCGACTTGCATCTGCTACCCATTCCGTTTGGAACGGAACTGCATGGGATCTGACCACAAGATATTATTATGCTTATGATGCCGATGGACATTTTACGGAGCAAATTTACCAGGGTTGGGATGGCAGCGCTTGGATAGATTCCACAAAGCAGGAAAATGTATATGAAGGTGGTTTGCTGAATGAAGTCAATTATTCCGTTTGGAGTGCGGCAGACAGTGCATTTCAGTATGCATTTCAATATGCTTATGCTTATAACAACTATAACCAATGTACAATGTTGAAATCTGCCAATTGGGATGGCAGTGCATTTACACCTGTTCCCGATAATGATGCGAAATATACCTTTATATATGAAGAATTTGACGACTCAGGAATCAATTCCCTGCTGGCCGATGAAGATTTTAAATTATACCCCAATCCGGCTCAGGATCTCATTACCGTTCAAATCAATAAAAACCGCATTAACCACATACGTGTGGTGGACATGAGCGGAAGAGTGGTATTCCAAACCAAAGGAAAGATGAATGCTTCAGCAATTACGTTTCCGACCAATCAACTGACAGATGGTATTTATATACTCCAGGTTCAAAGTGGTAATCAGGCAGGATCGAAAATATTTGTGGTAAAACATTAATTATCGCAATACGAACAGTTGTTGAATAGATAAACCGCAAATTTGTCTTCTCATTAATTAAGGGAGTCGCCTTTGTCTAAGGGCGGCTCTTCGTATTTCAGCATTCATCCAACAATAATACTAATGTTAAGTAAAAAGTCAAAATGCAAAACAATAAAAATCTGATAATCAATATAACAAAGTCTTGAACATACAAACAATATCTTCTTGACTTAGCACTAAAAGAGGCTACCTGTGGGCAGCCTCTTTTATCTTATATAAAAAATGCAAGATTTTATTGCATAACCACAATCTTATTAGCTCCGATTACCCGGTCATTTTCTTTAAGCTGAAGATAATACGTGCCATCAGCCGCCTGGTTGATTTGCAGGGCTACCTGGTCATTTTCGGGCTTGCAAATACCGTCTTGTACTTTTCTTCCAAAGGCATCAATTAATGCAAAACTGTATGTTTTACCGGGAGCAAAGGAATACCTGATTGTACATGCTCCGTTATTTGCAGGATTGGGGAAAATATTCAATGCAGATAAGGGATTTATATTGCTGAGGCCGGATGCAGCGGGTAAACGCGCTGCATGTACATACGCAGAGGAAACCGTGCTATAAGTATCGTCCGTATAATATACGGTAAGCAATGGTGTAACCTCACCTGCTCTATAGTATTCTATGGAATATTGGGTGAATAATTGTCCCTGTGTTAAGCCAAAAGCACTTACCAGCGACTCCGGGGCAGGTGCTCCGAACATGAAAAAGCTGTCTTGCTGCGTTAAGGCCACCTTAACGGCCAGCACATCAATATAATCTGAAAGCTCACCGGCTAAATTTTCCACGCGCATTTTTCCCCAGCCCACAACGGTATCTGTATATACAGAATGTGCGCTTTTTACGCAGGGTGCATTTTCCAATGCAAATGCAGCTACGCTCAGTTCGAATTGAAGATCCCAGTTGTAATCAGATCCGAAAGTGGAACCTGCCGTTGCCGGAAACGCTAAATAGCTTTGAGGTGAAGATAAGACCACCTCCTGTTCATCGAAGATTAAGCTGTCATTCGCTCCGCCGGTAAGCGATACAAGGCTGACAGGTTGCCGCTCCACGGTATGACCGTAATTTAGTATGCCTGCCGATGTGATGGCATTCATCTCTGTGGATTGGTAGGATAGCAGTTCATTGAAACTGTATCCGCTTGTTTTGGAATAAGTAGCATCAGGGAAGGTGCTGTTGCCGGAAACGGGCGTCCTTGTAAAATTTTCTCCTGCTCCGTATGTTGCACCACCTAAATCCCAGGTGCCATCATTGGACGGTGTAACATCGAAAGCGGCTATTGTCCGGAATGTGTCATTACCGGGAGACCATGAGGCAAAGGATGCCTGTGTTATTGTTATCTGCGCCTGTACGAGCGGAGCGGAAAGCAATGAAATACCCAACATTATTGCTTTGGGAAATGAGAAGGTGTTGTAAAAAGTCTGTTCCATAATATAGTTTTTGTTAAATATTTTAGTAAAAGTACCTTGCATTTTTAATTATTAAAAAATAGTTTTGTTAATGCTTAGTTATGCAATAATGATTTTAATAATCTGATACAGGCAGGGTAAAAAAATCAGTAGAGACACATGGCCGTGCGTCTCTATGGCTATGTGTCTCTATGGCTGTATGTCCCTGGTAATTTATTGGAGAAGTTTCAATGTCATTTTCAACAAGGACGGCATTATTATGTATTCGGGTTATGTATTGAAACCGGCACAAATGGCCGCCATATTAACCTGCCAGGAGCAATAGACTGCTGTTGGGTTCAAGCTTTTAAAAGAATGTGGTGGAGCGAAAGCAGATTGCAAACCTGTATAAGCTATAGTGCGGCATGCGCTGCGCTCATCCGCACAGTGATTTTTACGGATATGTTTATCCGTTCAGAATTTTATATACTGCAAATTGCAATTCGGGCAACTTATTTTCAATAATGTCCCAAACAATGTCGTAATCAATACCAAAATAATCGTGAATGAGCCTGTCGCGTGTTCCTGCAATTTTACGCCATTCAATATTACTGTACTCCGCCTTAAATTCTTCATCTATCTTCTTTGCGGCTTCGCCAATGATCTCCAAACTTCTTACAATCGCACGACAAAGCACGGGGTCATTCAAGACTTCACCTTGTGTCTTGTTTTGTGTGTGGTGCAAAACAAAATCTGTTTCGTCCTTGATGTGACGCAATATTTCTATATTAGAAAACATCTTCGACTTCGGATAAAATATACCTGCCGATGTATGGACTTAGGCTTTGGTGGGTAACTAATTCAATTTTCCTGTTCAGGAGATTTTCCAAATAAAAGGCAAGCTCAATATAATTGTCATAATTTTTTTTACCATCTTCAAACTCTACCAAAAAATCCACATCACTTTCTATAGTGGCCTCATCTCTCACGAAGGAACCGAATAAGCCCAGTTGCTTAACACCATATTGCATAATGGACGCTTTGTGTTCTGCAAGTTGAGCAAGCACATCATACTTATTATATATAGCCACGTTCATAGTTCAAAGATACAAACTTAATGATAACAAGAGCGTTAGTAGTGTCGCTTCGAAGTATCCATAAATTTGGTTTCCTGTTTTGCATTTTAAGCATGCGCACATCAATTCTCAATTGTCCATTATCAACTATTTACACCTTCCCCATCATCTTTTTCACCGATCTCATTAATAAGCCACCCATCATTATCAGAATAGCAATAGCCAATATCGTCACCGGCCAGGCCGCGATGGGAGACACTTTTAAATCCATGGTATTCAGCCAATGCAGCAAAGCCAGGTGCAGCAATACGGTAAGTCCTAAAGCAAAAATCACTGCAGAACCAATCCAGGGGAGAAAAAAACGATAAATAGCACGACTTAGCCTGTCGGGTGCATAACCGATTTGCATCAGCAGCCGTATAGAACGTGCGCCCCGCTGAACCGTAATCTCCACAAACAAAATAAAGGCCAGAACCGCCATGCCCACCACCACTAACGCCACACCGCCTACTGTAGCAACGATAGCCTGCACCACAGTACGAATGCGGCTCCAGCGCAACTGATCCTGATTTACATTGTACTGCCTGCTTTTCAGAAAATTGATAAAAGCGGCATCAGAAGGGTCTTTTACTTTCAGTATTAACCGGGAAGGCGCCCCGTCCTTGCCTGAACCGTAAGCGCTATTCATGGCATCCATAAAGTTTTGAGGAACCAACACCGAACTGATCCGATCTGTAAAACCCACGATACAGGCAGCATACTGCTCCTTACCGGCCACGGTAATCCGGAACGGGATGGATTGAATATTTTTTGGAGATAATTGCGGGAATCCCTGGCTTAGCGCAAATCCGTAATTATACAGGTTTAAAAATTCATTAGACAAAATCACCGGTAATGCCGGATCGCCCGGTTTCCAGAACCACTGCTGCGGCAGCACATCCAGGAAACGGTCATCAACGGACTCCAAAAACAATTCTGTGGAAAAGCCTATGCTTCCGCCGATATCGGCGGTTACCGGAAAACGGTTAGAGCTGAGCGCACCTACTTCCTGCACCCCTTTCACTTCAAGAAGGGCTTTGATTTCCGAAGGCGCAAACAAATTGCCCTGCACCTTACGGCCGGCATTATGATCGCCGATCGTTTTTCCTATAATCAAATATTCAGCCATAGAGTCGCTGCCATTTCTGCCCGACAGCAATTCCCGGAAATCTATCCAGGCAATTAAGGACAGGAACAGCAATAATACACCCAGGCATAACGCCAGCCAGGAGCCGTACATCCTGATCTTCCGGTCACCGGGTTGTAATATTTTCCGTAATAGTTGCTGCTGTGTCATGTTCTGGCTAAGATAGCTACCCTGTTATTCAGCGGGTAAAAGTAATGACCTTTTCACTTTGGTTTAAATTTTCATCCAATGCCCTGATCACAAGCGTATTTTTACCCTTAGGACAATGCTCATCAAAAGTATAGATGTAGGTATTGCCCCGGCGTACAAAACGCAGCCATTTTCCGTTCAGCTCCGCCCGCATTTCATCCACGGAAGTGATTTTTTCGATAACGGTAAACTGTATATTTTTTGCAGCGGAAAGATTACTGCCGTTTTTTATATTGGTTTGAATAAGTGGAGGTACTGTATCTATCGTTACATAGTAATTGCCGAAGGTGCGCACGTAAGCTACGGCAAAGCCATCTTCATACACCGCCGACATACCGCTTTGCGGATTATTACCGGGCAGGGCGGCAGGGCGGATATGATGTACAAAAGCCAGTTTGGAGCGCAGTTCAAAAGGAACGGGTCTGTTAATCTTTAGAGCAAGACGGCAGGTACTTTGAATAGGAATATCCGAGTTCTGTAGTTGCAGCACCGGCGACCATTTATTACTGTCTTTCTGTAGGGAATAATCCATACAAACCTGATCATACACGGCATTGGAGGAGCCGGTAAAAGAAAACAATTCCTGGCGGATGTTTATGGGACGGCCATATTCTAATGCCGAATCGCATGGCTTCATTTGTTGTACCGAACCGTCATACTGCACTTTAAAACGCACTTGTGTCGTATTTCCTGAAAAATCTTTCAGTTCAATCCGCACCTCATGCAGGGCGGTATCGCCCAGGTCTAAGGCACCATCATCATTATTCAAATAAGTAAAGGCATCTAAGCGGTTGCCCGGCAACCGGAACAGCAATTCATACCAGTTACCGGTTTGTTCTTTCAGGCGGTAATCGGCAAAAGCATTGACATAACGATTTTGCTCAAAATCTAATCTGCGCAGCTCCCAACCCGACTGTAGCTCCTCATCAAGGTATAAATTCATGGCATATACGCCTAATTTGTTGTCGCTGCCGGGCATTTTATCATCCGCCCATACGCCTAAGCGCATCAGAGGGCTGCTCCATTTTAGCACATCCGGTGTAATGGTATAAAATGCAGCTTGTTTTTTCAGGGAAAAAACGGCAGGCTTTTGCCGGTACGGCGATGCATTATTATACACCGCAATACTAAGCGGCACGGGAGGCAAATCATCTTTAACCGGCAACCCGAAAAGGCCAGCATTCAGCACCTGTTGCGTTTGATGATCCCTGACCTCAAAATGTAGATGCGGGGCGGTGGAGCCTCCGGTATTTCCGGAATAGGCGATCAGTTCTCCCTGTTTTCTTTCAAACATTCCCGCAGGCAATTCTATATCCATTTTCCAGCTCTCCATTTCGTATTGCCGGGCGATTATATATTGCATCAGTTCCGGATAGAAATCATTCAGATGGGCATATACCGTAACATAACCGTTCGGATGCAGCATGTAGATACAATTGCCATAACCCGAATGCGATACCGATACCCGGTAAATATAGCCGTCTGCAGCGGCGTGTACCGGCAGGTTTTCCCTACCCTGCGTTTTGATATCTAATCCGGTATGAAAATGATTGGGCCGGCATTCTCCGAAATTGCCGGCTAACAAAACAGGGATTTGAAGCGGGTTCCGGAAATAACCCTTAGGATAAGCAGTTGTATCCTGAGTATATCCAGCAAGCGGCAGGATACTCATCCATATCAACAGTAATACTTTGTTCATAAACGGCAGCGCAAAAGATGATTTTTTATTAAAGTGCAACAACAGTACAAAATTCCGATACGGCCATTCAGCCGGCACCCTTCGACAAGCTCAGGGTGACAACCCGTCTGACCGTAACTCCAGGAGTGCATTTTTAATTTTTAATTTTGACTTAGCACTATCTATTACTGTTTACCGGAACAGGCTTTCCAAATGCTGCTCTAATTCATATTCCGTACTCATCAGCACCTCCCTTGGCTTGCTGCCCGAAGCCGGACCTACAATACCGGCGGCCTCCAACTGATCCATGATACGCCCGGCACGGTTATAACCCAGGTTAAACTTACGTTGCAGCATGGAAGTAGAACCGCTTTGTGAGCTGACTACCAGGCGTGCACACTCTTCAAACATCCGGTCTCTTTTGCTGAGATCCACCGATTCCCGCGCCTCTCTTTCCTCTTCGGCGCCTTCGTATTCAGGCAGTTCAAAAGCGGAAGGATAACCCCGCTGCGATCCGATAAAATCCACGATGCGCTCTACTTCCGGCGTATCAACAAACGCACATTGCAGACGTAGCAGCTCGCTGCCATACGAGACCAGCATATCGCCGCGCCCGATTAGCTGTTCTGCACCACCTGCATCTAAGATGGTACGGCTATCCACTTTTGCGGATACTTTAAATGCAATTCGTGCCGGGAAATTGGCCTTGATAATACCGGTGATTACATTGACTGAGGGACGTTGCGTAGCAATTACGATATGGATACCCACTGCTCTGGCCAATTGTGCCAGGCGGGCAATAGGCATTTCCACCTCCTTACCAGCGGTCATGATCAGATCGGCAAACTCATCAATGATCAGAATAATAAAGGGTAAATATTTATGCCCGTTTTGCGGGTTAAGCTTACGTTTGATAAATTTATCATTGTACTCCTTAATATTCCTGGCTCCGGCATCCTTAAGCAATTCATAGCGGTTATCCATTTCAATACAAAGTGCATTGACGGTATTAATCACCTTTTTGGTATCCGTTATAATGGCTTCTTCCTCATTGGGTAATTTGGCCAGATAATGCTGCTCAATCAACCGATACACGGAGAGTTCCACCTTTTTGGGATCTACCATGACAAATTTCAGTTGGGAAGGATGTTTTTTATACAGCAGCGAAACCAGGATAGCATTAATACCTACGGATTTTCCCTGACCGGTAGCTCCGGCCATCAGCAAGTGCGGCATGGTAGCTAAGTCAACGATATAATTTTCATTATCAATTTTTTTACCGAGTGCAATAGGCAGGCTCATTTTATTATTAATGAACTTATCGCTCGACAGGATACTGCGCATCGAAACGATCTGCTTATTGGTATTCGGCACTTCAATACCGATAGTACCCCTGCCCGGAATCGGCGCAATAATACGGATACCTAAGGCAGCGAGATTCAGTGCGATATCATCTTCTAAGTTACGGATTTTAGAGATGCGCACCCCTTCGGCAGGAACGATTTCGTATAAAGTAACGGTGGGACCAACCGTAGCGGTAATCCGCTGAATTTCGATGCCGAAGCTGCGCAGCGTATGAATAATCTGGACTTTGTTTTTTTCCAGCTCTTCCCGGTCTAAAGCAATTTCACTTTGCGGACGTTCATCCAGCAAATCCAGTGTCGGGAATTTATAATCGGGCAGATCCAGTGCCGGATCGTAAGGTTCGTTATCCTGGATAGTAATATGCGCACCGTGGCGCGGTACGATTTTTTCCGGTGGTTGTGCCGGTGCAATCTCCATCGTTACTTCTTCCGGAGATGGATTTTCCTGATCCGGCTCATCATCCTGGCTATCCATATCCTCCGGAAATTCCAATGCAATTCCCGGTTGCTCCATCCCGGAGTTTATGGTAGTCCCGGTGGTGGTATCCTGTTCCGTCGGGGCAGTATCTTCTGTCAAAGTGAACGGAATATTATCCTCATCCGGAATTTCTTTCGGAACAGTGAGTTTGTTTTCACCGTTTTTCAGCTTATTTCTAAATGAGCTTACCGGTTGCAATACATCCTCTTCATCATCCATGTCATCGTCTTCCGGAGCGTCGTCGGGCATTTCCGGACGAATGGCATCCTGCTGCTCACCAGGAGCAGGAGTCATCACAGGATCGGCAGCAGGCTTTGCCGGGATGATACGGATAGCACGATCCAACCAGGGCTTAACATCCCATTGAAAGACAATAAATACAAAAAAGAGGAACACAACAATCAGCATGATGATAGTTCCTGCCGGGCCGGCAAAGCCGCCGGTCCATTCCACTAAGCTTTTTCCCAAAGCGCCGCCAAGAGGGAAACTGTTATCGGCAAAAAGCAGGGATAAAAGGGGGCAAAGAAACAGGAAGCCCAAGGCCATCCAACGGAACCATTTGGCGGTGGGTAATATTTTTTGTCCATAAATAATATTAATACCGATACCTGCAAGCCAAAGGGTAAAAAGGATTGCTGCAATTCCCGCACCCCGGTACAGCATCCAGTGCGCCAGCCAGGCGCCAAGGCGGCCGCACCAGTTTTGTACGGGCATATGATCCTGAAAAAGGAAATACCATAGCGATTGCGAGCTGATCAGGTTATGTTGATCCTGCTTCCAGCTCAGGCAATAGCTAATGATGGAGAGGGTAAAAAAACAACCGGCAAGCAGGAGTACAAACCCGATAAAGAGCCGGATTTTGCCCGAACGGCTGAGTGAAGTTACCGAATCTATGGAATCAGATACCGCAGGTTCTTTTTTTGATTTACTTTTAGAAGTTGAATTTTTTGATTTCGACATATACACAGATAAACAAGGTCATGAAGTTACAAATTTACAGGTAAGTGTGCATACATGCTGATAAAAAAAGAGCCGGCATCCACCGACTCTTTTTTATTTGATTATAAATAATTTTAACGCTCCCACATATCACTCTCGCGATTAATCAGGTCGTTCAGTATTTCCTGCCCTTCATACAAGCCGTTGATATCTTCCGAAAGCCGGTGACCAAAGGGATTATTAATACTGGTTTTGATGATATAGCTGGAGAAATAGCGACGATCTAAGAAATCCGTCCAGTTCATACGGTTCACCATATTAACCGGGTTATACACTTCATAATTCACCAATTCTTTCCTTGCTTCAGGATAATAAATCCAGAACATAGGAGTAGAATATTTGAATTGCTGCGTAGCTTCGTCATAACGATCAATCAGAGGAGCGATTCCAATGATTTTGACAACAAGCTTACCGAGGTTGCGATCAAATATCCAGTCTTCTTTAACCTGGTATTTGGTTATTAAATCAATATTCAACTCTTTTTTGGTAATCTTCCGGGTGATCTCACCGGTAATCACATCCGGAACTTCGACGGTGTCATAACCGCCACCAATGGCATTTTCAAAGGATTCTTTAGTCAGAGGAGTGGCAAAGCGATCATCAATCGGGTTGTAGGCCATTATTTTTCCCTTCTTAATCAAATCAATCAAAATTTCTATGAAGGCGCCACCACCTGTACGGTCATCTCCTTTATAAATAAATGCCTGATTTTGCTTTTGCCTGACATCTATCTGCCGCCAAACCCGCTGTGCCCAGGCCACATCATTTTCGCGGGGATTAGTCCATTCAATTGCCCGGTTAATATGTTCAATATGGTCAATAACACCATCATTGACCAATGAAGGTTGCCAGGTTGCGTTAACAATATTATCCTTGTTGGGCTGATTACCCTGGGGCTGGTCTGTTGTCATCGGGTCCTGACCGAACGCTAGAGTGCCAAAGCTAAATATTGCTACAAGTGCTAAGTTATATTTTTTTAGGATAGCCATAATCCTTCAGAATTTTATATAGATTAATTAAGTGTGATTGACAATGGACTGATGGTCTGCGTTCTTCCGTCAGGGCCTAAAACCCTAATTTCATCAATAAACCATTTATCTCCGGGTTTAGACCGGGTCATAAATGTTTGAACTGTTGAATTAAACACAGGGCCTGTATTATTTTCTTCCAGTGCCTGACCGTTTTTAGGTACAAACGCAAAACGGAAACTCAACACTTTAAATTTAGTATCGAAATCGAAATTTTCCAATGCTGCAATAACACCTTGTTGCGCTTTTGCGGTACTTGATGCCATAAAGCCGGAAGCTTTACCACCCACAGTAGCTGTTGGAGGAGGAATAACTTTTACCCGCAATTTTCCAGATCCTACGGTAGAATTACTACCTCCTTTATTTTTCGCAACAATAGCGTAGCTCATATCATTCGTCTGTTTATCTACCCAAACATCATAAGTACCTTTTCCCGTTGGAGTTATAGTCTTAGCCCCCGGGATACTCAGGGATACATCCTGAATATTATAGCCCGCAGCAGAGATCGTAACAGGATTCGGCACACCTATATACATTACATTCATTTTATCCAACTGAAGCGAAGCACCTGCGCTACCCACGACATAGTCAAAATCATACTTGAAATCCTGTTTTCCACGCTGTGTTACAATGGAGATGACACCATTTACCGTTTTAACCCCTGCACCCGATGCTTTAAATTTAAGCGTGCCGATTCCGTTCTGTACCGTTACCGGGCCTGCTGAAGAGCTAATAGTCGGATTTAAATTCTTATTGGAAGCCACCAGGGAGATAGTTGCTTCAATCTCATCTCCCTCAAGCGCATAGCTGTTTTTAGGAACTGCAATGGCCATCAGCGTATCAAACTTCATATCCGTTGCGTGAATTTGCTCAAATAAATATTTCACTACAGTTGCTTCAGAGTTCTTAACATCATTCTGAAATTTAGACAGCATAGCAATGGAGGCCACAACCGGAATATTATGGAAGGTGCCATATACCCAATCGCCACTTTTATTTTCATCAGTAACGGGCAAGTTTTCAGGAATATGAATCAATTGCTTACGCATGCTTTCCCTTGCAGAATCCGGCAATTTGGAAATAATAAACTCTGCATAATCGTTCAGGCGATTTTTAATCTCCACGCCGTGCTTGTTTTCTACGAAAATACGGGTAGAAGCATCTATATCTTCAATACTTTTAATAACCTGTTCGCCTTTATCGTTTGTTTCATATCCCCCGGACTGTGCAATAACGCTGTCTTTCCAGGACTGTAGGTATTCCACCAGGTTTTCCGATTTTTCCTTAACCTCTTTGGCCAGGTCGTTCCAGGGCTTTACTTTGGCCGCATCGGCCTCATTTTCTTCGGCCTTATTAAACTGATCGTAATAAAAGTTATTTTTATCCGTGATAGAATTGTTGGACAATTCTATACTCGAATTGATCGTTTGGAATGCATTCAACACTTCCCGCGTAATATTCAATGCCAGCATTGCCGTCAATACGAGATACATCATATTGATCATCTGCTGCCTCGGCTCTTTAGGTAATGACATCCTTTGACTTTTTCTTTGTTTATATTTTTATCAATTATAAAATCTTGCTAAGTGTAAGGATTAGCGGCCTTGCATGGCAGTAAGCATATTGCCATAGATATTGTTCAGAGAAGATAAATTCTTCGACAACATAGCGATCTGTTCTTTGGCAGCTACAGCATCACCGGCACTGGCAGCCATGGCATCCGATGCGCTGACTAAGTTACTGTAGAACTTATTCATCGCTTTCAGGTGGTTATTGGCATCCTGTAGCTCTACTTCATAAATCTGGTTCAGATTGCCCAGGTTTCTGGACAGCACCTGTACTTGTTGGTGGAATTGCGCTGTGCTTTCCGATGCATCGTTAAATGATTGCATGGTATTGATAGCGCCGCTATAAGTTTCTTTCAATTTGCTGAGCGAGCTGGCTGCTTCCCGTGCACTTTGAGAGTATTCTCCGGTGGCGGCAGTAACATCAGTGATGTCCTTGATTTGCTCTACGGTGTGACCAAATTTCTGAAAATTCTCACTCAGGCGCTTCAGATTAGGCTTATTAATATCCGCTTCTTCCAGCATCTTATCTAAGGAACCGGTAGCAGAGCCGGAGGGCGCTGCACCCAATGGCGCAGAAGGGGGTACAAATTCCACACCTTTTCTATAAGCTTCTATCTCCGGATTTTCATCCAGGTTAGGATAATAGCGTTCCCAATAGTAATCCTTCACCGGCGGCACAATACCCTGCAACGCAAAGATAAATGCTTCCGTTACCATGCCTATCGTCAGCATCATACCGGCACCTTCCCAGTGTTGTAGTTTAAATAACGCACCCAATAACACAATTGACGCACCAAAACCAATAATGAGATTTTTGATATATTTTCCGTTCTTGGTCTCAAAAAACAAAGTGAGTGTTTTCATTTTTTCCTTATTTGACTTTTAATTTAATTTAATGATTGGAAACCTGTTATTATATAAAATTTATCCTAAACTTATCTTTTACCCATGTGTTGATTGGTGAGTGCGGGAGCAATTTCCTGATACACAGTACGGAAACCGATATAGGCTTTGGCGGTATCGGCAAATTCATAATCCCGTACATTAACATTCAGGAAGTAGGCCTGGTCTCTCCAGCTTCCGCCGCGTACAGATTTCCGGCGCATCCACTGGGGATCATTTTCCTTAATACGATACTGAATATCGGGATTCATATCAGCAACGGCATTATAAGAAGCTCCGAAATAAGAGCTGCTGGTCCACTCTGCCACATTACCGGACATATTATACAGGCCGTAGTCATTAGGCCAGTAAGCATTTACCCGTACGGTATAAAGACCACCATCAGCAGAGTAATCGCCACGCTCCGGCTTGAAATTTGCGAGATAGCATCCTTTCTTATTCATAGTATAAGGACCTCCCCAGGGATAAGGCGACAACTGGCGTCCGCCACGTGCAGCCCATTCCCATTCCAATTCGGTAGGCAGACGGAACTGGCTTTCGAAATACATCTTATTCTTATTGCGATAGCTCTTCCAAAGATGCGTACGCCAGTGGCAAAAGGCATTAGCCTGATACCAGTTAACCCCTACTACAGGATATTCATCGAATGCCTGGAACCAAAAATACTGACGAGCCATAGGTTCGTTGTTGGAGTACGCAAACTGGCGCATCCATACCAAAGTATCCGGGTAAGCATTAACGGTGTTGGTCACCACAAAATTAGAACGGGGTTGTTCAGGATTCTGAGCAGCCATTTCATAATCGAAATAGGTGTATTTATACGCCATTTTGGTATTATCCAGTTCCCTGGCCCCCCAGCCGCTTTGCTCAGCCGGGATAAACATGCCCATCAACTGATCCTGCACATCCTGATCTTTCCAGTTGATCTTTTTACTCCAGTCTAACTGTTGTGTGCCATCGTCATTATCTGAGTAATCGCCCAGCATAGTATGTGCTATGGAATCCCGAACCCAGTTAGTAAACTGACGGTATTCCGCATTGGAGATTTCCGTGGCATCCATATAGAATCCGGCAACATTGAAATTACGAATGCTTGCATCCAATGCGTTTTGAATATCCTGATCTCCTGCACCGGCGGTCATCACCCCTGAAGGAATGGCTACCATTCCGATCGGAACGGGAGCTCTGTAGTTCATACTATTGGAATAATCTCCAACCAACTGCCCCTGCGGGCCTGATTTTCCACAGCTTACAGCAAATATTGCCAATGCTGCTACCGCAATACTCAGTGAGCGTTGTTTCATCTGAATGTGTTTTGTCATTTTTATGCGCTGATACATCTTTTGTAAAACCTCTTCGGTATATCGTTTCTTAAAAAATGTACTTATAAAACAAAGTTATTTTTCTAAAGGGGGGCAAGGTAAAAAAAATTACTTTAACTCACCTAATATTCCACCTCATTTTTTACTATTTCCCACGAATTGGCTCACAATATTCAAATAAAATTTTGATTTTACAACATTCCCTTTAATTTTTTTTTTGCCCGTATTCCTTCAAAGGACAATTTCAGGGATTCCTGTATAGCCCGAAAGGAACGGGCAAATAAATATTTTTTTAGCAAAACACAAAATCTATTTGCCCAACAGCGACAGAACCGCATCAATATGCTGCTCCGGCAAACCGCAGCTCATTCCTGAACACAAGTAAAAATTTGTAGCACCTTCCCGGTACTTTCCTTGTAGCATCGCTATGGGCACTGCTTTTGTGGTAAAGTAACCGCGCACCGAAGGGAAATAATTCCGTTGCCACAATGCCGACTGTACCGCTGCATCGTCACCGGCAATCACCAACTGCCGGATACCATAAATATATTGCTGCAGGAAAACAGCCCAACGGCTGAAAGATTGGGGATAGCGCACAACCGTTGCCGCCATAGCCTGCATCATATTATAGCTGCGCTCCGTCCAGTTGCTGCGTTCCAGCAGATTACCCGCGTCCCAAAGTGCCTGCATCATCAGGGCATTGGCAGAAGGCAGGGCACCATCATAAACCTCCGTTTTTCTTACAATAATATCCTGCTGCTGTTTTGCGGAAAAATAAAAAAAGCAACCCTGCGCATCACTGAAATCTGTTAGGGCATGCTCTATAAAGGCTTCTGCAAAGTCAATACAGGAAAGCTTTCCGCTGCTTCCTGCCAGCTGCAATAAGGCCTGTACTAAGCAGGCATAATCTTCCAGCTTACCCTCAATCTTTGCCACACCATTCTTATAAACATGCAAAAGCCGCTTGTCCTTTCTTACAAAACAATTCAACATGGCATCCATGTGTGTCGAAGCCTGCTGCATATAGGTTTCGCTATCCAATGCAATGGCTGCATCGGTCAGCGCACGGTTCATCAGCGCATTCCAGGACAAGAGCATCTTATCATCCGTTCCGGGCCGTACTCTTTTCTGCCGGGCTTCAAAAAGCCGTTGCCGATGGTCGGATAAAAGCTGTTCCCAGTCTTCCTGTGAAAGGTTCCATTCCTTTTTAACCGTTTCTGCATCCTTATTAATATGCAGAATATTGGTTCCTTCCCAATTACCTTCCTCCCGGATACCGTAATATGCCGCAACGGCAGGATGTGCATCCGGCAAAGCTTCCTGCCATTCTGAAAATGTCCAGGTATAGTATTTCCCTTCCTGCCCCTCGGAATCCGCATCCAGCGCACTGTAAAGCAAACCGGAATCATCGCGCAGTTCTCTGTTGCAAAAGTCAATGGTGGCCATGATAACATCCTTATAACGGGATGCCCCGGTAATGCGATAAGCATCGCAAAGCACACTGATCAGCAGGGCATTATCATACAGCATTTTTTCAAAATGCGGCGCTAACCATTGCTTATCCGTAGCATACCGGGAAAAGCCGCCTCCTGCCTGGTCATATATTCCACCGGCAATCATGCCGTCCAATGTGTTAAGCGCATGTTGCCGGGAGGCCTCATCTCCGGAAAAATGTGCATGCTCCAACAGGTATTGTACGGACTGCGTGGAAGGAAATTTGGGTGCAGAGCCAAAGCCTCCGTATTCTATATCCGCATCACGGAGCAGGTTAGCTGCGATTTGGTCTGTCAGTGCCTTTTCCAAAACGACCGTATCACCGGCGCTTAATTCAGAAGCGTTTTTTAAATGCAGGGTCAGTTGTTCCGACTGCCGGATGATTTCCGCTTTTTGGGTTTGCCAACTATGGGCTACCGCCTGCAATACATCCGTCCAGGATGCCCGTCCGTAAGCCGGCCTCGGAGGGAAATAGGTACCACCGTAAAAAGGCTGCCGGTCGGGGGTAACGAACATATTCAGCGGCCAGCCGCCCTGGCCGGAAACAGACTGAAGTGCGTCCATATATAGATGATCCACATCAGGATGCTCCTCCCTGTCCACTTTAATGCAAACGAAACGGTCATTCATCAACGCCGCCACGGCTTCGTCTTCAAAACTTTCCCGCTCCATAACATGACACCAGTGACAGGCAGCATAGCCTATGCTGACCAATACCGGACGATCCGTTTTTTTGGCCAGCTCAAACGCCTCGTCTCCCCAGGGATACCAGTCCACAGGATTACCGGCATGTTGCAATAAATAGGGACTGGTTTCGTATTGAAGTCGGTTCATAAAGGTGAATTATGGATTTTGAATTATGGATTTTGGATTTATCTCACCTGCTGCAACGCTACCAATTTTGCATAAAAGCCCTGCTGCTGCATCAGGGAGGCATGTGTTCCGCGTTCCACAATTTCGCCTTGATTCAGCACAATAATTTCATCGGCATCACGCACTGTGGAAAGCCGGTGGGCAATGATGATACAGGTTCGGGACTGCATCAGCTCATTGATAGCATCCTGCACCATGCGCTCCGATTCGGTATCCAAAGAAGATGTGGCTTCATCTAAAATCAATACCGGCGGATTTTTAAGCAGCGCCCGCGCAATGGTTATTCTTTGCTTTTCTCCGCCGCTCAGCCTTGAGCCTCTGTCGCCGACAAAGGTCTGATAGCCGTCTTTTTTTCTGAGGATAAAATCATGCGCTCCGGCCATCTTCGCAGCTTCCTCTACTTCCTGTTGAGTAGCGCCGCCCGTACCCAGTGTAATATTATTATATATCGTATCATTAAATAAAATCGGCTCCTGGGATACCACACCCATCAGTCTTCTCAGGTCGTACAGTTTAAAATCCCGCAAATCCCGGCCATCTAATAAGATCTGCCCATCGGTAACATCATGAAAACGCGGCACCAGATCGGCTAAGGTGCTTTTCCCGGCGCCAGAAGCGCCCACCAGCGCAATCACTTTTCCCTTAGGGATGACCAGGTTAATATTTTTGAGCACGGCTTTATTTCCATAAGAAAAACCCACGTTTTTAAAGGTTATGGCTTGTTCAAACTGATGTACCGGCAAGGCATCTTCTTTTTCCTTCAACACATTTTCCACCTGTAAAAATGCGGCGGCCCGGTCTAATGCGGCGCTTCCTTTTTGAATATTGTAAAACGCGCCGGAAAGGTTTTTAAGGGGATTGATGATCTGGTAAAACAAGCCTATAAATGCAATAAACCAGGGGCCGGTCAGCGCCGTATCTTTTTTAAAGATCAGCCATCCGCCGTACCATAAAATCACGCAAACGACTAAGATGCCCAATGTTTCGGAAAGCGGTGAGCCGGCATCTCTGCGGGCGGCAATTTTATTCCTGATACGAAACAGGGTATTATTGATCCGGCGGAAACGGAGCTGCTGATGCCTTTCCGCATTAAATGCCTTCACCACGCGCATACCGGACAGCGTTTCATCCAATGTGCCTAACATTTCGCCCAATTGTTCCTGCGCCTGGTTAGAGGGGCGTTTCAGCGTGCGCCCCACCCGACCGATCAGCAATCCGGCTATGGGTAAAAACAACAATAAGAATAAGGTCAGCGAGGGACTGATCAGCAGCATGGACACTAAGGTGATGATGATGGTAACCGGTTCGCGAATGACGGTTTCCAATACACTGATGATGGAAACCTCTATTTCGTTCACATCATTGGTCATTCTTGAGATCAGATCGCCTTTCCGTTCTTCATTAAAAAATCCAAGCGGCAAATTCAGGGCTTTACGGAAGAGATCATCGCGGAGCTGCCGGATCATACCATTGCGCAAGGGATTCAGGATAAGCTGGGACAGATAGATAAATATGTTTTTGAGCAGGGTAAATACCATGACAATGACTACCGAATAGCTCAGGGCTGTGAGCTTATCTTCCCGCAGGATAATATCATTAAACCATTGTGTAACGGAGCTGATGATATTGGTACTGCTGCCGGACACGGGCTGTACGCCTACAAACAACACCTGCAATACCGGCGCTATCATGGTAAAGGAAAACAGCGAGAACACCACTGCCAGCAGGCTGGCAAGAAAATACAATACTATCTTTCCTTTATAGGCCTTCAGGTAACGAAGCAGCTTGAATAAATTTTTCATTTTACTTTTCTACTCCGCAAAGAAACGTAAGATTAGATAAAGGGCGTAAAGTTTTCGGCGGACAACTTTGAAGGATTTTGAATTTTAGATTTTGAATTTTGGATTATTTTCCGCAGAGGGCGCGGATTTTCGCAGAGGGTAATTTTGGATTTTTAATTTTTAATTTTGAATTATTCCTGTAGATGGCGTGGATTTTCACAGAGGGTAGTTTTTAATTTTGAATTTTTAATTTTGAATTATTCCGTTGATGTATCCGTATTATTGCCGTTTTGCGTTTTTACTTTCTTACTTTTGATTTTAACAAACAAATTTATGGCTATTATTATAAAAAATACTACGGTTGTTAATGAGGGAAGCCGGCAAATCGCTGATGTGCTGATCCGGAAAGGCCGTATTGAAAAGATTGCCGCACATATTGATTATTCCGGCGCCGTGCAGGAGATTAATGCGGAAGGCAAATGGCTGCTGCCTGGTGTTATTGACGACCAGGTGCATTTCCGGGAACCGGGTCTTACCCACAAGGCTACCATAGCTACCGAATCGGCGGCGGCAGTTGCGGGTGGCGTGACTTCTTTCATGGAAATGCCCAATACCAATCCCCCGGCGCTCACACAGGAATTATTAGAGGACAAATATGCTATTGCCGCTGCGGTATCGCCGGCTAATTATTCTTTCTTCATGGGCGTGTCCAATGACAATGTAGAAGAAGTGTTGCGTACCAACCAAAAAAAGGACAGCGTTTGCGGTATCAAGATTTTTATGGGAAGCAGCACGGGTAATATGCTCGTGGATAATTATGTAACCCTGCAAAAAATTTTCTCCGGAACCGAACTGCTCATTGCCACCCATTGTGAAGATGAACGGGTGATCAAAGCCAACAAAGCGAAGTATCCCGATGCCGACAATGCTTCCTTTCATCCGCTGATACGCGATACGGAAGCCTGCTTCGAGTCTTCATTTTCCGCAGTGCAGTTAGCCAAACAAAACGATACCCGGCTGCATATTTTGCATATTACCACTGCGAAAGAACTGCAATTGTTTACCAATCTTTTCCCGCTGAAAGATAAGCGGATCACCTGTGAGGTATGTGTGCACCATCTGCATTTTACCGCAGACGACTATGCCCGTTTGGGTACGCTGATTCAATGCAACCCGGCTATTAAGACTGCTGAAAATAAAGCCGCATTATGGGAAGCTTTGTTGGACGACCGCTTAGATGTGATTGCTACCGATCATGCGCCGCATACCTGGGAAGAAAAACAAAAACCTTATCCTGCCGCGCCTTCCGGAATGCCATTGGTGCAACACTCCCTGCTGCTGATGCTGCATTATGTGCAGGAAGGGAAAATCAGCTTAGAAAAAGTAGTGGAAAAAATGAGTCATGCGCCTGCGGACTGTTTCCGTATCCGGGAACGGGGCTATATTCGCGAAGGCTATTTTGCCGATTTAGTGTTAGTGGATCCGCAGCAACATTTTACTGTGCAAAAAGAAAATATCCGGTATAAATGCGGCTGGTCACCATTAGAAGGTTTCACCTTTCCCGCAGCCATAACCCATACCTTTGTCAATGGAAATATCGTTTTTGAAACCGGTGTGGTGCATACTATGGAAAAGGGACAGCGCCTCCGTTTTTGCTAAGCCGTTTGTGCCGGCGCCCTGTCGGAACAACCTGTGAAAAACTATCCGGGAAATTCAGTCCAGAATGTAAAACGGGCTGAATTATTTGTATTTTTTTATCAAAAGCGATACCTTCAACAAACAAAAATTGCAGGGATTTATGCGACTTATTTATTCATTTTTAAAAATAATTTTTCCATTATTGATCATCACAGCCTGCCGGCCAATAGAGGGTGAGGCTCAGCCTTCGCCCGATCAAATTAAGGAAACCGAACAGCTCAGGCTGGCGCGGCAATGGGCTGACAGCGTTTATCAGTCGTTGAATGAGGAGGAACGTATCGGTCAGCTTTTTATGATAGCAGCCTATAGCGGAGGCAATAATTTTAACCAGGATCAGGTGGAGAAATTGCTGGCTGACCATCAAATCGGCGGACTGATTTTCATGCAGGGTACGCCCGAAGCACAGGCCCGGCTCACCAATCGTTATCAAAAGCTGGCCCAGGTGCCGCTGCTGATCGGAATGGATGCCGAATGGGGCATTGGAATGCGTTTGACCGGCGTACAGAATTTTCCGCAACAAATGACCTTAGGCGCTACCGGCGATACGGCATTGATGTATGCCGTAGGGCAGGCTATTGCAGCACAGTGCAAACGTCTCGGCGTTCATGTCAATTTCGCACCGGTTGTGGATGTCAATAATAATCCTGCTAACCCGGTAATCAACTTTCGGTCATTCGGAGAACATAAAGAGCGCGTAGCCCAAATGGGTATTGCCTATATGCGTGGCTTGCAGGACAACGGCATTATGGCCTGCGCCAAACATTTTCCCGGCCATGGCGATGTAGCTACCGATTCTCATTTAGATCTTCCGGTAATCAACAAAAGCTTAGCAGCGTTAAAAGCCACGGAACTTTATCCCTTTCAGAAGCTGTCTGATGCAGGTGTGCAAAGTATGATGATTGCTCATTTGAGTGTTCCTGCATTAGATCAGACGCCTCACCTTCCCACGACACTTTCCCACAGGGTCGTTACCGATCTGCTGCGTGATGAAATAGGTTTCCAGGGATTAATATTTACCGATGCACTGAACATGAAAGGCGTTACCAAATATTTTCCCGACGGAGAAACAGATGTGCAGGCTTTCCTGGCAGGAAATGATGTATTGCTGTTTTCTCAAAATGTGCCTTTAGCCATAAAGAAAATAAAAGAAGCTATTGCTACGGGTAAAACCGATATGCAGCATTTAGAAAAAAGTGTAAAAAGAATTTTAACAGCTAAATACCGGGCAGGTCTTGCCACGCCCGTAACGGTAGAAGAATCGGGCATTACGGCAGCTTTGAATAAAGATATCGCATCGCTTTGGAACCAGGTAGCCCGCTCGGCGGTTACGGTAGTTCAGGATAAGAGCAATTTAGTGGGCAACCTGCAGTCCGGCAGCAACATTGCTTACGTTGCTTTAGGCAGTAGTCAGGAGCAGGAAATCATTGCCGGCCTGAAAGCAAATGGCCTGAAAGTAAGTGTGGTCAATACCGGCACGATATTGTCCTCCGCCAACCGGTATGATGCTGTTATTGTTGGCGTTCATCATATCAATAAATATCCGGGGAAAAGCGGAAGCTATGGCATCAGTTCGGCACAGATTGCCCAGCTTAAGCAGCTTTCCGCATTGAAGCAGGTGATTATTGTTTATTTTGGAAATGCCTATACCCTTAAATATTCCTGCAAAGCTCCGGCAGTACTGGCGGCTTACGAGGATAATCCTTATACCCAAAAAGCCGTTGCTGATATTTTATCCGGCGCCTTAAAGGCAAGCGGTAAACTACCGGTAACTGTTTGCAAATAATAAAAAGCTGATTCAATGAAATGTTTAACATGGCTGGTACTACCAATGATCTTACTGTTGACAATATCCTCTCCGGCATGGGCACAAAAGAAAAATGCAGCCGGATCAATTGATAATTCCCAACTGTTTGCCAACCCCTTTTTATTATCATCCGATACTACAGGGTTGAACCTGGTTAAAGATACCCAGGCTATCGCATCGCTGAACACTTTTATCTACAGTGCAATTTATCAGAGAGCATTCCCGGGATGCCAGATATTAGCGGCGAAAGACGGGAAGATTATCTTTAATAAATGTTTCGGCACATTGGATTATAACAGTGCGCACCGGGTAACCGATACGACATTGTATGATATTGCCTCCGTAACCAAGATCATGGCTACGACTTTAGCGCTGATGAAACTTTATGATGAAGGCAAGCTGATACTCAACAGTAACCTGCTGGCTTATATCCCGGACTTAGTTAAGGGAAGTGATAAGGCTTATATGCGTATTGATGATCTGATGATGCACCAGGCAGGACTTAAAAGCTGGATTCCGTTTTATAAAGCAACGCTGGATAAGGAGCAAGGCGGCGGCGACCGGAATATTTACCATAAAAGAGCGGGGAAGCAATACGGCATTGCCGTTGCAAAGGACATGTACATCCTCAACACTTATCCTGATACGATCTGGAAAACCATCATGGACAGCCGCTTGGAAAATAAAGGACGATATGTCTATAGCGACCTTGACCTGATGTTCCTGCAGAAAGTGGTTGAGGCCATCACCCAAATGCCCTTGGACGAATATGTGGAGCAACACTTTTATCAACCCATGGGATTGCGGCTTACGATGTTCAATCCCTGGAAGCAGGGCTTAACAGAACAATGCGCCCCTACTGAAAACGATATGATTTTCCGGGAGCAGGTAGTGAGGGGCTATGTGCATGATCCCGGTGCGGCAATGCTTGGCGGCGTTGCGGGTCATGCCGGCGTATTTTCCACCAAAGCGGAGCTGGCTGTAATATTACAGATGCTGCTGAATGGCGGTGAATATAACGGCACCACCTATCTGTCGAGATCAACGATACAGTTGTTTACCAATTATCATTCCACCATCAGCCGGCGCGGCTACTGCTTCGACAAGCCCAATAAAGAGCCGGGCAGCGGAGGTCCGGCAGCGGATATTTGCAATAAAACCGCCTTTGGCCACCAGGGATTTACCGGCACCTGTGTCTGGGCTGATCCCGCTACCGGTATATTGTTTATCTTTCTTTCCAACAGGGTATATCCCAGTGCAGACAATAAACTCATCGGTCGCCTTGATATACGTACCAAAGCCCAGGAATATATCTATAAGGCTTTGGGGTATTGAAATGTTTAGTAGTGTGAAAAGCCAAAATGCAAAATGCAAAATTAAAAACAGGGGTTCATGTCGAATTTTCGTACCCATATACTCCTTCTTGTATTCCGTAGGAATCTAAAAAAGGACGTGTATAGATGCTTTCAGCATGACAAAGGGGATTGCAGGGATGTTCTGTTAGCGAAAAAATGAAATGCACACCTTTCGCACCCATATATTCCTTCTTGTATTCCGTAGGAATCTAAAAAAGGACGTGTATAGATGCTTTCAGCATGACAGGGGGGATTGCAGGGATGTTCTGTTAGCGAAAAAATGAAATGCACCCAACAGGGATACAATACGGCAATTATAAGTTTCTGAATTGAAAGCAAGCAACAACGCCCCGGAAAACCGGGGCGTTTTATTAGCCATTGAAGCGGAATCCAAAACAACTAATCAGGTTTGTTGCCATCAAGGAAGGTGTTGATGGTGCTGAGATTATTTTGCTTATTATCACGAACTGCATATCCTGACAATTGGTCTTCGTCGTGATCCTTCGGTAAATTGCCGTTAGCGCGGCGCTGATATGCAGGAACATGCTCGATTTCATCGGCATTATCGGTGCCGGAAATATTAAAGCTCATTCTGCGCAAGCGATCCGCACGCTCTTCCAATGCTCGTTTTTGCTCTTCAAACTGACGGCGCTCTTCCATTTCCTGATCGGTAAGGTAGCGATCCCCGATTTTCACTTTATCCTCCGGTTCATCTGTTGCCTTAGCCGGTGCTTTAATAATCAGCTCAAAAGGGGATGTGGTCTGATCGGCATTCTGAACAGTATCCGCTTTCTTTGCCGGGGTGCTTTCCTCTTGATTCTGATGCGGGCAATCAAGTGTAAAAGTTTTCATTTCCGACCTCTTTTCTTCCGGGGTTACAGGCTGTGCAGATTTATGCTCCGGCGTGTCAGCGCCTGCCAACTTCGGTGCATAAGGATCCTCCTCATGCTGAGACGCTTTAGGTTGTGCGGAAGCATTTATAAGTTCCGCCGCATTTTCCTGTCCGAGTTCTACCACAATTTTCTCCGGCTGGGCAGGTCGTGCTGCGGGAAGATCTGCGGCAATATCCTTATGTTGAAATCCGGTAGCAATAATGGTCACGGATATTTTATCTTCTAAATTAGGATCATGCCCCATACCGAGAATAATATCGCAGGTATGGCCCGCCTGTTGCTGCACATAACCCTGAATGATATCCAGCTCATCAAGCGTATGTTCAAAGTCGCCGCATGCGGAAGTAACATTCAGCAATATCCATTTAGCACCCTGAATTTCGCTGTCATTCAGCAAGGGAGAATTTAAGGCTTCCTGCACCGCTACCTGTGCCCGGTCGGAGCCGGAGGCCTGCGAGCTGCCGAGAATGGCCACTCCGCCTTTCTTCATCACCGTTTGTACATCGTTAAAGTCAAGGTTTACCTTACCATCCACCGTAATCAGGTCGGTGATACATTTTGCAGCGGTGGACAGTACATTATCCGCTTTGGCAAATGCCTGGGTAAAAGGAAGGTTGCCATATTGCTGACGAAGCTTATCATTAGAGATAATGAGGATGGTGTCCACCTGTTCCCGCATTTGCTTAATACCTTCCTGAGCCTGTATCAAACGCTTGCGGCCTTCATAAGCGAAAGGCGTAGTAACAATACCTACGGTCAGGATACCCAGATCACGGCATACTTTAGCCACGATAGGCGCAGCACCTGTACCGGTACCTCCGCCCATTCCTGCGGTAATAAAAGCCATGCGGGTATTAACCTTCAGAATTTTGGCAATATCATCAATGGATTCTTCTCCCGCCTGTTTGCCCACATCCGGATTGGCACCGGCTCCAAGGCCCTGTGTCAGGTGAGGCCCCAATTGAATTTTGTTCGGAATAGGACTTTGTGTCAACGCCTGAGAATCGGTATTGCAAACGATGAAGTCCACACCGTCAATGCCTAAGCTGTACATGTAGTTCACGGCATTGCCGCCGCCGCCGCCCACTCCGATTACCTTGATAATGGAAGACTGATTTTTGGGGATTTCAAAATGTATCATTGTCGTTTTATTTTTGGGGTTAGCAAGTATTAAAATGGATTAACGTAGTGTTAAGTCAAAAGTAAAAAGTAAAAATGCAAAACAATAAAAATCTGATAATCAATATAACAAAGTCTTGAACATACAGATAATATCTTCTTGACTTAGCAGTGAAATACTTTTAGCAATTTACATTTTCATATCGTCCGGCTCTTCAAACAGACTCATGAACTGATTTTTGATTTGATCAAATACTTTTTTGATGCTGTCGTTGATCTTCGTCTGACGTTCTTTTTTTCTTTTCTTTTCTTCTTCCGGACCTACTGAACTGAGTTCATTGCGGGCATCTTCACCTTCTATCTTAATATACACATCATCATCTTCCGTAACCATGGGTTTCACTTCGCCGTTATGATTCTGGATAGAATTACTTCCGGCAGAGCGGAGCTTATTATTTTCATAATCCACATAACCGCGGAGAATGAGTCCGATACAGGTAGCATACATGGGATTGGCAAAGGCTTCATCGCCTGTACTTCCTGAGAGGTGCTCGTTGGGATAGCCGATACGGGTACTGATACCGCTCACAAATTCACAGAGCTGCACAATATGCTTCAGGCGGCTGCCGCCACCGGTAAGAATAATACCGCCGTGGAGCTTTTTCTCCAGATTAACTAATTTAATATTATACAGTACATAATCGAATATTTCTTCCATCCGGGCATGAATGATATGCGCCAGATTTTTCACGGAAATATGTTTAGGCTCCATGCCGCGCAGCCCCGGAACGGTGATATAAGCATTAGCATTAGCTTCCTGCGGCAGCGCCATGCCGAACTGTACTTTCATTTGCTCTGCCTGAGAACGCAACACACCTAAACCCTGCCGGATATCTTCGGTGATATTGGTACCGGCATAGGGGATAACGGCTGTATGTTTGAGAATACCGTCATGGAAAATGGCCATATCGGTAGTGCCGCCGCCGATATCTACAATGGCTACACCGGCTTCCAAATCCTGCTCGTTGATGATGGCAACAGCCGAAGCCAGCGGTTGCAGGATCAGGTCTATAGTATGCAGCCCGGACATTTCCACGCAACGGTGAATATTTTTTATGGCATTTTTATCGCCGGTGATGATATGAAAATTGGCGCCGATCTTCACACCGTTCATACCACGCGGATCCGTAACCGGTGGGGCATTATCCACTAAATATTCCTGTGGTATGATATCTACGATTTTATCGCCTGCAGGAATGACGGTTTTGTACTGGTCTTTAACCAGCCGGTCCAGATCCATTTGAGTGATGATATCATCGGCATTGTTGCGCACAATATCCCCGCGGGTCTGGAGGCTTTTGATATGTTGTCCTGCAATACCGACATACACATCTTTAATCTCCAGGTCTGGATTGGAAACATGGCATTTTTCCAGAGCCTGCTCGATGGCGCGGATACACTGTTCTATATTTTGTACGACACCGTGTTTCACCCCGGCTGATTCGGCTTTCCCCAAACCGAGAATCTCCAGCTTGCCGAATTCATTTTTCCGTCCGGCCATGGCCACAATCTTAGTAGTGCCTATGTCCAGACCTACTATGATCGGCTGCTCTTTTCTATTCATTGTGCAGATATTTTAAATGATTAAGATGTTTCAAATGCTTATTGGTGGTTAGGTTTAATTGAGTTTGTTTGCTTTTATAGTGATTAAGGTGCACGTTGTGTTTTTATTTGTTGATGTTGCTTTACGGTTGTTGATGAAACTGTTGTCGAATCTTTTACAACCGGCGGTACATATTCCAAAGAGGGCCGGGCTATTACCTGTCCTCTGAAACGCAAATCAAGGGTGTCATATTTATTCCATCCTATCTTATTACTTACTTCCCGGTAAAATGCGAAAAGGTTACTGAGTTTATCTTCTGCAAAAGCCGTATCTCCGAAAAGAATACGCTGTGTTCCTAACAATGGAATCAGCTCAAAAGTGTGATCCGACATAATCTCAATCTGTGTGATCTGTGCACTCCAGAATGTGTCTTTGCTGATGAGCCGGCTCATAAAAGCTATTTTTATTTTCAGGTCGTTGCTGATGCTGTCCTCCCCCAGGAACGGAACCCCGGTAAAGACCGGAGCCTGGTAGGCATAGTTGCTGCTGAGCGGGAGGGTATGCAGCGTAGTATCTAAATAGGTGCTGCTACCGTTTGCATGAAACAAGCGGGCAACAGGGATGCGCTGGACAATGTCCACATTCAGCTTTTCATTATTATCTATATAAACATCTGTCTTCATAACCCAGGGGTTGGTCATCACCTTTTTTCCTATGGCATCTAATTTCAGTTCACCGAGTGTCTTATTAAAAGGATTACTTACCGCATCGTTTTTTAACATGGATATGATTTCAGTTTTCTGAATAAAATTATGGTCATTTTCATTCAGGATGTTCACATGGATATCGCTGACCCGCTTGCCATCCTGGTGATGCGCAGCAGCTATCAGCACTACAAAAAAGATGCAGATCATGACTATTCCTCCGACGAGGCGGAATATTTTGCTGAATGATATGTTTTTTTGCCTGCTCATTTATCGGGTCATTAATGCTGTTGCAACAGGTTCCACTAACTGGTCAATATTTCCGGCACCTGCCGTGATGAGTAATGCCGGCTTTGCATTACGTGCATATTGTACTAATCCTTCTTTTGATAAAATGGTGTGATTGGGGTTGCCCATTTTAGAAGCAATCAATTCCGAACTTACTCCTTCAATGGGGGTTTCTCTTGCCGGATAAATATCCAGCAGTATAACTTCATCGGCCATGTCTAAGCTATGGGCAAAGGCATCGGCCAGGTCACGGGTACGCGAATACAAATGCGGCTGAAAAGCCACTACACATTTGCGATCCGGGAAGAGAGAGCAGGCGCTTTTGATCAGGCTGGCCAGCTCTTCCGGATGATGCGCATAATCGTCAATATAGACGGTCTTTTCATTTTTAATAATAAATTCAAACCTGCGTTTTACACCTTTAAAGGCAGCTACGGCTTTGCGGAGTGCATCGGCATCAATTCCTAATTGCATAGCCACAGCTAAAGCGGCGACACAGTTTTCTACGTTATGCATGCCTCCCATGTTCAGTTGAATATGGTCTATTTCCCAGTCCTTGCCCTGCACATCAAAAAGGTAGCCGCCGTCTTTGATCTGAATATTTCGTGCATATACAGCGGCAGCATCATTTTGAAGGCTGTAGCTGTTTTTGGCAACATCTTTCGAGAAGTCTGCGGTCGGCAGTCCGTGTTTATACCAAAGCGTTCCGTTATTCTTGATATTCCGGGTATATTGGTTAAAGGCATCATCCAACGCGGCTTTTGTCCCATAAATATCCAAATGGTCGGCATCCATAGCTGTGAGTAAAGCAATATCGGGATGCATTTTCAGGAAACTGCGATCATACTCATCGGCCTCTATAACGGCAACGTTGCGCTCATTGCCCCAATAATTAGTCTGGTAATTAACGGCAATACCGCCGAGGAATGCATTACATCCGTAGCCGGTTTCCCGCAGCAGATGAGCGATCATGGCAGAAATAGTTGTCTTACCATGCGTTCCGGCAATGGTAATAGCAAACATGCGTTCTGTGATCCATTGCAGTACATCCGAGCGTTTATATACGGGATACTGATGGTTTTGATACCAATTCAATTCCTTATTGTCTGTTGGAATAGCCGGAGTATAAACGACCAATTCCGCCGCCTGATCCAGCATATCCACGTCATCTTCATAGTGCAGTGTCATTCCTTCGGCAGCCAGCTTACGGGTAAGGGGCGTTTCCGTACGGTCGTATCCGCTTACGATAACGCCGCGTTCGCGGAAAAAGCGGGCTAATGCGCTCATCCCGATACCACCGATACCGATGAAATAAATCCGTTTCAGACCATCAATTTGCATAAGCTTATTCTTCCGTTAATTCCAATACTTTTCCGGCAATACGTTCGTCAGCATCTCTGATGGCAAACTTTTGAATGTCTGCCGCCATAATTTGCCGCATGTTTTTATCTCCGGCTATTATTTTTATTTTTTTGATTAAATCTGTTTTTACATCCACATCTTTTACCATAGTGGCCGCATTATGTTTCACTAAAGCCAGCGCATTGCTGGTCTGGTGATCTTCTGCGGCATAGGGGTACGGTACAAATATGACCGGTTTACCTGCAATACATAGTTCGGCGCTGGCCATAGCGCCCGCCCGCGATACGATAATATCCGCCGCTGCATAAGCATATTCCATATTCCGGATAAACTCTTTTACAACAACTCCGGTTTGATTACCTGCTTTTTCAGATGCAGTAGTATAAAATAGCTTTCCTGTCTGCCAGATCAGTCGCATATCCATTTGAATCAGCTCTTCTATATGCAGGGCAATGGCTTCATTTATGGATCGTGCTCCGAGACTGCCACCTACAACCAGCAAGGTCATTTTATCCGGTTTCAATCCGAAGGCATTCAGGCCATCTTCCCGGCTTACGGTACTGGCAGCAATCGTGTGCCGGACAGGATTTCCGGTAAGGACGATTTTTCCCTGCGGAAAAAATCGCTCCATGCCTTCGTAGGCCACGCAAACCGTCCGGGCTTTTCTGCCCAATATTTTATTGCTTTTCCCGGCAAAAGAGTTTTGCTCCTGGATCAGGGTGGGTGTACCTTTTGCCTGCGCAATGCTCAGCATAGGGAAGCTGGCATACCCGCCTACGCCTACCACCACATCGGGTTGGAAGCTGTTTAAAATCCTTCGAGCATCCCGGCGGCTTTTCCAAAGCTTTAGGGGCAGTGTGATATTTTTAAGGAGATTACTCCTGTTGAATCCGGTAATATCAAGTCCTGTAATCTTAAAACCTTCCTGCGGCACTTTTTCCATTTCCATCTTATCCTTCGCACCGACAAACAGCAGTTCCGTACCGGGCCGTATGCGCTGTAAAGCATGCCCGATAGCTATTGCGGGGAAAATATGCCCGCCCGTTCCTCCACCTGCAATAATCACTTTAGCCATTTGCTTTTTTAATCGCTTTTTTAATTGCTTTTTGAGTTGCTATAGCCTGTAATCCTTCCATTTCATCCACATACCTGCTGACACTTAAAATAATTCCTATGGCAATACTGGTGAACCAGATTGACGAGCCACCCATACTGACTAAGGGCAGCGTAAGCCCGGTAACCGGTACTAAATGTACGTTTACTGCCATATTGATCAATGCCTGAAATACCAGGGTAAAACTTAAACCTAAGGATAAAAAGGCACCGAATGCATAAGGACATCGTCGGAAAATCTGAATGCTGCGCCATAAAAACAACAGGTATAGTCCTACTAAAAGACTGCCGCCGATTAACCCGTATTCCTCAATAATAATTGCAAAAATAAAATCGGAATAAGGATGCGGCAGAAAGTCACGCGCCCAGCTATTGCCCGGACCTTTGCCAATCAGACCGCCGTTGGCAATAGCTATCTTGGCCTGGGTAATCTGGTAATCATCTTCGCTGCTGCCATGCCCCAGGTAGCTTTCAATACGCTGCTCCCAGGTAGCGCCGCGACCGAAGCCGAAAGCCTTGGAGACGCCCCACAGGAGTAAAACACCGGCAAGGCCTACCATCATCAGCAGGAGGATATGCCGGATATCTACCCTGCCGATGAAGAACAGCATGCAGCAGGTAACACCCAGCAACAGCGCTGTGGACAAATTGGCCGGGGCAATTAATCCGCAAATAATCAACACCGGTATCAGCACCGGCAAGAAACCGTTTTTGAAATCTTTAATCACTTTTTGCTTCATGCTCAGTTGCCGTGCCAGGAACATGAAGATGGCCAGCTTAGCCAGATCAGAAGTCTGGAAGGTAATATTAGCCACCGGAATAGTGATCCATCTTGAACCTTTATTCAATTCCGTTCCGAAAAACAGGGTATAAAACAACAAAGGAATACTGAGCAAAAACAGGATGACGGCAAAGCGCGCAAAACGGGTATAATTGATTTGATGAATCACATAAATGATGCCTAAGCCTACTACTAGAATGCTGATTTGTTTTAATAAATAAAAGCCCGATGCCTTATCGTTGCGCCATTCTAACGAACGTGTGGCGCTATACACCGCCAATACACTCAACAGTGATAATATAATCACTATTGACCAGATCACTTTATCTCCCTTAATGCGTTGAAGTAACTGTTGCACGCTTTTACTGGTTTAAATCAATTCATTTTTACCGGCTGATCCGGTTGTTTTTTTCTTTTACAAACTGCGAACGGCTTCTTTGAATTGCTGGCCGCGGTCTTTATAATTTTCAAATAAATCAAAACTGGCACATCCCGGTGACAATAATACGGTATCGCCATTCTCCGAAAAAGCATAAGCTGCGGCTACGGCATCCTTTGCCGTTTGAGTTTCTACAATATGCTCCACGAGAGGACCTAAGGCATCAATAATCGGTTTATTATTCCTGCCGAGACAAACAATGGCTTTTACTTTTTCCTTAATGATATCAGCTATTTCGTTATAATCATTTCCTTTATCCTGTCCACCCAAAATCAGTATCACGGGATGGTGCATACTTTCCAATGCATACCATACCGAATTGAGATTCGTGCCTTTGCTGTCGTTGATAAATTCTACGCCGCGTATGGTAGCCACGTATTCTAAGCGATGTTCCAATCCGTTAAAGGAAGCAAAGCTGTTGCGTAAGGCATCATTACGTAAGCCGGTTGCCCTTGCAGAAATTCCTGCAGCCATAGTATTGTATTGATTATGCTTTCCCCTGATGGTCAGCTCGTGAATGGATTGTTTCAGTTCTTCGCCTTCATAACGGATATGCAGCGAATCATCATTGATGAAAGCGCCGTCTTCGTTGGGTGGTAAGTTGTGCTCGTTCATTGTTATGTTCAGTAATTTAGATTTGATGGGATGTTGTTCGATATAGTTGTTAATAACGGCATCGTCTTTGTTGATGATCAGCAGGTTTTCCTGTTGCTGGTTCATAGCAATCCGGAATTTTGAAGCCACGTAATTTTCAAACCGGTAGTCATAACGATCTAAATGATCCGGGGTAATATTCAGCAGTATGGCTATATCCGGCCGGAAATCCACGATATCGTCCAACTGAAAGCTGCTTACTTCTATCACATACCATTTTACAGGATGGACAGCAATCTGGCGGGCGAAGCTATAGCCGATATTACCAGTCAATGCAACATCTAATCCGCCTTCTTTCAGCAGATGTGCGGCAAGACTGGCAGTAGTGCTTTTACCGTTGCTCCCTGTAATGGCAATAATTTTACTGTCTCCTTTAAAACGGTATGCCCATTCTATTTCACTGATGATCGTTTTCTCTGCTGCCCTCAGTGTCTTCATCACAGCAGTTTTTTCCGGTATGCCCGGACTTTTAATAATGATATCCGCCTGCATAATACGATCCATAGTATGCCCTCCGCTTTCAAAATCAATTGCCGCTTTTTCTAATTCCTGACGATAGCTGTCTTTGATCGTTCCCGCATCGGAAACGAAAACGGGAAAGCCTTTTGCTTTTGCCAGCAAGGCTGCTCCGTTACCGCTTTCGCCGGCACCCAACACCACTATGTTATCAATCGGTTTCGTCATTTTCTCGTGTCAAAATTTTACTGGAGTTTGAGTGTTACGATACTGAAAACGGCCAGTATGATTCCTATAATCCAGAAACGGGTTACTATTTTACTTTCATGATAGCCTAACTTTTGATAATGGTGATGCAGGGGTGCCATTTTAAACACTCTTCTTCCTTCGCCGTACTTCTTCCTGGAATATTTGAAATAGCCGGTCTGAATCATTACGGATAAATTTTCCACTAGAAATATTCCGCAGATAATCGGGATCATGATTTCTTTTCGTACAATGATGGCTAATGAAGCAATGATACCTCCCAGCGCCAGGCTGCCGGTATCGCCCATAAAGACCTGGGCGGGATAGGCATTATACCAGAGGAAACCGACACAGGCGCCCACGAATGCGCCCACGAAAACCGATAGCTCACCTAAATTCGGGATATGCATGATGTTCAGATAATCGGCAAAAATGTAGTTGCCCGACAGGTAGGCAAATACGCCGAAGCATAGTCCTGCCACAGCAGACACGCCGGTGGCCAATCCGTCAAGTCCGTCGGTTATATTGGCGCCGTTTGATACGGCGGTGATGATAAAGATCACAAAGAGGATATATATGGTTGGTGTTAACCAGCCCACAGCAGCATCGCCGAATACCGAAGCAATTTTCGCATAGCTCAGTTCGTGTGTTTTGATAAACGGCAGGGTCGTTACCGAGGTTTGCACCTGAACATAAGTACGCGATACGCCTTTCTCATCAATACGGGTATAAGGCTCCGACACGGGATATTCGGCATCATTATAAATTACATCGGCCAGCGACTTGCCGGGTGGCAATTCCCTGGTAATGCTTACATGCTGATTATAGTACATGGTGAAACCGATAATGATGCCCAGGCCCACTTGTCCCAGGATTTTAAAACGTCCGGCAAGACCTTCTTTATTTTTACGAAATACCTTGATATAGTCATCTATAAATCCGATAAGTCCCAGCCAGACGGTGGACAACAGCATCATCCAGATATACACGTTTTTAACCTGTGCAAACAACAGGGTTGGTATTACGATGCCTGCAATGATAATGAGTCCGCCCATAGTGGGTGTGCCGCGTTTGCCGGCTTCACCTTGTAATCCTAAATCGCGTACGGTTTCCCCGATTTGCTTTTTCTGGAGATAACGGATGAGGCTTTTACCAAGAATCAATGTGATGATCAGCGAGAGAATAATAGCCATAGATGCCCGGAAGGTGATGTACTGGAATACACCCGCTCCGGTCAGTTGAAATTGTTGTCTCAGGTAAATGAATAAATAATATAACATCTCTGCTGAAAAATTTTTTTATAAGGATAATAATTCAAACATGTCCAGTAATACCTCCTTATCGTCAAAATGTTTTCTTTCCCCTTTTATTTCCTGATAGGTTTCATGTCCTTTGCCGGCTATCAGGATAATGCTTTCTGATGCAGCTAAGCTGCAGGCTGTTTGTATTGCGGATTTCCGGTCGCTGATCCGCAGTACTTTTCTTTTCTGGCTTATATTTAATCCTGATTCCATTTCATCCAGAATAGCTTCCGGATCTTCGCTCCTGGGATTGTCAGAGGTCAGGATCACACGACTGCTGTAGGTACAGGCTACCTGTGCCATGAGCGGTCTTTTGCTGCGGTCGCGATCGCCGCCGCATCCTACTACAGTGATGACTTCCTGCATCCCGAATTGTTTGATGGTGCTGAGTACATTCAACAAAGCATCCGGCGTATGGGCATAATCCACAATCCCGATAATTTTTTTATTTGGAGAAATACAGGTTTCAAACCGGCCGCGTGCGCCCTTCATATCACTAAGCAGGGAGAGTACCATTGTTTTATCCTGGTCCAGCAAACGTGCTACCGCATATACGGCTAATAAATTATAAGCATTGAACAATCCGATCATCCGGAAATGCACCTGCTGTTGTTCGATCTCCATCAGCAAACCTGCTGCACCGTTTTCCAATACCCGCCCTTTGAATTCAGCGGGCGCACGAAGCGCATAAGCAGCTTTCCGGGCTTCGGTATTCTGGAGCATAACGGCTCCCCGTTTATCGTCAGGATTGGTGAGGGCAAATGCGGTTTTAGGTAAATGATCAAAGAATGATTTTTTCACCCGGATATAAGCATCGAAAGTTTTATGATAATCTAAATGATCATGCGTGATATTGGTAAATACGCCACCTTCAAACAAGGTACCGGCTATGCGATGCTGATGAATGGCATGCGAACTGACTTCCATAAATACATAAGCGCATCCGGCATCCTGCATTTGCTTCAGAAGCGATTGCAGACTGATGGCATCGGGTGTAGTATGTGTAGATGCGACAGCCTTGTCACCAATATGATTCTGAACGGTGGAGACGAGTCCGCAGCGGTACCCTAAGCGGCTGAACAACTGATAGAGTAATGTGGCTACCGTAGTTTTTCCATTTGTACCGGTAACGCCAATCAGTTTAAAATACCGGGAAGGTTGGCCGAAAAACTGTGCGGCAACAATACCGGTAATTTCTGCAACGCTCTGCACCTGAATATAACATACCTCCGGGTGAAGCTGTTGTGGTAATCTTTCACAAACTATAGCCTGAGCGCCGCCGGCAATAACGCCTTCAATAAACTGGTGACCATCCACCTTTGTGCCCTGCTGAGCAAAAAACATACAACCCGGAGCCGCCTGCCTCGAATCTAAAATGAGGCCGGCGATATCGGTTGCCGTATTACCGGTTACCGATATGGTATTGATGTTTTGTATCAGCGTTGCTACGGTCATTTTTATTTATCCTAACTGTAATTGTATATAAGCACCTTTTTTTATGGCATTACCCGGTGCAATGGATTGCATGGTCACTTTTCCGCTGCCGGCTACCTGCACCCGAAGTCCTGCATTTTCCAACAGGAATAAAGCATCTTTCAATCCCATTCCGGTAACATCGGGCACGGTGGTACCGTTTATCTTTGTTCCGGATGTTTGTAATTTGCCATTTTCATTATAATAGATAGCAGCTATATATGCTCCCTGTTTGTCCGTTTTTGATTGCAGCCCCAGCACATGCAATACCTCATTCATATTACTGCCAATAGCTTTTTTGGCTACTACCGGTTGTGCAGATTTTTCTGTTGGAGCCGGCACTTTCCATCCTCCGACCTGGGAGGCGTAAAGCTTATCGGCAATTTCTTTAAATACCGGTGCGGCAACCACAGCACCATAGTAAGCGCCATGCGGCGAAGAGCGTACAACAACCGCAATAGTATATTGCGGATTCTCGAAGGGAAAATATCCGATAAACGAGCCCTGGCGAACACCATCTGCATAGGTAATGCCTTTATCGGCTACCTGGGCGGTTCCCGTTTTCCCGGCTGCATCATAATAAGGTGATTTAATCTTGCGGGCTGTCCCTTCATCTACTACGGCTTTCAACGCCAATTGCATTTGCCGTATTGTAGCAGGTTTACCTATTTTATCTTTGAGAATGGTGGGCTGTATTTCACGAACATCTTTACCATATTCCCGGATAGCGCTGACCAAATAGGGTTTTACCATAATACCGTTATTGGCTACGGCATTATACACCATCAGGGAGTGCAGCGGTGTAATCAGGCTTTCATAACCATAAGCAATCCAGGGGAGTGAAGTACTCTTGCTCCAGCTTTTGCTTTTCGTGGTTTTCAGTAAAGGGCGCCGCTCACCGGTAAGATCCAGGCCGGTACGTTTATCCAAACCTAAAGCCTGAAGATGGTGAATATATTTCATAGGATTATTGAAATAATATTTATTAATCAGGCTGGCAAAGGCTACATTGGATGATTTTGCAAAAGCCTTAATGATGGGAATTTTGCCTAATCCAAGATGATCATCTATTACACGCTGCCTGCCGAAATAGGCTATACCGCCATGTACGTCCACATTATCTTCTATGGTTACATATCCGTCTTCCAGCAAGGAAAACAATGACATGAGTTTAAAAGTAGATCCCGGCTCCGAAGGGATAAGCGCATAGTTGAAATCTTCCCAGTAGCTGCCGTCTTTCTGGCGACCCAGATTAGCCATAGCTCTTATTTTCCCGGTTTTGGTTTCCATAACAATGGCAGTACCGTACTGGCAGTTATATTGGGTCAGTATCTTCAGCAGGGCATGTTCGGTTACGTCCTGGATATCCATGTCTATGGTGGTGACAATATCGCGACCATTTACAGGGTCAACTTCCGATCCTTCCATAGGCACATAAACACCGCCGGTGGTTTTACGTACTATGCGGCTGCCGGGCTTCCCGGAAAGCACCGAATCGTACGATTGTTCCAGACCGATATTGTCCACATGTTCCCTCCAAAGTCCGATGGTACGATAGGCCAGCATTCCGTATGGATTTACCCGCTTTGGATTGGGTTCTACAATAAATCCGCCGAGGTTTTTTCCTTTATTGAAAACCGGTAATTCCCGAATAGCCTGATATTGATAATAAGGTACATTCCGGCGCAGCAGCCAGTAACGTTCCTGGTTGCGGAACGCGGTTTTCAAAGCCTGTTGATACCAGGCTTTACTTTGATTGCCCAATATCCGGGACAGCCCTGAGGCAAGTGAATCCAGGTAATAATTGAAGGTGTCTTTATTCATGGGCTTAAAATCAACTCTCAGGTTGAACTGAGGTATTGTTGAAGACAACAACTGACCGTCTTCGGCATAAATATTGCCCCGCTCCGCTTCTAATTTTTCCTTGTGGGTATGCGCTTTTTGCGCCTTCAATCGCAAATCTTCTCCTTCCGATAACTGAATGGAAGCAGCCTTTACAATAATAGCTATTGCCAGGATCAGTATCCCGGTAAATGCCAGATAGGCTCTGAGTCGTATGTCTCTTTTTATATCCAAATCAGCGTAAACGGTTTACTTTTATTTTTCCGGTGATGGTTTTACGGTTTTTTTAATTTCAAAAGGCGGTTTATCAAGCGGTTTCAGCCCTAATGCTGCTGCCTTTAGGGTCAGCTCGGATTCTGAGGTGGCTTTCATAAGCCGTGATTGCACATCAAGGTATTGCCAGCGCAGCTCTTTCAATTCTTTATTTTTCAGCGCCAGCTCCCGCATCATGGATACGGCTCTGCTGGTATTGGCGATATAGAGCGTACACAGGATAGCTATAAAAAGCATAAAAGGAATGTTGCGCACGATGCCGTTGTAGGAAATTTTATCCACTAACTCGCGCCAACTTCTTTTGGCTTGCTCTTCAGTATGTGTATTTTCTTGTGGCAAAATTTTTATCTATTTATATTTTTTCCGCGATGCGCAAACGGGCGCTCCGCGACCTTGAATTATTGTTTTGTTCCTGCTCCGAGGGCACTATATCTTTCAGCACTTTAAAGGCCGGTTCCTGCTCTCGTCTGCCAAATGCATCTGTTGTAACAGCGCTGAAGGAACCTGTTTTCATAAACTGCTTTACCATCCGGTCTTCCAGCGAATGAAAGGTGATGATGCAGAGTCTTCCACGCGGTTTTAAGCAAAGTGGCGTTTGCTCCAGAAAATCATGCAATGCTTCCATCTCCTCATTTACCTCAATACGCAATGCCTGAAATACCTGAGCCAGGTATTTTCGGGCGTTTCCCTTAATACATGCCGCTATCATCTGTTTAAACTGTTCGATAGTCCGCAGTTTTGCCTGTCCGCGTTTTGCAACGATGGTCTGCGCCAGTGTTTTGGCATTACGCACTTCTCCATACTGCTCAAAGAGTTTATGGAGCTGTGTTTCGGAATAGCTGTTGAGCAGGTCGGCAGCCGTTTTTTCCTGCCTGTTGTCCATGCGCATATCCAGGGTAGCGTCAAAGCGGGTGGAAAAACCGCGTGAAGCCGTATCAAACTGAAAAGAGCTTACCCCGAGATCAGCAAGAATGCCATCCACACGGGGAAATTTATAGAACTTCAGATAGGGTTTCAGGTAACGGAAATTTTCTTTTATTAATATCACACGAGGGTCATCGGGTGCATTGTTCCAGGCATCCGGATCATGGTCAAAAGCCAGCAGTGTACCCTTTGGCCCCAAACGATCCAGGATGGCTCTGGTATGCCCGCCTCCGCCTAAGGTGCAGTCCACATATACACCATCTTCCCTGATCCGCAGAGCCTCCACGGATTCCTGTAAGAGTACGGATGTATGATAGCCTGACACGGTATTTCAAAAATCTTTTTATAGTGTGTGCTTAAAACGGATCCAGATATCCCGGCCCGCTGATTTCACTGGCCAGGCTGCTGAGATCAGCGGCATTGGCGTTCAGGTAATCGTAATAGGTTTTACTGTCCCACAATTCAATACGGTTGCCTTGAGCTGAAAAGATCAGATCTTTTTTAAAGCCGGCATATTCCTGCAACTGTTTCGGCAGCAGCAATCTTCCTGCGGTATCCTGCTCTAAGCGTGTGGAACCGGAGAAAAGCAGGCGCTTATATTTCTGCACTGCCGGGTTTAAATCATTATATCGACTGATCTTCTGACTGAGTGCTTCCCAGCCTTCCATGGTGTAGAGATTCAGGCATCGCTCCATTCCCCGCATGATGACATAGGATTGCCCGCTACCTTCAGGCAGTTGTTTTTTGAAGCCTGCCGGCAGCAAAAAACGCCCTTTGGCATCCATAGACACTTCATATTCGCCTAAAAAGCCGGTCATATCAGGAGTTTGGATGAATTATGACACAAAATAACACAAATTCCCACTAATTCCCACTAAATATAAATGATTATTTTTTTCCACAAGAAAGATTTAATGAAACGCAGGGCAGGCACTGCTTTAACACTACAGCGTGGATATTCAGCTTAAATATGTGAATTGCCCTGCATTATTGTGGATAACTATCAAGACGGCCTTACAAATTCCATAATCATTATGGAAATACTATCCGACGAAGATGTGGAAAAAGCCTATTGTCAGCAAAATTATTTTTATAGAAAATGTGGATAACTATATGGATGCGGGATATCTTCCGGTGTAACCCAATTTCAATGAACTAAAAAAAGAGGTTAACCCCAACTGTATTGAGGATCGAAAGCTGATAGTTGCTGCATTATACGATTCCGCAGGTTTTGATGCTCATGGATTGTAGCGACACACGACCGTGGTCTCTACAACAACATTTTCCACCGGCCTTATAATCTATGGATAAAATTGCAAGGCTTTTTTGAAACGGGTTAAAATCCGTTTCTATTGATAACAACAACGGCGAAACCTGAATTATTTATTGCCGCAGGCAATAACATAAAAACTGCGAAACTAAAAGTTTCGCAGAGCAGAATTACAGCTTCCGGAAATGAAAAGCTGCAACAGGTAAAAATATACAATACTTTAGGTCAATTATGCAGTGTCTCCACCAGCAACAATACGATAGATATTGAACATCTTCCGCAGGGCATTTACTATCTTAAAGTTCAAACTAAAAGCAGGGAATTGACCTCAAGATTCGTAAAAGAATAGTTACCGGACATGCAGGATCATGCACACGGCATAACAATAAAAACAAGCCGGAATCCTGCTGATATTATGGCACAGCCGTACAAATGAATGAGCATTTTTACTACATTTGAGGCTCAATAACGGCTTTTGTGAAAAAACTATACTTAGGTTTAATGCTTACCCTGATGGCATCGGCCTGTGCTTTTGCACAAACCACCTACCTGCCCTTAGGTACTGATGAATACCATTTGCTGGATCGCTTAGAAGCGCTTTCAGGTGAACTGAACCCGGATTTTACGTCCACCCTGAAACCCGTTTCAAGGAAAGCAGCCATATCTTTTTTAAATCAATTGTCCAAAGCGCATACTTTTAGTCTCGGGCAAAGTACACTTAGCGAGATTGATGATTACAATCTTTCCAGAGCATTATCCATTAGTGGAGAATGGACGGAAACCGCAGACGGAGATGACGGCGCAATAGATTCCAAAAAGCCCATACTGAAATACTTTTACCAGAAACAACCTGATTTGCTGCATTTCCATACCGATGATCTTTTTTTAGTTGTTAATCCGGTTATATACTTTCATGCAGCCTATGAACGCAATCAGAAAGATATAAGGTATATCAACCTCCGCGGTGTGGAAGCAAGGGGCAGAATCGGGAAACGCATCGGGTTTTATACCATGCTGGGCGACGACCAGGAGAAGCAGCTTTCTTATATACAAGCATGGGAGAGCCGTAATCAGGCATCGCCGGGCAATGATTACTTTGTATTACGCAGCGGTGTTGATGATATTTTTCTGGCTCGCGGATATTTTGATTTCAACGCCATCAACGATCACCTGAACGTAACTTTCGGTTATGACAAGAATTTTATCGGTGACGGTATGCGCAGCCTTTTCCTTTCGGATGCCGGCGCAGCAGCTACATTTTTGCGGCTGCGCAGCAGGTTGGGGAAGCTGCATTATCAGAATTTATTTATGGAATTATTCAATGATTATACAAGAGGATACGACCGTATTTTACCAAAAAAATATGCCACGATGCACCAGATCAATATGAATATTACACCCTGGCTGAATCTCGGTATTTTTGAAAGCACCATTTTTGCTAAAGCGGATCATTTTAATGCCGGATACCTGATTCCCGTCATCTTTTACCGGACACTGAAGCAAGCAGCAGGCGGTACGGACAAAACTGCACTGGGCATCAACTTTAAAGCCCTTGCCCTGAAAAAACTACAACTGTACGGACAGGGGTATTTCAACGGAGCAAACATCAGCACTATAGGGAAAGGGGACTGGTACAACCAGTACGGAATACAGTTAGGATTGCAATATTTCAATGCATTTACTTTATCCAATTTGGATATCCGCGCCGAGGTAAATATCGTAAGACCTTTTACCTATGCCGCCCAGGACAGCGTTTCCAATTATACGCATTATAATCAGGCTTTGGCACACCCCATGGAATCTTCCTTTGCAGAATGGATTGGCATAGCACGATATCAGCCGCTTAAAAAACTGTGCATAACAGCAAAAGGTATTATCACTTCCCGCGGAACCGACAGCTCCGCCACTGTAAATTTCGGGAATGATATTCACAAAAGTTTTGAAAGCCGTACGGAGGTAACGGCATACGGTTTAACCAGCGGCATACGGCTGAACAGCATCTATATGAATCTGAATATCGCTTATGAAATTCGCCCCAATATTTTCTTAGAAGCCGGTGCAACGCATCTGCGCGGGAAATATGAAACCGGTGTCAGCATGACATCTTCTACCAGCCTTTATGGTACATTAAGATGGAATATTGCCCGGAAAGAATACGACTATTTTTAGCAACCCTGTTTATTCTTCATACAACAGGTATTTCGAGCGAATCAAACGAAATCGCTGTAATGCGGGCTCCCAGCCTGCGCGTATGTCTTTTTCAGGAAGTCCCTGCATAATTTGCTTCCGCAACACATCCGTTCCGGCCAGCTTTTCAAAGAATGCGGTAAAAAATTTTTCCTGTTCAGGATAATTTTTATAAGCATCCATCAGCCAGCCCAATTGCAACTTTCCGTCAACCAGCTTTAAGGCATCCTTTGCGTTTTCCGCAACTAAAGCTCCATAGCAAACCTGCCCTTTGAGCGGGGGTGCGGAAGACCCGGGCATACTTTTCGGCGTAAAGCGATAAGTATAATTTTTCAACAACGGATGCCCGAATTGCTGAAAGGGCAGCTCCGTTCCCCGCCCTACACTCACCGGCGTGCCTTCAAAGAAACAGAGCGAAGGATAAAGATACACGGCAGTCATGCTTTTCAGATTAGGAGAAGGCGGCACCGGCAATTCATAAAGACTGCTATGGTTATAGCCTGAACATTTTATTACGATCAACTCGATATTCGATGGCGCTATCCATTTTTCACCAATAAGCATTGTTGCATATTCTCCGGGTGTCATACCATACAACACCGGTACGGGTTGCATACCGACAAAGGAGCTATATTTCCTGTCTAACACCGGGCCGTCAACAATAAAGCCTAAAGGATTAGGGCGATCCAAAATCATCAGCGGAATACCTTCGGCTGCACAGGCCTCCATCAGGTATTCCAAAGAAGAAATGTAAGTATAAAAACGAACACCCACATCCTGCAGATCATAGATCATTATGTCCACATCTTTCAGCTCTGCTGCGGTGGGTTTTTTATGATTGCCGTATAAAGAGATCACCGGCAAACCGGTTTCGGCATCCAAACCGTTTTGCACTACAGCTCCGGCATCCGCCTTTCCGCGGAAGCCATGTTCCGGTGAAAAAATTTTCACCACCTTTACCCCTAAACGCAAAAGAGTATCGGGGAGCAATACGCCGTTCACTTCAGCCGTCTGGTTAACCATCAAAGCCACTTTCTTTCCCTGCAATGCGGGAAGATATTGTTCAAAATGATAAGCGCCGGGGAGAATATTATCCTCCGGGTGATACGGGTTTTGCGCAAGCACAAAATCACCGCTCCCTATCAGGCTGAATAATATCAGAAGTCTTAATAGCATGATGTTTTTTATATGGATCATTTTTCAAAAATAGTCAATCCTGTGTTCAATCAAACAGTTGCTTGAAGAACATTATGATGATATCCCGTTCTCCATAGCGTTCAGGCGGTTGTCCGGCGCTTCTCCAGACTACGAACACCCGCTTATATTCTACGATGAACGGGGGTTTCACTCATTGTGTTGAAAAAATTGGTTTTAAAAATCAGCAGACACTTTATTCAGTCGGTATTTTATTTCAAAAAACCGTTTGCGAAATTTAAGATATTTATAAAATACCTGAGAAAATTTCGAATCTTCCCCCTACCTTTGACACTTATATAAATCATTTTTTATGAAAAAAATATTCTGATTACTATCGTGTGCAGTGTACTTCTTTTGTCATCTTGTAAGATGTAAGAAAGATGCCTATGTTCCTGTTCATGAAGATAAAGTCGAAGGCAGCAACTACCTGCCGATGTCTTCTCCCATTTTGCCTCTTTCTGTTGACTCACTTGGTTATTTAGTTTTTTCTACCCATGCAGATTTTGATGAGTATTTTAAATTTTTAAAAACAAGCACACTGTCTTGGAATTGTCCTTTGGGGAGGTGGTGAAGTAATTGTTGAAGATATTTAGACTGTCTAAGAAGTCAGCAGCCTGTCATTATGCGAAATTGAGAAACTTTCCCGGAATGCCAGGCTGCTTAGATAACCCCTTTATCCGCTAAACAAAATTTCTCAGTCAACCATGGTTAGGAAATACTGCTTATTTTTCCTTTTTTGCAGCTTAATATTAAAAGCATATCACTCATACGGGCAGGATACGGTTATATCCCAACGGCTCCCTGCTGTGGAAGTTGTTGGCGTGAAGACCCTGCCCCCCCCGGCAGTTATTTATTCTTCTTTTAAGCGATCATTAAATTTACTAATGGATAAATACCATCATACAAGCGGTATAAAAGTAAAGTCATTGGAGAAAGCTCCCAATGAAATCTGTGCGGCTGCATTTGTGAATAAAGATAGCGGAATGCAGCATGTTATCAAAATTGAAGGGAGGATTATGGCTTTTTCACCAGATTCCCTAAGGATGTACGTAGCGGTTATTCAATCGGACTCCATTATAAAAGCAGTTGAAATCCTACCCGAACAAGTTAAAAAGAAGGCCTTTACACTGTTCCCCGAAAACCTTTATATTGCTCCCGGCAACTTCTACGTAGGGTATATCTATAAGTTTGCCCACCCCTGTGATGTTTTCTATTTAACCAACAAAAACTTCCCGAACCATATTTTTTCGTTACAACAGGATGCTCCGGAAACTTTTTCTATTGCAGGGGATGCTCCGGACATCTACCAAATGTTCTATCGAACACCCCAGCTAAGAATAGTTGCCAAATGATGTCAGTCTGGGCTTGGACTAACATATTCCGAGAAATATCCCCGCTCCTCTTATTGTTCAGGCGGACGTTCAGCGTTTCAGAGAAACGCCGAACGCCCGCTTACACGCTACGATGAACGGGGTTTTAATTTCCATTTAACAGAGAACTATTTCCGTAGGTTAAGATTTAATTTCCAGAGGTCAGGATTTAATTTCCGCAGGTTAAGGTTTAATTTCCGTAGGTCAGGTTTTGATTTCCATTTAACAGGAAACAGTTTCCGTCGGCCAGGCTTTAATTTCCGTTTAACAGAAAACAATTTCCGCAGGTCAGCATCTAATTTCCGTAGGTCAGCATTTGATCTCCGTTTAACGGAATTACATTTCCATATTGTATAACTTAGTTTTCAAAGGAGATCTTTTGCTTTTTGATCATGCTTTCCTTTTCATATCTTCATACGGTCAGAGACCGCAACCACTGCGATGTTTCCGGAGAATGCTGAACACCCACCTGAACTATACGTCGAACGAAGATTCCATTACGAATTACGAGTAATTCATGCCGCCTGTCACGTTTCATTCTTCATTTTGAATTTTGAATTTTCCATTCATTCTCAAAGAACAATTCCGAGGCAACAGCATCTGCAAACAGCTTACCTTTTTTGGTGAGCAGCAGGATATCGTTTTGGTGCAGGAGTTGCTTTTTGGTAATAAAATCCAGTGCGTTCGACAACAAAAAGTCGCAGGCTTCCGTACCGAATTGTTGTGCGAAATACGATAAATCCAGCCCCCACATCGTACGTAAAGCAGTCATGATGTATTCATTCATCCGGTTTGCAGTTGTCAGTATTTCTTTTTCAAAAATTAATTCATGTCCCGAAAGGGTTTTCATATACAGAGCATTATTGGCTATATTCCATTGCCGGCTATGCCCGTTAAACGAGTGCGCCGATGGGCCGATGCCGAGGTAGTGTTTTCCGCGCCAGTAATTGGTATTATGCAAAGCGTATTTCCCGTCTTTTGCAAAATTGGAGATTTCATAATGCGCATAGCCTCCTGCTTCCATTTCCTCCATAAGTATCACAAACTGTTCAGCGGCCTGCTGTGCATCCGGCAGGGGTACTTTACCCGATTTGACGGCATGCGCCAAGGCCGTTCGTGGCTCTATGGTAAGCGCATAGGAGGAAATATGCGGGATCTGCAATTCCTGCGCATAAGCGATATGTCGTTTCCAGTTGTCGTTACTCAAGCCTGGCGTTCCGTAAATCAGGTCAATACTGATATTGTCAAAGCCCGCATCCTGAACGGCTTTAATGGCATTATCCGCCTGCCGGGCGTTATGGGCACGATGCATAAACTGCAAATCTTCTTCCCGAAAAGATTGTATGCCTAAGCTGAAACGGTTTACCGGCGTGGATTTTAATGACTGCAAATATTTCTTGTCAATATCATCCGGGTTAGCTTCTATAGTAATTTCCTGTACATGCTGCCGTGGAAATGCCCGTGCTATAGCATCAAAAAACCGGTTCAGCTCTTCTGCATGCAACAGGGAAGGCGTACCGCCGCCAAAATAAATGGTTTCAATTTCGGCATCACCGAGATAGCTGCCGTTCAATGCAATTTCTTCCAGCATTGCTGCAATCATGTTTTCCTTTTGGCTAAGTATAGTAGAAAAATGAAAGTTACAATAATGGCATGCCTGTTTACAAAAAGGGATATGGAGATAAATACCGGCCATGAATCTTTTAAAGGTTAAAAATACAGCATCTCTTTATCTTTGAAATAAGAAACGATGAATACTTTTATAAACTACAACGGCATGCTGATGGCCAGGGAAAGTTTTTCACTCCCCAACAATCAGACCGGTTTGCTGGAAACCATGTTATGGGAAGATGGGCATATTGCGCTCTGGCCGTATCATTCCCGGCGATGGCGCGAAGCTGGTAAACGCTTAGGCTGGTATTCCTCCAAATTATCAGAAGATATTTTGCTGCATGCTGTTTCCGAAACCGTATCATCTCACCGCATTTCAACAGCAGCAAGAATCCGTATGCGCATTTTTCCCGTTGAGGAAGATCTGCATTTTACGATTGAAGCATTTCCTTTTCAAATTACGGAACAGATTTTCCGGATCGGGTGGACACAGCAGCGGGTAAATATGACGGCTGTTTTTTCAGGATTAAAAGCATTTCCCCGCAGCCATTATGACCAGGCCTTTGCAGAAGCACAAAGCAAAGATTGGGATGACGGCCTTCTGCTGAATGAGGCCGGGCGCGTGGCAGAAAGTGCCATTGCCAATATCTTTTTTATTAAAAAAAACATCTTATACACGCCACCGCTGACAGAAGGTTGTGTGGACGGAGTGTATCGGAGCTATTTTATGGAAAAACATGATGTTGTTGAAAAAGCTGTTACACCTGAGGAATTATTAGCCGCCGATGCTGTTTTTCTTACCAACGCATTGCGGGGTAAAATTAAGGTGGCTGCTATCGGGAATGTTCATTTTCCTGTTTAACACGAAGCCTTCTGGGCTTTCGCTTTTAAAAATTCAAGCCGGTAAGACTGACATGATTATAGGAAAGAACAACAATTTAACCCTCTTTTGAACTCTGCGCACGGGGGAAATAATATCATCCCTTCGGGATTTTGTTTGTTTGCTTTATGTTATTGCTATAATTATAACACCCCGCAGGTGCGGGGTTAAAAGCGATTTCTCTGGCGAAACCTCGAAATATTTTACCCGGTTTGAATTTCTACAGGCGAGTTTATTGGTACATTCGCATATCAGAATTATAGAGTCCCGGAAATATCAACCGGGAAATCCACACAGTATTATCAGCACAGATTATTATGTATCAGACAGATTTTTTAGTGATCGGATCAGGCATTGCCGGCCTGACCTTTGCGGTAAAGACCGCCGAAAAATTTCCGGATAAAACCATTACCGTACTGACCAAAGTGCATACGGATGAAACCAATACCAAGTATGCGCAGGGCGGCATAGCCGTAGTGAATGACAAAGCGGACACTTTTGAAAAACATATTGAGGACACCCTGATTGCGGGCGATGGTCTTTGCAACGAAGCGGTAGTACATGCTGTGGTTACCGAAGGGCCGCAGCGGGTGAATGAGATCATCAGTTGGGGTACTAATTTTGACAAAGACTCATCGGGCGAATACCTGCGCGGCAAGGAAGGCGGTCATTCCGAATTTCGTATTCTGCATCATAAAGATGTTACCGGCAATGAAATCGAACGCGCCTTAGTAGCCAAAGCCGCGACTTATTCCAATATCGTTTTTCACAATCACTGGTTTGTAGTAGATATTATCACGCAGCACCACTTAGGTTTTCTGATCACCAAATCCACACCGGACATTGAATGTTACGGCGTGTATGCGCTTAATATGCATTCCGGGGAAGTGGAAAAAATTCTGGCTCCGGTTACGCTGATGGCCAGCGGAGGAACCGGTCAGGTGTATCGCAGCACTACGAATCCAAAGATTGCAACCGGCGACGGTATAGCTATGATGTACCGGGCTAAGGGGCGTATAGAAAATATGGAGTTTATCCAGTTTCATCCAACGGCATTATACGAGCCGGGAGTCAGTCCTTCTTTTCTGATTACGGAAGCGGTACGCGGGGATGGCGGCATTTTACGCAATAAGGATGGTGAGGCCTTTATGGAACGCTATGATTCCCGGAAGGATCTGGCGCCGCGCGATGTGGTGGCACGCGCCATAGACAGCGAGATGAAACGTACCGGTGTGGAACATGTGTACCTGGATTGCCAACACATGAACCAGGAAAAATTTCTGCATCATTTTCCCAATATTTACGAAAAATGCAAGAGCTTAGGGATTGATGTATTTGAGCAAATGATACCGGTAGCTCCGGCAGCGCATTATTGCTGCGGCGGTATTAAAACCGACATGCATGGCCGCACTTCCATCCGGAATCTTTATGCATGCGGCGAATGTGCGAGCACAGGTTTGCACGGCGCCAACCGCTTAGCAAGCAATTCTTTGCTGGAAGCCTTAGTATTTGCCCATCGCTGTTTTGAAGATGCTTCTGCAGCTATAGAATTGTTAAGCATTCCGGACAATATACCGGAATGGGATGCTGCCGGCACGGTGGAGCCTAAGGAAATGATTCTTATTACACAGAGTCAGAAGGAGCTTCGGTCAATCATGAGCGATTATGTAGGTATTGTTCGGAATAATATCCGGCTGAATCGTGCTATGCGTCGGTTGGATCTTTTACATGAAGAGACCGAGCGACTTTATGAGCAGGCAGTAATTTCACCGCAATTAGCCGAGCTGCGCAACCTGATTACCATAGGCTACCTGATTGTGAAAAGCGCGCAGTTTCGCAAAGAAAGCCGTGGGCTTCATTACAATACGGATTACCCCGAAAAACTTTCCCGCAAGGAAAATATTGTGCTTTAAGTTAAGGCAAAATTAAAAAGTCAAAAATCATAATGGAAAATGGAGAATGGAGAATGGAGAATTTAAGCCTGCCGATATCTTTCCGCATTTAAAAAAAAGATAAAATCATTTCAGTAGCTATACCGGAGCATTTTTCGGGATTACCTTTGCAATTGCTATTGCAACAACCATTTTATGTACTGCAACATAGCAGACTGGTTTTGCTCAATACCGGCTTGTAAAAGGAACAGGAAATCGTAAATTTGGATGTTGTATCCATTCATTCCATAAAAACATTTAAATACTTTCAGATGAAAAAAACGATCCTCGGCTTATTGATCTCAGGCGCAACCCTGATGACTACGCCAACACATGCACAATTACAGAAAGGCAATCTGATGATAGGCGCAGATCTTGCCGATATCGAACTGAATTTACAATCAGGCAATACAAAGTTTGGATTTGATCTTAATCCCAAGATAGGCTATTTCGTGGATGATAATATTGCTGTCGGCGGTATGCTTAATATTGGCATAGAAAGCAGCAAAGGCTACTTCGACTTTGAATACGGCATCGGTGCATTTGGTCGTTATTATGTCAGTGATCCCAGAACCATTCTGCTGAAACATGCCCGTTTCTTTGCTGAGGCCGGTGTGGGAATCAACGGATACAATACCAGGACGGAAACAGTAGCCGGTACCGTTTCTACTTCAACCAACGGCTTAGGCATCAGTGCAGGCCCCGGAGTGGCTTATTTCCTCTCTCCGAATATCAGCTTGGAAGCGCTGCTCAAATATGACCTGGCTGTAGGTTTTGGCAATTCCACTACGAATAATAAATTTTCGGTAAACGTAGGTTTCCAGATTTACCTGCCTACCAATAAAGCCCGAGCTATTTACAACGAAGTAAAAAGCGAAGCCGGCAGTACAAGAGAATAGCCGTATTTAATAGGGAAAATATATTTTCTTTGGTTGACGGGGAAGTCGTAATGAAATGACGGCTCCCCCGTTTTTCTATATATTATTGTGCTTCGCCGTAACAATATCCTTCACGCTGCGCCTGCTGGTTTTACCACTCCAGCTTTTATTAATCGCTGTTCGTAGTTCTTCCAACAACCTGTTGCGGTACACTTCATGTAAACGCAAGGCATCTCTTACTACCTCACCGGCATTTTGGTAATCGCCGGAAGCTAATGGTGTCTGAATGTATTTTTCCTGCTTGTCAGTGAAACTGATGCTCATAATGAGCCACTCCTTTTTACATAGATAACATGCATTGCCCGTTTTTAGCAAACAGGAACAAAGGACGAAACCGACCTTGTTTTCCCTGAACTAAAATCACTGGAGAATTTGGATGACCTTTATCACACCCAAATGCGGATTAAAACCAAAGTGAAAGCATTGAATGACGCTTTAAGCGAGGTCAAAAAGAAAGTCGCGATTGATAAACCCCTGACGATGCACATTCCCCGGCACTCGTTTGGGAATATATCCAGCGATAAAATCCCGGTGCAGATGCTTCAAAAATTATACCGTCATACGGATATAAAAACGACAATCGGCTATCAGGCGAATTTTATTCACCAGGATGCCGATGATGCCCTGGATGCGGTTCTGAATACGCCAAAAGCATAAAATTGACATGATTTAAGGGGGGCGTTTTGAACGAATTAAGCCCCTTATTTTATAGCCCTCATCTGAAATAAAATAGCACGAAATGAAATAGTTAATCAAGATAAAGCAGAAAAAACTAAAATTCAAATAACATGAAAAACTAAAAATGGAATGACAGAAAAAACTAATAATGGTATAACGGAAAGAGCGAATAGTTATCTTTACACTTCAAAGGTTAAGGTATGGCAACCCCGTCAGAAAAATTGGCTTCCTCGTTAGAAGTTCTAAAACGGATACAAGATAAAGGCATTGTTGCTATCCGCTCTACTGAATTGACACGCACCCACCGTGTACGTTTAGTAGAGGCCGGCTTTATACAAGAAGTTCTTAAAGGGTGGTACATTCCCGCCCGCCCTGATGAAACGGCAGGGGAGAGTACCGCATGGTTTACTTCTTACTGGAATTTCTGTGCGGCATATTTGACGGAAAGATTTGGAGAAGACTGGTGTTTATCTCCTGAACAATCTTTACAAATTCATGCAGGCAATAAAACTGTTCCTGTACAACTTTTTGTAAGGGCAAACCAAGCCAAGAATGGAATAACACATTTAATTTTCGATACGTCAATATTAGAAGTAAGAGCAAGTATTCCTGCCAGTAATGAAATCGTTACTGATGAGCATGGGTTACGCATTTTTTCTTTACCTGTTGCATTGGTTTCTTGCGCTAAAGATTTTTATGTTCGCTCCGCTACAGATGCAAGAACGGCACTTGCAATGATAAGAGATAGCTCTGAAATTTTATCCTATTTACTTGAAGGCGGGCATAGTGTTATTGCAGGCAGACTTGCTGGCGCATTCAGCAATATCGGGCGCACCCGAATTGCAGATGGTATTATTAATGGGATGAAATCTGCTAGTTATACGGTGCAGGAAACTGACCCGTTCGCGGTACAAAGCCCAATTATTCTATCCCCACGCGTCACATCGCCCTATGTCAACCGTTTGCGCCTTATGTGGCAGGAGATGCGTCATCCTGTGATTGATATATTTCCACAATCATCGGGACTGCCAACGGACAAAGGAGCTTACCTGAAACAGGTTGCTGATAATTTCGTAAATGATGCCTATAACTCGCTTTCTATAGAGGGGTATCGTGTTAGCCCGGAGTTGATAGAACATGTGCGAAGGGGCTCTTGGCAACCCGAAACGAATGAACAAGATAAACAGCACCGCGACGCTATGGCGGCCAGAGGGTACTGGCAGGCTTTTCAGGCAGTGCAGAAAAGTCTTGAAAGCATCTTGAATAATGAAAATGCCGGAGATGTTGCAGATAAAGACCATATCCTATGGTATCGGGAAATGTTTTCTCCAAGCGTTACGGCAGGTATTTTAAAAGCTTCCGATTTGGCAGGGTATCGCAATCATCCTGTTTATATTCGTCGCTCAAAACACGTTCCGCCAAGCGCTGATGCCGTTCGGGACTTGATGCCTGCATTTTTTGATTTATTAAAAGAGGAAGAAAATGCTGCCGTCCGTGTGGTATTAGGTCATTTCGTATTTGTATATATCCATCCCTATATAGACGGTAACGGCAGAACCGGACGTTTCCTAATGAATGTCATGATGGCTTCCGGCGGTTATCCCTGGACTGTTATTCCATTAGAAAGGCGTAATGACTATATGGGCGCATTGGAAAAAGCCAGTACGGAACAAGACATATCTGCTTTCACACAATTTCTGGCAGAGCTTGTAACAAAAAACTGATTATAGCCCGCTACTTCGTAACAAAAACAGGATAACCCCTTCCAAATTCAAAAATGGAAAGAGGCCTGGAAGAAAAAATAATCTTTCACACTCTTTACTTCAGCAACCACTTTATTCACCAGTTCATAAAACGCCTGTTCTTCCAGCGTAATAACATTATTCATAACGCTACAATAGGGAATTTGTCTAATAGCGTAAAATAAACAGGGCTGTGTTTTGGGTGTGCCGAAAGGCGAAAATGTTTTACCCATGTTTTACCCCACAAAAAAGCCGACCTTTTCAGATCGGCTGTAATCCGTGCCCCAGGCGGGACTTGAACCCGCACGAACATTGCTGCTCACAGGATTTTAAGTCCTGCGTGTCTACCAATTCCACCACCAGGGCAATGCTTTAAGGCATTCGGTGCATGGCAAAAAAAATCCAAACCGCTAAGTTTGGATTCAAGACCAAAGAGCAGAAGACGAGACTCGAACCCGCGACCCCAACCTTGGCAAGGTTGTGCTCTACCAACTGAGCTACTTCTGCAGTTTTTAAAAAGAACTTTTGCTTTTGGGAGGGCAAAGATAAAAACCATTCTCAAGAAAACAAAAACTTTTTAAAAGATATGCCCGGCTTCAGCTCTTATTTTTTTTCTTTTCATTAAACTCAATAACCTGCAGGATATTACTATGATCCAAACCTTTGCCGATGATCGTCTTATTTTCATCCAACAGATAAATCTTAGGTGTGCTATATACATCATACTTGGCACGATAAGTGCTGGCATTAGGTTCTACGGCATGTTTCCATCCATTGAGATGATGGTCTTTGATAAAAGTTTTGATTTCGTCTAATGTACCATCCGTAGGCACCGACAGCACTTTTACTCCATGTGTTTTCAACACCGCCTCATAAACGGAATCCACCATAGGAACTTCTTTTTTGCAATGTGCACATTCCGGCGACCAAAACACAATCAGGGTATAAGGCGACTGTACATTATCGAGCGTTACATTTTCGAGAGTATAAACATCTTTCAGATTCAGAGCCGGCGCCGGGTTGCCGATAACATTCGGCGCTATTTTTTTCGCACGATCCACATATTTTTCCAATTGGGTGGAATCTAACCAGTAGGCATCGCCTTTCATGTAATAATTTTCCACTAAATGCACAAAGACTTCATCCATTCCCATGATCTTGCTGCGTTCTGCATAGCCCGCCAGGAAGTGCAGCGTATATTTGAATAATTCTTTCGCACCGCGGGTTTTGGCCAACAGGGAATCCGCTTCCTGGTTAAAGCTGTCCGGCACCGGAAACACATAATTGGTGAAATAATCATTCAGTTTTCCGTCATAAACAGGCGTATGGATCAGGCGATTATCACTGAAATCAAATTTATCCCAATAATGATGACGCACATAATTAAATGCATATAAAGAATCAATTGTTTTACCGTCGGGCAGATAATGATCGCCTGCCGGCGGTTCGGGCGTTTCAATGGCATTGAATACATGGGCTACAAAGGAGTTGGGATATTTATCCGCATACTGTTGACGCATAGCATTGAATTTTCCCTGCAAATTCTTGTAGTCCTCGCGGATACGCATGGAATCTGCATTTGTTTTTGCGGAATCAAAAGATTTGGTAAGCGCCTGAAATTGCCGTCCGTATTGCTCCGCCTCAATTTGATAGGCTGCATAATGCGTATTTTCAGGGCTGTTGGAGAAGGTCATGCCAATGGGAATCTTATCCGCATCAATAGTTACCTCAGTATTCAAGCCGTTCTCCATAATGATCTCGGCATATTTTGCATTTTTCTCAAACAACACCATGTATATCCCGCCTAAGATGCTGTCCGAAGTTTTAAATTCGGCCATACGCTTGTTACGCACTACTGCCGAATCAATCTTATATATGGTTGGCGGCGGTTTGGCATAATATTTAGCCAGGTAAATAATGCTGTCCGGAATATCCTGTTTGAAAGTAACCTGAATGGTATATCCCTCTTTTGCCCTTGCCGCAAAACCGAAGCTGAACAGCAAAACAATAATCAGTAATTTTCTCATATCATGTTTTTTGAAAAAAAATTTACAATATACAACTTGTATGTTGATGTACTATTTGCGTACTCATGTTAAGTCAAAATGCAAAATGCAAAAATCAAAATGCAAAACTATCAAACGGAATCACATCACATTAAAATAGCGCGTAACTTTGCAAACGATTAACAATGCATTGATTGTGGCACGCAAAAATAAAAAGACGGTAATAAATAATATCAGGTTGGAACGATATGCCGCTGAAGGCAGGTCTGTAGCCCGTTTTAACGAAGGAAAAACAATTTTTGTGGAAGGAGCCGTGCCCGGTGATGTAGCCGATATTCTCGTTCTGAAAAATAAAAAAAGCTATGCAGAAGGCAAAGTGCTGCAGATTACGGAATATTCCAAAGACCGTGTAACGCCCTTCTGTAGCCATTTTGGTATATGCGGCGGCTGTAAATGGCAAATGCTGCCTTATGAAAAACAATTAGTGTATAAGCAGCAACAGGTAGCCGATCAGCTTTCCCGTATCGGGCAAATTACATTGCCCGAACAGGAACCGATTATCGGGAGCCGGGAGCAACGATACTATCGCAACAAATTAGAATTTACCTTTTCTACCCGGCAGTACCTCAGTCAGCAGGAATTAGAGCAGGCGGAGGGGGAGCCTATAGCGCAAAAGCCGGTGTTAGGCTTTCATGCACCGGGACTGTTTGATAAAATAGTGGATATTGACACCTGCTATCTTCAGCCCGAACCGACCAATACCATCAAAAACCTGTTGCGTAGTCTTGCGTTGGAGCATCAATTTGCGTTTTATGATCACCGCAGCAAGGAAGGATGGCTGCGTAATGTCATCATCCGGGTCGCTTCTACCGGTGAGGTTATGGTTAACCTCATTGTGCAGCATGATGCGGAGCCGCTGAAATTTATCTTAGATACTTTGCTGGAAGCCGTTCCCGAAATTACCTCCTTACATTATACCATCAATCCCAAGCTGAACGATACGATTTATGATTTGCCGGTAACCACTTATTTTGGTAAGGGTTTTATAGAAGAACATTTAGAACATTTCCGCTTCAAGATTTCTCCGAAATCATTCTTTCAGACCAATAGCCGCCAGGCGGAGCGACTGTACCAGGTGGTCCGTTCTTTTGCCGGACTCAGCGGAAAGGAAACCGTATATGATTTGTATTGCGGCACCGGCAGTATCGGCATTTTCCTGTCCGGGGGTGCGCAGAAAATTATCGGTATTGAAACGGTAGCAGATGCGGTAGCTGACGCTAAGGAAAATGCCGCATGGAACGGCTTAACGCATTGTCGTTTTTTTGCGGGAGATGTAAGCCAGGTGGCCACCGATGATTTTTTCCGAGAGCATGGTCATCCCGATGTGATCATTACGGATCCGCCGCGGGCGGGCATGCATGAAAAACTGATTGCACAAATTTTACAGATCCGTGCGCCCCGCGTAGTGTATGTGAGCTGCAATCCGGCTACCCAGGCACGCGATTTGCAATTATTAGATGCGGCATACCGTGTCAGCCGGCTTCAACCGGTAGATATGTTTCCACATACGCATCATATCGAAAATGTGGCCTTGTTAGAATTGAAGGATGAGGCAGAAAACCTTTAACGGGTCAATCTGAAAGTAACAGGAACGGTAGTGGAAACAGATACTTTCCTTCCTTGCAAATCCTCAGCCGGAATCCATTCCGGCATCAGTTTGATCACCCGGATCGCTTCTTTGGTAAGGATGGGATCGGGAGAACGCAGCGTTTGCACCACCGAAATCGCTCCTGTACTATCTATCACACAACTCAAAAACACCAGGCCTTGAATTGCTGTGGCTAAATTAAAAAAACTAGTTCTTCGTCAAAAACAGTGGAATTGAAATTGGAGCTGTTCGGCAGGAAGTCAATGAATCTTTTACGGCAATAGTTTAATAGCTGTTGTTGCTATTATTGCCTGCCTGCCTGTTTGAACTTTAAAAATTTTAACCACATAGAAGCATAGGTTCTTATGAATAAGTACACAGCTTTAGATATTTACAGGAGTGAATGAGCAACACAAAGAATTTCATCGAAGATGAAATTTCTATGTTATTCTTTAATATTAGTATCCTTTTCTCTCCTCTTAATACTCCACAAATACTATGTATCTATGTGGTTTTAAAAAAAGCTTAAACAAATCTCTATTTTTTCAGTTACTCATTTTTTCAATTCCCCACAAAATCTTATACAGCCAAAATTAAATACACTGATTATCATTATGTTATAATTTTAGCTGTTCTCCCGTTTTTTATAAGGCAGGGCTTATTGGGCTAATGGCGAAGAACCAAAAAACTTAGCTCCTTCAAACAAATTATGCGCTTGTTATTATTGCTATTATTACTCGGCATTCACATGAAAGCCTTAGGTCAATCCAATTTGAGCCTAAGGCTAAACATATCACCTAAATTGTCTGTCAATCATGTAACCGGCATTAATCCTTCCCGGGGAAATTCCAATTATAACAGTGACCACCGGTATGCTGTTTCGGGTGACTGGGATGTAAACATGCAGATTGGTTATACCCTAAAAAAATACAATACTTTTGTGGCGGGATTCGGTTTTTTTCAAATGAATCAGAACTTCCGGAACGACTATATTTTGTATGGCGAATATTTCAGAAAAATCAGAAAAACAACCGTTTTCTATCATATACCGATTGACTAGGAACGATTGATCTGGGAAAATAAACATCTTCATCTTTATGCGGGAATGGGCGCAGGATTGATATTTGAGCCGTTCGTTACCTACACCAAAAGCCGCGACCCGTATGAAGAACCGGTTTATTATAAAAACGGACAAACGGTATCCGGCCTAAAAGCTTTCTATATACCGGGCATGTCGCTTTTTAGCGTAATATATTCCGCATCAGCATCGGCATCATACCATCTTAATAAGCGCCTATCCTTTTATTCAGGCATACAGCTTAAGCAGGGATTAAAGCAAATGATTGCATCGATTTGTTATTTTACCCAATATGACAACAACGGAGACCCGTTATTTTACAGCTTCGAAACCGGCACAGCCAGCGGACAAAGCATCATTTTAAATTTCGGGCTGAATTACACCTTTTAAGCAGAACTAAAATTCTGTGTGTTTGTTCCTGCAAAAAGTATCCGTTTTGCTCCCTTAGCTTCATAATACACCATCATTCTTTATGCACAGCATCCAACCGGAAAATAACGGGAATGGAAAAATGCGCTTTTACCTTTTCGCCCTCAAAGGAAATATTTTCCCTGCGCTTTCCACATAGTATATTTGCGCCATGATAGCAAAACCGACTATTGAGGTCTGCCTTTCACCGGCACTACTGCATCTGTACGATACAAAAGATACCGTTGTGGTGATTATTGATATTTTCCGGGCCTCCAGCACTATTGTTGCCGCGTTGCACAACGGTGCAAAACAAATCATACCGGTAGCTTCCGTGGAAGAATGTATTGCCATGAAGGCAAGCATTCCCGGATGCATCACTGCAGGTGAAAGAGACGGCAAGATAGCGCCGGGTTTAGAGCATGGCAATTCTCCCTTAGAATATCCCCGCAGCTTTATTGAGGGCAAGGTACTGGCATTGACCACCACTAACGGCACGAAGCTGCTGCACATGGTGCAGGGAGCAGAGCGCATTATTATCGGTTCTTTCCTAAACCTACAGGCGATATGCGATTATCTTATTCAGCAAAATAAAAAAGTATTGTTAGGCTGCGCCGCCTGGAAAGATCGTGTAAACATAGAAGACAGCCTGTTTGCCGGCGCAGTGGTGGAACAGCTCCGGGATCATTTTTCCATAAACTGCGACAGTGCGCGGATGACCGCCCTGCTCTATCGCGAAGCCCGGCAGCATAAACACCTGATTGATTTTTTACGCGACAGTTCGCATTACCGCCGCCTGTCCGCTTTCGGTTTGGTGCATGATATGGAATACTGCACTACGCCTGATCAGCATCCTGTTGTTCCGGTGTACAACGGGAATGCTTTAGTTTGCGGTGATCAGTAAAAAGGGATAAGACAAAAGGCAAAATGAAAAAGTCAAAATAGCGGGGTGATGGTAAGCGGTTTAATGGTTTTTTGAGCATTCAGAAAATATCTTTTCAACTCAGCGCTAAGAAAAATAAAATTCATCGCTCCATTTTCAGGAGAACTTCTCCTATTTTTGAGCTATGTACGATGCTTTATTTTTCAAAAAGCAATTTCTGCTTAGAGACGATATCACATTCCTCAACTTCGGTTCTTTCGGCGCTACGCCCAAACCGGTATTTGAGGCCAGCCTGCGCTGGCAAACGGAGCTGGAACGGGAGCCGGTTCATTTTATCACGGAACAATTGGTACCCCATCTGAAAGCAGCAAGGGAATCGCTTGCCGGCTTTCTGCATTGCGATGCCGACGATGTGGTGTATGTTACCAATCCTTCTTATGCCGTCAATATCATTGCGAAAAGTTTTGATCTTCAGGAAGGTGATGAAGTGCTGGCCACCAACTTGGAATACGGCGCCTGCGACCGTACATGGACATATTATTGCCGACGGAAAGGCGCGGTGTATGTCCGGCAGCCTATCCGCTTTCCCATAGCATCTAAAGAAGATTTTATGGAGCAGTTTACAGCCGGCATCACACCTAAGACGAAGCTCATTTTCATCAGCCATATCACCAGCAGTACCGGCCTGCGGCTGCCGGTGGAGGAAATCTGTGCCATTGCCCGGCAACGAAATATCATCACCTTTATTGACGGAGCGCATGGCCCGGCGCAGGTACCCGTTGACCTGTCTGCAATGGATGCCGACATCTATACCGGCGCCTGTCATAAATGGATGCTTGCTCCGAAAGGCGCTTCGTTTTTATATGTGCGCCGCAGCTTGCAAGACCGCTTCGATCCCTTAGTGGTAAGCTGGGGATACGACAGCGCGATGCCTTCGCATTCCCGGTTTTTAGATTATCATCAGTTGCAGGGTACCAAAGATTATTCGGCATTTTTATCCGTTCCGGATGCTATTCGTTTTATGGAACAACATGACTGGCCTGCCGTTCGTGTACATTGCAGGACATTAGTACAGGATAATGCAGCGCGCTTTTGCAGCCTGCTGAAAGCAGAACCCTTAGCGCCGGTTAATGATGGTTTTATTGCACAATTATACAGCATCCGCATTTCGGTGCAGGAGCCGGAAAAGCTGCACCGGCTTTTGTATGAACGCTACAACATCCAGGTGCCGGTGATGCAGCATGAAGATCAATGCTATCTGCGTTATTCGATTCAGGCATTCAATACGCAGGAAGATTTGGATAAGCTGTATATTGCCTTACAAAGTATCGGACTGTAATAAATATTATTCATTAAGGAAACCAACCTGATCATGCTTTATAGTGGTTAAAAGAGTGTTTTGCTTAGCGTAAAGATTACAGGTTAGTTGAGTAAAAACATACTACGGGTTATATTTAACCTTAAAAATGGTATTTTTGAATTAAAAATAAGGTTATGGGTCAGGTGGAAACTATGCGGCAGAAAGTAAAAAGATACATTGACAACGCAGATGAAAGCATTATTAAGATGATTTATGCCATGATGGAAGCGGATGTTGATTCCGACTGGTGGGGAAACATGCCGGACAATATAAAGGAAGATGTTGCTGCGGCATTACAAGAATCGGAGTCCGGAATATTAACTTCGCACGAGACCATCCAAAAGCGTTATCAAAAATGGCTTGTAAAGTAAACTGGACCAATAGGGCATGGAAAACCTACGAAGCCAATATAGAATATCTGCTTGAACAATGGACACCTAAAGCGGTCAGCGACTTTGCGACATTGGTAGATAACGATCAAGTGAATCAACCGGTCTATGCGATCAATGAGTATATCAAGAATTAAGTATTTATACCTGATTACGGTTTGCGGCGTTGCCGGATTCTCCTGTTCAGGTCAAAATAAGACGCTTACAGGCAACTACACTAACGAATATTGCAGTCCTTTTGATAAAATATTCCGAATAGGTGCTGTGAAAAATACGATTCATCTCCTCCTGAATGAGGATAGTTCCTTTGTTTATACAACATGTGCTAACAGGTCAAAAGGATACTGGCAAAAAAGCCATGATTCGCTCCTGCTTTTTTGTACGGAAAACAAGCTTGTTCTAACCGGCGATTCTCTATCCTGTGGCAATGGTCCTACAATTTTATACCTGTCCGGTGACAGATTGATTGACAAAGTAAGGGTGCTCAATAAAGATGCTAAAATATGTTTTATCAAAATAAAATAGTAGAGCGTCCCTAATGACCAACCCTGACTCCGGTCAGATTGCATATGATAATGAGCATAAAAATAAGATGGTTGCATTTTTAGAGGAATCCAAAAACCATTTTAGCGACACCTATGCAATAGCTAAAATTGACGAATTAATTACGCTTATTAATAACAATGTTAATAAACCGGTTTATGCGATCAATGAGTATATCAAGAATTAAGTATTTATACCTGATTATGGTTTGCGGCGTTGCCGGATTCTCCTGTTCAGGTCAAAATAAGACGCTTACAGGCAACTACACTAACGAATATTGCAGTCCTTTTGATAAAATATTCCGAATAGGCGCTGTGAAAAATACGATTCATCTCAGCTTAAATGAAGACAATTCGTTTATTTATATTACTTGTGCCAATAGGATAAAAGGATACTGGCAACAAAGCCATGATTCGCTTCTGCTTTTTTGCACCGAAAATAAATTCATTCTAAGCGGTGATTCGGCATCATGCGGTAGCGAACCAATAATTTTATCTATATCCGGCAATAAATTGACTGAAAGATTCAGACATGATGCAATTATATGTCTTATTAAAACGACACACAAGAGCGTACCTGATGGCCAACGCTAACCCTGATCAGATTGCGTATGATAATGAGCATAAAAATAAGATGGTTGCATTTTTAGAGGAATCCAAAAATCATTTCACCGATACCTATGCAATAGCTAAAATAGATGAATTAATGACGTTCATTAACGATCATGTGAATCAACCTGTTTATGCAATCAATGAGTATATCAGGAATTAAGTGTCTTTACGTGGTTATTATCTGTCTTGCCGGTCTTTCCTGTACCGGTCAAAACAGGACATTTATCGGCAGTTATTCTAATGAATTTTGCAATCCCATTGCTAAAATCCTCAAAAGAGGTGTTGTGGAAAATACAATTCATCTCAGCTTAAATGAAGACAATTCGTTTGTTTATATGACCTGTGGAAACAGGATAAAAGGATACTGGCAACAAAGCCACGATTCGCTCCTGCTTTTTTGTACGGAAAACAAGCTTATTCTGAACGGCGATTCCGTCTCCTGCGGTTATGTACCCATGATTTTACGGATATCCGGTAATAAACTGGCTTTAAAAATATCCGGTATTCAGATAACTAAAAGACTCGGAGGCGATATTACAACATGTCTTGTCAGGACAACGCAGTAGGGCGACACTTATCCCGCTAAAGTATTTCTGCCGTTGTTGTTTTTTTCACCAACAACACTTTTTGATGCTTTGCCTGTTGATCAAACGGACAACAGGTTTTTCTGCTGATTCAAAAATAAGCAAAAGCCGGTATTTTCGGGAAAATCTTCTGCCGCGGTGGGTGTCCCCACCCACCGCAACCTGCTGCGCAACTTGGGCGGTCAGAGACCGATGCCACAGGGGCGTAGTCTGGAGAAAAGTCCAACACTCCAACTCCGCTTGAGTCCTACGGTAAGCGGTTTTGTTTGTATTTATTGCCTAAGGCAATAGCATAAAAACTGCGAAACTAAAAGTTTGGCAGAGCGGGGGGCGGGGGGGCGGGCGTCTCAACTGAACAAGCCGAGATAAGATTTAAAAGTAAATATCCTGTTCCTGCTTTGGCCGGTTTCTTCGGAAAGTATGCCAGCCACCTCAAAGTGTTTAACCAAATCACCAGCAGCTTTTTTACTTAGGGAGCAAATGCTTTCAACGTTTTTAACCGTTGTAATCGGCTGTATAAATAAATGATTTAATAACATTATTGCGGAATTACTTCGCCTACCCCAATTATTGTATATATCTGTTTCTATTTGTTGTTTTAATTTCAAAACCCGGCTTAGTGTTTCTACTGCCTTTTGAGCTGTTTGTTCTATACCTATTAAGAAATACTTCAACCAGTGAAGCATATCATTCTTTTGTCTTACTCTGGTAAGATTATCGTAGTAATGGGTTTTATTTTTCTCAAAATAAGCCGACAGGTATAATAATGGTTGCTTTAATATCTCCTGATCGACTAAAAACAATGTAATCATTAGCCTGCCAATCCGGCCATTCCCATCAAGGAAAGGGTGAATGGTTTCAAACTGATAATGAGCAATACCAATCCTGATAAGCGCAGGAATATTTATTTTTTCATTGTGCAAAAAATTTTCCAAATCACCCATCAAATCATTAACATAAATATGAGCCGGAGGTACGAAAGCTGCATCTACCGGTCCGCTTCCTCCAATCCAGTTTTGACTACTGCGAAATTGTCCGGGAAGCTTTTCCTTGCCCCTTACATTATCCAAAAGAAGACGGTGAGCGTTCTTTAACAGACGAGAAGACAATGGCAGGTTTTCAAGTTCTTTTATTGCATAATTAAGCGCTTTGGTATAATTATGGACTTCTCTCCAATCATTCCTTTTTTCCGGCTTTATTTCTTCAACAGGTAAAAGCGCTTCACTTATATTAGTTTGGGTCCCCTCTATTCTGCTTGAAATAACAGCTTCCTTAGTTACGTGGAGTTGAATAAATAAATCAATGTTTGGAACTAAGCTGGCATAAGAATTTAATTCTCCTAATCTAATGGAGGCCTTCTCCAACAAAGTGTTTATTTGCACATCTGTCCAATTCCATTGAGCATTTATACTATTAGGCACAAAATATCTATAACCTGTTCCGGGTTGATTCCTTCCGGAAATGTATTTTTCTAATTCTATTTCTTCCATTGTTATTAAAATTTAAGACAAAAGTAAACTAAACAAACCAATAGTTTACTTACAGCCAGAAAAGTAAACTAAACAAACTTATAGTTTATTTTCCTACACTAGTAAATTTATATTATATATTTAATATTTGTATCAATATAAAACTCGTATCATTATGTTTATGCTTGGCATTCCAAATGAAAAGGCCATTTTACCCATGCCGTGTTGGGAAAGGATACCCTCAGCATGCAACATGCCCTAGGAACTTCTGCCGAGGCTGTCCAAAAAGGTCAGCCTCTTTTGCATTCAGGATTTTATGCTGCTGCTACAAGAAAGTATGCTGTTTTATTAAAAATGAGATTTGGGGTTGAATTTTGAGCATTTGAGGTGGGACATTGAGG
>Ga0206106_100159_pt1 | contig 108757 bp, 107 predicted proteins | sample 1B1ome_FD_148677 | JGI IMG/M metagenome (GOLD analysis project Ga0206106, IMG submission 148677) | Enriched microbial communities from leaf-cutter ant dump, University of Wisconsin, Madison, United States - 1B110A | ecosystem: Environmental > Terrestrial > Nest > Insects nest > Nest dump...
GCGGACGAGTCCCCGTCGCCAACGACGGATCGAACCCCGAACCCGTCACCGTCACCGTCGCCGAACCATCAGCAGAGAACTCCGTCTGCGACACCTGCACGCTCGGCGCCACCGTCTCGGGGTCGTCGCCGTCCGAGCCACCGTCGCCATCGTCCGAGCCATCGCCGTCGCCCGAACCATCGCCATCGCCCGAACCATCGCCATCGCCCGAGCCGTCACCCTCGTCATCGGGCTGCGTCAGCGTGGAGAAGTCGATGGAGACCGGCACCTCGGCGTTCTGAGAGGGGTCGCTGGCCGCTTGGCCGTGCGCCTTGAGCGTGTAGACCGAGTAGGACTTGGCCGGATCGAGCGTCGCGATGGCGTCGGCGTCGAGTTCCAGCGTCACCTCGAACGCGCCACCGGGAAGATCGGTGGGCTTCAGGAACTTGGTGCCTCGATAGACCGAGGCGTCGACCGCGCTCGCGCCGCCCGATTCGCTCAGTCCGACATAGATCCCCGGCTGTTCCTCGGAGTAGCCCGAGCCCTCGACGTGGATCGCCAGGCGGGTGGGCGTCGACTCCACGATCGAGGCCGAGGCCGAGACGCCTGCCGCCTGGGCGGTCGGTGCCAGGAAGACCGTGGGCACGAGCAGCGCGATGACTGCGGACAACAGGACACGAACGGACGAGCGGGGGGACATACGAGTTCCTCGTGACTAGACCAGCCTACCCTCAGTTTGCGTAGGCAAGCCTTAGTCAACCATGAATAAGGTAAGCCTCACTAGTCGGAGCCCGAGTGAACTAGCTCACCCGCCAGCCAAGCAGCCACGCAACGCAACCGCGTGTGAAGGTGAGTGCAAGGTGGCCACGGGTCGCGCTCACGAGTCACACAGGCGTGGCGGATCGATCCCCGGGGGACGGCGCGCAATCGGGTGCCTGGCGCGATAGGCCATGGCGATACAAATAGGTAGCGAAATGACTACGGTCGAAACAGAAATTCTGGTTTCGCTGGAACTGCGGCCGTCGGAGGATCCCGAGACCCCTGCCGGCCGCATCGAGGCTGCGCCCGGGACTCTGCGGGCCAGCCGGCTTGGGTCGGTGGCGTCAGAGGCCACACAGACGCCGATGGATACTTCGTGGGTTGACGAAGACGGCGAGAATCAGGTGCTACGGACCAAGTCGTTTCCGACGCTCCCCCAAGATCGTATTTAAGGGAGTCCGCTGTCGTCCGGCCCGCCGCCCTCGGAGCGTGTCATCAGAACTTGCCTACCGAGCTTGGTCTTGCCGTCCGGGCCGTAGACATTAACAACCATCTGATTCTGGTCGTTGAACAACGTCTCCATCTGCTTGACGGCCTCACCGGGCGTCTTCGGATCCGGGAGGTAGATCTCGTCTGCCCTCAGGTAGCCCGAGGTGCCGTCACGGAACGTCGCCGGAACGAGGTCCGGAAGGTTGCGAGCGGTCAGGTCCGCGTCCGTGGGGGAGCCCACGATCAGGCCGTACGCATTCTTCGTGTAGTCCTTAGCAGCACTCGTGCTCACCGGAGCGGGCGCTGCGCTGTCATCGGCAGCGGCGATCCACCCACTTCCTACCGCGATACCCACAACGCTCGATGCTGCCGCAAGCGCCGCGCCCACGACGATCTGTCGACTCGTGTACATGAGGTCCCCTTAGAAGTTGACCGCTGCAGTTGTAATGGTCACGTACGGGTCAGGCCTGTACGCCTCCGCACCCTCTGACCAGCGTTTGCCGGCCCCGATGCCTTGATATGCCGCGTGTGCCGGGCAGCTGCTCGACACGTACAACACATTAGATGTGACGATCAGCTCATCGGTCGTGGTGGAGTTGTACGCCCAGGGCTTGGCGAACCCACAGACTTGCATCGTCGATGTCCGGAAGTAGGAAGCCTTCGCACCGAGGTAGCCAGGAGGCACCGTCCGCGACGCGTTCGCTGCATTACACCCCACATAGTTATGGATCTGCGCCCCAGCCTTGAGGTTTTCGCTGTTGATCGATGCTCGGAGCAGCGTGCAGGACGTCGAATGCCCGAAGACCGTCTTCCAACCGGTGACTGCGCGAGTCGCAAACGCTGCCGGGGCTGTCAGGCCCAGCATGAAGCCCACGAGCACAACCAAGGCCATCGAACGAGTCTTCATTTGGACACCATCCCGAGAATCTTGCGATAGGGAGAATGATGTGCCGCCCAGGCAGGGACTGTCAATGGACCCTGCGATCCGCTGCGGGGCGCCGCCAGCATGAACACCCACGAGTCATGGTCCAGCGCCGATCGACACGACTGCACCAAAGCTGGCGAAAGCGACCACCGCGACCCTGCGCCGCAAGCTGATCACCGTGCCAGCACGGGCGGCGACCTCAGCCCGCCGGATCACCCTGCACCTGCCGACGGACTGGCCCCGGGAGAGTGCCTGGACCGCACTCTTCGACAGGGTCAGCGACCCGCCACCGATTCTCGCTGCCTGACCACCCAGCAGCCCAACTACGCAAGCGAGGACGACACGTGGAACATCCCGGACAGCGAGGTCCGGCACAACGTCACGCCCTCAGCCACTCATCCCACGCCGAGCGTGATCACGCGTTCTGCACCGGGCTCATCGGCGATCGAGGCCAAGTGACTCCTCAGGCCCATGAGTGACTCGCGAGCGGGCTCAGGGGCCGCCGTACGGGATGCCCAGCTCGTCCAGGCGCGCCCGGCCGCCATCGGGCGATGTGAGCACCCAGGCGCCGCGCGACGTGAGCGTGAACGTGTGCTCGAAATGCGCGGCCCAGCTGCCGTCGCTGGTGACGATGGTCCACCCGTCGCCCAGCGTGCGGTTGTCGGCGGCGCCCAGCGTGATCATCGGCTCGACCGCCAGAACGAGACCCTCGACCAGTTTGGCGCCGCGGCGGCCCGACCGCACGTTCGGCACCCAGGGCGGCTGGTGCATCGAGGTGCCGATGCCGTGACCCGTCAGTCCTTCGCTGATGCCGTACGGTCCGGCCGCCCGGACGTGGTCCTCGATCGCGGCACTGATGTCGTCGACCCTGCCACCCAGGTGCGCTGCGGCGATGCCAGCCCACAGCGCTCCCTCGGTGACGCGGAGCAGCTCGGCGTGCTCGAGCGCCACCTCACCGATGCCGACCGTGATCGCCGCGTCGCCGTGCCAGCCGTCGACGATCGCGCCGAAGTCGATCGAGAACACATCGCCGTCGCGGAGCACCTGCTCGCCGGGGATGCCGTGAACCACCTGTTCGTTCACCGAGGCGCAATACACGCCCGGGAAACCGCCCTCGCCGTGCGCGTCGGCGGCGTAGTCCAGGAAGTTCGACGTCGCGCCGTGGCGCGCCAGGTTCTCGCGGGCCAACACATCCAGTTCGCCGGTGGTGACGCCGGGCTGGGCCCGTTCGCGCAACAGCTCCAGCGTGGAGGCCACGACCAGACCGGCGCGGCGCATCACGTCGATCTGCGCCGGAGTCTTCAGCTCGACTCGTTCACGCCCGAACATCCGGCCCTCCCCTGCCGCTCACTGTGACGTTTCCACGATGAGACGAGGAAATCCGCGGCACGAACGTCACACTCAGCGGTACCCCTAGCCCTGGAGGGCGGCGTCGATGCGGGCCGCGATCTCGGCGACCTCGCCCACCCCGTCGACCTGGCGCAGCAGGCCGCGCTGGCCGTAGATCTCGATCAGCGGTGCCGTCTCGGCCGCGTAGACCTCCTGGCGGTGCCGGATGACCTCTTCGGTGTCGTCGCTGCGACCGCTCGTCTCGGCCCGCTTGAGCAGCCGTTCGATCAGGACCTCGGGATCGACCACCAGCTCGACCACGGCGTCGAGCGCCGTGCCCAGCTCGGTCAGGATGCCGTCGAGAGTCGCCACTTGATCCGTCGTACGCGGGTAGCCGTCGAGGATGAAGGCGTCGCGCGCGTCGTCCTGCGCCAGGCGGTCCTTGACCATGGCGTTGGTGACCGAGTCCGGTACGTACTCGCCGGCATCCATATAGCGCTGCGCCTCGCGCCCCAGATCGGTCTGCTGCGACACGTTCGCCCGGAAGATGTCTCCTGTTGAGATGTGTGCGCCACCGATGCGCTCGGCCAGGCCGACGGCCTGCGTTCCCTTGCCGGCACCGGGGGGACCCATGATCAACAGTCGCATCAGCGGAGGAACCCTTCGTAGTTTCGCTGCTGGAGCTGGGCCTCGATCTGCTTCACGGTGTCGAGCCCGACACCGACGATGATCAGGATCGTCGCGCCGCCGAACGGGAAGTTCTGATTCGCCTGCAGGAACGAGATGGCCAGCATCGGGATCATACAGATGAAGCCGAGGTACAGCGCACCCGGCGCCGTGATGCGGCTCAGGACGTAGGCGAGATACTCCTGGGTCGGTCGACCCGCGCGGATACCGGGGATGAACCCGCCGTACTTGCGCATGTTGTCGGCGACCTCTTCGGGATTGAACGTGATCGACACGTAGAAGTACGTGAAGAAGACGATCAACAGGAAGAACGTGATCATGTAGTACGGGTGGTCGCCCTTGACGAAGTGGTCGTTGATCCAGGGGGCGAATTTGGAGTCCGGGTTGAACTGGGCCATCAGTGCCGGGAGGTACAACAGGCTCGAGGCGAAGATGACCGGGATGATGCCGGCCTGGTTGACCTTGAGCGGGATGTACGTCGACGAACCGCCGAACATCCGCCGCCCGACCATGCGTTTGGCGTATTGCACCGGAATGCGCCGCTGTGCCTGTTCCATGAAGATGACCGCCGCGATCACGACCAGGCCCACCAGGCAGACCATGACGAACGTGGTCCAGCCCTTGGTCTCCTTGATCAGCCACAGCGCACCGGGGAACGTCGCGACGACCTGCGTGAAGATCAGGATCGACATACCGTTGCCGACGCCACGGTCGGTGATGAGCTCGCCGAACCACATGATGATGCCGGTGCCCGCGACCATCGTCAGGACGATGAGCAGGAAGGTCGGGATCGAGTTCTCGTTGTAGAACAGCGGCAGATCGCACGCGCCGCCGAACAGATTGCGGCTGCGCGCCAGCGCGACGATGCCGGTGGCCTGCAGGATGCCGAGGCCCAGCGTCAGGTACCTCGTGTACTGGGTGATCTTGGTCTGACCGGCCTGGCCCTCCTTCTTGAGGGCCTCCAATCGCGGGATCACCACGACGAGCAGCTGCAGGATGATGCTCGCGGTGATGTACGGCATGATGCCGAGCGCGAACACGGTCAACTGCAGCAGAGCGCCGCCGGAGAAGACGTTGATGAGAGCGAACAGCCCGCCGTTCTCACCCGACGACGCGAGGTTGACGCACTGCTGCACGTTCGCGACGTGGATGCCGGGCGCCGGGGTCATGGAACCGACCCGGAACAGCACGATGATGGCCAGCACGAACAGCAGCTTGCGGCGCAGATCGGGGGTTCTGAACGCCTGCGCAAATGCTCTGAGCACGTGCCGTCCTCCTCGGGATCATCGGGCGCGAATCGCCCCGGTGACTCTAACAGTCACCACGAAAGTCGATGGGGTGGTGGGCAGATGCGACGACGAGGCCTCCCGGTGGGGAAGCCTCGTCGTCACTGTCGGTCTGCTGGGGCCACAGTTCTGAGGAATCCTGTCGGATCGCTCAGAGAACCGTGACCGAGCCGCCGGCCGCCTCGATCTTGGTCTTGGCCGACTCGGAGAACTTGTCGGCGGTCACCTGGACCTTGACCGACAGATCGCCCGAACCGAGGACCTTGACCGGGTGGCCCTTGCGGACCGCACCCGCGGACACGAGGGCCTCGACGTCGATGTCGCCGCCCTTCGGGAACAGCGCCTCGATGCGGTCCAGGTTCACGACCTGGTACTCGACGCGGAACGGGTTCTTGAAGCCCTTGAGCTTGGGCAGACGCATGTGGATCGGCGTCTGGCCGCCCTCGAACCCGAACGGCACCTGGTAGCGGGCCTTGGTGCCCTTGGTGCCGCGGCCCGCGGTCTTGCCCTTCGAGCCCTCACCGCGACCCACGCGGGTCTTGGCCTTCTTGGCTCCGGGGGCGGGGCGCAGGTGATGAAGCTTCAGCGTCATCTCACTCAACCTCCTCGACCGTCACGAGGTGCGGGATGGTCTCGGCCATGCCGCGGATCTCGGGACGATCCTCCTTGACGACGGTGTCGCCGATGCGCTTGAGACCGAGCGAGCGCAGGGTCTCACGCTGATTCTGCTTGCGGCCGATGGCCGAACGGACCTGGGTGACCTTGATGCTGCCCATCACGCGCTCACCCCAACCTTGTCCTGACCGGCCTTGTCCTTGTCGGCCTCGGCGGCCTTGGCGTCGGCGACGCCCTGGCTCTGGGCCTTCAGGAGGGCCGACGGAGCGACCTCCTCGACCGTGAGGCCACGGCGCTTGGCGACGTCCTCGGGCGACTCGAGCGTACGGAGCGCCTCGACCGTCGCATGCACGATGTTGATGGCATTCGACGAACCGAGCGACTTGCTCAGGACGTCGTGGATGCCCGCGGCCTCGAGCACGGCGCGCACCGGGCCACCGGCGATGACGCCGGTACCGGGCGAAGCCGGACGCAGGAACACGACACCGGCGGCCTTCTCACCCTGCACAGGGTGCGGGATGGTGCCCTGGATGCGGGGGACGCGGAAGAAGCTCTTCTTCGCCTCCTCGACACCCTTGGCGATGGCCGTGGGGACTTCCTTGGCCTTGCCGTAGCCGATGCCGACCTGTCCGTCGCCGTCGCCGACGATCACCAGGGCGGTGAAGCTGAAGCGACGACCACCCTTGACGACCTTGGCGACACGGTTGATCGTGACGACCTTCTCGATGTAGTTCGACTTCTCGCGGTCGTTGCCACGACCACCTCGGCGGTCGTTGCCGCCGCGACGCTGGTTGCTCATCAGAACTCCAGTCCTCCCTCACGGGCGCCGTCGGCCAGGGCCGCGACTCGTCCCGCGTACTTGTTGCCAGCGCGATCGAACACGACCGTGTCGACACCGGCGGCCTTCGCCCGGTCGGCGAGCAGCTCGCCGACCTTCTTGGCCTTGGCGGTCTTGTCACCGTCGAGCGAGCGCAGATCGGCCTCCATGGTCGACGCCGACGCGAGCGTGTGACCCTCGAGGTCGTTGACGACCTGAGCCACGATGTGCTTGCTCGAGCGCGTGATGACCAGACGGGGACGGTCTGCCGAACCCTCGATCCTCTTGCGGCCGCGCACCTGGCGACGCAGACGCGAAGCCTGACGTGCGTTGGTGTGCTTGTTGTGCTTGATGGAGATAGCCATGGTCACTTACCAGCCTTTCCGGCCTTGCGCAGGATGCGCTCGCCGGCGTACCGGACGCCCTTGCCCTTGTACGGCTCGGGCTTGCGGATCTTGCGAATGTTCGCGGCGACCTCGCCCACGGCCTGCTTGTCGATGCCCTTGACCGAGAACGCCGTCGGCTTCTCGACCTCGAACGTGATGCCCTCGGGCGCCTTGACGGTGACCGGGTGGCTGAAGCCGAGCGCGAACTCGAGCTCCGTCGGGCCCTTGGCCTGGACGCGGTAGCCGACGCCCACGATCTCGAGCTTCTTCTCATAGCCGTCGGTCACACCGATGACCATGTTGTTGACCAGCGTGCGCGACAGGCCGTGCAGGGCCTTGCTGCGACGCTCGTCGTTCGGGCGCTCGATCGCGAGCGTGCCGTCGTCGTTCTTGGACGCCGTGATCGGCTCGGCGAGCGTGTGCGACAGCTCGCCCTTCGGGCCCTTCACGCGGACCTGCTGGCCCTCGACCGTGATCTCGACCCCGGACGGGATGGTGACCGGGAGCTTACCGATGCGGGACATGCGGGTTCTCCTCTCTCACCAGACGTAGGCGAGGACTTCCCCACCCACGCCCTTCTGCTTGGCCTGACGGTCGGTCAGCAGGCCCTGGCTGGTCGAGATGATCGCGACGCCCAGACCTCCCAACACCTTCGGCAGGTGGGTGGACTTGGCATACACGCGCAGGCCGGGCTTGCTGATGCGGCGGATGCCGGCGATCGAGCGCTCACGGTGCGGGCCGTACTTGAGGGTGATGGTCAGGCTCTTGCCGACCTCGCCCTCGGCGGGATCCGCGACCGCGATGTCGGTGATGTAGCCCTCCTGCTTGAGGATCTCGGCCACGCCGAGCTTCAGCTTGGAGAACGGCATCGTCACACTGTCGTGGTACGCCTGGTTGCCGTTGCGGACACGCGTGAGCATGTCCGCGATCGGATCAGTCATCGTCATAGTTGTTTTTTTCCGTTTCTCGTCCTGGTATCCGTCTCGTCCTCTTACGAGTGGGAGGGGACCTGGGGCGGTTGGTTCCTGGTGATGACCAGGAGGACTTGGTGGCGCTGTATTACCAAGAGGACTTCGTCACTCCGGGAAGCTCGCCGCGGTGGGCCATCTCGCGCAAGCAGATGCGGCACAGGCCGAACTTGCGGTAGACGGACTTCGGACGGCCGCAGCGCTGGCAGCGGGTGTAGCCACGGACCGCGAACTTGGGCTTGCGGGCCGCCTTGATCTTCAGGCCGGTCTTCGCCATGTCAGTTCTCCTTGTACGGGAAGCCCAGGAGCTTCAGCAGCGCCCGGCCCTCGTCGTCGTTGGTGGCGGTCGTGACGACCGTGATGTCCATGCCACGGGAGCGATCGATCTTGTCCTGATCGATCTCGTGGAACATGACCTGCTCGGTCAGACCGAACGTGTAGTTGCCACGGCCGTCGAACTGCTTGGGCGACAGGCCACGGAAGTCGCGGATGCGGGGCAGCGCCAGCGTCAGCAGACGGTCGAGGAACTCCCACATGCGGTCGCCGCGCAGCGTGACGTGCGCGCCGATCGGCATGCCCTCGCGCAGCTTGAACTGCGCGATGGACTTGCGGGCCTTCGTGACCTGCGGCTTCTGGCCGGTGATCGCGGTGAGATCGGCGATCGCACCTTCGATCAGCTTGCCGTCGCGGGCCGCCTCGCCGACGCCCATGTTGACGACGATCTTCGTCAGACCGGGCACCTGCATGACGTTCGCGTAGTTGAACTGCTCCTGCAGCGCCGGGACGATCTCCGAGCGGTACTTGTCCTTGAACCGCGGTGCGGTGCTGGTCTCAGCCATCTCAGATCTCCTTTCCGGTGCTCTTGGCGACGCGCACGCTGCGCTTCGCGGGGTAGGTGCTGCCGTCGGGACGCGTCTTGACGACGTCGTCACGGCGGAAGCCGACACGGGTCGGCTCCTTGCCGGCCAGCAGCATCACGTTCGAGATGTGGATGGGCGCCTCGACGGTGATGATGCCGCCCGTGCCCTGGCCGCCGGCCTGCGCCGACTTGGTGTGTCGCTGGACGCGGTTGACGCCCTCGACGATGACGCGGTCATGGTCGATCAGGACCTCGAGGACGGCGCCGGTGACGCCCTTGTCCTTGCCTGCGATGACCTTGACCTGATCACCCTTCTTGATGCTGACGCTCTTGGCCATCAGAGCACCTCCGGTGCCAGTGAGATGATGCGCATGAACTTCTTGTCGCGCAGCTCGCGTCCGACGGGACCGAAGATGCGCGTACCGCGCGGGTCGCCGTCGGCCTTGAGGAGGACGGCGGCGTTCTCGTCGAACTTGATGTACGAGCCGTCAGCGCGACGACGCTCCTTGACGGTGCGCACGACGACGGCCTTGACGACCTCGCCCTTCTTGACGTTGCCGCCGGGGATGGCGTCCTTGACGGTGGCGACGATCGTGTCGCCGATGCCGGCGTAGCGCCGGCCCGAGCCACCGAGAACACGGATGCACAGGATCTCCTTGGCACCGGTGTTGTCGGCGACCTTGAGTCGCGACTCCTGCTGGATCATGTCGTCACTTCGCCTTCTCGAGGACCTCGACCAGGCGCCAGCGCTTGGTCGCGGACAGCGGGCGGGTCTCGGCGATGAGGACACGGTCGCCGATGCCGGCGGTGTTCTCCTCGTCGTGGGCCTTCAGCTTGATGTTGCGGCGCAGGACCTTGCCGTAGAGGGCGTGCTTGAAGCGCTCCTCGACGGAGACCACGACGGTCTTGTCCATCTTGTCGCTGACCACGAGGCCCTCGCGGGTCTTGCGCGTGGTGGTGCGGGTCACCTGATCGTCCCCTGTGGTAGTGGGTTCTGTGCTCATGCCTCGGCTCCCTCGTCGATGATGCCGAGCTCGCGCTCGCGCATGACCGTGTAGATGCGGGCGATGTCCTGGCGCACCTGACGCAGGCGCGCGGTGTTGTCGAGCTGGCCGGTCGCGTTCTGGAAACGCAGGTTGAACAGCTCTTCCTTGGCTTCGCGCAGCTTCTCCTCCAGCGAGCTGGGGTCGACGGCGCGGAGCTCGGCGGCAGTGGTGTACTTGGCCATCACATGCCTCCCTCGGTCTCGCGGGTGATGAAGCGTGCCTTCATCGGCAGCTTGTGGATCGCGCGGCGCATGGCCTCGCGGGCGGTCGTCTCATCGACGCCCGACAGCTCGAACATGACGCGACCCGGCTTGACGTTCGCGACCCACCACTCGGGCGAGCCCTTGCCCGAACCCATGCGGGTCTCGGCGGGCTTCTTGGTCAGCGGACGGTCCGGGTAGATGTTGATCCAGACCTTGCCGCCACGCTTGATGTGGCGGGTCATCGCGATACGAGCGGACTCGATCTGACGGTTGGTGACGTACGCAGGCGTGAGGGCCTGGATGCCGTAGTCGCCGAACGCCAGGGTCGTGCCGCCCTTGGCCGCACCACGACGCTTGGGGTGGTGCTGCTTGCGGTACTTGACGCGACGGGGCATCAACATCAGCTCTCGCCTCCTTCAGGAGCGGTCGCGGCGGCAGCCGTTGCCTCGGCCGGAGCCTCGGCAGCAGGAGCCTCAGTGGTAGCGGGGGCGGCGTCGCGGGCCGGACGCTCGGGACGACGTCCGCCGTCGCGGCCGCCACGGGCCGGGCGGCGGCCCGGAGCGGCGGCGCGCTTGGCCGCCTCGGCCTCGCGCTCGGCGCGGGTCGCGGCGACCTCGCCCTTGTAGATCCAGACCTTGACGCCGATGCGACCGAACGTGGTCTTGGCCTCGTAGAAGCCGTAGTCGACGTCGGCGCGGAGCGTGTGCAGGGGCACGCGGCCCTCGCGGTAGAACTCCGAGCGGCTCATCTCGGCGCCACCGAGGCGGCCCGAGCACTGGATCCGGATGCCCTGGGCACCCGAACGCATCGTGGTCTGCATCGCCTTGCGCATGGCACGGCGGAACTGCACGCGGCCGGACAGCTGCTCGGCCACGCCCTGCGCGACGAGCTGGGCGTCCATCTCGGGCTGCTTGACCTCGAGGATGTTCAGCTGGACCTGCTTGCCGGTCAGCTTCTCCAGGTCGCCGCGGATGCGGTCGGCCTCGGCGCCGCGGCGGCCGATGACGATGCCCGGACGCGCGGTGTGGATGTCGACGCGGACGCGGTCACGCGTGCGCTCGATCTCGACGCGGCTGATGCCGGCGCGGTCCATGCCCTTGGTGAGCATGCGACGGATCTTGACGTCCTCGCCGACGTATTCGGAGTACTGCTTGTCGGCGTACCAGCGGCTCTTGTGGTCCGTGGAGATACCGAGTCGGAAGCCGTGCGGGTTGATCTTCTGTCCCATATCAGGCCTTCCCGCCCTTCTTTGCTTCGACGACATCGGCCGGCTGGACGACGACGGTCAGGTGGCTGGTGCGCTTGAGGATGCGGTTGGCCGCACCCTTGGCGCGCGGGCGCCAGCGCTTCATGGTCGGGCCCTCGTCGACGTGGACCGTCGTGACGATCAGCGTCGAGCGGTCGAGGCCCTCGGTGGTCTCGGCGTTCGCGGCCGCGCTGTCGACGAGCTTGTAGAACTGCTCGGCGACGGCCTGCGGTGCGAACTGCAGGATGTTCAGCGCGTTCTCGACGGACTCGCCGCGGATCAGGTCACCGACGCGACGCGACTTCTGCGCCGTGACGCGCACGAAGCGCGCGACGGCGAAGGCACCGGGCTCGTCGCCCAGCAGGCGCTCGCGGCGGGCGCTGACGTTCTCTCGAGTCTGTGCACTCATCGACGCTTCGCCTTCCGGTCGTCCTTCTCGTGACCCTTGAACGTGCGGGTGGGCGCGAACTCGCCCAGCTTGTGGCCGACCATCGAGTCGGTCACGAACACCGGCACGTGCTTACGGCCGTCGTGCACCGCGATCGTGTGTCCGATGAAGGACGGCAGGATCATGGAGCGGCGCGACCAGGTCTTGATCACGGTGTGTGTTCCGGCCTCGTTCTGCGCGTCCACCTTCTTCTCCAGGTGGCCATCGACGAACGGGCCCTTCTTCAAGCTGCGTGGCATTCCTCAGGCTCCTCAGCGCTTGCCGGTCTTGCGGCGACGGACGATCATCTGGTCGCTGGCCTTGCGCTTGCGCGTCCGGCCCTCGGGCTTGCCCCACGGCGAGACCGGGTGGCGGCCACCCGAGGTCTTGCCTTCGCCACCGCCGTGCGGGTGGTCGACGGGGTTCATGGCGACACCGCGGACGGTCGGGCGGACACCCTTCCAACGCTTGCGGCCGGCCTTGCCCCAGTTGATGTTGGACTGCTCGGCGTTGCCGACCTCGCCGACGGTGGCGCGGCAGCGGACGTCGACGTAACGCATCTCGCCGGACGGCAGGCGCAGCTGAGCGCGCGAGCCCTCCTTGGCGACCAGCTGCACACGGACACCGGCGGAGCGGCCCATCTTGGCGCCGCCGCCCGGACGCAGCTCCACGGCGTGGATCTGCGTGCCGACGGGGATGTTGCGCAACGGCAGGTTGTTGCCGACCTTGATGTCGGCCGTGGGGCCGGACTCGATCGGCTGGCCCTGCTGGATGCCGTCAGGCGCGATGATGTAGCGCTTCTCGCCGTCGGCATAGTGCAGCAGCGCGATGCGCGCGGTGCGGTTGGGGTCGTACTCGATGTGAGCGACCTTCGCGGGGACGCCGTCCTTGTCATAGCGACGGAAGTCGATGACACGGTACGCACGCTTGTGGCCGCCACCCTGGTGACGGGTGGTGATCCGGCCCTGGTTGTTGCGGCCGCCCTTCTTGGGCAGCGGCTCCACCAGGGACTTCTCCGGCGTGGTGCGGGTGATCTCGGCGAAGTCGGCCACCGAGGAGCCGCGACGGCCCGGGGTGGTCGGCTTGTACTTACGAATAGCCATAGTTGTTCAGTCCCTCGTCAGCTCGGGCTCGAGAAGATGTCGATGCTCTGGCCAGCGGCGACGCTGACGATCGCGCGCTTGATGTCCTTGCGCTTGCCGACACCGTTGCGGGTGCGGCGCACCTTGCCCTTGCGGTTCTGCGTGTTCACCGCGGTGACCTTGACGCCGAAGACCTTCTCGACCGCGATCTTGATCTCGGTCTTGTTGGCGTCCGGGTGGACGATGAACGTGTACTTGTTGTCGTCGAGCAGGTTGTAGCTCTTCTCGCTGACGACGGGCGCGATCAGGATGTCGCGATGGTCCTTGTCGATCGTGCTCATGCCTCACTCACCTGCCTTCGTGAAGCCGGCGGCCTGCGCCGACTCCTCGGTGTCGAACCAGACCTCGGCGACCGTCTGCTCGTACCAGGGGCTGTCCTCGGTGTGGTACAGACCCGAATCGGCGTTGCCCTTGATCGCGTGGCCCTTCGGAGCGTTGCCGCTCTTCAGCGGGGCCTTCGAGCCCGGACCGTACGGCTGGGTGGCCGTGGCGTTGTCCGGGACGGTCGGCTTGGCCGGAGCCTCGGCCGCGGGGGCCTTCTTCTCGGCGGCCTTCTTCGGAGCGGCCTTCTTGGCCGGCTTCTCGTCAGCGGGAGCCTCGACGACCTTGGCCGTCTGCCCCTTGTCGGACTCTGCCTTCTTGGGGGCTGCCTTCTTGGCGGCGGGCTTGGCCTTGCCGCCCTTGGGCTCCGGACGCGCGGCGCCCTTCTCGACGACCTCGGTCGCGGCCTTGCTGAGCTTGACCGTGTCGACGCCCTCGGCGGCCCGAGCGGCGACGAAGCCCTCGTAGGCGGCCTGGGTGAAGACCACGTCGTCGCTGAGCAGGACGTCGTACGTGTTCAGCTGATCGAACGGCAGGATCACCGTGCCGGCGACGTTGCGCAGGCTCTTGGCGGTCAGCACGTCGTCACGGTCGACGACGACCAGCACGCGCGGCCGCTGCGTGAGCTCGCGCAGCGCGGCGACGGCGGTCTTGGTCGACGGGGCGTCGCCCGCGACCAGAGCGTCGACGACGTGCAGGCGGCCCGAACGCACCCGGTCGGACAGGGCACCGCGCAGAGCGGCGGCCTTCATCTTCTTGTTGGTGCGCTGCGAGTAGTCACGCGGCTGCGGGCCGTGCACGATGCCACCGCCGGCGTACTGCGGCGCGCGGATCGAGCCCTGACGGGCGCGGCCCGTGCCCTTCTGGCGGTACGGCTTCTTGCCACCGCCCGCGACCTCGCCGCGGGTCTTGGTGGAGTGCGTGCCCTGGCGCGCGGCGGCGAGCTGGGCGACGACCACCTGGTGGATCAGCGGAATGTTCGTCTGGGCGTCGAAGATGTCGACGGGAAGGTCGACGTCGAGCGTCTTAGCCATGCGTCAGGCCCCCTTCGCTGCGTTACGGATGACGACGAGGGCGCCCTTGGCACCGGGCACGGCGCCCTTGACCAGGATCAGGCCCTTCTCGGCGTCGACCGCGTGGACGGTCAGGTTCTGGGTGGTCACCTGGTCGGTGCCCATGTGGCCCGCCATGCGCAGACCCTTGAAGACGCGGCCCGGGGTGGCGCAGCCACCGATCGAGCCCGGCTTGCGGTGGTTGCGGTGGGCGCCGTGCGAGGCCGAGACGCCGGCGAAGCCGTGACGCTTCATGACGCCGGCGAAGCCCTTGCCCTTGCTGGTGGCGGTGACGTCGATCTTGTCGCCGGCGGCGAAGACCTCGGGCGAGATCTCCTGGCCGAGCGTGTAGTCGGCGATCGCGTCGGTGCGGATCTCGACGACGTGACGGCGCGGCGTGACGCCGGCCTTCGCGAAGTGACCCTGCTCCGGCTTGTTGACCTTGCGGCCGTCGATCTCGCCGAAGCCGAGCTGGACGGCGTTGTAGCCGTCGGTCTCGGCGGTGCGGATCTGGGTGACGACGTTGGTGTCGGCGGCCAGGACCGTGACCGGGACGACCTTGTTGTCGGCGTCCCAGGCCTGCGTCATGCCGAGCTTGCGGCCGAGGAGGCCGCGCGCGGTTGCAGTACTGCTGGTGCTCATCAGCTTCCTCCCGTCAGAGCTTGATCTCGATGTCGACACCGGCCGGCAGGTCGAGACGCATGAGCGAGTCGACGGTCTTCGGCGTCGGGTCGATGATGTCGATCAGCCGCTTGTGCGTGCGCATCTCGAAGTGCTCGCGGCTGTCCTTGTACTTGTGCGGCGAACGGATCACACAGAACACGTTCTTCTCGGTGGGCAACGGCACGGGCCCGGCGACCTTGGCGCCGGTACGCGTCACGGTGTCGACGATCTTGCGCGCCGACGAGTCGATGACTTCGTGGTCGTAGGCCTTGAGCCGGATACGGATCTTCTGTCCCGCCATGCTCTTGCGTTCCTGTCTCTTCGCTTCAATGGTTCGCTTGCCCCGTACCCCGAGGTCGGGCGTGTCGGATTTCGCGACACACGCGTACGTCACACACTTCTCGAGTTGGGTGGTTGGACCCGCTCCCAGCGCCGGCCTGTACGGACATGGGTCCATGCAGACATGAGACTGGTCGATCGCGGATCGAGCGGGATCTCAGGTTCGGCGCTGTCGTCGCGACCGGCGTGAGATTCCGGCTGACAGCACCCCCGCGATCTCGCCGAGGCAACCTGAACATTCTGGCAGAGCCCCCGGGGAAAGTACAAATCGGCCAGGTACCGGGTTCGCCTCGCCAGCGAGAGCGGAGGACCCGCAGGTGGAGTGGACCTACGTCATGACACGGCCGGGCGCTCCAATATCGCGAGATTCCGACAGCCTCACACCGTCGATCCGCGGAGCGTGGGGGCCGAGGGCCTCACTGCATTCCAGCAGGTTCGCCGCGACGACTCCAAGCGCGCATCGCAAGGGTGCACAGACCCGCGACCGCCGCAACAGCAGCACCGATCGTGAGCGGCCACCACACGTAGTCCTTGAGAAGCACCGCAAGGCCCCAGTACAGACAGAACGAGACGGCAAGCGTCAAGGTGAGCATCAGGTAGAACTCGACCCGGTTCGCCTGCCGTCGGCTCAGCCGCTCGGCGATGTACTCCTCCCAGTCGTCGGGATCTCGCCGCGCGTCCCTCAGCTCCCCGAGGCCACAGATTGTCCCGATCAGCGCCACGATCGCCCAGAACCACCGTTCACCGGCGGACGCATCGACATCGACGAGCGCCGTCACGGCCCATACCGCTGCGACGATGAACATCACGATCGCGCTCGTCCGTTTTCTGCGCTGACTGAACAGTCCCGTTGCAGTGCTCGGATACCGATCAGGATCGGGAACAAGGCCCTCCGACTCCACCATGCCATCGTCTCCCATCGTCTCCGCCACGTTCATGATGCCGGTCAACAGGCCGAGTTGTATGCGAACCCCCCCAACTCGCGGACACGCGCTTCCGACGTCAGCCGACCCATCTGGCAACTCAAGCCGCGCTGGCACGCCTGACCATCGTTACCGATCCGTAACTTAAAGTTGCGCCCGGCGTTCTACTGGTCGATGTCTACTCTTCGTCGTTCAGTTCTTTCCCTGGGCTCTGCGATGGCGAGCGTTGCAGTCGTCGCCGCCGTCACGGCCATCCCGTCGACCGCGCAGGCCGCCGACACGCAGACCGATCTCCAGCCGGTCGGCTCCCGGAGTGCCGACGAGCAACGCGGCGACTCCGATCCGGCGCTGACCAAGCTCGCCGAGCCCCCGAAGCGCACGGCGGTGCCGGCCGATCGCTATGCCATGGCGGGCGGCTGTTACACCCTCGCGACCGCCGACGGCCGGTACCTGACCAAGAGCGGCGGCACCTACAGCCTCGGCGACGACGCCGCGGCGGCGGCACCGATCCACTTCCAGGCCACCGAGCTGGGCCGCTACCTGCTGTGGGACGCCGACGAGCAGTTCATCACCCACGACTCCTCCCCCGTCGACGACCCGAGCGAGAAGGCCGAGTGGACGATCGACGGCGAGTCCGACGCTTTCGACATCACCGAGGGGCTGCTCGGCACCACCGACGGCTGGCGCTTCCGGACCACGACCGGATGCGCCGAGTGGCCCGAGATCGAGCTCGACGTCACCGGCGCCCCGTTCGCGGGCGTGTCGTCGATCCAGGAGACCCGCGGCTATATCGACGATCACATCCACCAGATGGCGACCGACTTCCTCGGCGGCGGCATCCACTGCGGCCGCCCCTGGCACAGGTACGGCGTCGAGTTCGCCCTCAAGGACTGCCCCGATCACCGCCTCCCCATCGCGCTGCCCGAGGTCATCCTCAGCGGCAACAGGACCCACGAGCCCGACGGGTGGCCGACCTTCAAGGACTGGCCGTCGCCGGAGTCGCTGACCCACGAGAGCGTCTACTACAAGTGGGTCGAACGCGCCTGGCGCGGCGGGCAGCGGGTCTTCGTCAACCTGCTGGTCGAGAACGAGGTGCTGTGCACCATCTACCCGAATCTGTCCGATCCGGTGGCCAGCGTCCCCGTCCTCACCAAGACCTGCAATGACATGGACCAGGTGCGCCACCAGGCCAAGCTGATCCACGAGATGCAGGACTACATCGACGCCCAGTGGGGCGGTCCCGGCCGGGGCTGGTTCCGCATCGTCGACACGCCCGAGGACGCACGCCGCATCATCAACGAGGGCAAGCTGGCTGTCGTGCTGGGCACCGAGACCAGCGACATCTTCAACTGCAGCAAGCTGAACTCGGCCACCGAGCTGCTCAAGAACACCGGGCTCGACACGCCGCTGACCTGCACCGACGAGGACCTCGACCGGGGCCTGGACGAGTTGTACGACCTCGGGGTGCGCCAGATGGTCATCACCCACAAGTTCGACAACGCGTTCGGCGGCGCCAAGGGAGACCACGGCTTCAACGGCATCGCCACCAACCTGGGCAACCTGCTGATGACCGGGTCGTTCTTCAGGATGCAGCCCTGCACCGGCGAGTTCGCACCCGACAACGCCCAGCTCGGACCCGAGGATGCCCGCGCGGTGCCTCTGCTGCCGGATGCGCTCAACGCGCTCGGCACCGTCTTCGCCAACCTGCCGACCAATGTGCTGAGCACTCTGCCGATCTACGCGGCGGGCGATCAGTGCAACTCGCGCGGATTGACCGAGCTCGGCTCGAGCATGATCCGCAAGATGGCCGACCGGAACATGATCGTCGACGTCGACCACTTCAACTCCAAGACCCGTGCCCAGGCACTCGACCTGCTCGAGGATCTGAAGTACTCCGGCGTCATCTCCAGTCATTCGTGGGCCGACGACGACGCCATCCCCCGGGTCTACCGGCTCGGCGGCTTCGTCTCGCCCTACGCAGGCGGCAGTTCCGGCTTCGCCGGCGAATGGCAGAAGCTGACCAAGATCATGGACGGGCGCTTCTTCTGGGGCCTCGGCTTCGGCGCCGACATGAACGGTCTCGGCGCCCAGGGCGGTCCCCGCTCCGATCACGACGAGAACCCGGTCACGTACCCGTTCCGGACGTTCGGCGACGTCACGGTGGACCAGCAGCACAGCGGCGAGCGGGTCTACGACATCAACACCGACGGCGTCGCCCACTACGGCCTGTACCCCGACTGGTGGCAGGACCTGAAGATGATCAAGGGCGAGGACATCCTCACCGACATGCGTCGCGGCTCCGAGGCGTACCTGCAGATGTGGGAGCGGGCCGAGGGCGCCACGAACGATGCCTGCCGCCAGCCCGAGCTGCGCCGCCCGGCCGGCGACTTCGCGAAGATCAAGCGGGGCACGTCGGCCCAGGACGTGCTGTACACGTACGGCCAGCCGCACGTCCGCGCCGGCCAGACGTATCGGTACTGCGCGCTGAACGGCGCGAAGCCCGCCACGGTCAGCATCATGTTCGACGGCGAGTCCGTCGCCGACGTCAGCGGCGCGGGCTCCGGCGGCAGCGGCAGCGGATCGGATCAGGGGTCTGCCGGCGGCGGCACGGGCAGCGGCGGCTCGACCGCAGGCTCCGACCAAGGGACGACCGGCGACGCCTCGGATCGAACAGCGGACGGCTCGCTTCCCGATGCCGGTGGCATGGACGTTCGCTGGCCGCTCGGCGGGATCGCCGCGATCGTCATCGGCGTGCTGATGGTGGCGAACTGCCGTCGCCTGTCGACCGGTAGCTGGCGCTGAGCGCTCTCGATTCCGGGGTCTCCGGACCGCGATAGTCTTCGTCCGACCGCAAGGTCACCGGATTCAGCGGGCAGGAGTTCCAGCATGAGCATGACGATCATCACCGGCGTGGACGGCAGCCCGACCGCGGCGGCCGCGGCACACAAGGCGGCCGAACTCGCCCAGGTCATGGGTGCAGCGCTCGTCGTGGTGTCCGCGTTCGGCAAGCTCGAGGTCGAACGCATCAACGCCGGCGGCGAGGAGTTCGTGCTCTCGAACGAGGACGACGCTCAGCAGATCGCCGACCAGGCGGTCCGGCAACTGCGCAGCGACTTCCCGGATCTCGACATGCGCGCGGAGCCCGCGGACGGCCGGCCGGCCGAAGCCCTGTTGCGTACCGCCGAGTACCGCCACGCCGACCTGATCGTGGTGGGCAACAAGCGGGTCCAGGGCGTGACCCGGGTGCTCGGCAGTATCGCCCGCGACGTCATCCAGCAGGCGTCGTGCGATGTGTACATCGCCTACACCCACCAGCGCTGACCGACTCCTGCCACATCGACGCGACCGTCACCGGGGTGCTGACGGCGGCGGGCCGCCGTCGCCCGTCACCCGGTGGAATCCGCTGACGATCGCCCGGATGGTCAACGCGCGGAGACGGCTCAGCACCCGGGCGAGATCCTCGGCCTCCTCGGCCGTGCGCGGCTCGGCTCGGAACGGCTCGGTGATGTTCTCACGCAGGATCGCACTGAGATCGCGAGCCAGCAGCCTCATGTGACCCGTGATGGTCTGGCCGGCCTCGACGATGACCTCGGTCGGCACGCCCAGGTCGAGCAGCTCGACCGACAGCTCGAAGCCGTCGAGCGGGGAATAGGTGCGGCCGATGCGCTCGAGCACGCCGGTATCGCTCAGGACGGTGATCTCCCGATCGGTCAGTCGCCGGCCCGCGCGCTCCTCCAGCTGAGCCCGGTCGAGCACTTCGGGCACGCCGAGCGTCCAGGTGGACAGCATCGCCTGGTGCACGGTCAGGTCCTCGGCGGTCGCATCGTCGGGGATCGGCGCCACAGCGCGCTCGATGCCCGCCATCGACATGCCCCGCTCCTGTAACTGCAGCACGAGCGCGAGACGGGCGGCGTGCGCGGGCCCGTAGTAGGCGAAACGTCCACGCCGGTCCGGTGCCGGCAGCAGGCCCAGGCTGGCGTAGTAACGCAGGGTCCGGACCGTGACGCCGTGCCGGCGAGCGAACTCGTCGACCGTGCACCAGTCGTCGCCGTCGGGAAGGGCAGTCACAAGCGCGACAATATTGCTGTCAACGTCAGCGCGCAATCCGTCCTGTGATTCTTAGCAACTCCGGGTTACATTTTGCGTGACTTACCTCACCAGTGGCTCGTTGATCTCTTGACCGCGTCGACAGATTCACTGTTAGAGTCGCGCATCGCTGCTACGGACCGAGAGGGAGGATCGTGTCGGCACCGACCGTCGAACCGCGACCGGACAGCCCCACCACGCCGACAGCGGTGGGCGCCGTCCGCCGTTTCGACGTGCGGTCCTCGCTCGACGAGCTGCTCGCCCCGGCCCGCCTCGGGGTCCAGGTCGCCAAGTCACTGCCGCAGAGCATCGCCGCGCGGCGCTTCCCGCTCGAGGAGTCGATCCGGCAGACCTGGTTCACCGTCACCGTCTGCACCCTGCCGGCCCTGGCCGTCGCGATTCCGTTCGGCGTGATCCTCGCCCTGCAGGTCAACGTCCTGGCCCAGGAGGTCGGGGCCACCGGCTTCACCGGGGCGGGCAACACGCTCGCCGTCGTGCGGCAGGGCGCCCCCATCATCACCGCCCTGATGCTGGCGGGCGTCGCCGGCTCGGCGATCACCTCCGAACTCGGGGCCCGGCGGATCCGCGAGGAGATCGACGCCCTCGAGGTCATGGGCGTCCGAGTCGTCGAACGCGTCGTCCTCCCCCGGGTCATCGCCACGGTCGTCGTCTCGATGCTGCTCAACGGCGTCGTCATGTTCTTCTCGATCATCACGACGTTGCTGGTCAGCATCGTCGTACAGGATCTGTCGGCGGGCGGCTATCTGGCGTCGGTCGCCACGCTGGCACGCCCGTCCGACATGGTGCTGTCGATCGTCAAGGCGGCGATCTTCGGCACGGTATGCGCGATCATCGCCGCCCAGAAGGGCCTCGCGGCCAAGAACGGCCCGTCGGGCGTCAGTGACGCCGTCACCTCGGCGGTCGTCACCAACTTCGTCGCCCTGTTCGCCGCGAACTTCGTGATCTCACAGGTGCAGTCGTCGCTATTCCCAGGAGGCGTCGCATGAGTGACCACTGGTCGCCAGCCGATGCGAGCCCCAGCGAGCAGCGGCGGATAGGCGCTGGTGAGACGCTGGGCTTGCCCGAGCCGGGGCCGTCACCAGCGCCTTCCCGCCGTTCGTTCCTCACGGCTGGCGACCGGTGGATGCGCGGGGGTGTGTCATGACCCGCGTACTCGATGCCCTCATCGTGCGACCGCTCACCCGGGCGGGCGACTTCGTGTGGTTCTGCCTGATCTCGATCCTGCGCATTCCCACCGCGATCCGCTCGTACCCGGGGCAGATCGGCAAGCAGCTCGCCGAGGTCAGCCTCGGCGGCGGCGCGCTGGTGGTCGGCGGCGGCGCGGTCGGCGTCGTGTTCCTGATGTCGACGCTCACCGGTACCGAGGTCGGCCTCGAGGGACACAACGGGCTCGACATCATCGGACTGGCGCCGCTCGTGGGCTTCGTGTCCGGCTATGTCAACACCCGCGAGCTCGCGCCGATCGTGGTGGCCCTGGCGTTCGCGGCACGCATCGGCTGCGGGTTCACATCGCGGCTCGGCGCGCAACGCATCAGCGAGGAGATCGACGCGCTCGAGACGATGTCGATCAAGCCCATCCCCTATCTGGTGTCGACCCGCATCGTGGCCGCCCTGTCGATGGTGCTGCCCCTGTTCCTGCTGGGCCTGGTGGGCACCTACGTCACGACCGATCTGGTCGTCACGACGTTCTTCCACCAGTCCGCGGGCACCTACGACCACTACTTCACGACGTTCGTGTCGTTGCAGGACGTGCTTCTGGCGGCCGTCAAGGTCACGGTCCTGACCGTGTTCGTGACCCTCGTGCACTGCTACTTCGGCTTCTTCGCCAGCGGCGGGCCCGAAGGCGTCGGGCGGGCCACGGGCCTGGCCATCCGCTCGAGCATCATCGGCATCACACTGCTCGACATCGCGCTCACGCTGGCCCTGTGGGGCCCGGACCAGCAGGTGACGATCACCGGATGAGGACCGAACCCACCACCGCGCAGCGACTCGTGGCCGGCATCCTCGGCCTCGGGCTCGTCGGCGCGCTCGGGCTGTGGCTGTCGATGTCGTACTTCGGCGTCTGGACCAGCGATACCAAGGTCTCGGTCAGCGTGCCCGAGATCGGCGACTCGATCGGCCCGGGCGCCAAGGTCCGCTATCACGGCATCATCGTGGGCCGCGTCCTCAAGCTGAGCGAGGAGGGCGACGAATACCTGCTCAAGATGGTGGTCGATCACGAGCACGCCCGCTCGATCCCGTCCGATGCCACGGTCCGGATCCTGCCCAGCACGATCTTCGGCGCCGAGTACGTCGAACTGCTCTCCGACCACGATGCCCGGGGCGACGATCATCTGGCGTCGGGCGACGTGCTCCAGAGCGACAGCACCGATGCGACGCTGCGCCTGATGAGCTCGTTCGACCAGGCCGAACGGCTGATCTCGGCCATCAACGCCGAGGACATCAACCGCATCACGGGCAAGCTCGCCCCGGCCCTGGACGGCAACGGCCAGAAGATCAAGGACTTCCTCGTGCGCGCCGACCAGACGCTGACCGCCGTCAACGAGGATCTGCCGACGACGTGGGAGACGCTACGGCTCGCGCCCGGTGCTCTCGACACCCTCACCTCGCTGACCCCCGACCTGCTGTCGGCCGCGCAGCACTCGCAGAAGACGCTCGACACGGTCGCCGAGCGCGACCGGCAACTCGGCAGCCTGCTCGCATCGTCGACCCGAGTCATCGACCAGGGCAACACGCTGATCGAACGCAACCGCGAGGTGCTCGTCCCGTTCGTCGCCCGACTGGAACGACTCACCGGGCTGGTCGCCGACAACTCGTCGTCGCTGCGCTCGGTGCTGGTTCGCTTCAGCGCCACCACCAACAACGGCTCCAAGGGCGTCGACGACAACGCCATCCAGATGATCGGCACGATCGGCACCGACCTGCTGAAGGCGTACACGGCAGCCGACTGCACCCGCTACGGTCCGCATCTGGTCGCCAGCAACTGCGGCGATCCCGTGCCCGCGGACGACACGGGCGCCGCGGTCACCGACGCCCAGCTCGCCGAGATGCTGAGCGAGCGCGGTGTTCCGCCGATGCCGCTCACCGGTGATTCCGGCAGCACCCCCAGCACTCCGGCGCCCACCACCGGCTCCACCGGCCTGACCGGCCTGTTCGACCTGCTCACGCGCGGCCTGACCGGGGCAGGAGGCGGACGATGAAGATCCTGCGCCGCCATCCCTGGGAGATCGCTGGCCTGATCGGGTTCACCGCGATCGCGCTGCTGATGACGATGGTCGTCGGCAACACGCTCGCCCGCCGCGACTCCGGCGACACCCACCGCTACTCGGCCATGTTCACCGATGCCTCGGGCATCCGGGTCGGCGACGAAGTGCGCATCGCTGGCGTCAAGGTCGGACGGGTCGAGAGCCGGGAGCTGAAGGACGGCCTCGCGAAGGTCGACTTCGTGCTCGACGCGAACCAGCAGGTGCGCACCGACACGGTCGCCCGCATCTCGTATCTCAATCTGCTCGGTCAGCGCTACCTGGCACTCGAGGCGGGGGCCGAGGCCGGCACCGCTCTGCCCGCCGGCACCACGATCGGCACCGACCACACGCGGCCCGCCCTCGACCTGACCGAGCTGTTCAACGCGTTCAAGCCCATGTTCGACGCCCTCGATCCCGGCGACGTCAACCTGATCGCCACCGAGATCGTCCAGACGCTACAGGGCGAGGGGCCGCGGTTCGCCCATCTGATGGAGCAGACCTCGCAGCTCACGGCCCACCTGGCCGATCGGGACGAGGTCATCACGCGCGTCATCGACAACGTCACCCAGGTCATGCAGGCCACGGCCGATCACCGCTCCGAGCTGCGCAATGTCATCAGCGGGCTCGACGGCCTGGTCGGCGATCTGGCCGACGACTCCGGCGACATCGACTCGGCGGTCCAGGCCATGGACCGGATGACCACGGCCCTCGACGGACTGCTCGACGAGTCCTCCGAGCCCCTCAGCATCGCCCTGGAGCGGTTCGCCGAGCTGGGCAAGACGCTCGTGGCCAATCAGGACGTGCTCGCCACCACGTTGCGCGACGCGCCGCGCCTGCTCGACGGATTCAACCGCGCACTCAGCCACGGCAGTTGGCTCAACACCTACGTCTGCACGCTCGACGCCGGCATCGGCGGCATCAAAGCCCCCGATATCGGCGGTCCCCTCGGCAACTCGGAGCCGTGCCGATGAGTCGCCGGACCTCCCTGCTCAAGACGATCGCGATCGTCGTGGCCGTGCTGCTCCTGGCGGCGATGGCCTGGCGGGTGCTCAAGCCCGGCGGCACGGGCTATCGCGCCGAGTTCACCCACGCCTCGGGCATCAAGATCGGCGACGAGGTCCGGGTCGCGGGCATCGAGTCCGGATCCGTCACCGGCATCGAACTCGACCATGGCGTCGCGGTGGTCAAGTTCGACCTCGACGGCGACGTCACGCTGCACGCCAACACCGAGGCGCGAGTCAAGCTGGCCTCGATGCTCGGCACCACCTACCTGGAGCTCACCGCGGGCAGCGGCCCGGCGCTGAAGGGCGGAGCCACCATCACCACGGCCCACACCGCTCCCTCGTACACGGTCTCCGACGTCTTCACCCGCAGCAACGACACGCTGCACGCGCTCGACCTCGACGCGATCGACCAGGCCATCTCGACTCTGTCCACCGAGCTGGACCAGGACCCGAAGCTGACGCAGCGCACCCTGGAGAACACCACGGCGCTGGCCAAGCTGATCGGTGAGAAGGACGAGCAGATCGACCGGCTGCTGGACTACACCCGCCAGGTCACCGGAGTCGTCCGCGATCAGCAGGGCGAACTCGACCGGCTGCTGGGCAACGCCGAGCAGGTCGCCGCGCTGGTGCAACGCCGTCGCGACACGATCGCGCGCCTGGTGCAGAACGGCAAGCAGGTGCTCGCCGAGGTCGACCAGATGGCCGACCGCAACGACAAGACCATGCGCACGCTGCTCAAGCAGTTCGACGAGACGCTCGAGGTGCTGCAGGAGCACTCCGACGACCTGGCGACGACACTGCAGCGTTCGGCCCCGTTCGCCCGCTACTTCGCCAACGCGACCGGCAACGGGCCGTGGCTCGAGGTCGGATCGCCGTACTTCCTCCTGCCCGACGACTTCTGGTGCGCCATCGTGCGCCCACCCGGGGGGTGCGCCTGATGACCCGTCGTCCTGTCGTACGCGCCGCGGCCGTGGCACTCGTCGCCCTGCTGCTGCTCGCCGCCGTGTTCTTCGCGCTGCGGCCCCGCACCGACCGCACCACGTTCACGCTGCAGTTCACCGACACCACCGGTCTGTACGTCGGCAACGACGTCCAGACCATCGGCGTGCGCATCGGCGAGGTCACCAAGATCGAGCCCCAGGGCACCCGGGTCGACGTCACGGTCCGCGTCGACGAGCCGGTGCCGGCCGATGTCGGTGCGGTCATCATGCAGTCGGCCCTGGTGACCGACCGCTTCGTCGAGCTGACCCCGGCCTGGACGTCCGGCCCCCGACTGCCCGACCATGCGGTGATCGGCCTCGATCGCACCAAGTCGCCGGCCAATGTCGACGACATCTTCGCCGCGGTCGACGATCTGCTCGTGGCCCTGTCCGACACCACGAAGGACGGCAAGGACATCGGCGATCTGCTGTCGGTCAGCGCCCGGCAGCTCGAGGGCAAGGGAGAGGCCTTCGCCCGGCTGCTCGACGCCTCGGGCCAGGCGCTGGCGACCGTCGGGAACAACGACGAGAACCTCACGGCCATCACCGAGGACGCGCAGTCCCTGGTCGATCTGCTGGCCAAGCGGGACAAGACGATCCGCTCGCTGTCCTCGTCGGTGGCCGACAGCGCCCAGCTGTTCGCCGACCAGCGCGACGACATCGCCCAGTCCCTGGAGACCCTCGACCAGCTGAGCCGCAAGATGAGCACGTTCATCGAGGACAACGACGCCCTGATGACTCGAACCGTCGACCGCACATCAGCGGTACTGGGCACCATCGCCGGTCAGCGCGAGGCCATCGCCGACGCCTTCAACGCGCTGCCGCTGGCCGCCGAGAACATCGCCCGCGCCTACGATCCGGTCACCCGCAATCTGCGCGTGCGGCTCGACGTCCGGCGCATGGCCCCGTACGGCGAGCAGTTCCGCGAGAACCTGTGCGATGCCTACGCACCGGAGATCCCGAACCTCGACCTCTGCGAGACGCTGGTCGAGCAGAACGGGGAGTTCTTCGACAAGCTCGTCGACAGCATCGCCACCCTGATCAACGGGGTGATCCCGTGATCGGCCGCCGTATCGCCACCGTCGCCGCCACCGCGCTCCTGCTCGGAGCCTGTGGCGTGGGCCCCGACCTGTACGACGTCCCGTTGCCCAGTAAGGTCAGCGGCGCCACGTACCCGATCAAGGCCGACTTCGAGTCGGCGCTCAACCTCCCGGTCGCATCCCCCGTCAAGATCGACGGCCGCACCGTCGGCCAGGTCAGCGCCGTCTCGACCTCGAACTACGTCGCTCATGTGACGCTGCAGATCGCGCAGGACACCAAGCTGCCGGCCGGCACGCGTGCCGAGGTCCGTCTGACCGCACCGGTCGGCGAGGCATTCGTCGCCCTGAAGGTGCCGAAGCAGCAGTCGGGAGGCCCGTTCCTGGCGTCCGGCGCCAAGCTCGATCTGGACTCCACGGGCACCGCACCCGACACCACCGATCTGCTCACGGGCGTCTCGACCGCCGTCACGGGCGGCAGCTACGCCGACCTCAAGGTCGTCGTCGACGAGCTGGTGATCGCGATGGACGGCTCCTCGACCACGGCGCGGCACCTGCTCCGCGAGGTCGACGCACTCGTGACCTCGACCAATCAGCACCGTGACGACATCGACCAGGCGCTCGACGCGCTCGATCGCCTGTCGGGAGCCCTGGCCGCCGACACCGACACGATCGCCACCTCGCTGACCAAGCTCGACCCGGCCATCCGGACCCTGCAGCAGCACGAGGACAAGGCCATCGCGCTGCTCGCCGCGCTCGACCGGGTCGAGGGCACCAGCCGATCCACGCTCGACGGGCTCCGCGGGCGCTTGAAGAACCAGCTGGAGGCCACGCAGAAGGTCGTCGACGCGGTCATCGCCGAACGCGACACCCTTCGGCCGATGATGACCGGGGTCACGGCGTTCGCCGATGCCCTCGACCGCGCCACCCCGGGCGACTTCGCGATGTTCGACCTCACCGCCAATCTGATTCCCGCCTCGGGCAGGATCGGCGCCGTCCAGATCACGCCCGATGCCGGCACCCTGCTGGAGTCCAGTCCCGCCGAGCTGGTCAAGGGCATCCAGGAGACCGTGCAGCAGCTCACGGGCCCTGACGGCATCTTCGGCGGCATCTTCGGCGGTACCGGCGGAGGTGATCGCTGATGGCCTCGCGCCCCAGCCTCGACCGCCGCAACACGCGGCTCGCCGAGATCGTGCTCATCGCCATCGCGCTGATGGGCGTGCTGTACCTCGGCGACAAGGTCATCGGCTCCAGCGTGTTCTCCGCCAAGCACACGGTCACGGTCCACCTCGCGACCGGCGGCGGCATCTACCCCGGCGCCGACGTGACCTACCGCGGCAACTCGATCGGCCGCGTCGACGACGTGCAACTCGACGGCGGCGGGGTCGTGGTGCGCCTGCACATCAAGGGCGACGTCGACGTCCCGGTCGACAGCGAGGCGGCCGTCTCGAACCTGTCGGCCATCGGCGAACAGCGCATCGACTTCCGTCCACGGGTCGATCACGGACCGTACCTGCGCGACGGCTCGGTCGTGAAGGTCGCCGACACCACGACACCGCGCCGATTCGACGACATCATCACGCACCTGGGCGATGTCGCCGATCGCATCGACCCCGACGACATCACCACCATCACGACCGAGCTCGGTCGCGGGCTCGACACCGACACCGATCTGGTGACGATCGGCCGCGATGCCAACAAGGTCCTGACCCTGATCCAGGAGCTCGAGCCGCGGGTGGACGATCTGATGACCAGGTCGCAGGTGCCGCTGCGCACCGTCGTCGACACCGGGCCTGATCTGAGGTCGTTCGCGAAGAACCTCGACCTGGTGACAGCCCGCCTGGAGAAGTCCGACGCGACCGTGCGCAGCACCCTGGACTCCACGTCGGACCTGATGCCGCTGCTGTCGGCGTCGTTGCAGCAGCTGACCCAGCCGCTCACCAGCACGGTGGCCAGCTGGAACGAGTTCGCCAAGCTCGGCGACGATCGACTCGAGGGCTATCAGCACTGGCTGCGCTGGGCGCCCGATCAGTTCCTGGCGATGGCCGACGCGACCCGCGAAGGCTCCGGCCACGTGTTGATGATCCCGAACTTCGGCGACAACTGTCAGTACGGCGAACCGCGAGTCACACCGTTCGCGATGACGCACGAACCCGCACCCGCCGACAAGCGCTGCACCGTGAACAAGCCCGACGTCCAACAGCGCGGCACCCAGTACGCCCCTCGCCTCGCCGGCGATCCAGAACCCTAAAGGACCCTCGATGGACTTCACACTGCCCGACACCGCACTCGCCGTTCGGGAGGGCGTCGAACGCGCCGTCTCGGCCTACGACCACGCGTACTGGTCGGCCTGCGAGGAGGATCATCGCTTCCCCACCGAGGCCTGGCAGGCGCTCGCCGACGGCGGCTGGCTCGGGCTATGCGTTCCCGAGGAGTACGGCGGAGGCGGGCAAGGCATGCTCGAGCTGGCCGTGGCCTGCGAGACGCTGGCGGCATCGGGCGGCACCCAGGGCGTCTTCCTGTACATCCTCACCCCGGGATTCGGTGCGATGACATTGGCTCGCCACGGCACCGACGAGCAGAAGCGGGCCATCCTGCCCGGACTAGCCGCCGGCGACACCCAGTTCTGCTTGGCCCTGACCGAGCCTGATGCCGGCAGCAATGCGATCGAGATCGCCACGCACGCCCGCCGCGACGGCGACGACTTCCTGATCAAGGGCCAGAAGATCTGGATCTCCGGTCTGGAGAACGCCGACTGGATGGTGGCCGTGACCCGCACCGTGGCCGCCGCCGACGCGAAGCCGCGTACGGCGGGCTTCACCCTGTTCCTGGTCGACGTCAAGGAGGCGCTCGCCGCCGGGACGCTGTCGTACACGCCGATCCCGAAGATGGGCAGCAATATCGTCACGTCCAGCCAGGTGTTCTTCGACGATGTCCGCGTCCCCGCGGATCGGGTGCTCGGCGAGGTCGACCAGGGCTTCGCCGTGCTGTGGGACGTCCTGAATCCCGAGCGCATCCTGGCCGCTGCCGGCGGTGTCGGGGGTGCCGATGCCGCGACTCAGGTCGCGGTCGAGTACGCCAAGGAGCGCCGGGTGTTCGGCCGGCCCATCGGTGCGAATCAGGCGATCCAGTTCCCGCTCGCCCAGATCAAGGCCAAGACCGAGCTCGCGCGCCTGATGACGTATCAGGCGGCGTGGCTGTTCGATCAGGGCAGGCCGTGCGGCAACGAGACCAATATCGCGAAGCTGACGGCGGCCCAGGTCGCCTGGGAGGCCGCCAACCAGGCGTTCCAGACGTTCGGCGGCATGGCGTACTCCAAGGAATTCCCGGTCGAGCGGCTGTTCCGCGACGCGCGGATCGGCAAGAACATCCCGATCGCCGAGGAGCTGATCCTGGCCCATATCGGCACCCAGATGCTCGGCCTCCCGAAGTCGTACTGACGGTCCCCAGGGAACGTGCCTCAGTGGTGCACGTGCTCGGAGTCGACGTGTCCCAGCGGCTCGATCTGGAACGTGGAGTGCTCGACGTCGAAGTGCTCGGCCAGGCAGCCGCGGAGCCCGTCGAGCACCTCGTGCGCCTGCCCCATCGCGGAGATCGAGTCGTCGACGACCACATGAGCACTCATCACCGGCATGCCCGAGGTGATGGTCCAGACGTGCAGATCGTGCACCTCGACCACGCCCGGCGCGCCCATGATGTGCCGACGCAACTCGTCGAGATCGACATCGCGCGGCGTGCCCTCCAGGAGCACCTCGGCGACATCGCGCAACAGCGAGATCGCACGCGGCACGATGAACGCGGCAATGAGCAGCGAGGCGATCGCATCGGCCCGGGTCCAGCCGGTCGTGAGGACGATCCCGGCCGAGACGAGTACCGCGATCGATCCCAGAGCGTCGCCCATGACCTCCAGGTACGCACCCCGGACGTTGAGGCTCTCGCTCGCCCCTTGACGCAGGAGGAGTAGGCCCAGGACGTTCACGATCAGGCCGACCGCGCCGGCGATCAGCACGGGCCAGGCCTCCAGATCGTGCGGCTGGTCGAGTCGCACGATCGCGCGCCACGCGATCCACGCCGCGAGACCGATCAGGATCAGGCCGTTGAGACCGGCTGCGAGCACCTCGGTGCGGTGATAGCCGAACGTCCGGCGCGATCCCGGCCGGCCGAGCTGTGCCACCGTGATGGCGGCCAAGGCCATCGCGATGCCGATCGAGTCGCTGAGCATGTGCCCGGCATCGGCGATCAGCGCCAGGCTGCCGGTCAGCCAACCGACCACCGCCTCGACCACCAGGACCGTGACGGACATCGCCAGCACCAACGCAAGCCGCCCCCGGTGCTGGACGCCGGTGCCATGATCATGTCCCATGTCAATAAGGGTACGGAAATGTTGCGTAATAGTGGATCACGTGTCCGCCAAAAGGACGCCGATGAATGTCGTTCTCAAGACCCCACGCTCCCAGGCCTACGCAACCACGTGGAAAGGTGACCCCGGGTCGCGCTCACGAGTCACAGAGTTGCTCTCGCGAGCCCGTGCGACGCAACCACGTGTGAGGTGACCACGTGTGAGGTGACCACGGGTCGTGCTCACGAGTCACAGAGTTGCTCTCGCGAGCTGGTGAGACGAACGACAGTCCGCAGGTTGAATGCTCGCGAGTGCGAACTGTGTGACTTGTGAGCGCCACGCAACGCAAGCAAGCCGCGACACGAGATGGCCTGGGCGCCTCGGCCACACAACCTCACCCAGCCGAGAAATCCGTCCAGTCGCACCCCCACGAACGCGAGCCACACGACAACCCAAGCCAGCCGGTCAAGATCCGGTCGCCTCCCCGCTCCTCCGTCGCTGGCGACCGGTGATGAGGTGAACCGGTCAAGGTCCGGTCGCCTCCCCGCGACTCGGCCGCAGGCGGCCTCCCCGCTGGCGACCGGGGTGGGGTGAGCCGGTCAGGTCCGGTCGCCTCCCCGCTCGTACCTCGCTGGCGACCGGCAAACTCGGTCGCCAGCGACCGAGGAACGAGGGAGCGGGTAGGCGACCACACCCATCAAGCTCAGTCGACTCCTCAGCGGAGGAAAGACGAAGCCCCTCGGACCAGGAGGTCCGAGGGGCTTCGTTCAGCAGTGCTGATGTGTCAGATCGTCACTTGATGATCTTCGTGACACGGCCGGCGCCGACGGTACGGCCGCCCTCGCGGATCGCGAAGCGCAGGCCCTCGTCCATGGCGATCGGCTGGATGAGCGAGACGCTCATCTCGGTGTTGTCGCCGGGCATGACCATCTCGGTGCCCTCGGGCAGCTTGATGACGCCGGTGACGTCCGTCGTACGGAAGTAGAACTGCGGACGGTAGTTGTCGAAGAACGGCTTGTGACGGCCACCCTCCTCCTTGGACAGGATGTACACCTGGCCCTCGAACTCCGTGTGCGGAGTCGTGGAGCCCGGAGCGATGACAACCATGCCGCGCTCGACGTCCTCGCGCTTGGTGCCGCGGAGCAGGAGGCCGACGTTCTCGCCCGCCTGGCCCTCGTCGAGCAGCTTGCGGAACATCTCGACGCCGGTGACCGTGGTCGTCTGCTTCTCCTCGCGGATGCCGACGATCTCGACCTCCTCGTTGACCTTGATGATGCCGCGCTCGATACGACCCGTGATGACGGTGCCACGACCCGTGATCGTGAAGACGTCCTCGACCGGCATGAGGAACGGCTTGTCCGTCTCACGCGGGGGCAGCGGGATGTACTCGTCGACAGCGGCCATCAGCTCGAGGACCGACTTGCCCCACTTCTCGTCGCCCTGGAGCGCCGGGTGAGCGGCGACCTTGACGATCGGGACGTTGTCGCCGTCGAACTCCTGGTCGTTGAGCAGCTCGCGAACCTCGAGCTCGACGAGCTCCAGGATCTCCTCGTCGTCGACCATGTCGCACTTGTTGAGCGCGACGACCATCGCGGGGACGCCGACCTGGCGGGCCAGGAGGACGTGCTCACGGGTCTGCGGCATGGGGCCGTCGGTGGCGGCGACCACGAGGATCGCGCCGTCCATCTGGGCCGCGCCGGTGATCATGTTCTTGACGTAGTCGGCGTGTCCGGGGCAGTCGACGTGCGCATAGTGACGGTTCTCGGTCTGGTACTCCACGTGGGAGATCGAGATCGTGATGCCGCGCTGCTTCTCCTCGGGCGCCTTGTCGATCTGATCGAACGCGTAGTCGTCGTTCAGATCGGGGTACGCGTCGTGCAGCACCTTGGTGATCGCCGCGGTCAGAGTGGTCTTTCCGTGGTCGATGTGTCCGATGGTGCCGATGTTCATGTGCGGCTTGGTCCGCTCGAACTTCGCCTTGGCCACTGTGGGCTCCTCCTGGTTATCTGCTGCTGCTTGGTGGGTTTTTAAGCCGCGGGCCTCTCACGTCGAGACCTCTGGCCATCCTAAAGGACGGTCCCGTGGTTACTCGCCGCGGGCCTTCTTGATGATCTCCTCCGCGACGGCCTTGGGGACCTCCGCGTAGGAGTCGAACTGCATCGAGTACGAGGCACGGCCTGAGGTCTTGGACCGCAGGTCTCCCACGTAGCCGAACATCTCCGACAGGGGCACGAGGGCCTGGATGACCTTCGCGCCGCCGTAGCCCTCGTCCATCGACTGGACCTGGCCGCGCCGGGAGTTGAGGTCGCCGATGACGTCGCCCATGTAGTCCTCGGGCGTCGTGACCTCGACGGCGAACATCGGCTCGAGCAGGACCGGGTCGGCCTTGCGCGCAGCCTCCTTGAACGCCATCGATCCGGCGAGCTTGAACGCGAGCTCCGAGGAGTCGACATCGTGGTAGGCGCCGTCCTCCAGCGTGACCTTGACGTCGACCATCGGATATCCGGCGAGGACACCGAACTGCATCGCGTCCTGGGCGCCGGCGTCGACCGACGGGATGTACTCGCGCGGCACGCGGCCACCCGTGACCTCGTTGACGAACTCGTAGCCGCCCTCGCCGCCGACGACAGCGCCCGTGGGGGCGATGCCGATGATGACCTTGGCGAACTGGCCCGAGCCACCCGTCTGCTTCTTGTGGGTGTACGAGTGACCGGTGACGGTCTTCTTGATCGTCTCGCGGTAGGCCACCTGCGGCTTGCCGACGTTGGCCTCGACCTTGAACTCGCGCTTCATGCGGTCGACCAGGATGTCGAGGTGCAGCTCGCCCATGCCGGCGATGATGGTCTGCCCCGTCTCCTCGTCGGTGTGCACCTGGAAGGTCGGGTCCTCCTCGGCCAGTCGCTGGATCGCGACGCCGAGCTTCTCCTGGTCGCTCTTGGTCTTGGGCTCGATCGCGACCTGGATGACCGGGTCGGGGAACGTCATGGACTCCAGGACGATCGGCTTGGCCGAGTCGGCCAGCGTCTCGCCCGTCGTGGTGTCCTTCAGGCCCATGACGGCGACGATCTGGCCGGCGCCGACCGACGCGATCTCCTCACGCTTGTTGGCGTGCATCTGGTAGATCTTGCCGATCCGCTCCTTGCGGCCCTTGGTGACGTTGAGCACCTGGGTGCCGGCCTCGAGGCGGCCCGAGTAGACCCGGACGAACGTCAGCTTGCCCAGGTGCGGGTCGGCCGCGATCTTGAACGCCAGGCCGGCGAACGGCGCGTCCTCGCTGGGCTCGCGGGTGTCCTCGACCGACTCGTCGTTGGCGGCGTGGCCCTTGACCGCGCCGACGTCGATGGGCGACGGCAGGAACGCGACGACGGCGTCGAGCAGGAGCTGGACGCCCTTGTTCTTGAACGCCGTGCCGCACAGGACCGGGTTGAGCTTGGCGGCCAGCGTGGCGCGGCGGATGCCGGCCTGCAGGTCCTCGACCGAGATCTCCTCGCCCTCCAGGTACTGCAGAGCGATGTCGTCGTCGGCGTCGGCCAGCGTCTCGAGCAGGGTCTCGCGCGCCTCGTTGGCACGATCGACCATGTCGGCCGGGATGTCCTCGACCTCGTAGTCCTCGCCCATCGCGGTCTCGCCGCGCCAGACCTTGGCCTTCATGTCGACCAGGTCGACGACGCCGATGAAGTCGGCCTCGGCGCCGATCGGCAGCTGCATGACCAACGGCGTGGCGCCGAGGCGCTCGCGGATGGTCTTGACGCAGAAGTCGAACGAGGCGCCCGTGCGGTCGAGCTTGTTGACGAAGCACATGCGGGGCACGCCGTACTTGTCGGCCTGACGCCACACGGTCTCGGACTGCGGCTCGACACCGGCGACACCGTCGAACACCGCGACCGCGCCGTCGAGGACGCGCAGCGAGCGCTCGACCTCGACCGTGAAGTCGACGTGTCCGGGCGTGTCGATGATGTTGATCTGGTGGTTCTTCCACCAGCAGGTCGTCGCGGCGGACGTGATGGTGATGCCGCGCTCCTGCTCCTGCTCCATCCAGTCCATCGTGGCGCCGCCCTCGTGGACCTCACCGATCTTGTAGGTGATGCCCGTGTAGAACAGGATGCGCTCGGTGGTGGTGGTCTTGCCGGCATCGATGTGCGCCATGATGCCGATGTTGCGGACCCGGGTCAGGTCCGTCGTGATGTCGGTTGCCACGTGGCTACTCGTTCCTCAGGTGTCGAGCCGCACGGTCGGTGCGGCAGATGATTACCAGCGGTAGTGGGCGAAGGCCTTGTTGGCTTCGGCCATCTTGTGCGTGTCCTCACGCTTCTTGACCGCGCCGCCGAGGCCGTTGCTGGCGTCGAGCAGTTCGTTCATCAGGCGCTCGGACATGGTCTTCTCGCGGCGCTCGCCGGCGTAGTGGACCAGCCAGCGCAGGGCCAGCGTGTTCTGGCGCGACGCGCGCACCTCGACCGGGACCTGGTAGGTCGCGCCGCCGACACGGCGGCTCTTGACCTCGAGGCTGGGCTTGACGTTGTCGAGCGCACGCTTGAGCGTGATGACCGGATCGGTGCCGCTCTTCTCGCGGGCGCCTTCGAGCGCCGCGTAGACGATGCGCTGGGCGACCTGCTTCTTGCCGTCGACCAGGACCTTGTTGATCAGCGACGTGACGACCTGGCTGCCGTACACGGGATCGACGTCGATGTGCCGCTTCGGAGCGGGACCCTTACGAGGCATCAGGCCTTCTCCTTCTTCGCGCCGTAGCGGGAGCGGGCCTGCTTGCGACCCTTGACCGCCTGGGTGTCGAGCGCACCGCGCACGATCTTGTAACGGACGCCGGGGAGGTCCTTCACACGACCACCGCGGACGAGCACGATCGAGTGCTCCTGCAGGTTGTGGCCCTCACCGGGGATGTAGGCCGTGACCTCGGTGCCGCTGGACAGGCGGACACGGGCGACCTTGCGCAGTGCGGAGTTCGGCTTCTTCGGGGTGGTGGTGTACACGCGAGTGCAGACACCACGACGCTGGGGCGAGCCCTTGAGCGCGGGGGTGCTGGTCTTGGCCACCTTGGTCTGGCGGCCCTTGCGGACCAACTGATTGATTGTGGGCACTACGACATCCTTCTTCTTGACCCGGTGAGGAGTCTCGATCTTCGATGCACTCGCCGTCGATCCGCGGGATTCGGTCCATACGGAAAAATGACTGGCCGGACGTCGGGGACGACAGGATGCGTGCATCGGTCTGGAACGTCCAGACACAGAGATCAACTCTACCGGCTCGCCCCGAGCCGGTCAAAATGCGACGGCGGGCGGAAGCAGCGGCGAAATCAGGGGACCGTGGGGCCGTCGAGCACCGCGAGGGCGGCGACGGAGTCGGCGTGCAGCCGCGTGCTCGGGATCCGCTTCCACAGCGCCAGGTACAGCTCGCTCGTGGTGCCCCGCACCGACGCGTCGGCATCGCCGTTGCCGTGCACCAGCAGGGGCGGGCCGAAGGGCTGGGTGCTCGGCACGATGATCCACGAGTCGCCGCGATCCGTGGGATCGAAGCGCACGCGCGTCCGCACGTCGGGCCGCTGCCCGCGCGCCGTCATCCGGGGGAAGAAGACGCCCAGCACCTCGTCGACCCCGTCGGCCGCGACATCGGTCGTGACCCCCCATCCGTGTTCCTTGAGTCCCAGGGCCTGGGCGAGGTCGACCACGTGGATCGTCGTCTCGTGCAGTTGGCGGCGCGTCCAGAACGAGGCCGTCTCGTGCATGCGGGCGAAGTTCTCGACCGGCTCCTCGGGGTCGACGGCGTCGATCGCCGTGAGCAGGGCGGCCGCGCAGCCGGCGTACCAGTCACCCAGCCCGCCCCGCACGAGCGGCGTCGGCTCGATCGCCTGTCGCTGTCCGCTCAGGAGGGTCGCGGCGGCCCAGCGATGAATCGTGCCGAGGTGGATCACCAGATCACGCGCGGACCATCCGGGACATGCGGGGACGTTCTCGGCGCCTTCGGCCTGGTCGGCGAGCTCAGCGAAGCGCTCGACGGCCTTCTCGAGCTCAGCCGCGCTCCGGGCGTGGTCGATCGTCATCAGGGTGCTCCAGGGGTGGGGAGATGAGCAGCTCTGCCAGGTGGACGGCCTCGACCCCGACCAGGTCGGTCAGCTGCGTGCGGCACGAGAACCCGTCCGCGACGATTCTCGCACCTTCGGGCGCGTTGCGGACAGCCGGAAGCAATTGTTGTTCCGCGACGGCGACCGAGACCTCGTAGTGACCCTGCTCGACGCCGAAGTTGCCGGCGAGCCCGCAACAGCCTCCGAGCCGCTGGACCGTGGCTCCCGTCGAGGTCAGCACCGCCAGGTCGGCGTCGAATCCGACGACCGACGCCTGGTGGCAGTGCGGCTGGACCACCAGGTGCGTGCCGGACAGATCCGGTGCCTGCCATCCCTCGGTCCGGCGCAGCAGCTCCGACAGGGTGAGGACGCCCCGCGCGACGTCGGCCGCCCGGGGATCCTCGAGCAGTTCGACGGCATCCGTGCGCAGCACCGCGAGGCACGAGGGCTCGACGCCCACGATCGGCACGTTCGCCTCGACGTAGGGATGCAGCCGGTCGACCGCGCGACCGACCAGCTTGCGGGCCGTGTCGAGCTGACCCGTCGTGATCCAGGTCAGGCCGCAGCATGCCGAGCGGTCGAGCGTTTCGACCGCGTACCCGGCGTCCTCGAGCACCTGCACGGTGGCACGACCGGCGCCGGTCGTGAAGTACTCGGTGAACGAGTCGGCCCACAGCAGGACCCGGCCGTTCGGCGCCTCCGCCGGCGCCGCCGGCCGTCGGCCGTGCGCCCACCGGCTGAAGGCGCCGCGCCGCAGCCCGCCCTGGGCGAATCGGGGCAGGCTGCGTCGTTGATCGACCCCCGCGGTCCAGCGCGCCAGGTGCTTGAGGCCCGGCACGCTCATCATCAGATTCGCCAGGACCGCAACCGGCGCGGCGAGCCTGGCCCAGAACGGCAGACGACCCAGGATGTAGTGGCTCCGTGGCCGGATCCTGCCCCGGTAGGCCTGGTGCAGCACCTCGGACTTGTAGGTCGCCATGTCGACGCCGGTCGGACAGTCGCTGGCGCAGCCCTTGCACGACAGGCACAGGTCCAGCGCCTCGTGCACCTCGGGGGCGGCCCACCCTTCGGTGACGAGCCGTCCGTCGACCATCTCCTGGAGTACCCGGGCGCGGCCTCGCGTGCTGTCCTTCTCGTTGCGCGTGGCCTGGAACGACGGGCACATGACGCCGGACGGCGCCGCGGCCACACACTTGCCGACGCCGGTGCAGCGGTGCACCGCGGCGCCGAAGCTGCCCCCTGCATCGCCGACCGTGTCGTGCAGCAGGCGCAGACCGTCGCGGCGGCGCTGTGGCATGCCGTCGGGCCAGGTGCGGTGCTGGCCGCGCAGGTCATCGTCGATCGCACGCGGATCCACCAGGACGCCCGGGTTCAGCAGGTTCTCGGGATCGAAGACGCCCTTGACCTGCCCGAACAGGCCGATCGCCTCCTCGGAGTACATCAGCGGCAGCAGCTCGGACCGCGCCCGGCCGTCACCGTGCTCACCGGAGAACGAGCCGCCGTGACGGGCCGCCAGGCGCGCGGCCTCGACGACGAAGTCGCGGTACCGCACGCGGCCCTGTCCCTCGTCGAGCGGGAAGTCGATGCGCACGTGCACGCAGCCGTCGCCGAAGTGGCCGTAGGCCTCGCCGTGCAGCCCGTGCCCCTCGAGCAACTCGTCGAAGCCGCGCAGGTAGGCGCCCAGCTCCGCGGGCGGAACCGCGGCGTCCTCCCATCCGGACAGGGCGGGCCGGTCCCAGATCCGCGAGGCCAGGCCGGCGCCCTCCTCGCGGATGCGCCACAGCGTGGCCTGCTCGGCGGGATCGACGACGTGTCGGTGCCCGAGCGCCGACGATGCCCGGACGACCTGCTCGCCGAGCGCCGCCAGCGCAGCGGCGTCGTCGCCGGCGAGTTCGACGTAGAGGAAGCCCCCGCCGTCCGGAAGCTCGGGCACGGCCGAGGCGCCCTTGGCGGCGCGGAACACGTCGACGATGCGCGAGCCGAGGCCCTCGCAGGCGACCGGACCGAACGGCAACATCGCGGGGACGTCATCGGCGGCCTCGGCCATCGTCGGATACGACAGCAGCACCAGGTGCGTCAGCCGGGGCACGGCCACCAGATCGACCGTGGCGCCGAGCATCACGCCCAGCGTGCCCTCGCTGCCGGCCAGGAAGGATGCCACGTCGAAGCCGTTCTCGGGCAGGAGGTGCTCCAGGCTGTAGCCCGACACCTGCCGGCCGAAGCGCCCGAACTCGGTGCGGATCGTGGCCAGCCCGTCGCCCACCAGATCGCGGAGCCGGTCGAGCGTCGGAGACGAGGGGATGGCGTCGCGGCCGAGCGTGAGCCGTTCGCCCGATGCGGTCACCAGATCCAGTGCCGCGACGTTGTCCGAGGCCCGTCCGTAGCCGAGCGCGTGATTGCCGCACGCGTTGTTGCCGATCATCCCGCCGACGGTGCACCGGGTGTGAGTCGACGGGTCGGGACCGTAGCGCAGCCCATGCGGTCCGGCGGCCTTCTGCACCACCGCATGGACGACGCCGGGGTCGACCCGCGCGGTGCGCGTCTCCGGGTCGATCTCGTGGACGCGGTTGAGGTGCTTGCTGAAGTCCAGGACGACACCGGTCCCGATCGCGTTGCCGGCGATCGACGTGCCGGCGCCCCGCGACGTGACAGGCACCCCGGTGCGCGCACACACGTCGACGGCCGCGAGCACCTCCTCGACGCTGCGGGGCCGCACGACGGCCTGCGGAACGACCCGGTAGAGCGAGGCGTCCGTGCTGTACAGAGCGCGCGTCGTGGTTGAGTCGTCGACGTCCGCGATGCCGGCGGCGCGCAACTCCGCCACCACGTCCTGCACCACGATCGTCATGAGTAGCATGCTACTGCCAGGCCGCCGGCTCACCAAGCGGACGAGCCCGTCAGCCGATGCCGCCCAGCGCCCAACCGCGCAGCCGATCGACGCCGCCGACCTGGTCCAGCAGCAGCGACGCCGTGCGCACCAGGTGCTCGCGCATCGCGTCAGCCGCTGCCGCGGCGTCGCCGGCCGCCACCGCCTCCACGATCGGCGTGTGCTCCTCGGCCACGTCGGCGAGCGTCCGGGTGGTGTCGATCGTGGAGACCCCGCGCACCTGGATCGAGTCGCGCAGGCGGTCGACCTCCTGCGAGAGCCGTGGATTGCCCAACGCCTCCCCCAACGCGGCGTGCAGCGCGCGATCGTGACCGAAGAACGTCGCCTCGTCACCGGCGCGAGCCGCCGACCGCATCGCGTCGAGCGCCGCGCGAAGCCGCTTCGCCAGCGCCGAGTCGGCCTGAGCCGCCGCACCGGCCGCAGCCGGCACCTCCAGCAGCAGCCGCAGCTCGAACACATCGCGCACGTCCTCGGCCCTCACGCCACGGATCGTGATGCCCCGGTTGCGCTCGATCGTCACCAGGCCGAGATCGGCCAGACGCAGCACCGCCTCGCGCACCGGAGTGCGCGAGACACCAAGCTCGTCGGAGAGGCGATAGACCGAGTGATGACTGCCCGGGGCCAGCTCACCGGTCAGGATCTGCTCGCGCAGCCTCCCGAAGACGTCGGCCACGTCACCACAGCTCGATCGACTGCTCGAGGATCGCGCCCACCGCGTCCTCGGTCACCTCGCGGGGTGCTGTCGCGAGCAGCCGCTGCTGCTTCATGGTGCCCTCGACCAGGCCGTCGAGATCGTCGCGGCCGAAGCCGATCTCGGCCAGTCCCGACGGGATCCCCACATCGCGCATGATGCCGGACAGCACCGAGGGCAGGAGCTCCGCGGGATCGTCCGGCACCTCGGCCTCGGGCGCGAGCAGCCGGGCCGCACGCAGGTGCCGCTCCGGCGCGGCCTCGAACGTGAAGCGGAAGGCGGCCGGCGCGGTCAGCGACACCGCCATGCCGTGCGGCACCAAGCCATGCATTTGGTCGCCGCCCGCGGCTCCGTGCGTTTGGTCGCCGCCCGCGGCTCCGTGATCGCTCGGCTCGTCGTGGATGGGATAGTCGGCCGGACGGAAGCCCACCGGCGCCATGCCGGCGATCGGATAGGCATTGGCGTGCGGGATGTGCACCCCGGCGTTGCCGAAGCCCAGGCCCGCGAACGTCGCGGCCATCGCCATGTCCGTCCGAGCGGCCACGTCGTCGCCATGACGCACCGCCGTACGGAACGCCGTCGACATCAGCGACATCGCCTTCTCCGACCACATGTCGGCGATCGGATTCGACCCGCAGTAGGGGACTCGCTGATCGGCCGTCTTGTGCTCATACGACGTGTACGGCCGCGCCGTGTAGCTCTCGAGCGCGTGGCAGAGGATGTCGAGTCCTGACGCCGCCGTCACGCCTGCCGGCTGGGAGAGCGTCAGCTCGGGATCGACGATCGCGAAGGCCGGACGCAGCCGGGCATGCGAGATGCCGGTCTTGACATGCTGACTGACCACGTCGAGCACGCAGATCGTCGTGCTCTCGCTGCCTGTGCCGGTCGTGGTGGGCACCGCGATCAGCGGCAGGAGCGGCTTGGACGGGGCCCGGCCGCCGCCGACCGGAGCGTTGACGTAGTCCATCAGCTCACCGTCGTTGGTCGTGAGCAGATTGACGGCCTTCGCCGTGTCGATGCTGCTGCCGCCGCCGACGGCGACGATCGCGTCGAACGGGCCCTGGGAGCGACCGAACTCGATCGCCTCCGCCAGACTCCCATCGGTGGGCTCGACGCGCGAACGGTCGTAGACCACGGCCTCGATGCCGTCGCGCTGCAGGTCATCGGCGATCTCGCCCGGTGCCCCGGTGGCCGCGACCCCTGGATCGGTGACGACCAGGACGCGCCGGGCGCCCAGCTGGGCCAGGTCGTGTCCGAGCTCATGACGTGCTCCGGCACCGAATTTCAGGCCTGGGGCCCCATAGGTGAAGACTGACTCGGGATGGGCTGGCGCGAACGTCACGGCGACTCCTGACTGGTCGGCTGGGTCCTCGGGACTCCAGTCCGGCCAGGATACGGAACCGACCGTCGCGACCGCCCGCTGTGTCGATACGTCTACCCTGGTGAGCCGAAGGAGGTGGACACGTGCGCTGGTCCCCCAGGTCTGCGATCGTGCTCTGCGCGGTCGGTGTCGCGGCACTCAGTGGATGCACCGCCGGGAACGGCGCACCCGCGCCCACCTCGAGCGCAGCCACCACGCCTCCCGATGTCTCACCCCACGAGTCCGGCCCGCAGAGCCCGATCGGCTACGGCCTCGAGGTGCCGAAGGGGGCCGTGCAACTGGGCCCCTTGATCCGGTTGCGCAGTGAGGCGCTCGTCGAGGCCTACCGGCCCGAGCTCGAGGCGGCCCAGGCCGATCGCGAGGCCAAGCTGCTGCAGAAGGCCCAGGAGGACGCGGCCCCCGGCGAGACGCCCACGACACCGACCCCCACCCCGGACGATCCGCCCAGCGACGACTCGTTCAAGCTCCTCGACGACCCGGTGCGCCCCGACACCGTCATCTCGGTGATGCGCGTCGACGGCGACCCCGCCCAGGTCACGCGCCGCATGCTGGCCCAGCTCGCCGCCCTCCTCCCCGACGTCGAGGTCCCGACCGACGATCTGTCCAAGACGTGCGATACCGCCGACGACCGCATCGTCCGCTGCGACTTCGACGCCACCGGCGCGACAGCCGACAAGCGCGACGTCCGGGTGCGGATGACGGTCGACCCAGGCAATCTGAAGACCCGCACGTCGCCCCCGTCGTCGCAGCGCAGCCCGGTCATGACCCTGCAGGTCAGCTACGTCGGAGATCCTCGCCTGGGACAGGAGACCCGCGAGTCCCACGAGCTGAGCAACGTCGAGAACGTCGACCATGTGCCGGAGGAGTCGGGTCTGATCTGGCCGCGCATGGACATCGACGCCGGCTCCGACTCCAAACTGGTCGACGGCTGGGTCGCCCCCGAGAGCAGCACGATCCTGCTGAGCGGTTTCAAGCCGTCATTCGTCGCCCTGCACGTCGATCGGGCGAACACCGCCGACGCGGTCGCCCGCGACTGGGTCACCGAACGCATCACCGGCGAACCCGACAAGGACGTCGTCGAGGATCTCAACGAGGTCGGCACGACCTACAGCGGCAGCGCCAAGAACGGCACCTACTACCGCGGCACCCACGTCCTCTCGGCTCGCGGCAACTACGTCCTGCTGATGGTCTACCCCCACAAGACCCCCCACTAAGACCGCTGACGAGTCACTCGTTGACGCTGAGGAGTCGCTCGTCGGCGCTGAGGAGTCGTTTGTCGGCGCTGAGGAGTCGTTTGTTGGTGGTGAGGAGTCGGTTGTTGCGTGGGCTTGTCGGGCTTGGTCGCCTTCCCGCTCCCTCGTTCCTCGGTCGCTGGCGACCACATCACCGGTCGCCAGCGAGGTACGAGCGGGGAGACGACCGGACCTTGACCGGCTTCACCCCACCTCGGTCGCCAGCGAGGTACGAGCGGGTAGGCGACCGGACCTGACGGGCTCGCTTGAGTCTTCTCGTGGCTCGCGTTCGTGCGGTTGCGACTGGACGGGCTTCTCGGCTGGGTGAGGTTGCGTGGCTGAGGCGCCTTCTGCATCTTGCGTCACTGCTTGCTCGCGCTGCGTGGCGCTCACAAGTCACACAGTTCGCACTCGCGAGCATTCAACCTGCGGACAGTCGTTCGTCTCACCAGCTCGCGAGAGCAACTCTGTGACTCGTGAGCGCGACCCGTGGTCACCTTCCACGTGGTGGCGTTGCACGGGTGGGTCAGCGGTAGTCGTGGCGGTGCTTCAGGGCGTGCTCGACCATCGGGAGTACGGGGGCGTACGTGGCACCGATCTCGGCGACCGGGACCCACTGGGCCAGATCGGTCGAGCCGCCGACATCGATGACCTCCGGCGCGGCCGCGGTATCAACCGTGACCGCATAGAGCAGATGTACGCCGTGATAGTCCTCGTACATGTCGTCGCGGCCCTCGTCGACGATGTGGATGTCGTGGACCTCGACCAGCCTGGACGTCAACGCCCCGAGACCGGTCTCCTCATGCAATTCACGCACCACCGCGTCGTTCGGCGACTCACCGTGGTCCACTCCCCCGCCCGGAAGCGTCCACCAGCCCGGCGGATACCCCGTGGGAGAGATACGCGTCAGCAGCATCTCGTCGACCCCGTCGCGCGACCTGAACGCCACCGCATAGGCGCCCAGTCGCTGCGTACGGCGTGGCTCGGGGACCGGTGTCGGGCGCTCATCAGGCACGAGTTCATAGAATCACAGGATGAGTGCGCTCGAACCGCTCCCCGTCATCACCTCCCCGCCCAAGGAGCGGGTCGCCTATCTGGACAATGCCCGGTACTGGGTGATGCTCCTGGTCGTGATCGGGCACTCGCTGACCCAGTACGTGGCCATGGACTCCGCACGCGCCGTCTACGTGTGGATCTATTCGTTCCACATGCCGTTCTTCATCCTGATCTCCGGCTACACCGCCCGCCGCTACATGGGCGACGCCCGGCAGGTGCAACGCATCGTCAGCACGCTCGTCGTGCCGTACCTGCTGGTCGAGACGTCCCTCCAGCTCATCACCCGCCACTACGACGGCACCCCCGAGCACCTGGCGATCCTGTCGCCGCAATGGCTCGCCTGGTTCATGGCCGCCCTGTTCGTCTGGCGTCTCACCACGCCGATCTGGCGTGCGCTGAAGTACCCGATCACGACATCGATCGTGATCTCGCTCCTGGTCGGACTGATCGAGATCCCGAACGTGTTGGCGCTGCCGAAGATCCTGGGGTTCCTTCCCTTCTACGTCGTCGGCCTGCACATGAGCCGCGAACGGTTCCTCTGGCTGACTCGCACCCCGGTCCGCATCGCGTCGGCGATCGTACTGACCGTCGCCTTCGCGATCTGCTACATCTACTCGAAGAACTGGACGGTCGACTGGCTACTGTGGAAGGCACGCTACGACGAGGCGCCCCTGGGCGCCACGCCGCTCGAAGGCATCACGCAGCGTGCCGAGCTGCTCGTGATCGGCTTCATCCTGACGTTCGCCGCACTGTCCCTGGTACCGAAGACGCGGTCCATCACGACCCGCCTGGGCGAGCGCACCTTCTACTGCTATCTGCTGCACGGCTACGTCATCTACCTGCTGCGCTACCAGTTCGATCTGTTCAAGAACACCGAACAGTACGGCGTCAAGGCCGTGATCGGCGCGATCCTGATCGCGGTCGTGCTCGCCAACCTCCTGATGACCGAACCGGTCAAACGGCTGTTCCGGCCGATCTTCGAACCCAAGCTCACCTGGCTGTTTCGCCCGGCGGCGCAGGGCGCTCAGCGCCCGTAGCCGCCGGGCGCGCCAGCGGAGCGGGAGCCGACGCGCCGAAGGCGCCCTGGGCGAGGCGTGGTGACGCGACGAACTCGCCCGAGCCCATGACCTCACCAGCGCCTACCCGCCGCTCGTCCCTCGCGGCTGGCGACCGATGGTAGCGGCGACACCAACCCGCCGCTCGTCCCTCGCGGCTGGCGACCGATGGTAGCGACACCTACCCGCCGCTCGTCCCTCGCGGCCGGCGACCGATCCGGGCACAGCAGAACGGCCCCCGCCGAAGCGGGGGCCGTTCTGTCGAGATCTGTCGATCAGCTGTCGTACGAGACGAAGTCGCTGTCGTCGATCGTGATGGCATCGGAACCGAAGCCGTAGTCGAAGTCGCCGTAGCCGGTGACGGCGTACGCGGCCTGACGGGCCTCCTCGGTGGGCTCGACCCGGATGTTGCGGTACCGGTCCAGACCGGTGCCCGCGGGGATGAGCTTGCCGATGATGATGTTCTCCTTCAGGCCACGCAGCGAGTCCGACTTGCCGTGGATGGCGGCATCGGTCAGGACACGCGTGGTCTCCTGGAACGACGCGGCCGACAGCCACGACTCGACAGCCAGCGAAGCCTTCGTGATGCCCATCAGCACCGGGCGGCCCGAGGCGGGGGTGCCGCCCTCGGCCACCACGCGGCGGTTCTCCTCCTCGAAGATCGCGCGGTCGACCAGGTCGCCCGGGATCAGCTGGGAGTCGCCCTGCTCGATCACGGTGATGCGACGCAGCATCTGGCGCACGATGATCTCGATGTGCTTGTCGTGGATCGCCACGCCCTGCGAGCGGTAGACCTCCTGGACCTCGTCGACCAGGTGCTCCTGCGCCCGGCGGACACCGAGGATGCGCAGGACCTCCTGCGGGTTCGGCGTACCGTGCGTGAGCTGCTGGCCCACCTCGACGTGATCGCCGTCGCTGATCAGCAGACGCGCACGCTTGGACACCGGGTACTCGAACGGCTCGGAGCCGTCGTCGGGGGTGACCACGAGCTTGCGGGCCTTGTCGGAGTCGTCGATCGCGATGCGACCAGCGGCCTCGGTGATCGGCGCCTGGCCCTTCGGGTTGCGGGCCTCGAACAGCTCGACGACGCGCGGCAGACCGTGCGTGATGTCGTCGCCGGCCACACCACCGGTGTGGAACGTACGCATCGTCAGCTGCGTGCCGGGCTCACCGATGGACTGGGCCGCGATGGTGCCGACGGCCTCGCCGATGTCGACGAGCTTGCCGGTGGCCAGCGAGCGGCCGTAGCACTTGGCACACGTGCCGGCCTTGGCATCACAGGTCAGGACCGTGCGGACACGGACCTCGGTGACGCCGGCCTCGACCAGCTGCGCGATCTCGACGTCGCCGAGGTCGCCACCGGCGGGAACCAGCACATCGCCGGTCTCGGGGTGGGTGACATCAGTGGCCGCCGAACGGGCGTACGCCGAGGTCTCGACGTTCTCGGCCGCGACGATGCGACCGTCCTCGGCGGTGACGGCGATGATCTTGGGCAGGCCGCGCTCGGTGCCGCAGTCGTCCTCACGGATGATGACGTCCTGCGACACGTCGACCAGACGACGCGTCAGATAGCCCGAGTCGGCGGTTCGCAGCGCGGTGTCGGCCAGACCCTTGCGGGCGCCGTGCGTGGCGATGAAGTACTCGACCACCGACAGGCCCTCACGGAAGTTGGCCTTGATCGGGCGCGGGATGATCTCGCCCTTCGGATTGGCCACCAGACCACGCATACCGGCGATCTGACGCACCTGCATCATGTTGCCGCGCGCACCGGAGGTCACCATCATGTTGATGGGGTTCTCCTTGGTGAACGTCTCGCTCAGCGCATCGGACACGTCGGCCGTGGCCTGCGTCCAGATCTCGATGAGCTCCTGACGACGCTCGTCCTCGGTGATCAGACCGCGGTCGAACTGCTGCTGCACCTTGGCGGCATCGGCCTCGTACTTGGCCAGGATCTCCGGCTTCGACGACGGCGTGACGACGTCCTCGATCGAGATCGTGACGCCCGAACGGGTCGCCCAGTGGAAGCCGGTGTCCTTCAGGTTGTCCAGCGCGTTGGCGACGTCGACCTTGCTGTAGCGCTCGGCCAGATCGTTGACGATGACGCCGAGCTGCTTCTTGCCGACCTCGTGGTCGACGAACTCGTAGTCGTCGGGCAGCGCCTGGTTGAAGATCGCACGGCCCAGCGTGGTCTCGCGGATGACCGTGTCGCCTTCGTCCGGCGTGAACCGGATCTTGACCTTGCTCTGCAGCGAGATCTCACCCCGGTCGAACGCCATGGTGGCCTCGCCGATGGACGTGAAGGCACGGCCCTCGCCCGGCTCGCCGTCGCGGTCGAGCGTCAGGAAGTACAGGCCGATGATCATGTCCTGCGTCGGCATCGTGACCGGGCGACCGTCGGACGGCTTCAAGATGTTGTTGGTCGACAGCATCAGGATGCGGGCCTCGGCCTGCGCCTCGGCGCTCAGCGGCAGGTGCACGGCCATCTGGTCACCGTCGAAGTCGGCGTTGAAGGCCGAGCAGACGAGCGGGTGGATCTGGATGGCCTTGCCCTCGATGAGCTGCGGCTCGAACGCCTGGATGCCCAGACGGTGCAGGGTGGGCGCACGGTTCAGCAGCACGGGGTGCTCGGTGATGACCTCTTCGAGGACGTCCCACACGACCGGGCGCGAACGCTCGACCATGCGCTTGGCGCTCTTGATGTTCTGCGCGTGGTTCAGGTCGACCAGACGCTTCATCACGAACGGCTTGAACAGCTCGAGCGCCATCTGCTTGGGCAGACCGCACTGGTGCAGCTTCAGCTGCGGGCCGACGACGATGACCGAGCGGCCCGAGTAGTCGACGCGCTTGCCGAGCAGGTTCTGACGGAAGCGACCCTGCTTGCCCTTGAGCATGTCGGAGATCGACTTGAGCGGACGGTTGCCGGGACCCGTGACGGGGCGGCCGCGACGGCCGTTGTCGAACAGCGAGTCGACGGCCTCCTGCAGCATCCGCTTCTCGTTGTTGACGATGATCTCGGGCGCACCCAGATCGAGCAGTCGCTTGAGGCGGTTGTTGCGGTTGATGACGCGGCGGTACAGATCGTTCAGGTCCGACGTGGCGAAGCGGCCACCGTCGAGCTGGACCATCGGGCGCAGCTCCGGCGGGATCACCGGAACGGCGTCGAGGACCATGCCCTCGGGCGCGTTGTCGCTGTTCAGGAACGCGGACACGACCTTGAGACGCTTCAGGGCGCGGGTCTTCTTCTGGCCCTTGCCCGTCGCGATGATCTCGCGCAGCGACTCGGCCTCGGCGTCGAGGTCGAAGTCCTGCAGGCGCTTCTGGATCGCCGCGGCGCCCATGTAGCCGTCGAAGTACTTGCCGAAGCGGTAGACCATGTCGCGGTAGAGCACTTCGTCGCCCTCGAGGTCCTGGACCTTGAGGTTCTTGAAGCGGTCCCACACGGCGTCGAGGCGCGCGATCTCGCGATCGGAGCGGTCGCGCAGCTGCTTGGCCTCGCGCTCGGCGGCGTCCTTGACCTTGCGCTTGGCGTCGGCCTTGGCCTCTTCGGCCTCGAGCGCGGCCAGATCGTCCTCGAGCTTCTTCATGCGGTCGTTGATCGCGTTGTCACGACGATCCTCGAGCTGCTTGCGCTCCTGGCCGATCTTGGCCTCGAGCGACGAGAGGTCCTTGTGACGGGCGTCCTCGTCGACCCGGGTGATCATGTAGGCCGCGAAGTAGATGACCTTCTCGAGGTCCTTCGGCGCCAGATCGAGCAGGTAGCCCAGGCGGCTCGGCACACCCTTGAAGTACCAGATGTGCGTGACGGGCGCGGCCAGCTCGATGTGACCCATGCGCTCGCGGCGCACCTTGGAGCGGGTCACCTCGACACCACAGCGCTCGCACACGATGCCCTTGAAGCGGACCCGCTTGTACTTGCCGCAGTAGCACTCCCAGTCCCGGGTGGGACCGAAGATCTTCTCGCAGAACAGGCCGTCGCGCTCGGGCTTGAGCGTGCGGTAATTGATGGTCTCCGGCTTCTTGACCTCGCCGAAGGACCAACCCCGGATGTCATCGGCCGTGGCCAGGCCGATGCGGATCCGGTCGAAGTAGTTCACGTCCAGCACAGTGACTGTTTCCTCTGGTTAGAAATCTGGTTTCAGGGAAGGTGAAGTCGGTCAGACTTCTTCGACGCTCGACGGCTCACGACGCGACAGGTCGATGCCGAGCTCTTCAGCGGCACGGAACACGTCGTCCTCGGCCTCGCGCATATCGAGCGCGCTGCCGTCGGACGACAGGACCTCGACGTTCAGGCACAGGGACTGCATCTCCTTGACGAGCACCTTGAACGACTCGGGGATGCCCGGCTCGGGGACGTTCTCGCCCTTGACGATCGCCTCGTAGACCTTGACGCGGCCCGAGATGTCGTCGGACTTGATCGTCAGCAGCTCCTGCAGCGCGTACGCGGCACCGTAGGCCTCGAGGGCCCAGACCTCCATCTCACCGAAGCGCTGGCCGCCGAACTGGGCCTTACCGCCGAGCGGCTGCTGGGTGATCATCGAGTACGGGCCGGTCGAGCGCGCGTGGATCTTGTCGTCGACCAGGTGGTGCAGCTTGAGCATGTACATGTAGCCGACGCTGATCGGATCGGGGAAGGGCTCGCCGCTACGACCGTCGAACAGTCGCGCCTTGCCCTCGGGCCCGACCATGCGCTCGCCGTCGCGGTTCGGCAGGGTCGAGGCCAGCAGGCCCTGGATCTCATCCTCGCGTGCACCGTCGAACACCGGGGTGGCGATGTTCGTGCCGGGCTCAGCCGACGCCGCATCGATGGACGCCAGGCGCTTGGCCCACTCGTCCTTGGATCCGGTGGCGTCCCAGCCCGCCTTGGCGACCCAGCCGAGGTGGGTCTCGAGCACCTGTCCGATGTTCATGCGGCCGGGCACGCCCAGCGGGTTCAGCACGATGTCGACCGGGGTGCCGTCCTCGAGGAACGGCATGTCCTCGACGGGCAGGATCTTGGCGATGACGCCCTTGTTGCCGTGACGGCCGGCCAGCTTGTCGCCGTGCGAGATCTTGCGCTTCTGCGCGACGTACACGCGGACCAGCTGGTTCACGCCGGGGCTGAGCTCGTCGCCCTCCTCGGCGTCGAACACGCGGACACCGATGACGGTGCCCTCCTCGCCGTGCGGGACCTTCAGCGACGTGTCGCGGACCTCGCGCGCCTTCTCACCGAAGATCGCGCGGAGCAGCCGCTCCTCGGGCGTCAGCTCGGTCTCGCCCTTCGGCGTGACCTTGCCGACCAGGATGTCGCCGTTGCCGACCTCGGCGCCGATGCGGATGATGCCGCGCTCGTCGAGATCGGCCAGCATCTCGTCGGAGACGTTGGGGATCTCGCGCGTGATCTCCTCGGGGCCCAGCTTGGTGTCGCGGGCGTCGACCTCGTGCTCCTCGATGTGGATCGAGGTCAGCAGGTCGTCCTGGACGACGCGCTGGGACAGGATGATCGCGTCCTCGTAGTTGTGGCCCTGCCACGGCATGAACGCGACCAGCAGGTTGGTGCCGAGCGCCATCTCGCCCTCGTCGGTGCAGGGACCGTCGGCCAGCGGGCTGCCGACCACGACCTTGTCACCGGCCTTGACCAGCGGGCGCTGGTTGGTGCAGGTCCCCTGGTTCGAGCGCTGGAACTTGCTCAGCTTGTACGTGTAGTTCGAGCCGTCGTCCTGCGTGATCTCGATCAGATCGGCCGAGACCTCCTTGACCACGCCGGGCGCCTTGGCGACCACGACGTCGCCGGCGTCGACCGCGGCACGGAACTCCATGCCGGTGCCGACGAGCGGGGCGTCGTTGCGGATCAACGGAACGGCCTGACGCTGCATGTTGGCGCCCATGAGCGCGCGGTTCGCGTCGTCGTGCTCGAGGAACGGGATCAGGGCCGTCGCGACCGACACCATCTGGCGCGGCGAGACGTCCATGTAGTCGACCTCGGCGGCCGGGCGCAGCTCGGCCTCGCCGCCCTTCTGACGCACCAGGACCATGTCCTCGGCGAAGTGCCCCTTGCCGTCGAGCGGCGAGTTGGCCTGCGCGACGACGTAGCGATCCTCGTCGGTGGCCGTCAGGTAGTCGATCTCCTCGGTGACCTTGCCGTTCTTGACCTTGCGGTACGGCGACTCGATGAAGCCGAAGGAGTTGATGCGACCGTACGACGCCAGCGAGCCGATCAGACCGATGTTCGGGCCCTCGGGCGTCTCGATCGGGCACATGCGGCCGTAGTGCGACGGGTGCACGTCGCGGACCTCGTAGCCGGCGCGCTCACGCGACAGACCACCCGGGCCGAGGGCGTTCAGGCGACGCTTGTGCGTCAGGCCCGCCAGCGGGTTGTTCTGGTCCATGAACTGCGACAGCTGCGAGGTTCCGAAGAACTCCTTCAACGCCGCGACGACCGGACGGATGTTGATCAGCGTCTGCGGCGTGATGGCCTCGACGTCCTGCGTGGTCATGCGCTCGCGGACCACGCGCTCCATGCGGGCCAGGCCCGTGCGGAGCTGGTTCTGGATCAGCTCGCCGACCGTGCGGATGCGGCGGTTGCCGAAGTGATCGATGTCGTCGGCCTCGACCACGATGGTGCCGGCCGGCGCCTCGAGCTCGGTCTCTCCGGCGTGCAGCGCCACGATGTACTTGATCGTCGCGACGATGTCCTCGCGCGACAGCGTCTGCGCGTCGAACGCGGCGTCGGTGCCGATCTTCTTGTTGATCTTGTGGCGACCGACCTTCGCCGTGTCGTACCGCTTCGGGTTGAAGTAGTAGTTGTCGAGCAGCGTCTGCGCGGCCTCGCGCGACGGCGGCTCGCCCGGACGCAGCTTGCGGTAGATGTCGAGCAGCGCCTCGTCCTGCGTCTGCGGCGTGTCCTTCTCGAGCGTGATGCGGATCGACTCGTAGTCGCCGAACTGCTCGAGGATCTCGGCCTCGCTCATGCCGAGGGCCTTGAGCAGCACCGTGACGCTCTGCTTGCGCTTGCGGTCCAGGCGCACGCCGACCGTGTCGCGCTTGTCGATCTCGAACTCCAGCCACGCACCGCGCGACGGAATGACGCGCGCGGTGTAGATGTCCTTGTCGGACGTCTTGTCGGGCGTGCGCTCGAAGTAGACGCCCGGCGAACGGACCAGCTGGGACACGACGACACGCTCGGTGCCGTTGATGATGAACGTGCCCTTGTCGGTCATCAGCGGGAAGTCGCCCATGAAGACCGTCTGCGACTTGATCTCGCCGGTCTCGTTGTTCATGAACTCGGCCGTGACGAACAGCGGAGCGGCGTACGTGACGTCGCGATCCTTGCACTCGTCGGTCGAGTACTTCGGCGGCTCGAAGCGGTGGTCGCGGAACGACAGGCTCATGGTCTCGGAGAAGTCCTCGATCGGGGAGATCTCCTCGAAGATCTCCTCCAGACCGGACTTGGTCGAGACATCGGTGCGGCCCGCGGCGAGCTGCTGCTCGACGGAGGCCTTCCAGGAGTCGTCGCCGATCAGCCAAGCGAAGCTCTGCGTCTGCAGAGCCAGCAATTCTGGAACCTCGAGAGGCTCAGAGATCTTGGCGAAGGAAACACGGCGGGGCTGGACAGTGCTGGAGTTCTGGGTGGCGGCAGAACGCGAGGCGGCCAAGAGGGGTCCTTCCAAAGGCTCGCAAGCGGGTGGATCCGCGCACGCCAATCATCCCCGGTCAAGGGGAACGCCGTCGGTTCCAAGGTACGGAGGGCATGACGAGGCGAGCGCGAAATATCAGTCTAACCCGCGCGACTCACCGAGGCAAGGCGGGGTCTTGACAAAATGTTCCCGGTAGGGAATCGTTCTTCGGCTGCATTGGCGGATTGGTTGAGATTCCAGGGGAATCCGAGTCAGTTGTTCCCCGCCGGGCGCCTGCCCGCTCGTCGCCTGGGGGCTCCTCGCTGGCGACCGACGGCGCACCGACCACCGGTCGCCAGCGCGAGGCCGGCCACGGCCGAAGCGCGGGAAGGCGCCAGTGAGACTCTCCGAGCTCGCCCCAGCCCCGCGACCAACCACCGATCGCCAGCCGGAAGGTCGCTCTGCGACCGACGGCGCAACCGACCACCGGTCGCCAGCCGGAAGGTCGCTCTGCGACCGACGGCGCAACCGACCACCGGTCGCCAGCGCGAGGCCGGCCACGGCCGAAGCGCGGGAAGGCGCCAGTAAGACCCTCCGAGCTCGCCCAAGCCCCGCGACCAACCACCGATCGCCAGCCGGAAGGTCGCTCTGCGACCGACGGCGGGTAGGCGCCGGTGACGTCTTGGGCTCGCTCGAGCCCTGCGCGTCACCAGCGCCTCGCTTCGGCGGCTTCGCCGCGTCGGCTCCCGCTCCGCTGGCGGCCTCCAAACCTCGGTCGCGGAGCGACCTCGCTTCAGAGGCCCGTGATGTTGGAGACGCGCCAGTCGCCGCCGACCCGGGTCATGTCGACCTTGATGCGACCGCTGGCCACCGTCGCCTGATCCTCGCCGGCGATGCGGCGATCGACGTCGACGAAGACCAGGACGCTGGCCTGGTCGGACGAGCACTGCTCGCCACACGGCACGATGGCGGCATTCCGCACGTCGGCTTTGACCGAGACCTTGCGCTGCGGGGCGACCTGCTTGAGGGCCGGCAACGTCTTGGCCTCGTACTCGTCCTTGAAATAGGCCGCGGTCATGACCGACTTGGCGTTCTTCTCGTGCTGGTCGAGCTGATCGTACTGATACGACAGGATGGTCTCGGTGGCCGAGCTCGCAGACGACACAGCCGCCTCTTGAGCGTCGCGAACCGAGTCGCCCTGCCAGTGCTTGAATCCGAGCGCGGCCGTGACCACGCCACCGACCAGCACGACGATCGCGGCCACGAGGACCACGACATCGCGCACCGTACCGGTCGCTCCCGGCCGGCCCGTGGAGGCGGACGGCTTCGGGCGGCTCGGCGCGGCCACCCGCGGGCGATCGGAGGTCGGGGGCACAGGTTCGGTGACCCGCCCCGCCGCCTCGGCGACCTTGGACCGGACGGGTCCGGCCGGCTTCTTGACGACCTTCTTGCCCGGTGCCGCGGGAGCCGGCTTCGCGGTCTCGCCCGCGATACGTCGCCGGCGGGGCGGCGGAGTGCGATCGCTCACTGGCCGGCTCCTGAACTCGGGGTCGTCGCGGCGGGTGCCGGCACCTGACCGTCGGCGGTGCCCGCGACTCCGGCCTCGACCATCTGATAGGCGTCGGCGAGCCACTGCCCGCCCTCTTTCTGCATCGACACGATCCAGCGCATCTGCATCAGGGTCGGCTCGGCGACGTCGCTGTTGGCGGCGGTCGCGTCGATGACCACGAGGACCTTCGCCGAGTCACTGTCGGAGCTCTCGACGGCCACGGCCTTGACCTTGGCGTCGGAACTCTTCAGCTTCTTCTCGGCCAAGGCCGGGAACAGCTGCGAGGTCTCGGTCTTGGTGCGCTCGCCGTACTCCTTGGTCATCAGCGGCAGGACGCGCTTCTGGAAGCCCTCGGGATCGGTGCTGTCGTAGGTCGCGAACGACTCGGCGAACTTGGTCGCCTGGGCGACGATCTCGACGTCGGCACCGGACTCCGAGGCGCCGGCCGAACGCTGCGGTACGACGAACAGCACCGCGCCGACCACGCCCAGGGCGAGCCCCAGGACGGCGAGCACGACGAGGAACCTCGAGACACCCGATCGCTGACCGGTCGATTCGGTCACTGGGTCAGCTGGTCCAGCATCAGCCACGTCAACGAGTCCTGTTCTCCCGGTGCCCCGGCAGCCGAACGGTTCAGCTGCGTCTTGCTCGCCTGGCGGACGATGTGATTGTCCTTCACCAGGCAGTCAACGGTAGCGGGGTCGGGGAAGGCCACGTCGGTGATGTTCGAACTCGAACGACGCTTGCGGTAGCCCGAGCTGTCGCCGCCGTTGTCGTTCCAGGTGCACGTCGCGGGCTCCGGTGTCAGCACCAGGCCGAACGTCGCATCCCATTCGCCCGTCTCGGTGCTCGGCTGGACCACGCCGTACGAGCCCTCGACCAGGAACGGGTAGAGCACGAAGATCGCGCGCAACCCGAGGATCCGGGGCGCCAGCACCTCGGAGACCGAGGCGAGGTTGTTGAACGAGACCGTGAGGTCCTTCGCGTTCTCCTGCACCACGGTGTTGAGGGTGCGCGCGCTGACGGTGCCCTTGTCGAGCAGGCGCCGCAGATCGGGATCGGAGTCGACGAGGGTGTCGGAGAGGTTCGCCAGGTTCTGCGCGTACGTCTTCAATGCGCTCTGGGTGTCGACCTGGGTCTGCAGCACCGACGCCGAGTCGCGGATCAGTGCCCGCGTGACCGGCAGGTTGTCGGTGGCCGCGCCGATGAACTGGTTGGACGTGTCGAGAATCGTGCCGAGATCCTCGCCTGTGCCTTCGAAAGCCTGGCCCAGCTCGGAGACGAGCGTGCTCAGATTCTCGGTGTCGACCGACTTGACCAGGTCGTTGACGTCGATCAGGAGGGTAGCCGTGTCGAGTGGGATCTTGGCGTCCTCGACCGCGATGCGCGTGCCGGCCTTCAGGAACGGCGCGCCGGAGTGCTTGGGCTGCAGGTCCATGTACTGCTCGCCGATGGCCGACTTGTTCGCCACCACGGCGGTCAGATCGGCCGGGATGTCGGGCGCGCTCTTCTCGATGTCGAGCTTGGCCTCGACCCCGGCGTCGGTGAACTTCAGGGCGCCGACGCGACCGACGGGAATGCCGCGGTACGTGACCTGGGCGCCGGCGAAGATGCCGCCGCTGTCGGGCAGCTCGACCGTCACCGGGTAGGTGCGGTCGACGACCAGTCGGTCGATCTGGGCGTACTTGCCGCCGACGTAGGCGCCACCGAGCACCGTGACGATCGCGAAGACCACCAGCTGGATGCGGGTCAGACGGGAGATCACTGGACCGAACCTCCTCGGCCGGCGGTGGTGGCCAGCATCAGCGACGTCAGGCCCTGCCCGGTGTCGACCGACGAGACGCCGGGACGGCATAGGAACAGCAGGTTGCAGCTGCTCTTCTTCTTCGTCGTCGATCCCGAGTCCTGCGAGTCCGAGGAGCCGCCGAGCCCGGAGAAGCTCTCGGTCAGGGCCTTGAACTCCTCGATGGCCTCATCGGTCGGCGAGGTCGCGGAGGCCGAGTTGAGGCCACCGGGATTGACCGAACCGTCATTGCCGAGGCCGAGCTGGCTGAAGTCGATGCCGGCAGCCTTCAGGACGCCGTCGAGCTGGGCGGCGTCGACGTCGAGCCGGATCGACAGGTTCGCGAAGTCGCCCGTACACCAGCTGACTCCGTTCTCGCCGGCCGGCTTGTCACACGGCGCCGAGACCCGGGCGTAGGTGCCGCCCGCCATGCCGTCGGTGAACGGGAACGTCAACAGGGCCTTGAAGTCGTACGCGAGCTCGTCGGTGGACCCGGACAGGTTCTGCAGCACGGGCGTCAGCGCCTTCAGATCGGCGACCGTGTCGTCCTTGGTCTGCCGGATGACGTCGGTGGCCGTGTCGCCCAACTTGTCGAGCGCCTGCAGCAGCTTGACCAGGTCGTCGCGCTGGCTGTTGACGACCTTGAGCGCACCCGGCAGGGAGTCGAGAGCGCCCGTGATGGCGTCCTTCTGCTGGTTCGTGTTGACCGCCAGCCGGTTGACCTTCTCGAGCGAACCGATCAGCGCCTGCTTGTTGTCGTCGAGCTGACCGAGGAACTGCTCGGAGGTGCTCAGCAGCTCCTTGACCTCGGCCTCGTTGCCGTCGAGCGCGTTGTTGAGCTCCTTGAAGATCGTGTTGGTGCGCTCGAGGCCACCACCGTTGAGCAGCAGCGACGCGGCACTGAAGACCTCTTCGATCTCGGGATTGCGGCCCGTCTGCGCCAGCGGCAGGTTGTCGCCGTCGCTCAGTCGCCCGGTGGCGCCCTCCTTGGGCGGAGCCAGCGAGACGAACTTCTCGCCCAGCAGCGAGGTCTGGCGGATCGTGGCCTGAGCGTTGTCGGGCAGCTTGACGTCGCCGTTGATCTCGAGCGTGACCTTGGCGGTCCAGCCCTTGAGCTCGATGTCGGTGACCTTGCCGACCGCGAGATCGTTGACGCGGACACCGCTCTGCGGCACCAGGTCGAGGACGTCGCGGAACTCGGCCGTCACCTTGTACGGATGGCTGCCGGTGTCGGCGCCGCCCGGGAGCGGCAGATCGTACGGCGAGAAGCCGCAGCCGGACAGGGCCAGCGCACCTGCGACCGACAGCACACCGGCACGCAGGGCGCCGCGCTTCAAGCGGGTCATCTCACCTCACCCCCATCAGGTCGTGGAGGTCGCCCTGGCGAGGAGCTTCGTAGACCGTGCTCGCGGCCGCCGGGCGAGAGAGCCCCGGAATGGGCAGCTTGAGCTTGTCCTGCAGCAGCTTGCACAGGGCGTCGTCCTCGTCGCGTTCGGCCAGATTGCACAGCAGCGTGGCCGGATCCTTGGCTCCGCCCGTGATGGCTTCGAGCAGCGCCGCGCGGGTGTCGAGCGAGCCCGACGACGGGTTGTAGGCCGTGGCCACGTTCACCAGCGCGGTGGGTGCGGCCACGCTGATCTCGTCGAGGCCGTCGCGGTGATTGGCCAGCACCTGGCTCAGCTCGCGCAGGTTCTGGACGTTCTCGCGCAGCTCGCCGCGGTTGTCCTTGACCAGCGCGTTGACGTCGACCAGGGCTAGGCTGAGCTGTTTGAGCGCCTTGGACAGGTCATCGCGCTCGCCGTCGAGCACCGTGGACAACTGTGCCGTGCTGGCGTTGAACGAACGCACGGTGGCGTCGTTCTTCTTCAGCAGCGACACGAAGTCGTTGACCTCGGTGAGGCTGCCGAACAGATCATCGGAGTTGTTCGACAGCGTCGTGGACAGCTTGCCGAAGTCCCTGATGGTCTGGTTCAGCTGCGCACCCTGACCCTTGAGCTGCTTGGCCGTGTCGTTCACCAGGCTGCTGAGGGCACCGTTCTTGTTGGCGCCGTTGGGACCCAGGGCGTTCGAGAGATCATCGAGCGACTGGTAGATGGTGTCGAGTTCGACCGGCACCCGCGTGCGGTCCAGCGGCAGCTTGGCGTCGTCCTTGAGCGCCGCTCCCCCGCTGTAGGCGGGTGCGAGCTGCACGAAGCGATCGCCCACGATGGCCGGCGACACGACGACCGCCTTGACGTCGTCGGGGAGCTTGAGATCGCCCTTGTACGACAGCTTCACGCGCACCACGTCGCCGTGCGGCTCGAGGCTCTCGACCCGGCCGACGGGCACGCCGAGCACCTTGACCGCCGAGCCCTTGTACAGCGCATTGGCCTGCGCGAAGTCGGCCGTGAGGTACTTCTTGCCGTCGCGCTGCGACAGGGCCAGAAGGATGGAGCCGACGAGCAGCACCGCGACCAGGCCCGCGAGCAGTTTGGTCAGGCCGGTGAATCGTTGCGACATCGCCTGTTGACTCGTCACTGGTCGTCACCTCCTCCCAGGCCGAGGAGGCCTTCCAGGATCCCGGAGAGCTGGTCTCCGACACCCAGATTCGGCGGCAGGCCGCCCAGATAGCTGTCGAACCACGGACCCGTGCCGAGGGCGCCCGCGAACAGGCGGGTGAAGGCCGGGTACTTGGCGAGCGCGTCGTCGAGGCTCGCCTTGTTCTTGACCAGCATGTCGGTGACGGTGTCGAGCTGAGTCAGCGCCGGCTTGAGATCGGCCTTGACGTCGGCCGACAGGCCGCGCAGCTCGGTGGAGATGCGCTGCGTCGCCACCAGCAGCTGATGGATCGCCTCGCGGCGCTCCGTGATGGCCTTGAACAGCACGTCGGAATCCTGGAACAGGGTGACCAGCTGATCGTCGCGCGCGTTGATGGTGCCGGTGACCTTCTTCAGGTTGACCAGCAGCGTGTTGATCTCGTCGTCGCGCGACGCCAGCGTCTGCGACAGCTTGGAGACGCCCTTGATGGCGCCCTTGAACGACTCGGGTGTCTTGGCCGCGACATCGGCCAGCACGCTGAGCGACTTGGCCAGCTCATCGGTGTCGATCTGCGAGGTCGTATTGCTCAGCTCGGAGAAGGCGTCGACCACGTTGTAGGGGGCGTCGGTCCGCGACAGCGGGATCGTGGCGCCCTTCGCCAGCTTGCCCTGGCCCTGCGGATCGAGCGCGAGGAACTCGGCGCCCAGCAGCGTACGGACCTTGATGTCGGCCTTCGTCTCGGACCCGAGCTCGGTGCCCTTGTCGAGCTTGAATGTGACGAGCACGCGATCGCCGTCGAGCTCGATCTTGCGCACCTTGCCGACCGAGACGCCTGCGATGCGGACCTCGCTGCTGTCCTTGAGCCCGCCGATCTCGGAGAACTGGGCGTGATACGTGTCGCCGCTGCCGATGATGGGCAGCCGGTCGGCGCGGAACGCCGCGAGCATCAGCAGGGCGATGATGGCCAGGCCGACGAACCCGATGATCACCGGATTGCGGTCACGGAACGACTTCACTGGTGGCACCTCGCTCCGTTGGTCGGGATGCCGGCGTCGCTGCCGAGTTTCAGGGTGATCTCATCGGTGATGCCCAGCGCCGGGATGGCCGGCAGCTGGATGTTGCCCCGCAGGCTGCAGAGGAAGAAGTTGAACTCCGAGCCGTTGGAGGCCGCATTGCCGTACTTGGTGAGCTTGAACGGCAGAACCTTGATCGCCTCCTGCATCGTCTTGAGGTTCTTGTCCTTCGACAGGCCCTTGGTCACCGTGTTCAGGTGCTTGATGTCGGCCGACAGCGCCGGACGTCCCTGCTGGAACAGATCGGACGTCTCGATGCTGAGCGCCGAGATCGAGTCGATCGAGTCCAGGATCGCGTCCTTGTCGTCCTTCAGGCCCGTCACGAACTGCTGCAGGGTGCTGATGGTGTCGGACAGTTCGGCATCTCGGCTGCCGACCAGGTCGAGCACCGACGACAGATTCGTGATGGTGTCGCCGATGAGCTGATCGCGGTCGGCCAGCGTGTTGGTGAGCGACGACGTGCGAGCGAGCAGTTGCTCCACGCTGCCGGACTCGCCTTGCAGCGTCTGCACGATCTCGTACGCGAACTTGTTGACGTCATCGGGAGACAGCGCCTGGAACACCGGCTTGAAGCCGTTCAGGAGGATGTTCAGGTCGAGAGCGTTCTGCGTGTGCTTGATGTCGAGCGTGCTACCCGGCTTCAGCCGCGCATCCGAGCCCTGGTCGCCCTGCGACAGGGCGAGGTAGCGCTGGCCCACCAGATTGCGGAACTTCAGGGTCGCCTTCGTGCTCTGCGTGAGCGGCACGTCCTTGTCGACCTTGAACGTCACGATCGCCTGGTTGCGGTGGTGGATGTCGACCTTGCTGATGGAGCCGACCGGTACGCCCGCGATGCGGACGTCGTCGCCCTTCGCGACGCCGGTGACGTCGGTGAAGACCGCCTTGTACTCCGAGCGGCTCGAGAACGAGCCATTGCCGAGCACCAGCATCAGCAGGAACGTACACGCACCGGTGAACACCAGGAAGATCAACAGTTTGACCAGCGCGGACAGCGATTCCGCGTCGAGGATCCGCTTGCTCATTCGACGCTCACCCCCGCTCCCTGGATCGCCGGTGCGAGCAACAGCGTGGCCAGATCGGGCACCTGGTCCGGCGAGGTGCCCACCGCGGCGCCGAGCAGCGTCCTGAGCGCTTCGTTGCCGGCCGGCGAGAAGAACGAGCCGCCGGCGGCTGACGCAGGCGCCACCCGATTGAAGTCGGCCGCAGGACCGTACTTGTTGTGATTCGACTTGATGTTCACGAGCTTGTAGACCGCAGCCGGCACCGCGAACGGATGCGACTGGGACGAGAGGTTCTCCAACTTGGCCTGCTGCTTCTTGAACTCGGCCTGGTCGCCCTTGGCCAGCGCCTCGTTGGCCGCCTTGGCCGCCGGCGTGATCTGGTCGAGGTCCAGGCAGGTCGGCAGGGCCGCATTGTCGGGGCGCACGTCCTTGCCGTTCTTGGCCGGGGTGCCGGTCGACGCGGCATCGAAGTCGGCCTTGGAGCCCTTGAGGATCTCGTTCTCCTTGTATGCGGTCGGCTGTGCGACGACCTTCAGGTTGATGTGCAGCATCTGGTCGCGGAATGCGCTGTCGAGCCTCGGGATCAGCTCCTTGAGACCGCCCAGGAAGCATGGGAACGTCGGCGAGTAGTCGCCGAGCATCTCCAGGAACGGGCGCGACTGGCTGCTCAGGGTCTTCAGGTTGTCGGCATTGGCCGCCGTGAAGTCGGTCAGCGTGTCGGCCAGGCGCGATCCTTCGTCGAAGAAGGCCGCGAGCTCGGACTTCTTCTCCACGACGGTGTTGCCGGTGGTGACGGCGTTGCGCAGCAGACGACCGAGGTCCGGCATCGCGTCGGCATAACCGTCCGCGACCGTGCCGAGCGTGTCGACGTCGGCGACGAGCTGCGGCACATCGGGATTGAGCTCCTTGAGATAGGAGTTCAGCGACACGAGGGTCTCACCGAGCTCGGTGCCGCGACCGGACAGCGCGTCGGAGACCGCGGTCAGCGTGTACGACAGATTCGCCGGGTCGACCGCCGTCAGCAACGGGTAGGCGTCGTTGAGCAGTTCCTCGACCTCGATCGGGACCGATGCCTGGGTGATGGTGTCGCCCGGGCTCAGCTTGGCCGCCGAGGCGTCCTTCTCAGGAATCAGCGAGACGAACTTCTCGCCGAACAGGGTCTTGGGCAGGATCTGGGCCGTGACGTCGCGCGGCACGTCCTTGAGCAGCTTGGGGTTCATGGCCAGCGTCAGCTTGACGCCGTCGCCGTTCGGCTCGATCTTGCGGACCTCGCCCACGATCATGCCGCGCAGCTTCACATCGGCGTTCTGCGGCAGGTTCACGCCCGTGCTCTGCGTCGTGATGAACACCGGCTCGGACGAGACGAACTTCTTGTCGAAGAACGCATAGGTCACCCAGACCAGGAACAGCATCAGTGCGATGAACGCCGCACCGAGGGTCCGCAGGGACCACTTCTTCTCGAGGAACGGAGTGCGCGCCATCAGCCGGCCAACCTCACCGTCACGTTGGTACCCCAGATCGCCATCGACGCCAGAAGGTCGACGACGTTGACCGCCACGATCGAGGTGCGCACCGCCACGCCCACCGCGACGCCCACGCCCGCGGGACCGCCACTGGCGTAGTAGCCGTAGTAGCAGTGGATCAAGATCACGACGACCGAGAAGATCAGGACCTTGCCGAATGACCACAACACATCGCCTGGTGGCAGGAAGGTCGTGAAGTAGTGGTCATATGTGCCGGGACTCTGGCCTTGTATTCGGGTGATCGTGAGTCTGGTCGCGAAGTACGACGACAGCAGGCCGACGACGTACAGCGGGATGACCGCGATGAGGCCGGCCAGCACGCGCGTGGTGACCAGGAACTGCATCGACGGGATGGCCATGACCTCGAGGGCGTCGACCTCCTCGCTGATGCGCATGGCGCCGAGCTGGGCGGTGAAGCCGCAGCCGACCGTGGCCGCCAGCGCGATACCGGCCACGATGGGCGCGATCTCACGCGTGTTGAAGTAAGCCGACACGAAGCCGGTGAGGGCCGCGGTACCGAGCTGATCGAGGGCCGCATAGCCCTGGATGCCGACCTCGGTGCCGGTGAAGAAGCACATCGCGAAGATGACGCCGACCGTGCCGCCGATGACGGCGAGCGATCCCGAACCGAGCGTGACCTCGGCCAGTAGGCGCACGATCTCGCGCCCGTAGTTGACGATGGTCTGCGGCACCGACTTGATGACGCGGATGTAGAACAGCATCTGGCGCCCGAGGTTGTCGAGCGCCCCCATCGGGGCCTGTGCCGCGGTGGCGAGCTTGGAGTCAGCCATCGTCACATTCCCTTCGGCGGGACGAGCTGGATGTAGATCGCCGAGATGAAGAAGTTGACGACGAACAGCAGCGTGAACGTGATGACGACCGCCTCGTTGACGGCGTCGCCGACACCCTTCGGCCCGCCCTTGGCGTTCATGCCCTTGTAGGCGGCGACGATGGCAGCGATGAAGCCGAAGATCAGGGCCTTGACCATGCCTTGGTACATGTCGGCCAGCTGGGCAAGCGCCGTGAACGAGGACAGATAGGCGCCCGGAGTGCCGTCTTGCAAGATGACGTTGAAGACGTAGCCGCCGGCGACGCCGACGATCGTGACCATGCCGTTGAGGAACACCGCGACCAGCATGCAGGCCAGGACGCGGGGCACCACGAGGCGCTGGATTGGGTCGATGCCGAGCACCATCATGGCGTCGAGCTCTTCGCGGATCTTGCGGGCGCCGAAGTCGGCCGCGATGGCCGAACCGGCGGCACCGGCGATCAGCAGGGCACACGCGATGGGGCCGGCCTCACGGACGACGGCCAGCACGGCCGCCGATCCGGTGAACGACTGAGCACCGAACTGCTTGATCAGTCCACCGACCTGGAGCGCGATGACGGCACCGAACGGGATCGACACGAACGCGGTCGGGATGATCGTGACCTTGACGATGAACCAGGCCTGGATCAGGAACTCTTTGAGCTGGAACGGACGCTTGAACAGCGCGAACAGCACGTCGAGCATGAAGGCGAAGAGATTGCCCGATACCCTCGCCGGTCCGGTGATGACATTGGTGGCCACTGGTCTGGTCAGCCTCCGACGACGGCGGTCGCGGCGGCCTTCTCGAAGGAGCCGGGCGGCGGCGTGACGCCGTTCTCGCGGCACCAGGCGCCGGGCTCGCGCTGACCGCGACGCGGACGGCCGTCGGACGGCTCGATCTGGAACGGCACGGGCGGCAACGGCGGCATCTCGATATCGGCCTCGGCCGCCAGCTCGTCGGCGTCCTTCTCCTCGGACATGCCGATGGGGCCGACGCGCTGGGCGTTCAGGAACTGGGCCACGACGGGCTCGGTGGAGGTCAGCAACATCTCGCGCGGGCCGAACATCGCCAGGTGCTTGTGGTACAGCAGGCCGATGTTGTCGGGCACCGTGCGCGTGGAGTTGATGTCGTGCGTGACGATCAGGAACGTGGCGTCGATCTGGGCGTTCAGGTCGACGAACAGCTGGTTGATGTAGGCGGTGCGCACCGGATCGAGGCCCGAGTCGGGCTCGTCGATCAGCAGGATCTCGGGATCGAGCACCAGGGCGCGAGCCAGACCGGCACGCTTGCGCATACCGCCGGAGATCTCACCGGGGAGCTTGTGCTCCGCGCCGGCCAGACCCACCAGCTCCATCTTGTCCATCACGATCTGCTTGATCTCGGACTCGGACTTCTTGGTGTGCTCGCGCAGCGGGAACGCCACGTTGTCGTACAGGTCCATCGAACCGAACATCGCGCCGTCCTGGAACAGCACGCCGAACAGCTTGCGGATCTCGTACAGCTGCTTCTCGGAGCAGTTCGCGATGTCGACGCCCTCGATGAAGATGTGTCCCTTGTCGGGCTTCAGCAGACCGATCAGGGTCTTGAGGAACACCGACTTGCCGGTTCCCGACGGGCCGAGCATGACCGAGATCTCACCCGCCGGAAGGGTCAGCGTGACGTCGTTCCAGATCAGCTGGGATCCGAACTTCTTGGTCAGTCCTTCAACGCGAACCTCAACACCCACGAGAGGCCCCTCCTTGCTTGCTCGTGGTCATCGCCTGGGCGGCGGCGCCGGTGTCCGATGGTATCCCGGCACTGTGATGCCAGACACAGATTTAAACGACCCATCCCGCCGCAGGTTACGACGGTCGACCCACAGAGTGACTCACGAGTAACCAAGCGGGTCTCCGGCACCCTACCGGGCATCGAAGGTGATCGCCACCACGTGGTCCGACGCGATCGGATCCGTACCCATCACCGGTCGCCAGAGGAGAGGCCGGCCACGGCCGAAACGCGGGAAGGCGGCCCCAGACCGATCGACTTGGGCGAGCACCATGCCCACCCCTCACGATCGGGAGAGGGCCCTGGCCATGCGCTCCGGAACAGAACAGTGCCCGCCCCACGAGGGGACGGGCACTGCTCGACTGTTGTGCTGGAGTCAGCGACGAGTCACTTGAGGGTGACGGTGGCGCCGGCGGCCTCGAGGGCCTCCTTCGCCTTGTCGGCGGTCTCCTTGTTGGCCTTCTCCAGGACGGGCTTGGGCGCGCCCTCGACGAGGTCCTTGGCCTCCTTCAGGCCGAGGCCGGTGAGGGTGCGCACCTCCTTGATGACCTGGATCTTCTGGCCACCGGCGGCCTCGAGGACGACGTCGAACTCGTCCTGGTCGCCACCGGCAGCGCCGGCGTCAGCAGCGCCACCGGCCGCGGGGGCGGCAGCGGCGACCGCGACCGGAGCGGCCGCGGTGACGTCGAACGTGTCCTCGAACTCCTTCACGAACTCCGAGAGCTCGATCAGGGTCATCTCCTTGAAAGCGTCGAGCAGGTCGCTCGTGCTCAGCTTCGCCATGATTGGCGTCCTTTCGTCTTGAGACCCCGAGGGGGTCCCGATGGGTATCGGGCGTCAGCCCTCGGTTGATGCTTCGGCGGCCTCGTCGGCAGCTTCGGCGGGTGCCTCGACCTCAGCGGCCTCAGCGTTCGATGCCGACTCCGTCGAGCCTGCGTCGGTGGGAGCCTCGACCTCGGCGGTCTCGGCAGGGGTTTCCTCTGCGGCCGGCGCGGGTGCGCCAGCTGCCAGGACGGTCGGGTCGCTCTCGGCCTTCGCCTGCAGAGCACCCAGAACGCGGGCGGCCTGCGACAGCGGGGCGTTGAAGAGCGCCGCAGCATTGTTCAAGCTGGCCTTCATGCCACCAGCGAGCTTCGCGAGGAGGACCTCACGCGACTCGAGGTCGGCCAGCTTCTTGATCTCGTCGGGGCTCAGCGCCTTGCCATCGAGGAATCCTCCCTTGATGACGAGAGCGGCATTGTCCTTGCCGAAGTCACGCAGGCCCTTGGCGGCCTCGACCACGTCGCCGTTGATGAACGCGATGGCGGTCGGACCGGTGAGGAGTTCCTCGGCGATCTCGACGCCGGCATCCTTCGCGGCGATCTTGGTGAGCGTGTTCTTCGCGACCGAGTAGCTAACGTTCTCGCCGAGCGCGCGCCGCAGATCCTGCAGCTGCTTGACGGTGAGACCGCGGTACTCGGTCAGGACAGCGCCGTTCGCCTCACGAAAGTTCTCCGCGAGCTCGGCAACGGCTGCAGCCTTGTCCGGGCGTGCCATGGTTCTCCTTTCTGACCATGTAGGCCAGACTCGGTGCCTCGAACCGCGGCGCCCGCACCTGCGGGGAGCCTGCCCGAAAAAAATCAGCGTCCCGGTGCGCAGGTGGCACACGGGACGCGGGGCGTCTCACACACAACCTGCGCGGGCCGCCCTCTCGGGCACTTCGGACATCCCACCAGGAGATGCCAACCAGCGGTCTTCGGCACAGCCAGTCTAGAGGCTCCCCCGCCGCCCCACCAAATCGAGTCCGCCTATCGCAGGACACCGGCAGCACGCCCCCGCGCAACGCGACCACGTGAAAGGTGACCACGTGAAAGGTGACCCCGGGTCGCGCTCATGAGTCACAGAGTTGCTCTCGCGAGCCGGTGAGACGAACGACAGTCCGCAGGCTGGATGCTCGCGAGTGCGAACTGTGTGACTTGGTGAGCGCCACGCAACGCAAGCAAGCCGTCGCGCAAGATGCAGAAGGCACCTCGGCCACGCAACCTCACCCAGCCGAGCGTCCGTACGGTCGCAACCCCACGAACGCGAGCCACACGACAACCCAAGCCAGCCGGTCAAGATCCGGTCGCCTTCCCGCGACTCGGCCGTGGCCGGCGGCCCCGCTGGCGACCGGAGTGGGGTGAGCCCGTCAGGTCCGGTCGCCTACCCGCTCGTACCTCGCTGGCGACCGGCAGAACTCGGTCGCCAGCGACCGAGGAACGAGGGAGCGGGGAGGCGACCAAGCCCGTCAAGCTCGGCCGTGACCGGCCGCCCCCTACGCGCAAAGCGCGTGGGAGGTACCCCCTCCGGTCGCCAGGTCCGAGGAACGAGGACCGGGGAGGCGACCAGACCCATCGGGCCCGGTCGTCTCCCCGGCTCCTTCGTCGCCTGGCGACCGGTAGCGGCGTCAGCCGGCGGCGGCGCCGCTCATCAGCTTGCTCAGGTCGAGGTCGCTGATCTCGGAGGCCTTGGGCTTCTCGATCGAGACCTTCTTGCCCCAGCCGGTGAAGTCCATCTGCAGCTTCTGGCCCATGATGTCGATGGCCATGCGACGCACCAGGTTGTCGTCGCCGATGTAGAAGGTGTAGGTGAACGAGTCAGGCAGGGAGCTGGCATCCTGGCCCTGCGCCTTGGCGAGCTTCTTGGCGTCGAGCGTGATGTCGTAGGCCTGGGCGTCGACTCCGTCGAGCTTCTCGGACTTGCCGGACTTCTCGAACTTGGTGACGGCATCGCCGAAGTCCTCGAACTGCTTGGACAGATCGGTCTGCTCTGCCAGCTGGCCGAACTGGCTCACCAACGGATTGGACTTGTCGGTCAGGTCGACGACACCGAACTTGCCCTGGGTCAGCTGATCGATCTTCAGGTAGAGCTTCTGGTCGATCATCCGCATCTCCATCGATGTGGGTCCGGCGTCCATCGTGAGCGACATCTGCGAATCGGCGGCCGACGCCCCCATCTTCTGATCGCCTTCGACCTTCAGCGCGGCCGAGCCGGCCGAGGTCATCGACACGTGCACCGAGCCCGCCTTCTGCATGGCCGAGCCGATCACGGAGGCGAAGTTGTCCTTCGTCAGCTTCTCCGACGAGCTCGTGTCGGTCTTCGGCGACGAGGACGTCGTCGCGTCACTCTTGGTCGGCTCCTCCTTGTCGCCGCAGGCGGCGATCAAAGCGGTGGAGAGCACGAGGGCGGCGGCTCCGGCCGCGATCTTCGAAAGGCGCATGGCGAAAACCCTACGTGCGAACGCCTGAAGATCGAAAAACGGGCCCGGTCCGACGATGCGGACCGGGCCCCTTTCACGAGGCGGTGAGGCTCAGGCCTCGTCGTTGTTCGCGTAGTTGCGCGTAACCGACGGATCGACCGGGACGCCCGGGCCGTTGGTGGTCGACAGCGTGATCTTCTTGACGTAGCGGCCCTTCGAGCTGGCCGGCTTCAGGCGCAGGATCTCGTCGAGCGCGGCACCGTAGTTCTCGGCCAGCTGCTCGGCGGTGAACGACGCCTTGCCGATCACGAAGTGCAGATTCGCGTGACGATCGACGCGGAACTGCACCTTGCCGCCCTTGATGTCCGAGACGGCCTTGGCCACATCGGTCGTGACGGTGCCCGTCTTGGGGTTGGGCATCAGGTTGCGCGGACCGAGCACGCGGCCCAGGCGACCGACCTTGCCCATCATGTCGGGCGTCGCGACGACGGCATCGAAGTCGAGGTAGCCACCGTTGACCTTCTCGACCAGCTCGTCGGCGCCGACCTCGTCGGCACCGGCCTCACGTGCGGCGTCGGCGTTGGCGCCGGTGGCGAAGACCAGGACCCGTGCGGTCTTGCCGGTGCCGTGCGGAAGGTTGACGGTGCCGCGCACCATCTGGTCGGCCTGGCGGGGATCGACGCCGAGGCGGATCGCGACGTCGACCGTGGAGTCGTACTTCGCGCTGCCCGACTCCTTGGCCAGGGTGGTGGCCTGGAGCGGGGTGTACAGAGCGTCGGCGTCGATCTTGTCGGCGGCGGCGCGGTAGGCCTTGCTGCGCTGTGTCATCTGAATGTCTTTCTCGTTGGTTTCAGTCGTGGTTGATATCGGGCCCAGTCGCTGGCCCTGCCACTGGTGGTGGGATTCGACCGATATCAGTCGGTCGTGACGCCCATCGAGCGGGCGGTGCCCTCGACGATCTTCATCGCCTGGTCGATGTCATTGGCGTTCAGGTCGGGCATCTTGGTCGTGGCGATCTCGCGGACCTGGTCCTTGGTGATCTTGCCGACCTTGTCCTTGTGCGGGACCGACGAGCCCTTCTGCAGGCCGGCGGCCTTCTTGATCAGCTCGGCGGCCGGCGGCGTCTTCGTGATGAAGTCGAACGAGCGGTCCTCGTAGATCGTGATCTCGACGGGCACGACGTTGCCGCGCATGGACTCCGTAGCGGCGTTGTACGCCTTGCAGAACTCCATGATGTTGACGCCGTGCGGGCCGAGCGCGGTGCCGACGGGCGGCGCCGGGTTGGCCGTACCGGCCTGGAGCTGGACCTTGACGATCGCAGCGACCTTCTTCTTGGGAGGCATTTGGTTTGGGTCCTTCTGATGGGTGGTGCGAAGCTCGGATCGCGGAGCGATCAGACCTTCTGGATCTGGGTGAAGCTGAGCTCCACCGGGGTCTCGCGACCGAAGATCTCGACGAGGGCCTTGACCCTCTGGGCGTCGACGTTGATCTCGGTGATGGTCGCGTGCAGCGTGGCGAACGGCCCGTCGACGACCATGACCGAGTCGGCGACCGAGAAGTCGGAGAACTCGACCTTGGGGGCAGCGGGCGTCTGCTGCTGATCGGGGGCCTCGGCGGCCGCCGTGGCGGCGACCTCGGCCTCCACGGCCGGGGCGAGCATGCTCTCGACCTCGGCCAGGCTCAAGGGGACGGGCTGGTGGGAACTACCCACGAAGCCGGTGACCGACGGCGTGTGGCGGACGACGCCCCACGACTCGTCGGTGAGGTCCATGCGGACCAGGACGTAGCCGGGCAGCACGGTGCGCTTGACGAGCTTGCGCTGGCCGTTCTTGATCTCGGCGACCTCCTCGGTCGGCACGACGACCTCGAAGATGGTGTCCTCGGCGTTCAGCGAGGTGATGCGGTTCTCGAGGTTGGCCTTGACCCGCTTCTCCATGCCGGAGTAGGTGTGCACGACGTACCAGTCGCCGAACTGGCTGTAGAGGCGGTCGCGGAACTCCTGCAGGGCCGCCGGCACCGGGGCTTCCTCGTCATCGCTCTCGGCGTCGTCGGCGGTCTCGTCGCCCTCGGCCGTCTCATCGGCGACGGTCTCATCGACCTCGGCGGCGTCGGCCTCGACCTCGGCCGGGGCGTCGGCCTCCGGCGTCTCGTCGGCGCCGTCGACGACCTCAACGTCATCGACTGTCACGTCGAGATCGGTCTCGTCATGTCCCTGGGTCACTGTGATCCTTACCGTTCCTACCCGAAGATCTTGAACATCAGCTTGCCGAGACCGAAGTCCAGGCCGGCGACGATCGCCATCATGATCAGCACGAACGTGAGCACGACGAAGAAGTAGTTCACGACCTGGGGCCGGGTGGGCCAGACGACCTTGCGGAGCTCGGCCACGACCTGGCGGTAGAACGTGATCGGCGACGTGCGGCCGCGGTTGCGGGCCACTTCACGGCTGTCGCTCACGATGCTCCCCTCTTCTCGTTTCGTTCGGCTGCTGTCTCTCGCGCGGCGGCGTCATGCGACGACGTCCGCGCTTCGCACGGCATGAGGGACTTGAACCCCCAACCTCCGGTTTTGGAGACCGGTGCTCTACCAATTGAGCTAATGCCGTCCGCCGGCCTGCACCGTTCGTCAACACCCGTCGGAGGGCATGACGAAATAGCGTCAGATTGCGCCGGTCCGTCAAGTGTACGGGGTGCGATCGCACCGGGGCGAATCGAGGTCCGTCGCCCCGTCCGAGCGGTGCGCCTGTTCCCTATCCCGGTCCAGTGCGGTGAGTCTGTTCCCTATCAAGGGCCCGGAAAGGGAACAGACTCACCGCCACCCGGGCTGTTGCGGAACAAGGTCACCGCCGCCGCGGTCTGAGTGACGCACTGATCGGGTCGAACAGGCGGGCCCAGCCGGGCCCGAACATCGGCGCCGGGCCGTCGTATCCGCCGCGACGCAGGTACTCGTACATCCGCAGGACCAGCGACTGGGGTCGCGCCAGATCCTCCTTGGTGACCTGCAGGTATCGCAGGCCGACCTCACGCAGGAGGCCGAAACGATCGATGTCGGACAAGTACTGTGTGCGGTCCGTCTGGTGGTGGCTTCCCTCGTACTCCACAGCCAGCAGCCACCGGCGCCACAACAGGTCGATGATCACCGCACGTCCGTGGAGGACAAGCCGCTCGTTGACCTCAGGCGGTGGCAAGCCCGCGAACACAGCCATGGCCCGCACCTGCGACTCCGGCAGCGAACGCGCCGCCGCACTGACGTACCGCGACACCCACAACGCCTCGGCCGCACCATCGCGCCAGCGATCGCGAGCGGCGAGTTCTCGCAAGCCGATGACGCTCATGTGGCCGTGGTAGGCCAGCCAATCCCCGACCTGGATCGCATCGATGACCCTGGCGTTCGCGCAATACGAGACGAACGCACTGGTCGGCGTGACGCCGAGACCGTCAGTGGGCGGCAAACATCGCGTCCGGTGGAGGAACACGCCATCCAGATCGATGTGCAGATCACCGGCCACGACGAACCGCAGAGGCCGTTTCGGACCGAAATCCAGACCCAGCGCCTGGATACGCGTGATGCCGGTCAACTCGGCCCGGTCGGTCAAGGCGATCCTCGCCGCCTCGATCCAGTCGGCATGCGTCATCACGTGGTCGACGTGCACCCACACCCGCGGCAGCAGACGCCTGAAGCTGCGGCCACAGAGCTGCTTGCGCGTCAGACCGGCTTCGGCTGCCTCATGGACGCCGAACGGCCGGTGTCGGAACGCATCGGGGACACGTGGAATCGGTGGCATGACAACAGCTGACGTGACGCACCGAGCGGCGGGAACCCTGGATCGCATGCCTGTGGAGAACGTGTCTCGACCCGCACCCTTGTGGACGAGCCAGCAGCGGTGAGCCTGTTCCCTATCAATCGTCCTGATCGGGAACACGCTCACCGCTGCTGTGATCGAAAGGGAACAGGGTCACCGCTGCCCGGGTCGAAAGGGAACAGGGTCACCGCCGTCACTACGCTGGCTGCCATGTCGATTCCCGGCCCATCGGGCTCAGTCCCACAAGCTGCAACCCTGCGTGTCCTGGCTGTGGCGCTGGGCACCGCACCGCTGCTCCTCGTGGCGGTGCTGGCTTTCGTGCTGCCGACCTCCTGGGACGACGAGCCACCCGTGCTGGTCGTCCTCGGACTCGTCGTCCTGGCCGGGATCGGATTCCTGTCGGCCGAGGCCATCGGCTTCCACACCGAGCCGCTGGACGCCTCGGCGGCCCGCAGCGTCGCGGACGCCCAGCGTGAATCGGTCGCGCGGTTCCAGACCACGATGATGCTGCGCTTCGCCCTGACCGAGATGCCCATCCTGGTCGGCCTGGCGGTCAGCTTCGTCCTCGACGACGGCATCTGGCCGCTCCTGGTCTCCGCGGCCGTCGGCCTTCCCGTCATGTGGTTCGAGATCTGGCCCGGCCGGCGCAACGCGGCCAAGCTGGCCACGCGTCTCGAGGCCGGCGGGGTGCGCTCGTGGCTGCCAGAGGCACTCGGCGTCAGCTGATCGCCCGATGGCCGGACGGGCTGACAGGATGGACGCGTGCCCGCTCGCCCCGATGGTCGCATCCGCTCCGTTGACTCGTTACCCAAGGCGCACCTGCACCTGCACTTCACCGGGTCGATGCGCCACGCGACCTTGATCGAACTGGCCGAGCGCGACGGCATCAACCTGCCGAACGCCCTGGTCGACGATTGGCCGCCGCGACTGGTCGCGACCGACGAGAAGGGCTGGTTCCGCTTCCAGCGCCTGTACGACGTGGCGCGCTCCGTCCTGCGGACCGAGGACGACATCCGGCGTCTGGTCCTCGAGGCCGCCGAGGACGATGTGCGTGACGGATCGGTCTGGACCGAGATCCAGGTCGATCCCTCCGGCTACGGCGGACGCTTCGGCGGCATCACCGCATTCACCGACCTGGTCATCGACGCAGTGCGCGACGCGTGCGACCGCACGGGACTGGCGATGGGGGTCGTCATCGCGGCGAACCGCACCCGACACCCGCTCGACGCCCGCACCTTGGCCCGGCTCGCGGCCCAGTACGCCGACCGGGGAGTACTCGGATTCGGATTGTCGAACGACGAACGACGCGGCGACACCTCGTCGTTCGCCCCCGCGTTCGCCATCGCCGAACGCGCCGGGCTCCGACTGGTGCCGCATGCCGGGGAGCTGCTCGGTCCGGCGCACGTGCGCACCGCTCTCGAGGCCCTCCATGCCGACCGCCTCGGCCACGGCATCCGGTCCACCGAGGACCCGGAGCTGCTCGCCCGGATCGCGGACTCCGGCGTGGCGCTCGAGGTGTGTCCGACCTCCAATGTGTCCCTGGGCGTCTACACGACACTCGAGGAGGTACCGGTGCGCACCGCGATGGCCGCGGGCATCGACATCGCGCTCGGCGCCGACGACCCCCTGCTCTTCGGATCGCGCCTCGCCGGCCAGTACGCCGTGCTGCGCGCGGCCCAGGACTTCAGCGACGAGGAACTCGCCGAACTGGCGCGCGGTTCGCTGCGCGCGGCCGCCGCACCTCCCGACCTGGTGTCCGAGGCGCTCGCCGGCATCGACCGCTGGCTGGCCTGAATCCGGCGTGACGGGTGAGATTCCCGGGAGCGACCGATTCGGCCACATGCGCGACGCCGACGTGGGACAGTGGTCGCCATGAGCGATGCGCAGGAGCCACCCCAGGACGGACGACCCGAGGATCCGGCTCCGCCGTCATATCCGAGCTATCCCGGACAGCCCACCGAGCAGCCGCCCGGCTACGGCCAGGCCCCGCCGCCCGGCTACGGATACCCCGCAGCGGGACCGACCCCGCCCGGAGCGTACGGCCCGTATGCGTACGGCCCGGTCGTGTACCAGCTGCCCAAGCACCCGTCCGCCACCACCGCGATGGTGCTGGGCATCGTCGCGGTCGCCGGCGGCGTGATGTGCTATCTGCCCGTCCTCGCGGCCCCGTTCGCCTGGTGGCTGGGACACAAGGCCATGCAGGAGATCGACGCGAGCGGCGGGCAGATGTCCGGCCGCGGCGAGGCCAAGGCCGGCTTCATCCTCGGCATCATCGGGACGGTCCTGCTGATCCTGGCGATCGCCGTGATCGCACTGCTGGTCGTGCTGACCATCACGGTCGACGACTTCTGGGACGAGGAGTACGAAGCCGTGTTCCGCCTCGTGCGCAACAGCCTGGCCCTGTAGCCCGTTCGGGGATAGTTCCACGCAGCACACGGTCCGCGCCCTACACTCGCGCCATGAGCGATGCGCAGCCGCCGGACGATCGACCGGGCCCGGTCTACCCGCAGTACCCGGACTACCCGGGTCAGGCACCGCAGCAGCCGCCCGCCTACGGCCAACAGCCGCCGCCCGCCTACGGCCAACAGCCGCCGCCCGCCTATGGCCAACAGACTCCGCCGTACGGTCAGCAGCCACCCCCGTATGGGCAGCCACCGGCTCCGGGCTACGGATATCCACCACAGGGATACCCCTACCCGCCCGCGGGGTACGGACCGTACGCGTACGGCCCCGCCGTCCATCAACCGCCCAAGCATCCATCCGCGATCACCGCACTCGTGCTCGGCATCGTCTCGGTCGCCGGCGTGCTGTTCTGCCTCGGGCCGCTCGCCGGGCCGTTCGCGTGGTGGCTCGGCCACAAGGCGGTCTCCGAGATCGACGCGGCACCCGGCCACTACAGCGGTCGCGGCGACGCCAATGCCGGACGCATCATGGGCATCATCGGCACGGTCCTGCTCGTGCTGGTGATCCTGTACTTCGCTCTCATGATCGGGCTCGCCGTGTCCGACGATCCGTACTGACGCGTCAGTCCAGCGAGCAGCCGACCAGCACCGGCTCGGGCACCAGCCTGATGCCGAAGGCGTGCTCGACCCCGTCGCGCACCTCGCGCGCCAGGGCGACCAGATCGGCCGACGTGGCGGACCCGCGGTTGGTCAGCGCCAGCACGTGCTTGGTCGAGAGCGTCACCGGTCCCCGGCCGTGGCCGCGCGCGAAGCCCGCGTGATCGATCAGCCACGCCGCACTCGTCTTAATCGTGCCGTCGTCCTGCGCGAAGCGCGGGGCGTCCGGCGGCAGAGCCGCGGCCACGTCGGACGTCAACACCGGATTGGTGAAGAACGAGCCAGCGCTCCAGGTGTCGTGATCATCCGGGTCGAGCACCATGCCCTTGCTCCCGCGCAGAGCCAACACGGCGTCGCGAACCCGGGCCGACGGGGCACGCTCCCCCAACTGCACCCCGAGTGAACGGGCCAGCTCGGCGTACGCGACCGGGGCGCCGAGTTCGCCCAGGCGCAGCTGGAACGTGACGGTCAGGACGACATGACGTCCGGGACCGGCCTTGAACCGGCTGTGCCGGTACGAGAAGTCGCAGTCGGCGGCCATGATCGTGCGGATCGTGCCGTCGTAGCGATCCAGGACCCGCACCGACGCGATCGACTGCGCGACATCCTGGCCGTAGGCGCCGACGTTCTGGATCGGGGTCGCGCCGACCGAGCCCGGAATGCCCGACAACGCCTCGACACCGACCCAGCCCTCGACGACCGCGCGCGCGACGAACGCATCCCACGACTCACCTGCAGCGATCGTCACGGTGGCGCCGCTGCAGGCGTCCTGCTCGACCACGACACCCGAGGTGGCCACCTTGACGACCGTGCCGTCGAACCCGTCGTCGCCGACCACCAGATTGCTGCCTCCCGCGACGAGCAGCACCGGATCGCCCGCCTCGTCGGCGACCCGCACCAGATCGACCAGCTGCTGCTCGGTCGTGGCCTCGACGTAGTGGGCCGCCGGCCCGCCGAGCCGCAGCGTCGTCAGGTCGGCCAGATCCATGGGTTCACGGTAGCGAAAACGGCCCGGGTCGAGGACCGGGGCCGTCAGCGATGTTCGAAGCAGGCTCAGCGCGTCTCGCGGTACTGAACGTGCTCAACGCGTTTCGCGGTACTGAATGTGCTCAACGCGTTTCGCGGTGCTGAATGTGCTCAACGCGTTTCGCGGTGAACCTGATGCTTGCCGCAGCGCGGGCAGAACTTGTTGATGTCGAGACGATCGGGATCGTTGCGACGGTTCTTCTTGGTGATGTAGTTCCGCTCTTTGCACTCGGTGCAGGCCAAGGTGATCTTGGGGCGGACGTCAGAGCTCTTGCTGGCCACGGAAGTGCCTCAGTTCTTGATCGTGATCGTGGTGGTGCGGTGTCGTTCGGTGTAGCGGGGGCGGGGCTCGAACCCGCGACCTCACGATTATGAGTCGTGCGCTCTGACCACCTGAGCTACCCCGCCGCAGTACTGGATTGAGGGCTGCCGCCCTGTGAGGAACGAGTCATCCCCGTCTCTCAGAGCCCCTTTACGGAATCGAACCGTAGACCTTTTCCTTACCATGGAAACGCTCTGCCGACTGAGCTAAAGGGGCAAGCCGACGACCCACCATACCGGGTCGGCGGCGGATCGAAAAATCCGGGTCAGCGCACCGTCGCGGCCGCCATCCGCGACGGCCACATGGGGCCCTCGTAGATGAATCCGGTGTAGCCCTGGACGAGGTCCGCGCCCGCGTCCAACCGGGCCCGGACATCGTCGGGAGTCGTGACACCGCCGACCCCGATCAGCGCCAGCCGGTCACCCACCCGGCCGCGCAGTCGCCGCAGCACCTCGGTGGCGCGATCGGCGAGGATCGGACCGGACAGTCCTCCCGCACCGGCCGCCTCGATCGTGGATCGATCGGTACGGAGCGCTTCCGGGCGGGCGATCGTGGTGTTGGTCGCGCTGATGCCGTCGAGGCCCACCTCGAGCGCCAGATCGGCGACCGCGTCGATATCGGCATCGGCCAGATCCGGCGCGATCTTGACCACGAGCGGGACACCTTCGGGGCGGCCATGCGGATGCGGCGCGCGGGCGGCGATCTCGCGGACCGCCTCGAGGATGGGCCGCAGGGAGTCGACCGCCTGCAGATCGCGCAGACCGGGCGTGTTCGGCGACGAGACGTTCACGACCAGATAACTGGCGTACGGCGCGAGCAGCCGCGCGCTCTCGGCGTAGTCGGCGACGGCGTCACCGGCCGCGACCACCTTGGTCTTGCCGATGTTGACCCCGATGACCGCGTCGCGACCGGCCTTGCGACCCCGCAGGCGGTGCAAGCGCGACGCCACCTCGGCCGCGCCCACGTTGTTGAACCCCATCCGGTTGACGATGGCCCGATCGTCGGTCAGCCGGAACAGCCTCGGACGATCGTTGCCCGGTTGCGCGCGGGCCGTGACGGTGCCGATCTCGACGTGACCGAACCCGAGCGCGAGCAGGCCCGGGACGGCGGCGGCGTTCTTGTCGAATCCGGCGGCCAGGCCGAACGGATGAGGGAAACTCACCCCCATGACGGTCGTGGGCGCAGCCGCTGCCGGGAAGGCCGGCGAGACCAGCCGTGAGGCCTTCAGCAGTGGGAAGATCCGCTCGTGGGCAGTCTCCGGGTCCATCCGAACGAAGGCCGATTCGAACAGTCGCTGGTAGAAGCCCACGGCCGACAGCGTAGTCAGTCGTCGAGCGAGGCGCGCAGCGCGGTGAGCCGGTACTGGGTCCAACCGGCGAAGGCGAGCGCGGCCAGACAGACGACGACCCCGATGAAGATCAGGACGCCTGCCGGGACGTAGATCCCCTGGCCGTGCTGAGACGTGCCGGAGGCCAGCGATCCGTCGACCACCTGGTCACCCGGTCCCGCCGCTACCCCTGTCTGAGTGGTGTCCGCGCCGAACGGATCGTCGGCCGCCGCGGACGGATCCCCACCGGGTACCTCACTCAGGCCGCCAGCGGCAGCGCTCGGCGTGCCCGACTGGCCCGCGTTCTGGGGCGCCGCCGCGGAGCCGATCGGGATCGTCGCGAACGTCGGTGTCGAGGAGGCGCCGGCGCAAGCGAGATAGAAGTTGGCGTTGAGCAGGGCGCCGTGCGCCTGGGCGGCGGCGGTGAAGGCGACAGCCGACGGGCTGGCGAAATACGGATTCTTCAACACGCCGTCGCGCGGCATCGCGATCTTGATCGACCCGGTCGAGCCGGCGGGCACCGACACGGCGGGGAACGAGACCGGTGCCCGCACGATGAGCGGATTCTCGACCTTGACGTTCGGCGACTGCCAGCGGTCGGCACGCACGACAGTGGTGCGACCGTTCATGGTCAGGGCGACCGACATCGTGTCGGAGAAGCCGTTGGCGGTGTCGACCAGGGTCTTGCCGTAGGTTGCCAACTCCTCGGGGAACTGCAGGCTCATGGTGCCGCGCAACGACAGCCGCTGCCCGGGCTGGATCGAGTCCGGCACCGTGAGCTGCATCGACAACTGCATCGACGACGTCATGATCGGCTTCTTGCTGGGCTTGTTGCTCTGCGCGATCTGGCAGGTGTACTGGTGCTGCCCGGTGACCGCGTGCGTCGCGGCCGCGGCCGGTGGTGCGGCGGACCAAGAGGCGATCGCGATCAGTCCCAGCGCTCCTGCGACGACCGTCGTCGCGGCTCGACTCCGATTCCTCATGCCTCTGCCCTCTCGATCGTCGCGCGCCGTCTGTCCCGGGCCGCGCGCTCGGTGCGCAGCCGGGTCCACAGCAGCAAGGAGTAGCCGACCGCCGCCAGGGGGACGATCAGCGCGAACAACGCGAGGGCCCACGCGGGAATGAACACGCCGAGGTGTTCACGCGTATGGGGTGGGATCGGCGCGTAGACCGGCCGCGCGGCGGCATCGACCGGACCGGTCGAATCGGCGGGAAGGTCGGCAGCCGCGGGTGGAAGCGTCGCCGGCAGCGGCATCGAGGCGTCGGGGACGAGGCCCGCGCCTGCGGACGGCGCCGCGGCGGACTCGACCGGGATCCGGGCGATCAGCGACGTGCTGTCGTCCTGCGACGCGCAGATCAGCTCACGCTGGCCGAGCAGGCTCTTCGGGCTGAGCACCGCGGTGAAGGCCGGCTGTCCGGTCGGCATCGCGAGCTCGACATCGCCCGTGGCGTCGCGCGGGACGACGAAAGCATCGAAGACCGCCTCGGCGTCGACCGCGAACGGCTGGCCGATCGACTCCTCGGGGCCCCGCACGCTCGCCGCGACGATGTCCGACGGCGAGGCGTGAGTGGTGGCGATCAGGCGGAAGTCGGCCGAGCTCACACCCGCCCGGCTGGACAGAGACAGGAGTTTCGTCAGCAGCGCCGTCTGCGTCGGGAGGCTGAGCGTCAGGGTTCCGCGGGGCTCGAGCCGGTCCCCCGGCGCGACACTGTCGGGCACCGACGACATCGTCAGCGTCGCGGTGACATCGGTCGGGATGCCGCCGAGGCGACACGAGTAGTTCGCCGTTCCGCTCGGACCGGCGTCGGCACCGAACGCGGGGACCGGCATCAGCACGACCGCTCCCACGACGCCCGCGAGGAGTCTTCTCATGGTGCTGCCCATCATCGCTCGCCTGCCAGCGCTCGCGAGGGAGGCACGTACGACGCCTGCTCGAGCGGCACCGCCGCGGCCGCGCGGACCAGCAGCACCGCGATCACGGCGATCAGGACCACGGGCAGCGCCGGGAGGCGGTACTCCACCATCAGACCGAGACCTTGCGCGACCGATCGCCCGATCATGAGTCCGAGCACCGAGCCCGTCACCGCACCGACCGCCGAGGCGACGGTCCCGACCAGGACGATGCGGCTCACGAGCATCCGTCGCAGGCCTCGGCGCTCGAGTCCGATGGCGCGCAGCACCGCATGCTCGCGGCTGCGTTCGTCGACGACCAGCGCAGCGGTGGCCGCGGCACCGATGACGGCCACCAGCACCGCGACCGCCAGGACTCCGGTCGCCGCCGACCGCGCCATCGCGAACGCCTTGCCGGTGCGCACGTCGACCACGAGGGGGCCCGTCACGGGCAGCTGACCGCCCAGCGTCGCGACGCCACTGATCTCATCGGCCAGTCGAGCCCGATCCACCCCGGGCTCGACGCTCACCCACGCGGTACGGACCTGAGTGTCCCTGCTGACCCGGTGCAGGGTGGCCGGGCTGACCGCGGACGGCACCTGCAGCCCGTCGACGTACTGGACCGCGAGCTGCTCGACCGTCCCGTCCGGCCCCCGGAGCCTGACGGTCTGGCCGGGCGGGAACGGCGGGAAGCCGGAGGTCGGCAGATAGACCGTATCGTCGCGCAGACGGTCGATCGAGAACCCTCCCGGCAGAACCGGCGAGAGCTGCTCGGGGTCCGCGGCGACCGTACCCACGCCGAGGGTCACGCGGCCACGTTCCCCACGACCCTCGAGCGTCACATCGCGGCCGTACGGGACGGCCACGACCCGGGCGACCCCGTCGACGGCCCTCAGGTCCTGGAGCACCGTGGCGCTGACGGTCGGCGCGCCACCGGGCACGCCGACGACGAGATCGGGCTGATCGGACTCGGTCAACCGGGCTGCCGTCGTGGCCGCGATGCACGACAGCGCAACCCACGACAACGCGACCATGCCGACGGCCAGGACGATCGCCACCGCCTCGGTCGACGCGGTGCCCGGTCGGCGCACGACATCGGTGAGCGTCAGTCGCGTCGCCGGGTGGCGCGCCCGTCGCAACAGGCCACGGGCGGTGCTGCGCAGCAGCGGGGTCAGCACCAGGCCGGCTCCCGCGAGCACCATCGCGGCGCCGATGGCCGGCAACCACACATGTCCGTGCGCCGGACCGTCGAGCACACCCCACGCGCCGAGAGCGGCGATCAGAGCCGCGGTCGCGGCCAGGGCGATCGCCCTGAGGTGGGGATGGCGTGGCTCCGGACGAGGCGCCGACGTGAGCGCGGCCGAAGGCGGCACCTGAGACGCCAGGAACGCCGGCACGACGGCCGCCAACAATGCGAGGACCGCGGCGGCGACGAGCGGCATCCAGATGTCGTCGAACCGGACCGTGAACGTCGAACCGCGCAGGGCCGGCAGATCGGTGACGAGACCCACGAGGGGCAGAGCGAGCCGCGCCACCACGACGCCCAGACCCACGCCCACGACCGCGCCCACCAGGCTGGGCAGGAGCACCTCGAGGACCACCAGGAGGAGCAGATGGGGCCGATTCGCGCCGACGCATCTCGCCAGCGCGATCGCGCGCCGTCGTGACGCGGTGGCGGCGGCGGTCGTGGTGCCCAGCGTCACGGCCGCGACGAGGAGCGACACCGCCGCCAGCCCCGTCACCAGGCCCCCGAGGGCGTCGATCTGCGCCCCGTGCACCTGTGAGTCCGCCTTGATCAGATCCCGCGTGGACTCGGGGAAGCCCACCGGAGCACGAGCGTTGATCTCACGCACCACGGAAGCCGGGTCGGTGCCGGGCGCGGTGGCGATCAGCAGCACGTTCGGCGTCGAGAGGCCGGCGAGGCGTTCCGCGACGCCCTCCGTGACGACTCCGTAGGTCGAGCCTTCGCGACTCAGGGATCCGCGGACATCGACGATCCCGACCACCGTGAACTGGGCCCGGCCCACCGTGGGATTGCCCAGCGCGACACGATCGCCCAGTCCGATCTTCAAAGCATCGAGGCTGGCCTGCGTCAGCGCGATCTCCTGGGCGGCGCGCGGCGCGCGGCCCTCGGACCAGTGCTGCCACACGAACGACTCGTCGGTCGCCAGCGACTCCAGCGTGATGCCACGCGTCACATCGCCCGCCTGGGCCGCAGCCGATGACCGGACCATCGTCGCGGTCCGCTCGACGCCGTCGATGCCCTGGATCGTCCGGATCGACGAGCCGGTGATGCCCGCGCCGCCGTTCGAGCCGGCCGAGCCAGCCTCCTGAGCGCCGGCGCCCTGATCGGCCCGCACGATGACGTCGGCGCCCTGGTACGCGACGCTGATGCCCTCGTCGACAGCCGTGCGCATGGTCGCCGCCAGCACCAGCGACATCGTCAGGATGCCGGCGCCGAGCGCGACGACCACGATCGCCGACAGCGTGCGTCCGCGGTGCGCCCGCATCTCGGCCCCCGCGAGCCGGCGCACGGCCCGCGTGGTCCGCCAGATCCGGCGCGTGGCGGTCACGATCGTGGACCACCGCCCGAGGCCGGCTCGTCCTCGCGGACGAGTGACGGCTCCGCCACGAGCCTCCCGGCACGCATCCGGTGGACCACATCGCTGCGCTCGGCCACGCGCGGATCGTGACTGACCACGACCACCGCCTGATCGAGCCGGTGGGCCAGTGCGATGAGCAGGTCGGTCAGTTGGCTCGCGGCCTCCGGGTCGAGGGCACCGGTCGGCTCGTCGGCGAAGACGACATCGGGATCGAGCAACAGAGCGCGCGCGACCGCGACGCGCTGCTGCTGCCCACCGGACAGCTGACCCGGGAAGTGGTCGAGCCGATCGCTCAGTCCGAGCGCCTCGGCCAGTTCGGCGAGCCGGGAGTCGTCGACCACGCGGCCGTCGAGTTCGAGGGGCAGGGTGATGTTGTCGCGCGCCGACAGGCTGCTGATGAGGTTGAACGACTGGAACACGAACCCCAGGCGTCTGCGCCGCAGAGCCGCGAGCGCCCGGTCGCCCAGCCCGGTGATCTCGTGGTCGGCGATGCGCACGCTCCCCGAGTCGGGTCGGTCGAGTCCGGCGAGTACCTGCAGCAGCGTGGACTTGCCCGATCCGGACGGGCCGGTGATCGTCGTCAGCTGACCGGCGTACGCCTCGAACGACACGTCGTCGAGCGCGACGACACGGTCGCCCTGGGGGCCGCGGAACGTCCTGCGCAGATGTGATGCCTCGATGACCGGGTCAGACACCTGCTACCTCCGTCTCCCCTCCCGTTGCACGGGAACCCCATCGGGGCCGGGAGTATTCCGAGCATAGTCAGGAAGTTGATGTCGACAACTACCATCGGGCCCTTCGCGGCAACGAAATGTGGTAGCACAAGGGTGTGCGCGCAGCCGAACGTCCCGACCCGGGAATCGTGGTCTGGCGGCAGATCGCTCTGGGGCTGGGCCTGTTCGCGGTCTATCTGCTGGTCGCCGCGTGGCCGGGCGACCGGCAGGCCCTGGCCGACCGGAACAGCCGCAACGTATTCGGCTTCGAGCAGCGTCTGCACCTCGACGTCGAGGTCACGGTCAACTCATGGCTGGCGCCGCACCACGTCTGGTCCACGCTGGCCAACTACGAATACGCCTACACCTATATCCTCAGCGCACTCATCGCCTTCGTCTGGCTGATCGTCCGCCGGCCCAGTGAGTACCGCCGGCTGCGCGACTCGTTCATCGTGCTCAACCTGCTCGCATTCGCCTGCTTCGCCCTGTACCCGGTGACGCCGCCGCGCATGCTGTCCGAGTTGAGCCTGGTCGACACGGTCACCCGGGGCCGGACCGTCGGATCGTGGGGCTCGGGCCTGGTGGACCACGCCAATCAGCTGGCGGCGATGCCGTCGCTGCACGTGGCGTGGGCCCTGTGGGTCAGCGCCGTCCTCGCGCGGTTGTCCGCCCGCCGGCTCGTCCAGGTGGTCAGCGCGGTCCACGTGGCCCTGACGGTCCTGGTCGTCGTGGCGACGGCCAACCACTACGTGCTCGACGCCGTCGCCGCCTTCGTCCTGGTTCCGCTCTCCACCCGCATCGCCGATCTCTGGCACGCCCGTCGGCGCGAGACGGTCGTGCAGCCGGCCGACGCGTTCTTCCTCCACGTGGAGCGGACGGGTGCGGCCCAGCACGTCGGCGGTCTGGCCCTGTTCGAGCCGGGCGATGGACCATCGGTCGAGGCGATGCGCGATCTGGTGACCGGCGAACTCGGAGAGCTACCGAGGTTCCGCCAGCGTGTCGTCATCTCACGCTGGCGGCGACCCCGCTGGGTCGACGCCGACCCCCTCGACTGGTCCTGGCACATCACCGAACGCCTCGTGGACGATGCGTCGGGCGTGCGGCAGGTCGTCGCGGATCTGGCCACCACCGCCCTGCCCCGCGACCGGCCGCTGTGGCGCATCGTCCTGGTGCGAGACGCCGCGCGTGGCGGCTCGGCCCTTGTCCTGCTGATGCATCACACGATCGCGGACGGGATCGGCACCGTGCTGCAGGCGCTGCGCCTGATGCGGCCTCGAATCGAGCTGCCGCCCACGGCGCCGGCGCCCGGCCGCACTCGCCTCGCACTCGGCACCGTGCGGGGACTCGCGCAGCTGGCGACGGACGGACGCCCTGCTCCGCCGCCACCATGGTCACAGCGACGCGGGTACGCCACGACGCGACTCGATCTCGACACCGCGCGGGACGTCGCATCCCGTCACGACGTCCGCGTGACCGAACTGCTGCTGGCGCTGACCGCGACGGCGGCCAGCCGGGCAGCACCAGATCTGGCCGGGCAGGTCCGCGGCACCCTGCGGATCTCGGTGCCCCTGATGATGCGCGATCCCGGCTCGACGGCCGAGGGCAATGCGACGGCCGCGGTCATGGTCGACGTTCCGGTCGGCCCGTCCTCCGTGGCCGAGTGTCTCGCGGCGGTCGGGCACGAGGCCACGCGACTGCGCACTCCCACCCGGGCGCTCGCCTCGCGGTTCGTGATGGCCGGCGGTCTGAGACTGCTGCCCGAGCCGTGCGTCGGCTGGTTCGCCCGCGCGGTCTACGGCGGAAGGTTCTTCCACGCGATCGTCTCGAACATGCCGGGTCCGGCCACCGCATCGGCCCTGTCGATGGCCGGCACCCGGATCGACGAGGTCTACCCGATCCTGCCGCTGGCCGCCGGCGCACCGATCGCCCTCGGTGCGCTGAGCTGGTCGGGTGCTCTCGGGATCGGTGTCGCGACCGACCCCGCGCTCGTCGATGCCGAACTCCTGGCGACCGAGATGGCGTCGGCGCTCGACGAGCTGACCCAGGGCTCCTCGGCGCGCGCGGGATCGGGCACAGTGGTGCCGTGACGTCACCCATGCCCGCCGATCTGCTGCGCCATGCGCTCGAGGCGAAGGGATTCATGCCCGAGGACGAGGGCGACTTCCTGCACACCCTGGCACTCCAGCAGCTGCCGGACGGCCCCGCGCTGGAGGTCGGCACGTACTGCGGCAAGTCGGCGATCTACCTCGGCGCCGCCGCCCGCGCGGTCGGCGGCCAGGTGCTGACCGTGGACCACCATCGCGGCTCCGAGGAGAATCAGGCCGGCTGGGAGCATCACGACACGACCCTGGTCGACGCCGAGAGTGGCCTGATGGACACGCTGCCGACGTTCCGCAGGACCATCGAGCGAGCGGGGCTGGAGTCGGAGGTCACGGCGGTCATCGGCACCTCGACCAACGTCGCACGCTGGTGGAGCACCCCGCTGAGCCTGCTATTCATCGACGGCGGCCATGCCGAGGTGCACGCCCAGAACGACTACAGCGGGTTCGCCCGGTGGGTCCAGCCGGGCGGCGTCCTGGTGATCCACGACGTGTTCGAGCACCCCGAGGACGGCGGGCAGGCCCCGTTCCACGTGTGGGAGCGGGCGGTCGCATCGGGCAGTTTCGAACCGAGCGGCGTCGTGGGATCGATGCGCGCACTCACCCGAACCTCGGGCACCGCCGGCGCCCCCGTCGGCTGACCCGCAACCCCGCGCAAGGCGACCCCGGGTCGCACAGGTGCTCTCGCGAGCCCGCGTGACGCAACCACGTGTGAGGTGACCACGGGTCGCGCTCATAAGTCACAGAGTTGCTCTCGCGAGCTGGTGAGACGAAAGGCTGTCCGTAGGTTGAATGCTCGCGAGTGCGAACTGTGTGACTTGTGAGCGCCACGCAACGCGAGCACGTTGTGAGGCAAGATGGCCTGGGCGCCTCGGCCACGGAACCTCACCGAGTCGAGAAACCGGGCGGTCGCAACCCCACGAACGCGAGCCCCACGACAACCCAAGCCAGCCGGTCAGGTCCGGTCGCCTCCCCGCTCGTACCTCGCTGGCGACCGGGGTGGGGTGAGCCGGTCAAGGTCCGGTCGCCTCCCCGCTCGTACCTCGCTGGCGACCGGGGTGGGGTGAGCCGGTCAGGGTCCGGTCGCCTGCCCGCGACTCGGCCGCAGGCGGCCTCCTCGCTGGCGACCGGGGTGGGGTGAGCCCGTCAGGGTCCGGTCGCCTCCCCGCTCGTACCTCGCTGGCGACCGGCGAACTCGGTCGCCAGCGACCGAGGAACGAGGGAGCGGGCAGGCGACCAAAGCCATCAGGCTCGCGCAACCACCGACTCCTCACCACCAACGAGTGACTCCTCAGCGCCAACGAGTGACTCGCGAGCGCCAATACGTGACTCCTCAGCGGGTGAGGGTGGTCTCGCAGGCACAGCCGGACGCGATCTCGTCGAGGTCGGCGCCGAGGCCGGCGCCGGTCATGATCCGGGCGCCTGGGGTCGAGCCGGTCAGCACGTCCCAGGCCAGGATCACGGCGGCCGCCGTGTAGGTGGTGTGCTCGTGGGGCCAGTGGACGTCGTCGCCGAACACCCAGCCGGTCCAGTAGGACCCGTCGTCGGTGCGCAGATGCTGCATGTCGGCGAACAGCCGTTCGGCGCGCGGATCGTCGATCGCGGCCAGCGCCATGACCAGCTCGCACGTCTCGGCGCCCGTGACCCAGGGGTTCGTGCTGACGCACCGGATGCCCAGCCGATCGACCACGAACGTGTCCCACTGCTCGGCGATCAGATCGTGCGCCGCGTCGCCACGCACCGCGCCGCCGAGCACCGGGTAGTACCAGTCCATCGAGAACTGCGACTTGTCGGCGAACAGATCGCGATGGGCACGCACGGCATGCGCGAGCCGGCCGGCGGCCAGCTCCCAGTCGGGCTGCGGATCGCCGACCAGTTCCGCCAGCGCGATCCCGGCCCGCAACGACTGGAAGATGCTGGAGCTGCCCGCCAGCAACGCCTCGTCGTTGACCCGCGCCGGACCGTCGGCGTCCCATTCGCGCGACCAGGCGATGCCGCCGAACGGCAGCTGCAGGCTGACGACCAGGTCCAGCCCGGCGCGCACGGCGGGCCACATCCGCTCGAGGAACGCGCGGTCGCGGCGCACCGTCCAGTGATGCAGCACCCCGACGGCCAGGTAGGCCGACATGTTGGACTCGGTGCTGGCGTCCTCGACGACGCCTGCGACGAACTTCATGGGCCACGATCCGTCGGCGCGCTGCGTCGCCAGGCACCAGTCGTACGCCCGCTCGGCCGCTTCGAACTCGCCCCCCACGACGAGCGCCATCGCGCCCTCGACGTGATTCCAGACGTCGGTGTGCTCGCCGACGGTCCACGGGATCGCCCCGTCCGGCTCCTGCATCGCGGCGATGCTGCGAGCCGTCCGCACGATGTCGGCGCGGCTCAGCGAGGTCATGCGTCGGGTTTCCGCAGGTAGAGCACCAGGCTCTTGCCCAAGACCGGATTCAGCGCCCGTTCGGCGAGCCGGGTCACGGTGCTGTAGCCGCGCGTCTTCATGATGTCCCACACCAGGACCTGGTGGTACGCCTTGACCAGGGGGTTCTGGTCGTTGTCGACCCCCACGGCGCACTTGAGCCACCAGTAGGGCGAGTGCAGGGCGTGCGCGTAGTCGACGCCCTCGAGCTGCAGTCCGGCGTTCTGCAGCTTGCCGATCAGCTCCTTGTCGGAGTAGATCCTGATGTGACCGCCGGGCGTGTTGTGGTAGTCGTCGGACAGCTTCCAGCACACCACCTCGGGGAACCAGCGCGGCACCGTGACCGCCATGGTGCCGCCGGGTCGCAGCACGCGCGCGAGTTCGCCGATGGCCTGGATGTCGGCCGGCACGTGCTCGAGGATCTCCGAGGCGATGACGCGGTCGAACTCGCCATCGGCGAACGGCAGGGCAAGGGCGTCACCCTCCTTGATGTCGGCCGACGCGCCCGCGGGCACCTCACCGGCCTCCTTCATCGCGCCGAACAGGTCCAGGACGTTCGCGAGCTCGTCGGCGTCCTGGTCGAACGCGATGACGTCGGCGCCACGGCGGTACATCTCGAAGGAGTGCCGGCCCGCGCCGGCGCCCACGTCGATCGCACGATCGCCGGGCTCGAGACCCAGCCGGTCGAAGTCGATGGTCAGCATCAGGCGGATTCCCCCTCGTGGGCATGGTCTTCCTGGGTCTTCTGGGCCGATTCGGCTCGTGTCGTATGCGCCGACGAGGCGAGGACTCGTTCGTAGGCGGCAGCGGTCGCCTCGGCGACGGCTCGCCAGCTGAACCGTTCGAGCACGCGCCGACGGCCGGCTCGACCCATCGCGAGCCGCCGGTCGGGATCGTCGAGCAGTTCGGCGACCGCGGACGTGAGTTCGCCGACGTCGCCGGGCTCGACCAGGATCGCGCACTCGCCGTCGGGGCCGACGACCTCGGGGATGGCACCGGCGCGGCTGACCACGAGCGGCGTCTCGCACGCCATCAGCTCGGCCGTGGGCAGCGAGAAGCCCTCGTACAAGGACGGCACGCAGGCGACCTCGGCCGAGCCCATGATCCGGACCAGCTCGGCATCGCTGATGCCGTTGACGAACGTGACGACATCGTGCAGGTCCAGTTCGCCGATGAGCTGCTCGGTGCGGCCACCGGCCTTGAGCGTCGTGACCAGCACCAGCTCGACCTCGCGCTCGGTGCGCAGCTTCGCGACCGCCTCGAGCAGCGTCGCGATGCCCTTCATGGGAGCGTCGGCGCTGGCCATCGCGACGATGCGACCCGGGACACGCGGCTCGGTCGGCGGCACGAAGGCGTCGTCGACCCCGAGCGGGATGACCTGCAACACCGACGGATCGACGCCGAAGTCGGCGATGATGTCTCGACGGCTCGACTCCGAGACCGTCAGGATCGCGCCGAGTTTCTGGGCGACGCGCTTCTGCATGCGCAGGAAGCCGTACCAGCGACGCAGGCTCAGCCGCTTGCGCAGCGTGGGCGCGGCGGCCAGGTCGATGCGGCGATCGAACGTGATGGGGTGATGGATCGACGCGATGACCGGGATGCCGTGCTCGGCGACGTCGATCAGGCCGTCAGCCAGGGTCTGGTTGTCGTGCACGATGTCGAACTCGTCGCGGCGTGCGATCAGCAGCTTGGCGGCCCGCTTGAAGAACGTCTTCGGCTCGGGGAAACCGCCGACCGCCATCGTCAGGAACTCCTGCACGTCGACGCGGTCACGGAACTCGCGCGGCTTGGGCACGCGGAACGGATCGGGCTCGCGGTACAGGTCCAGGGATGGGACCTTGGTGAGCCGGACCCCTTCATCGAGCTCGGGATAGGGCTGACCGGAGAACACCTCGACCTCGTGCCCGAGCGCCACCAGCTCGCGGCTGAGGTGGCGGATGTAGATGCCTTGCCCGCCGCAGTGCGGTTTGCTGCGGTAGGACGTCAGAGCGATGCGCAACGGCCCGCCTCTCCATCGGATCGAGTCTGGTCAGTCAGACCATTATTCCTGGTCAGCCAACAACGTCGACTGGTTACCCCCCAGTAGAACGCTGTCTACCCCGCCCGCTGTTCCCGGGGTAGAAGGCGTGCGTCGCGGTCACGCCGCCGTCGACCGCGATCTCGCTGCCGGTCGTGTAGGCGCTCTCGTCGCTCGCGAGGTAGACGTACAGCGGCGCGATATCGGCGGGTGTGCCGACACGTTCGAGGGGAACGCGGGTGGCGCCCCAGTCCATCGCGGCATCGCCGCCGTGCGCCCGTGTCATGCCCGTGTCGATCATGCCCGGATGCACCGAGTTGACCCGGATGCCGAACGCACCCAGCTCGACCGCCGCCGCCTTGGTCATGCCGCGGATCGCGAACTTGGAGCCCGTGTAGGCGGTCAACGACGACATGCCGGCCAGGCCCTCGACCGAGGAGCAGTTGACGATGGAGCCCTCGCCCGCCGTCTTCATGCCCGGCGCCACGGCACGCATGCCGAGGAACGCACCCCGCAGGTTGATACCCATCAAGAGGTCGAAGTCCTCCAGCGGCATCGTGTCGACCTCGCCGAACCGCAGGATGCCCGCGTTGTTGACCAGCACGTTCGCGGGAGCACCGAACTCGGTCTCGACGCGCGCCACGACGGTGTCCCACGACGCGGGATCGCTGACGTCGTGGTGGCAGAACACGGCACGATCGCCCAGTTCGTCGGCCAGCGCCTTGCCCTCGTCGTCGGCCAGGTCGGCCACGACGACCTGCGCGCCCTCTGCGACGAAGGCCCGCACGATCGCGGCGCCTTGTCCCTGCGCGCCACCGGTGACGATCGCACGCTTGCCTGCGAGTCGGGTCATGAACGTTCCTCTTCGTCGATGAATGGGTTCACAGAGACATCACGGAGTCGGCCGAGAAGCTCACGCCGGGATCGCGGCCGGCGAAGTAGCCGCCGAGCGACTGGTCCAGTTCGGCGGCGGTCCACACCTCGCCCGCGGTGTCGAACCGCTGCTCGACGACGGGCGCGGACATCAGGGCGACCATGCCGCCGTAGACGATGAACACCTGGCCCGAGATGGCCGCGGCCGCCGGTGACGCCAGATAGGCGACGAGCGGGGCGACGTGATCGGGACTGTAGGGGTCGACCGCGCGGCCCGACTCGTCCTCGCCGAAGACGGCGGCCGTCATGGCCGTGCGGGCCCGCGGGCAGATCGCGTTGGCGCGCACGCCGATCTTGGCCAGCCCCCGAGCCGTGGACAGGGTCAGGGCCGTGATGCCGGCCTTGGCCGCGGCGTAGTTGGCCTGGCCGGGCGAGCCGGTGAGGAATGCCTCGGACGCGGTGTTGACGACGCTGGCATCGACCGGCTCGCCGGTGTCTTTGGCCTTCTGCCGCCAGTAGGAGGCCGCATTGCGGGACAGCAGGAAGTGCCCGCGCAGGTGGACGCGGACGACCTGGTCGAACTCGTCGTCGGACATGTTGAACAGCATCCGGTCGCGTGTCATGCCCGCGTTGTTGACCACGATGTCGAGCGCGCCGAAGCCGTCGACCGCCTCGGCCATCAGGCGATCGGCCGTGGCCCGTTCGCCGATATCGCCTTCGACGATCCGCGCCTCGGAGCCCAACGACTCGATCTCGTCGGCGGCATCGTCGGCGGCACCGGGCAGGTCGTTCAGGACCACGCGGGCACCGGCGCGCGCCAAGGCGACCGCCTCGGCCCGGCCCAGACCGGCTCCCGCGCCCGTGACCACGGCGACACGGCCGTCCAGCGAGACGTTCATCGCGGGCTCAGTCGTTCTCGACGATGCTCAGCGCGGCACGCGGGCACGCGGCCACCGCCTGCTCGACCCGCGTGCGGTTCTCGTCGGTGACCGTGGGGTCGTCGACCTGCAGATAGTCGTCGTCGTCGATCCTGAACACGTCCGGAGCGAACGACTCGCACAGCGCATTGGACTCACACAGGTCGAAATCCACGACAACCTTCGCCACGACGCTCGGCCTCCCAGAAATATCTTGTATCGGCACAGACGAACCGGAAACAACGAAATAGAACGTGTTCTATTCTAGCGCACCGCTTCGAGATCCGACAGCATCCAGTCCCCGCCGCTGCGCGTGAGCGTGACGATCAGCGACGACCGGTTGAGCTGTGGATCGTCCTTGCCCTTCGCCGTCGCCGTCTGGTTCGCGAACACCAGGACCTCGGCCTCGTGCTCCGTGGCCCTGACCACCGACGCCGACACGACGGTCGCCTGCAGAGAGATCTTGTTCTTGACCGTGTTGTCCCTGACCTGCGTCATCGTGTCGTTGTACTCGGACCGGAACTCCTTGGTCATGTGGGCCTGCGCCGACTCGATGTCCTGATCGAGCGTGTCGTACCGGTAGGAGAGCGTCCGTTGCGCCAGATCGGCCGCCGATACGAGCACCTGGGTCCGGGCCGCCTCGTCGAGACCCGCGCCGCCGATCGTCGACGGCTCGGCGACGTGCGCCGCACGCCAGCCCAGCACCGCCACCAGCACGGCTGCCACACCGACGACCACGGCCAGGACGATGGTGCGACGACGGTCGCCGGGATCGGAACCATCGGTCGCCAGCGAGCGAAGCGAGTGGGTAGCCGCCGGTGCGACGCCAGGGTCGAGCGAGCTTTCGGCCTCACCGTCGCCTTCCCGCCGCTCGTTCCTCGCGGCTGGCGACCGGGGTGAAGACGGCTCCTCCGGCTCGGCTGGCGACCCGGGTTGGCTGGTCGCCTCATCGGCATCGGGGTCGGGACCATCGGTCGCCAGCGAGCGAAGCGAGTGGGTAGGCGCTGGTGCGGCGCCAGGGTCGGGCGAGCCTTCGACCGGCTCGAGATCGGCGTGGCAGTAGCGGCACCGGATCGCGACGGCCTTGATCCGTTCGCCGCAGAACGGGCAGGTACGCGATGATCTGCTTCGAGACAACACCATGATCAGCTCACGAACTCCAGCTTCGAGACCAGCCAGCGATCACCCTCGCGGTTCATGGTCAGCTTGATCCGCCAGGCACGCGTCTCGGTCTTGCCGTCGGTGCCCTTGTTGCGCACATCGCTGGCCGCCGACACGAACACCGTGGCCGAGTCGGCATCGGCTTCGCTGATGCCTGCCTCGTCGACCGTGCCGGTCGCGAACGACTCCTGCTGTTCGGCGGCGTCCTTCAGCGAGTCCAGCGAGGTCGTGTACTCCTTCTTGAACTCGCCGGTGGCACCGTCGAGCACCGCATCGGTGACCTCGTCCATCTTGGTGTGGTCGATGGTCAGGAACGCGATCGTCTCCTGCTTGGCCGCCTTGACGATCTCGGCGTACTGACCGGCCGCCTTCTGCTCGTCGCTCTGGCCTCCGCGCACGAACAGCACGGCTGCGACCGCGACGAGCGCGACCGCGACCACCGCGAGCAGCAGATCGAGACGAGCCAGACTGAGAAGGGGACGCCTCACTGCTTGTCTCCCAGGTACACAGAACGCCAGTCGATCGGATCGGGGGCGTACTTCATGCCGCGCATGTTGATCGGCGCTCCGGACGCGCACTGCGCCGGGTAGTAGGGCACGAAACTCTCCTCCTCCGGCAACCGCCACTGCTCCGGGGGCAGGTAGCCGTCCGTGCAGGCACCTGGCACCTCGTTCAGGTTCAGGTTGACGCGGCCCAGCTTGTCACCGTACCGGTCGGCCAGCGCCGACGGACCGGCCGCCACCAGCCGCGGGAACGTGACCAGCAGCTGCTCGAGCGCCGGGAGCCGGGCGTTCAGCACGTCGTTGACCGACACGAGGGGCCGTAGGGCGGACGGCAGCTTGGCCCGCAGCATCGACACCAGCGCCGTGGCCTCGTCGGTGGCCGGTCCGGCATCGGTCAGGATCGTCCGCAGATCGTCGTCGGACGTCTCGACCGTGGAGAGCAGCAACGACAGATCGCGGGAGAAGGAGCGGATGTTGTCGCCCTGGTCGGCCTGCGTCTGCAGCAGCGTGCGCGCGCTGTTGATCAGCGACGTGGTGGCGTCCTCGTGCTCGGTCGCGGCCTGGATGAACAGCTGGCCGTTGTCGACGAGCGATCGCAGCGGCTCGGCGTTGTCGCGGAACATCGTGCCGAGTTCGGTGACCACGGTGTTCAGCGAGTCGGCGTCCAGGCTGGAGACGAGGCGGTTCAGGTTCGTCACCAGGACGTCCTCGCCGACCGGCAGGCTGTCGGGCGTTCCCGTCACGACATCGCCGTCCTCCAGCACGGGTCCGCCCTTCGACGCCGGTTCGAAGTCCAGGTACTGCTCGCCCACCGCGCTGAGGTTGTGCACGTAGACCGGCGAGTCGCGAGGGATCCGCGTGCCGTCCTGCATCCGCAGGGTCAGCTCGAGGCCGTCCTGATGGACCTTCATCTGCTCGACCCGGCCGACCTTCACCCCGCGATAGGTGACCTCGCTGCCCTCGAACAGACCACCGGAGGACGGCAGTCGCACGGTCACGTCGTAGCCCTTGCCGGCGATGCGGTCGACGAGTCCGAGGTAGGAGCCGCCGAGGTAGAGCAGGCCGACCGCGCTGAGCACCGCGAAGGCGATCAGCCGCACTTTGACGCCGCGGTTCATCCGAGCACCCCCTTCAGCCAGCCGGACAGCCAATTCGGCTGAGGGGAGGGATCCGAGGTGCCGTCCGACGATGCCTTGCTCTCGTCGGGCGGACTCGCACCGGGCTCCTGTCGCGTCTCCTCACCGGCGCCGAGGCCGGTGATCCCGGACGTCAATCCCGGGCCGGCTGCGTCGGACTGTCGGCACAGCGGCAGCGAGCCCAGCAGGGAGCAGAGCTGATCGATCGCGTCGCCGGCGGGCGCGCAGAGCGGAGCGGTCGGCAGGCCCTTGCACAACGTCTCGAGATCTTGCAGCGTCGTCGGGAGCAGTCCGCCCTCACTGACCGGCTTGAGCTTGATCTGCATCGAGAAGATCACGTTGGCGAAGTCGCCGTGGATGGCCCGGGCCGCGTCGATCGGGAACGGATAGCTGGCCGCCGCGACGGCACCGGGCACCAGCGCGTCGCCGGTGTTCGCGAGCTCGCGCAGCACAGGTTCGAGATGGCGCAGCTCGGCCACCAGATCGTCCTTGGTCTCGTCGATCACGCGGGTGCCGACCGTGCCGAGCTTGTCCAGCTCCGTGAGCATCTTGACCAGCTCCGTGTGCTGATCGCGCAGGACGTCGACGGCCGGGCCGATCCGCTTCAGCGCCGTGTCGATGGTGCCCTTCTCCGATACCAGGGTCGCGCTGAGGCCGTCGATGGACTCCATCGCCGCGATGATGTCGTCGCGCTGGCCGTCGATCGTGCCGGTGAACGTCTCGAGCCGCTTCAACAGGCTCTTCATCTCACCCGTGCGACCGTTCATCATGGCGTTGAGCTCGTGGGTGATGGTCTGCAGCTGGCCGATGCCACCGCCGGTCAACAGCATCGAGAGTGCGCCGAGGACGTCCTCCACCTCTGGATTCAGGCCCGTGCGGTCCATGCCGATCACATCGCCGTCGCCGAGGCGACCCGTGCTCGTCGACTTCTCGGGCGCCGCCAGCTCGATGAACTTCTCTCCCAGCAGGCTGGTCTGGCGGATCTGTGCACGGGCGTCGTCGGGGAGATCGACGTCCTTGCGGACCCGCATCGTGACCCGCGCCTTCCAGCCGACCCGGCTGACCGACTCGACCTGCCCGACCGGGACGTCAGCGACCATGACGGCCGTGCGCGGCACGACGTTGAGCGCATCGGCGAAATCGGCCCGCACCTCGAAGCTGTCCTGTCCGTCGACGACCTTGCCGGGCAAGGGCAGATCGTAGACGCCGCCGAAGCCGCAACCGCTCAGCAGGACCGCGAGCGCCAGCAGGACGACCGCGTGCAGCTTGCGCTTCATCGGTCCGCTCCCTTCAGCAGGTCACGCCAATCGGTGAGCCGGGAGGCGGGGGCCTCGACCGGGTTGGGCACCAAGCCGGTCGAGGACTGGCCGTCGGTCGCCTGGCCACCCGACTGGGACGGCGTCGTCCCGATGGGGGTCTGGTCGCCGAACAGGGTGCCCAGCACGTCGCACAGCTGGTTCAGTGAGATGCCCGCGGTCTGGGTGACCGTCTGACAGATGAACTGATCTGGTCGGAACATCAGGCCGGGAGCGACCTGGACGCGCGAGCCGTAGGTGCCGGTCGAGGGCTCGAACGCCAGGGCCAGATTGCCCATCGCCAGCGCGCCCTTCTGCGCCACGAGCCCGAGGGCGTCCTTCTGCCGGTCGACCCGCTCGAGCAGGCTCGCGACCGAGTCGATGTTGGTGCCGAGCACCGCGCGGTTCTGATGGATGAAGTCCTTCACGGTGTCGAGCGCCTCGGCCAGCGACTTGAGCACCTTCCCCAGCTCCTGGCGTTCGCCCGCGAGCTGCTCGGACACCCCGCTCAGATCCTTGATGAACGCCTCGACGGTCGTGTCGTTGGCGGCGAGCGTCTCCGAGATCGACGCCAGCGCCTCGACGTCGTCGAATAGCGGCCCGCGGTTGTCGGCCAGCGTCTCGGCGACCGCCGACAGATTGCGGATCGCCTGCGCGCCCGCCTCGCCGTTGCCGTCGAGCGCCCGTGCGCCGGCGTCGAGCAATGACGCCAGGGCGCCCCGGCCGTCACTCGCGGACGCGTCGCCCTTCGTCCCAGGTTGCGGACCGAGCGCGGTCGACAGATCGTCGAGCGCCTTGTACATCCGGTCGAGCTCGACCGGGGTCTGGGTGCGGGCCAGCGGGATGTCCCCGCCGTCCTCGAGCTTGCGGCCTCCACCGTAGGCCGGGAAGACCTGCACGTAGCGATCGGCGACGAGGGTCGGCGTGACGACCGCGGCACCGGCATCGGCCGGCAGAGCGTACTGGCTGTCGTAGCGCATCTCGACCCGGACGCTGTCACCATCGGGCACGACCGCCGTGACCTCACCGATCCGCACGCCCATGACGCGCAGATCGGTGCCGGGATAGACCGCTACTGCCCGGTCGAAGTGCGCCGTGACGGTGCGCTGCCCCTGGCGGGTCGACACCAGGTACGCCGTGACCAGCAGGACGCCGACCACGAGGGTGGCCAGGAGCATCGGCCGAGTGGTCCACGACTTCATCAGTCGTCACCTCCCGGAGGGCTCGCCGGCAGGAACTCGCCGTCGAAGACACCAGTGATATTGGGGACGTAGGCGTCGAACCAGGGCCCCGAACCCACGATGTTGCCGAGGATGTTCACGTACGGGCCGTAGTCGCGCAGCAGCCCCTCGATCTGGTCCTCGCGAGCGGTGAAGAAGTCGAGCAGGTTCTGCAGCGAGTCCAGGGTCGGCTTCAGCTGGGCCTTGTTGTCCTTGACGACGCCCTGGAGCTGTTCGACCAGCTGATCGGCATCGACCAGCAGATCGTGGATCGCCTGCTTGCGCGCCTGGAGCTCGGTGAACACCAGATCGGCCTGGCCCATCAGCTTGACCAGATCGCCCTTGCGGCTGTCGAGCGTCTCGAGCACGCCCTTCGCCCGGGTGAGCAGCTGACCCACCTCCTGGTCGCGGGAGGCGATGGAATCGGACAGCCTCGCCAGGCCGACCAGCGACTCCTTGGCCTCCGGCGCCGCGGCGTCCAAGGTCTCGCCGAGGGTCCCCAGCGCCTTCGTGAGCTGGGCGCGGTCGGTCTCCTCCGTCTGGGTCGTCAGCTGGCCCAGGGTGCCGACGATGTCGAAGCTGGTCTCGGAACGCTCGAGCGGGATCGTCGCACCGCCCTCGAGCCGGCCCGAGCCGACCGACGTCAGGTTGAGGAACTTCTCGCCCAACAGGTTCTTGACCTCGATCGACGCCCGGGTCTGAGAGCCGAGCGTCGCGTCCTTGACGTCGAAGTCGATCACGACGCGCTGCTGGCCGATGTTCAACCGGTTGACGCGGCCGACCCGGATGCCGGCGATCTGCACCTCGGCCCCGACCCGGAGGCCGGCGGCGTCGGTGACCTCGGCGTGGTACTTGTCGCCCCGGAAGCCCGGGAACTGTTGCAGGTTGAACGTGGCCACGCCCACCAGAAGCAGCAGGGCCAAGGAGATCAGCCCGATGGTGCGGATCCTGCGATCGCTGCGCTGTGCCATCACCGACACCTCGCCGCGCGACTCTTGAGCGTGAAGTCCGACATCATCGCGCGGTACTTCTTGGGGATCAGGTTCATCACTTCGTCGCTGAGCTCGACGCCGCCGCGGAACTCACAGAGGTAGTAGTTGTACCAGGAGCCATAGACTCCGATCCGGGTCTGCCGGGCCAGCATGCCCGGCTGACCGTCGGTGCCGGCCAGCGCGTCGATCGCCTCGCCGAGGTACTTCTTGTTCTTCGGCTTGTTCAGCTCCGTCAGCAGGCGTTGCAGCTCGGCGACATCGGACTTCAGCAGCGGCCGGCTCCGGGTCAGCAGATCGGCCAGTTCGGTCGACAGGCTCGAGATGCCCTCGAGCGAGTCGCCGATCGTGGTGCGGTCCTTGGCCAGATCGCCGGTCCAGGACTCCAGGCTCGAGATCAGCCGGCCGAGCTCGACGTGCCGGGCGTCGACCGTGCCCATCAGCTCGTTGAGGTTGCCGATGACCTGTCCGATCAGCTCGTCGCGATCGGCCAGCGCGTTGGTGACCGATGCCGTGTTGGCCAGCAGGTTCTGGACCGTGCCGCTCTCGCCCTGCAGCACCTGGACGATGTTCATCGACAGCTGGTTGACCTCGTCGGGCTTCAGGGCGGCGAACAGCGGCTGGAACCCGTTGAACAGCTCGGTCAGATTGAGGGCTGGGGTCGTGCGGTCGGTGCCGATGACCCGATCCGGTGACTGGCGCGATGCGCCGGGATCGCCCTGGTTCAGCGCCAGGTAGCGGTCGCCGATCAGGTTGAGGAATCGCACACTCATGGTCGACTGCGTCGTGAGCGGCACGTCCCGGTCGACCTTGAAGGTGACCAGCGCCTGGGAGCGGTCGTGGATCTTCACGTCCGTGACGCGACCGACGATGATGCCGGCGACACGGACGTCGTCGCCGGCCGTGAGATTGGATGCCGAGTCGAACACGGCCTCGTACTGCTTCTGGTCGCCGTGGCCGAACCCGCCCATGATCGTGAACAGCCCGTACGTGACCACGACCGACACCACGGCGAAGATCCCGAAGCGGATCGCGGCGAGCGCGAACTGCAGATTGCGCTTGCTCATCCCAGACCGCCGTCCGGGTTGTCCTTGTCGCTGCCGTCCTTCAGCGGGATGAACGGCGCGGGCTTGTCGTAGTCGTCGGGCAGGCCCAGACACCACGGGCCGTGACCGACCTCGCCGTACACCGGAGCGTCCTCGGCCGTGTACACCGCCCGCTGGGGTGCGCCGAGCTCGAGCGTCTGGCGGATGATGCCGTCCTTGAAGACCGCCTTGGTGTCGGGGATCTGGCGCACCAGGCCGGTCAGCAGGCAGTTGTACTCCGGGGAGTAACGGTCCAGGAGGGCCAGCAGTGGCCGGCCCGCCTGGGTCGTCTCGACCAGCAGGTCCTCGTTCTCGTCGAGCGTCTCGCGCGTTGTGACCGCCAGGCCGGTCAGGCCCGCGAGCGCCTTGCCCAGATCGGCCTTCTTGTCGGTGACGGTACGGGCCGCGACACTCGCGCTGCGCATGATCTTGAGCAGATCGGGTGCCGCGAGATCGTAGGTATCGGCCACATCGGCCAGCAGCCGCAGGTCCGACTGGACCGTCGGCAGCTGCTCGTTGAAGCGACCCAGATAGTCGTCGAGGGCGACCAGGGTGTCGCCGATCTGATCGCCCTTGCCGCTCAGGGCGCCCGCCAACGCGTTGAGGGTCGCATTGAGATCGGCGGGCTTGATCGACCGCAGCAGCGGGAACAGGTCGGCGAGCACCGACTGCAGCTCGACGTTGGTCGTGACCCGGTCCGCCGGAATCACCGCTCCGTCCCGCAACCGCGCGGCGTTCGCGCTGTTCTGCTTCGGCACCAGTTCGATGAACTTCTGTCCGAACAGGGTCGTCGGCAGGATGCGGACGTCGACGTCGGCCGGGATGGCGCGGGCCGCCTCGGGACTCAACGACAGGGTGATCGCGGCCTGATTGCCGCGGCTCGTGACCTTCTCGACATGGCCGACCAGAGCACCGTGCATGCGGACGTCGCCGAACCTGGACAGCTGCTGGCCGGCCCGGTCGGCCATGACGGTCACGGTGGTGGACTTGGTGAACTTCTTGTCGTAGATCGCGATGGACAAGGCGACCAGCAGTGCGATGACCAGGATGTAGCAGGCTCCCGCGAGCATCAGCCGGCGGTGCTCGCCCGGGCTGTCGTGGAAGATGTTGACGAGCATGCCGCTACCCCGTGATCCGCACGGTCGTCGTCGAACCCCAGATCGCGAACGACAGGAAGAAGTTCATGACCACGATCGTGACGATCGAGGTACGGATCGCGCGGCCGACCGCGAGGCCGACCCCGGCGGGACCGCCCGACGCCGAGTAGCCGAAATAGCAGTGGATCAAGATCACGACGACGGCCAGGATCACCAGCTTGGCGAATGACCAGAGGATGTCGACCGGTGGCAGGAACTGCAGGAAGTAGTGGTCGTAGGTTCCGGCCGACTCGTTGTAGATGCCGGTCGTGATCAGCCGTGGTGACAGGTACGACGCGAGCAGCGCGACGGTGTACAGCGGGATGACGGCGACGAAGCCGGCGATCATCCGGGTCGTGACCAGAAAGGGCACCGACGGCAGGCCCATCGACTCCAGCGCGTCGATCTCCTCGGAGATCCGCATCGTGCCCAGGCGTGCGGTGTAGCCACAGCCGACCGTCGCGGCCAGGGCGATGGCCGACACCAGCGGCGCGACCTCGCGGGTGTTGAAATAGGCCGAGATGAACGCCGTGAACTTCGCGACGCCGATCTGGCTCAGCGAGGCGTAGCCCTGCAGGCCGACCTCGGTGCCGGCGAAGAAGGCCAGGAAGGCGATGACGCCGACGGTGCCCGCGATGACCGACAGCGCCCCGACGCCGAACACCACCTCGGCCAGGATCTTCGCGGTCTCCTCGCGGTAGTTCTTGAGCACGCGGGGGGTCCACGCCAGCGCCTTGAGGTAGAACAGCAGCTGATCGCCCCAGCCCTCGAGCTGCAGCTTGCGCGAACGCCAGAACGCTCCGCTGAGCTCACCCATCGCGCTCATCAGAGGCCGGCCTGGGGGACGAACTGGAAGTACAGCGCCGTGATGATCGAGTTCAGGGCGAACAGGATCATGAACGCCATGATCACGGTCTCGTTGACCGCGCGGCCGACGGCGCTCGGCCCGCCGTACACGTTGAGTCCCTTGTAGGCGCCGACGACCGCGGCCACGAAGCCGAAGCTGGCTGCCTTGATCATCGAGACCCACAGGTCCGCGGTGCTGGCGAGTGCCGTGAAGGAGGACAGGAACGCCCCGGCCGAGCCGCCCTGCACCATGACCGTGAAGTAGTAGCCGCCGGCGATGCCGGCCACGATGACGATGCCGTTCATCAGGACCGCGACCGTGACGGTCGCCAGCACGCGCGGAACGACCAGGCGGGCCAGCGGGTCGACGCCGAGCACCTCCATCGCGTCGATCTCCTCACGCATCTTGCGCGCGCCGAGATCGGAGCAGATCGCCGATCCGGCGGCACCGGCGATGATCAGCGCCGCCGCGATCGGTGCGGCCTCGCGGACCGTCGCGAGCACCGCGGTGGCGCCCGCGAACGACTGGGCCCCGAGCTGGCCGGTGAGATTGCCGACCTGGAGCGCGATGACGGCGCCGAACGGGATCGACACCAGGATCGTGGGCAGCAGCGTGACGCTGGTGACGAACCAGGCCTGCTCGACATACTCACGCAGCTGGAACTTGGTCGTGAACGTCAGTTTCAGGACGTCCCACGACATCGCGGCGATCTGGCCGGGGCCCCGGACGATCGAGGCAACACTCACTCCCATGCCGCCGCCTCTCGCGTCCGCTCCGTGTCGTGGGTAGAACGATCCGGTGTGACCTGGGTTACGCTACCGGCCGGTAGGTTCACGGCGGCGTGACGACCTGCCCGGCGGCCGAAGAAGGAGGCCTCGCCGAGCTGCAGGCCCGAGGCATAGCCGTATCCGTCGACCACGATGTTCGAGGCACATGCGCCGGCCGCGTACAGGCCGGGGACGGGTGTCTCGCCGTCGGTCAGGACCCGCGCGTCGACGTCGACGCGCAGGCCTCCGCACGTGAAGCCGGCGATGAAGACCGCGCCGGGGGTGAGGTCGTAGGCGCCGTACGGCGGGGTGTCGAGCGGCTCGACGTAGTCCGCAGCCTTGTGGAAGGCAGGATCGCGGCCGTCGGCCGCGTTCGCGTTGTAGGCGTCGAGCGTGCGTTCCAGCGAGCCTGCCGGCACGCCCAGCCCCGACTCCATCTCGGCCACGGTCTCCCAGCCGTCGATCAGCGGATGCAGGCCGTAGGCCGGCTCGGCCATGTGAGCCGAGTCCAGGATCAGATAGGCCCGGTGGCCGGGCTGGTCCAGCGCCATCGCGGTGGTGCGCCCGTGATAGGAGTCCTCGGCGACGAACCTCTCGCCGCTCGCGTTGACGCAGATCCCCTTGACCAGGTCGCCGGGCGGGTAGAACGGCGCGGTGAGGAACATGCCGTCCAGATGCTCGACATCACCACCGACTGACTGACCGAGCCGGATGCCGAGCCCGTCGTCGTGCGGATTGCCCAGGGCCATCCCCTTCTCCAGGGCCACCTGGAGCAGCGGCACGTGCTCGGCGACCATGTCGTCGTTCATGACGAAGCCGCCGGCCGCGATGATCACCGCGCGGGCGCGGATCGAGCCGGTCTCGCCGAAGTGCTTCCAGCGGGCCCCGACGACCGTTCCGTCGTCGGTGATCAGCTCCGTCACTCCGGTCTCGTGGCGGATCTCGACGCCGAGGCGGGCGAGCTCGGCGACGGCGAGCTCGAGCACGAACGCGGCGCCGCCGAAATCGCCCTGGACGGGCGGCTTGTGCCCGCGCGGCGTCGGGCTCATCTGCTCGCGCCACGGCCAGACCTGCTCGTTGCCCGTGTACATCAGCCCCTCGGTACCGGGCTGGACGGCTGCCTTACCCGGCCAGAAGGACCGTTCGAACTCGAATCCGAGGCCTTCCAGCCAGCCGAAGTGCTCGACGCTGTCGACACAGTAGGCCTCGATCTTGGCCGGATCGCAGTCCGGCGACATCGCCGTCAGGAAGGCCGCCATCTCCTCGACCGAGTCCTCGAAGCCGGCGGCCTGCTGCACGGGCGTCCCGCCGCCGAGATAGAAGTGCCCCCCGGCCATCGCGGTCGTGCATCCCATCGGCCCACCACGGTCCAGCACCAGCACGCGTGCACCGTTCCTCGCCGCCTCGATCGCGGCACTCGTGCCCGCCATGCCCGCACCGACGACCAGGACGTCGACCTCGTCGGACCAGTCCGCCACCCCGGCAGCCGCGACGGTCGCGGGGATCTGGGCCGTCATCAGCTGTAACTCACTCGGACCTTGGGCGACGCCGCGTCGCTCTGACAGGCCAGCCGGATGCCGTCGGCGAGATCCTCGTCGTCGAGCACATCGTTGTTGCGCATCGTGACCTCGCCCTCCAGCAGGCGCACAGCACACGCCGAGCACTCGCCGAGCCGGCACGAATAAGGCGCCGGTACGCCCTTGCTCTCCAAGTGCTCCAACAGCGTCGTACCGGGCGCCCAGTCGGTGTACTCGTAGGTCTCGCCGTCGAGCTCGGCCTCCAGATGCGCGGGCTCACCGGCCGCCTCGACGGGGGTCTCCTCCTCCACGGGCGCGATGTCGATGCCGAAGGGATTGCCGCCGAGCGAGACGAACTTCTCCTGGTGCCGCCGCGAGCGCGGGAACTCCAACTCCTTCAGCGCGGCGACCGTGGCCTCCATGAACGGGCCGGGGCCGCACACGAACGCCTCGCGATCGGCGTACTGCTCGGCGAACGCCTTCAACTGCTCCTGCGAGGGCAGTCCCTGGAGCGACTCCAGCCAGTGCACGAGCTGCAGCCGCTGGGGATTCACGGCCGCCAGTTCGGCGAGGGCCTCACGGAAGATCACCGACTGCTCGTCGCGATTGGCGTACAGCAACACGATCCGGCCCCGGCCTCGTTCGAGGGTCGTCCGGATGATCGACATGATCGGTGTGATGCCGCTGCCGGCCGCGAACAGCAGCAGGTCGGCGTCGAGGTCCTTGGGCGTGAAGATGCCGGCCGGCGGCAGGACGCGCAGTCGATCGCCGGGCCGCAGGTTCTGGCAGATCCAGCCCGAGGCATATCCGTCGATCGTGCGCTTGACCGTGATGGTCAGAGGGGCGTCGGTGTCCGGCATCGACGACAGCGAGTAGCTGCGGGCGACGAGCCCCGTGCGATCGCTGGGCACCGCGACGGTCAGGAACTGCCCGGGCGTGAATCCGAACCGATCGCGGTGCTCTCCCGGATCGAGGACGATCGAGCGCGCATCGGTGGTCTCCTCGACCACGTCGAGGACCTCGAGCTCGAACGATGTGGGCTCACTCATGCCTCACCTCATGAGGGCTCACGTCGTCCGCACTCACCCCGTCGGCGCTCACTCCGTCGGCACCACCGGCTCCCACGGGCACCGTACCGTCCTGCACCGCCGCATCGATCGATTCGGCCAACCGCGGGCAGGCCGTGTGCAGGCTCCGGCCACCGTCGCCCCGCGCCATCTCGGCGAATGCGGTACACGTGTCCAGGGCGGCCTCGTTCCATTGGATCGCCGTGTGGTGGGCGCTGTTCTTGCGCACCTGGACGGCCGCCGAGCAGGTGCGGCACGCGATGTCGACCAGCATCCCGTGGGTATAGAGCAGCTGGTCGGCGACTGTTTCAGCGCTCGACGGGACGATGTAGACCATCAGACACCAGCTACAGAACTCTGTTCGGCGTCCTCGGCGGCCTGCTCTTCAGCAGCTCTGCGGGCCAGGTTCTCGGCGACTTCGGCGCGCCAGTGCTCGTTGGCCTTCGTGGTGTCGACCTCGAACTCGAAGCGCTCGATCATCTCGGACTCGATCTCGGCCTTGTCGACGTAGAACTGCTCGTACCAGCGACGCAGCTGGTAGACCGGGCCGTCCTCCTCGCACAGCAGCGGGTTCTGCACGGGAGCCTTGTTCTGCCAGATCGCGACGTCCTGCAGGAAGCCCTCGGCGAACGTGTCGCTGTAGCGCTGGCCGATGTACTGGGCGGTCTGCTCGTCGACGCCCTCCGGCTTCTCGACGCACAGCCCGTACTGCAGGTTGAACGAGTTCGGACCCGTCGGCACATGGCAGTTGATCAAGATGACCTTGGTGAAGAAGCCGTTGTAGTCCGTGTCGAGCCAGTTCACCATGTACGACGGCCCGAAGTAGGTCGCCTCGGACTTCAGCACCAGGTTCTCGTCGCCGTAGCCCTGGTCCTTCATGTCGGGCCGGCCGGTCGACTCCATGAACTGGGTCGCCTTGTCGCCCTCGAAGACATTGCGGAAGTTGGTCGGGAACGCGAAGTGCACATAGAAGAAGTGCGCCATGTCGACGACGTTGTCGATGATCTCGCGGCAGTGCGCGTTGTCGACCTCGATGACCCGCCACGTCCATTCGGTGTAGCGATCGGTGCCCACGCCGTCGAGGACGGGCGGCAGCGCATCGTGATCGGCCGGGCTTCCCTCGGGGTCGTGCCAGATCAGCAGCTGGCCGTTGCGGACGACGCTCTCGTATCGCTGCGTCCGCGCGCGCAGCGGGACCCGGCGCGCATACGGGATGGCCTTGCACTTGCCGTCGCCGCCCCAACGCCAGTCGTGAAAGGGGCAGGCGATCTCGTCGCCCTTGACCTCGCCCTGCGTGAGGTCGCCGCCCATGTGACGGCAGTAGCCGTCGAGCACCTGCAGCCGGCCGTTGCTGTCGGCCCAGACGACCAGCTTGCCGCCGAACGCCTGCACGGCATGGGGTTTGCCGTCGTTGAAGTCACGCTCCAGCCCCAGGCAGTGCCACCCGCGGGCGTACCGCTCGGGCTGGGAGCCTACGTCGAGATAACGAGTCGCAGTCACGACACCCTCCTGAAGCTCGCCGTTGACCAAAACGAGAACACGTTATAGTTCTACCATATGTACGTCTCCCTGACAGCCGATCAACTTCGTCTCCGTGAGCAGTTGCGCGGCTACTTCGCAGAACTCGTCACTCCCGAACGCCAGGCCGCTCTCGCCGACACCTCGGGAGAGTTCGGCGAGGTCACGGTCTACAAGGACGTGATCCGTCAACTCGGCGAGGACGGCTGGCTCGGCATCGGCTGGCCCGTCGAGTACGGCGGCCAGAATCGTTCGATGGTCGAGCAGCTGATCTTCACCGATGTGGCTGCGGTCGCGGGCGTCCCGATCCCCTATCTGACCCTCAACACGATCGGGCCGACCATCATGCAGTACGGCAGCGAGGAGCAGAAGGAGTACTTCCTGCCCCGCATCGTGGGCGGCGAGCTGCACTTCTCGATCGGCTACTCCGAGCCCGGCTCGGGTACCGATCTGGCCTCGCTGCGCACCAAGGCCGAACTCGACGAGTCGACCGGCGAATGGGTCATCAACGGCCAGAAGATGTGGACCTCGCTGATCCAGTACGCCGACTGGCTGTGGATGGCCTGCCGCACCGAACCGGACCAGCCGCGACACAAGGGGCTGTCGATGATCCTGGTCCCGGCCGATGCCGAGGGCTTCTCCTACACACCGGTGCACACGGTGGCCGGCGTCGGCACCAGCGCCACCTACTACGACAACGTGCGCGTTCCGGCCGATCACCTGATCGGACCCCGCGGCGGCGGCTGGTCGCTCATCACGAACCAGCTCAACCGCGAGCGGGTCGCGCTCACCTCGTCCGCGGCGCTCGTGCACTCTCTGGAGCTGGTGACCGACTGGGCCAAGAGCACCAAGAACGCGCAGGGTGTGCGGGTCATCGACACCGAGTGGGTGCAGGTCCTGCTCGGCCGCGCCCAGGCTCGCACCGACGCCCTGACCCTGATGAGCTACCACCTGGCCGACACGATCGACTCGCTGTCGCCCGCCGACGCCTCGGCCACCAAGGTCTACGGCTCGGAGCTGGCCACCGAGGTCTACCGCGTGCTCAAGGAGATCGTCGGACCCGCCAGCGGCGTGACGGCCGATTCGGCCGGAGCCGTCCTGTCCGGCCGAATCGAGCGCTACTTCCGCTCCTCGCTGGTCATGACGTTCGGTGGCGGCACCAATGAGATCCAGCGCGACATCATCGGCTACGTCGGACTCGGCCTCCCGGCCGCCAAGCGCTAACGGAGGCGACATGGACTTCACCCTGCCCACCGAGGTCGAGGAGGCTGCCCAGCTGGCCGACACGATCCTGCGCGACCACACCACACCGGACCGCCTGAGCCAGGTCGAGGCCGCCGGCGGCGCTCGGTTCGATCCGGTCCTGTGGAACGCGCTCGCCGACGCCGGGCTGCTCGACCTGGCTCCGGCCGAATCCTCCGGGGGCGCCGGTCTCGGCGTGCTCGGCCTGTGCCGGTTCCTGATGGAGGTCGGACGAACCGTCGCACCGGTCCCGGCCGCCGCCGACGGAGCCGCCCGCCTGTTCCTGAGCGAGTTCGGTGCCGAGGCACCGCCCGCCCGGACAGGCCGGCCCGTACTCACCTGGGCCATCAGCGAGCAGCACGAGTACACGCCGGAGACGCCGCTCACGTCGGCCGCGCCGGACGGCGACGGCTACCGCATCACCGGCGCCAAGTACCTCGTGCCCGCGGCCACCCTCGCGACCCACGCCCTGGTGACCGCGGCGACACCCGGCGGCGCCGCGGTGTTCCTGGTGCCCTTGGACGCCCCCGATCTCCGGATCCGCGAGCAGCGCCTGAGCGACACCGACCTCGTCGGCCTGGTCGACCTCGACGGCGTGGCCGTCGGCCACGATCAGCTGATCGGCCCGGCCGACGGCACGGCCGCACACCGCCTGGTGCAGCTCGCCACGGTCGCCAACTGCGCCCTGCAGCTCGGCATCACCGAGGGCGCCGTGCGCCTGACCGCCGACTACGCCAAGACCCGCGAGCAGTTCGAGCGCCCCATCGCGACGTTCCAGGCCGTGGCTCAGCGGCTGGCCGACGGGTTCATCGACACTCGTTTCCAGGGGCTGGCGATGTGGCAGGCCGCCTGGCGGCTCGGCGAAGGGCTGCCGGCCGACGACGCCGTCGCGACCGCGAAGCTGTGGGCGGCCGACGCGGGCCACCGCGTGGCGCACACGACGGTGCACATCCACGGCGGCGTCGGCATCGATCTCGACGGCGTCGCTCACCGCTACTTCACCGCCGCCACCCGATTCGAGCAGGAACTCGGCGGCGCGACCCAGCAGGCCCTGATGCGCGGACGCCTGCTGGCCGCCGAACCAGCCTGAAACCGCCGGTGAGCGTTCGCCCATGACTGTTGGCCCGTGACTGTTCGCCCATGACTGTTCGCGATGCCCTGGAGGCTCGGGCTGACGACGACTCCCCCGCCCTGCTGACGCGCGAGCGGTCCTGGACGTGGCGCGAGTTCGTCGCCGCATCGGCGGCGCGCGCCGCTGCCGTCGCGGACCTGCTCGATCCCGCTCGCCCTCCGCACGTGGGCCTGATGATGGACAACACCGCTGAGATGCTGCTCGGTCTGGCCGCGGCGGGCTGGGGTCGTCATGTCGCGGTCGGCGTCAACACCACCCGGCGCGGCGAGGCGCTCGTGGCGGACCTGCGGCGCGCCGATGTGCAGGTGCTGCTGACCGACGCCACCCAGCGCCATCTGCTCGACGGCGTGGAGCTGCCGGACATCACCGTCATCGACACGACCACGGGCGGCTGGATCCCGGGGTCTGGGCTCGAGCGAGCACGACAGCTCACCGACGCCTACCCGCCTCCTCGCGCAGGCGCTCGTCGGCTGGCGACCGAGGTCAAGACCGACCCGCCGATCGCCAGCGCCGAGGCCAGCCACCCAGACGCCCCACCCCCGGTCGCCAGCGACGAGGCCAGCCACCCAGACGCCCCACCCCCGATCGCCAGCGCCGAGGCCAGCCACCCAGACGCCCCACCCCCGATCGCCAGCGCCGAGGCCAGCCACCCAGACGCCCCACCCCCGGTCGCCAGCGACGAGGCCGGCCACGGCCGAGGCGCG
>Ga0206106_100160_pt1 | contig 108012 bp, 90 predicted proteins | sample 1B1ome_FD_148677 | JGI IMG/M metagenome (GOLD analysis project Ga0206106, IMG submission 148677) | Enriched microbial communities from leaf-cutter ant dump, University of Wisconsin, Madison, United States - 1B110A | ecosystem: Environmental > Terrestrial > Nest > Insects nest > Nest dump...
GGCCTGAACTGGGGGGAGCTTCCCGGCGAAGCGGCCCGCGCCGCCGCCTACAAGGGATGGGAAAAAGGGTTTCTCTCCTGGCTGGTCCACCACGCGCGGCTCACCCTGCCCGAATACCCGGAGCTTGGGCTCGTGGCCGGGCCGGAGGAGAGCGAGGGCGATTTCCGCGCCCGCGTGGCGCACCGGATGCGGGAAGAGCGGGACGTGCGCGTCGCCGCCCTGCGTGAACGTTATGCGCGGGAGATGGAAAAGATCGAACGCCGCCACCAGAGCGCGCAGGAGGCGCTCCGCCGCCATGAAGCGGCTGCGGGCCAGAGCCGGGTGCAGACCTGGATCAGCACGGGCGCGGCGATCCTGGCGGTGCTCCTGAGCCGCAAGAAGCTCTCCGCCACCAACGTGAACCGGGCGGGCACCGTCGTGCGGGGCTGGGGCCGGTCCTCCCAAAAGGAGGACGATCTCAACACCGCCCGCGAACGGCTCGCGCAGGTGGAGGAGGAGCGCGACGCGCTCGAAGAGAAGCTCGAAACGGAGATCAACGCCGTGCCGGACCCCGCCGCCGCCTTCGATCTCGTCTTTCCCCTGCGCGAAATCCGCGCCACCCGCACGGGCACCCGTGTGAAATGGATGGCGCTTGGCTGGGGACCGGGAAGGGGATGAGGGGTGCGTAGGCTGGTAGGGCATTTACAAGCCCAACGCCGCAGTTCCGGCCTTTGGAGCGACTACGGCGACTACGACAGGGTGCTCATGAATCATGCAGGCCAACCAGTGGCCGGCCAACCGCCCCGGCTTCCGCCCTCTCCTGATCCGCCTGCGCGAGGATGCGCCACATCCACCGCGCCGCCTGCCACCCGTCTTCCGCCGTGGCCAGCCAGCTTCCCTCCAGCGTTCCGGCGCGGATCGCTCGGGCCCATTCCGCGTAAACCTCCGCGAACGCCTTGCCGGTTCCCACGGTGCGGAGTTCCGTGCGATCGGCGGTGACGATCTGCACGAGCCCGGCGCGCTCCCCGTCCGGCAGCGACGGCGGCGGCGGCACCTCCGGCAACCCGTGCGTGACCTGGAGCAGCGGCGTATCCTCCTGCGCGCTCACCACCCCGTTTTCACCGATCGCCTCGTACTGGAAAAAGTGCGTCTGCCGAAGGCTGGTGTGCGTGTAGGCGAGGCTCACCTCGATCAACGCCATCGCTCCGTTGCTCATCCGGGCCTGCACCGTCACGTGCCCGGGGTAGCGATAGTCCGGCTCCAGCCATTGCCCCATGACGTTCACCTTCTGAAATTCTTCGCCGGTGAGGAAGCGCGCGAGGTCGAGAAAATGAATCCCGCAATCGAGCGCGCCGCCCCCTTCCTGCATGAACTTCGCGCGGCGGGCCCCGCCCCAGAGGGACGAGTTCACGCCATGGCATGACCAGTTGTGCACAAAACGAACCACGTGCAGCTTTCCGAGTTCCCCCCCGGCGAGCACCTCCCGGATGGCCCGGATGCTGTCATTGACCCGCAGTTCGAAGTTCACGCCAAAGAGCAACCCTTTCTCTCCGGCCAGCCGGGCCAGTGTCTCGCATTCCTCCTCGGTCGCCGCCATCGGTTTCTCGCAAAAGACGTGCTTGCCCGCGCAGAGCGCGGCGGAGGCGATCTCGAAATGCGTATCCACCCGGGTGCAGATCGTTACCAGATCGATTTCCTCCCGCGCCAGCAGGTCGTGGTAGTCGGCGTAACCGGGCACGCCGTATCGCGAAGCCTGCCGCTCAAGCGCTTCGGGATTGAGATCGGAGAGCCCCCGGAGTTCCCAGTCCGGATTGGCCGCGATGGCGGGCAGATGCCCGTAGTCGGCCACCCTTCCGCAGCCGATGAGACCGATTCCGATAGAATGATCTGGTTTTTTCATAAGATGAGAAATGCCTGACGATCGGGTTTGATGGGCGGTCTTCTATGGCCGGTAGACGGAAATATGGCCGCTCAGGGGATGAATCTGAAGCGTAAAATAGTTCTGTGGCGGTGCCCCCTGATCCCGCCGCAGGTAGAGCGTGAGGTAGTTGTTTTCCATCGTCAGCGGGAGGGCGAGCCTCCCGTTGGGCCGGAACCTGAGCGATTTCCAGCTCTGGCCGTCGAGGGAATCCGAAGGGAGTTCATTGAGCAGGGGGGAAAGCTCCGGGTGGATGGTCAGTTGCGCATCCAGCGGCATCCGGCGGTTCACCGCCGAGGCGGTCCCCGCGGCGGGGTCCAGCTCCCAGATTTGCAGCACCCAGCGATCGTCCTCCCGCAGGAGGCGCACCTCCACATCGCGGTTGCGCGCGGTGGCCCGCTGCCGGGCGAGCACCAGTTGATCGCTGAGGATCTGCCCCTGCCGGGTCAGCAAATACCCGTCGGCCACCTGCCCGACCGGCGGGACGACCAGCGCGAGCAGGATCACCGCAATCGCCATGACGACCAGCATTTCCAGAAGGGAAAAGCCGGACGATGGTCGCCGGGAGGGAGGGGTATGCATCGCGGGTCGGAACGTCTTCATGATGATCCGGAAAACGATTGGCCGCAACCTTTTCACCCCTGTCGCCGCCGCCGGCGGCAGGCCAGGAGCGCCGCCCCGATGCCAAGCATCGCGTAAGTGCCCGGCTCCGGCACGACCATCACGGCAAACTCGCTGTTGTGGTCGAGCACCGCCCAGACCGAGCCGCTCGCCACGTCGTACCCCCAGGCCCCGAGATAAAACTCCGTGGCTTCGATCCCCGCCACCTGCCAACCGGTCTCAAAGTGCCCGGCTCCTTCCCCGATCAGGCTGTTGCCCAGGATCGCGTTCACCCATTGGCCTGCCCGGTTCCATCCAAGGTAGAGTTCCTCCCCGTCTTCGGTAAGCGGGGCAATCTGGAGCTGGAGGATGAAGACGGTATCCGCCGTGCCCGAAAGGCTGAAGACGTCGCTCATCCGCTGGCCCGGGCCCGTGGGGGCCACGGTATCGAGCGCAAAGCGCCCTTCCATGAAGCCGCCTGCGGAAAAGCCTTCGATCGTCACCGTGGTATTCTGGCCGGATTCGATCGCGCTCTGGAGGGCGAAATCGCCGTAACTCGTGCCGTTGGCCCGCAGCAACCGGTACGTCCCGCCCGAGCCGGTCACCGTCACCGGGTTTTCCAGAGATGCGTTGCCTCCGTTGATCTGGACCTCGAAGGTTCCCGCTCCGCCGATCCGGACCGCTCCGCTGCCCGCAAAGCTGTTGGCGGAATTGATTTGAAGCTTCCCTTCGCTCACCGTCGTGCTCCCTTCGTACTCGATGTATTCCCCGAATGCCGCGTTGAAGATGAGTGTTCCCGCCCCGGTTTTCTCGAAGTGACGGTTGCTGGCCCCGGTGATGCCGCTTCGGATGGTGAGGGTTCCCGCCGCCACGTCGATGGCCTGTGTGGTGCCGGCCGTCCAGCTGAAGGCGATGGAGCCTCCCTGAAGGGTCATGTTCTGGGGGCCTTCGTAGCGGAAGCCACGGCTCCAGTTGTTGCTGGAACTCAGCGTGGCGGTGATCGCGCCGCCGGAGGTGTTGCCGATCACTTTGTCCCCGCTGCCGCTGAGGGTGAGGCCGTTGGAGCCAAGGGCGGCGGCGTGGTTGATGTTAAGGCGGCCCGCGCTCAGGATCACGCCGCTCACGTCGGCGTTGGAGCCGTTGAGGGTGAGGGTTCCGGCGTTCACGTTCAGGTTGCCGGTGAGGGTGTTGTTGCCGCCGAGCACCAGTTCGCCCGCTCCGGTTTTGGTGAGGCTGGTGGTGTAGCCGTTGGTGCCATCGGAGATCACGCCGCCCACCGTCAGCTTGCCATTGCTGACCGTCACGATCCGTGCGGTGTTATAGCCAACGCCCTCTTCCCGATCCCCGAGATGCACGTTCCCGGTGCCGAGGTCGAGATCGTTGGTGCCGACAAACTCAAAGTGAAAGTTCCACGCCTGGTCGGTCGCGCGGGAGTTGGTGACCGCCGCCCCGGAGGTATTGTCGATCCGGATAATGCGGTTGACGTGGTTGGAATTGATAATCAGATCGCCCGCCCCGAGCGCACCGGCATGATTGATGGCGAGCGTGCCGATCCAGAGGGTGATATCGCCCCTGAAGGTGTTGTCTCCCTCCAGCGTCAACGTTCCGCTCCCTTGCTTGATCAGGCCGAAAACATCGTCTCCGCCGCCATCGGTAATGCTCCCGCCCACTCCGAATTCCATGCCGGTAAGAACCTCGATCTCGATATTCCGCCCCAGGGTGACCTCTCCATAGCCCATATGCAGCGCGTCCACGAAGCCCGTCGCGCCCGCTGCGATGTCGCCGTTCCAGGTCTGCTCATTATCCGTGGTCAGCTTGAGAGCGCCGGTCCCCGAACGGTTGATGAGCGCAAACCCTCCATCGGACGGGTCGATCACGAGACGACCGCTCCCCAGTGCCGTTTCGCTGCCGAGCCCGAGGCTGCTGTTCCCCGTACCCCCAAATGTGAGCCCGCCGGAAAACGTATTGTCGCCCATCAGATCAAGGCGGCGGCCATATCCGGTGAGGTTGATTCCCATCGGGGTTTCTCCTTCGGAAATATCGCCTTCGAAGATCGCCGTGGAACTATGCATATAGAGCGTGCGGACCGTTCCATCACCGCCCAGCGTGACATCTCCCAGAAAGCGAATGTTGGAGGATGCTTCAATCCTGAAATCCGCGAGCACGTCCACCTCATTGGCAAGGGTTACGACGGAGGTGCCAAATCCCCTGGTATAGCCTGCATTGCTGGAAACAATGGAGATCCTGCCACTTCCCAGCGCGGCGTTGTTCTCCAGTTGAAGGTTGCCGCGATCCAGGACGACCCCGCCGGAGAACGTGTTGACCCGGGTCAAACGCAAGGTGGTGTTGCCTGATTTTTTGATCCCGCGGCTCACCCCTTCCTCTTCTGAAATGATCCCTTCAAAGTTAATGACACCGGCAAGCGCCGCAAAGAGAAAGGGGTCTTCGCCTTCCCTCAGCGTGGCATTGCCGGTAAAGGTGATCCCGTTTCCGTACCCCGTCAGCGAGGTGCCCAGAATCAGCTCATTGCCGATGGTCCGCGCGCCCGAATCGGTGAAGCCGCCGCTCTCAATCGTGACGACTCCGCTGCCCAACCCGTTATCGTGCCCCAGGATGATGTTTGCATTGAGCGTCGCGCCGCCGGTGAAATCGTTATCTCCGGTGATCGTCCACGTTCGGGTCAGGTTCAGGGAAAGCCCGCCTTCCGCGCCCCCGTCGCTGATTTTTCCGGAGATCGTCGCGATGCCTGCCGTGCTGCCGCCCAGATTCAACCGCAGGGAGCCGCTGGTTGCCCCACCGGAAATCGCCCCGGCGAAGGTGACGTTACTTCGTATATAGGTATTGAAAACCCCGTCCTGATCCGGCCCGGGAGCTTCGAACACCAATGGAGCATTGATGATCGTATCAAGGACCATATCCTTTCCGGCTTGCCCCAGATCAATCGTATAGCCGCCTGCCCCCGGATCAGCGGGGCCTGCCAGATGGATCGCCTTTCCCGCCACCGCATTGAGGGTGTATGGCCCATTGATGGCCCCGGTCGTCTGGAAAATCAGTTGACCAAACTGATAACTCTCATCCAGCGTGATCGTCCGCTGATCCGCCTCCGGATTCCGGTTAAAGACAAACCGGTCGTAATTCCATTCCTCCGCCTCCGGGTCCCAGACCACGCCGGGGATGGTCCCCTCGTCCCAGTTGTCGCCATTGGTCCAGAAGTCATTTTCCGTGGAGGCACCGGTCCAGGTACCATCGGCTGCATGGGTCGATCCAGCCCCGAGGATGGAGACTGCCATCAGACTGGCAAAGAGACGGGTCGTTTTCATAGGGAGGAACTCTGCGGGTTGAGGTTATCGAAAGGCGCGGTGGCCCGGGCGTCCATCATCCGGGAAGCCGCCGCCCCGCCCGCAGGTGGAAGGGCCGCCGCAGGAAGCACCAGCCCCCGAGCAGGCCGAGCGCCGTAAGCGCGAACCCGCCCGGCTCGGGGATCGCCGTCAGGATCAGGCTTTGCTGGTCTTCGGAAAGCGCGAGCGTCACATCGTAGCCTTCCAGCAGACCGCTCACGGTGCCGCCGAGCAGGCCGCTGATCGTCTGCCCGGTTTCAAAGAGGACGTATTCGCCCATGGTGAATCCGGCGGTGGTCGTGAAGGCAAAATCGTTGAGTTCAAGCTGCCCGGAACCGATGTTCAGCCCGCTCAGCGCATTGGAAAGGAGCACCTTGTCGCTCGCCGCCACGGGGCCAAGCGTGAAACGCAGGCTCTGGCTGTTGTCCGCCGCGATCATACCGGAGAGGTCCAGAACCCCCGGGCCGAGATCGAGCGTGAGGGTGCCGGGCGCGTTGAGATCCCCGGGCGAGAGCCGGGAACCCGCCGCCAGCGTGATCCCGCTGGTCCCGATCGTCCCGGAGCCGCCGAAGGTCGCCCCGCTAGCCACGGAGTAGGCTCCCGCGTTGAGATGCGTTCCGTTCACCAGCAGCGTACCGGCGGAAACGGTGGTCGCCCCGCTGTACGTGTTCGCCCCGCCCAGCCGCAGCGTCCCGGCTCCCGCCTTGGTCAGCGCGGTTGTCGGGGTGGTGCCGTGCGTTCCGTCGCCGATCGCCCCGCCCACACTCAGCACCCCTGCCGTCGTGGTCACCGTGCGGGTGGCCCCGGAAGCATCACCAAGCGAAACCGCCCCGGTGCCGAGATTGAGATCCTGCGTTCCGGTGAAGGTGAAGTCCTGGCTCCAGACCTGCTCGTTATTCGTGGTGAGGGTAATCGCTGCGGCGCTGCTGTTATCAAGCGCCACGCCGGAGGTGCCTCGCAGGATGAGCCGCCCTGATCCAAGGGCCTGCGCATGGTTGATATGAAGACGTGCCACGCCGCCGCCGCCGACCATCGTATCGCCGCTCCGGGTGTAAGCCCCGCCGAGCACCAGCGTGCCCCGTTGGCTGTCGGTGTTTCCGTAATAGGAGCGCGTTCCGTTGAGAACCAACTCTCCTTCATCCGTGACGCGGGTGATGCCGAAGACACCCTCTTCGCCCCCGTCGCCGCCGGAAATGTCACCGCCCACAATCACTCTGCCGACGGTACCCGACATCCGGATTTCGATCGACCTCGCGAGGGTCACCGCTCCGGTCCCGAGGTTGAAGTCCTCGCTGGCCTTGTTCACAAAACTGATCCTTTGATTCGTATTATCCCCAATCCACTCCATCGCGTTGTTTTTGGTAAACGTGATGGCTCCTCCGCTGCTGTTGATGAGGGTTCCCCCCGAAAGGGTCAGGCTCCCCTCCCCGATGGCGGTATTGTGATTGGCATGCAGCGTCCCCCCGCTCAACATCGTCCCTCCTGTATAGGTATTGGCTCCATTGAGATACCAGTGACCATTGTTCTCTTTCCTGACCTGAACGCTGGCCGCGTTGCCATCGCTGATGATGCCGTTGATGGTATTGGCGTCGGAATTGGTTCCGCCGAGCAGCAGGTCCAGACGAAGCGCAGTCTCGCCGCCGCTTATGTTGCCATTGACGACCATGGCATTGCTGTCGCTTTCCGTAGCGGAAGCATTGGGAGCCCGGTTATCGAGACTGAAAAACTGAAGTCCGGAAGCGGTTCCGGCTTCGAAGATAATATTACTGTTAATGGTGCTGGAATAGTCTCCGGCGGGAACTGAACCCGTTGTCTGTGCCCGGTAAATGCGCCCGATCGAGCTACTATTGCTGTTGCCGGTCAGATGCAGTTCCGTCCCTGTATAAGTCATGGCACCCGTTCCAGCGTTGATTGCGATCCGCCGGAGGTTGAGGTAATCAAAGGTGACCGCAAGCGGAGCTTCGGCATCGGGGGTGAAGAATCCATCGTCGGTGTTTCCGGTTCCGGTGTTCAGACCCGGGATGGTGCTGTTTATCCAGTTGCCGGAATCAAACCAACTGCTGCCATCACCATCACCATCACTGTTCCATGTGCTGTCGGCGGCGTGGGAGGCTCCGGGCCCGAGAAGGGAGGCGGCGATCAGGCTGGCGAGGAGACGGGTCGTTTTCATAGGGAGGTTTGCGGTGAGGGTCAGGGTTGAGGGGAGAGTGCCGTTTTGGGAGCCGCTTTCACGGCCTGTAGCTGGTAGCGGAGCGTGACGGGGCGGTTGGGTTCGATCCGCGTCGGCAGTTCGATGAGCAGCGCCCGCCCCCGGGCGGAGGTCATCTGCGTGGAAGCCACCTCCACGCTGGTGAGCGAAAGGGCCGCCGGTTTTTCAAACACCAGACGGGCCACCCCGTCGTAACGGTGAAACTCGACGGTTTTCACCCCTTCCACCCGGGCGGAGGTCTCTTCCTTTTCCGTAATCGGGTTGAGGCTTTTGCCGCCTTCGAAGATGGAATCGCCATAGGGCGGCGGCACCGGCTTCGGCTCCACCGGCTGCCCGGCGGCGTTGAGGAAGCGCCAGGTGGTCTCCCCGGTGTATTCCTTTGCCCCGCGGTTGTTCTTCTGGCTCGTGAGCACGGGGAGCGCCTCGTAGAGCGATTTCATCTCCAGGGGCTGATCGGTGCGGATCGTCAGCTCGCACCCGATCCGGTCATCCCTGAACTCGTACTTCCGGCTGTAGGCGACTTCCACGTTCGTCACCTCCCCCTGTTTGCGCAGTTTTTTCGGCATCACGCCGGTGATCTCCAGCCGGTTTCCGTCGTCGGAGAGCTTGCTTTCCGGGTGCGGCGTGCGCGCGGAGGTGAGCACCTTGCCCTCCGCCGTTTCGCCGACGACGTGGTTGTTGAGCCAGTCGCGCCAGCCGCTCAGGATATAGCTACCCCAGTCGAAGGTGCGCACCTTGCGGTCATACGTTTCGTAGGCGGTCATGCGGCCGAGCAGGAGCGTGGAGGTCTCCGGGGTCCAGAAAGCGGAGAGCCCGCCTCCGGCGAAGCCCATCAGGTGCCCGCCCTCGCCCTTGAGCATCCCGGCATGGTTGGTGGCGCCGCTGTCCGAGGCGACCGCCGGGCCCGCATAAAACACCGCCGCGTACCCCGGGCGGCGCACCGCGTAGAATTCATCGCCGAAATTGCGGGTGTAGCGATCGCTGCGCAGCACCATCGGTTCCCCGCTCGCGGCCATGATCTTCTCCATCGCCGCTTCATCGGGTTCGTGGTATTCGACATGGGGAATGTCCATCACGGCGTCCCACCGGTGATTGGACGCCCACGGTCCGGGCTTCCCAAGCCGCGAAAAATCGCGCCGGGTCAGGTTTTGAAAAGAGCTTGCCTGCTTTTCCATGTCGCGCTCGTGCCACCGCGACCGCATGAAGTAACCGGCATCCGGCACTTCCTTGAGCAGGACCACCTCCCGCCCGTTGTACTGGTCCCGGTCGAAGCCGTCCTTGCATCGCGCGTTGAAATGGCTGGGCGAAAGCGTCGTCCCGTCCGGCTCCGGCAGCACGAGATGCAGCTTCAGGGCGTACGCCTGCCGGAGCACTTCGAGAACCTCCGGCGAACGGCTCATTCCCCAGAATTCGGCGAGCCGGTGAAGGGAAATGCCGTTGTAGGAACCATCGGGAACCCCGGCATCGCGGATATAGCCCGCGGGATCGTAATGTTTGCCGAGAATCTCCCGCATCCGCTCCAGCGCCTGCCCCTTGATGTGGTCGTCATCGAGCGCCAGCCCGACATAATAGATGCCCACCGGAACGCTGAGCTGCATGTTTTCCGGCCCGCCCAGCCGGGACTCGAAGTTATACGTGGCAAACCAGACGAGCCCCTCCGCCCAGGCCTCGCGCGCTTCCTGCGGCAGCGCATCGCGCACCCGCCAGAACGCATAGGCGTTGAAGGTGAGCGAAAAGCCCGATTCACAGGCCCGGGGCGGGAACGGCGGCTGGCGGCACCCGGCGTCTCCCGAAGTGTAGAAGTGGACGTTTTCCCGCAGCATGATGAGGTCCACCATGCCGATGACGGCGGCGCGCATGGCGAGCGCCTTGTCGCCATGATACGGGTTCCAGGGCCGATCCCATGAATAGAGCAGGGCGAGCGAATCGGCGGCGGTCGGGCCCGTCGGAATCCACATCTGCCCCTTGGTGATGTCGTAGGGGGTCAGGATGCGCTGCGTCTCCTCGTCCTCCTTCCAGAGCCCTTTCCAGGTGAAGGCTTCGGCGGGAAGCTTCATCGTGGAGGTGGCGATGAGCACGGGCGAATAGGAGAGGAAGAAATTGCGGTTGCGGTGAAACTCCGCGGGATCGAGTTTCGTCCAGTCAAATGCCTTGGGTTGAAACGCCACCTCCTCTTCCGTCACGGTCTTGAGCCAGGCGGTCAGCCGCGACTGCCACGGCTCGCGCCAGGCCGGTTCCTTCGCTCCGGCGAGCGACGGGAAGAGGAGCACAAGGAGGAGTAATGAAGCGGGGGTTTTCATGGGAAAGGGTCGCGGGGCCGTCACGGCGCGCCCGGGGGCGGGCCGGGAAGCGCCTCGGGATGCGGGTGGGGGTGAAGCTGGAGGAGCCGGTTTTCTTCCGCACGGGTGGTCGCCCCGCCCAGAAACGCGGTGGGGAGCACCACGCCGGGCACCGGCAGCGCCTTGAGCGAAAGGCGGCGGAAAATCATGCCGATGGCCTCCTCGCCCACGCGCTCAAGATGATTGCTCACGCGGGTCAGGTCCGGGCAGGAGGTGTGCCCAAGGTCCATTCCGCTCGCGCCGACGATGGAAACCGCCTCGGGGATCGCAAGCCCCGCTTCGTTGAGCGCGTGGAAAGCGCCGAGCGCCAGCCAGTCTCCGGAACAGAAAACGGCGTCCGCGCTCTCTCCCGAAGCCAGGAACCGGCTCACCGCCGCGTATCCGGCCTCCTGCGCGTTGGAGGTCGCAAAGATGGAGCGCAACGTCACGGAAACGCCGAGGGCGCTCCCGATCCCGCTCACCAGCCCGAGGTGGCGCATCTGATGGGAAACCGCCATCCCCTTGCTCCCGGTGCCGTTGCTCAGGGCGAGGATGGAACCGCGTCCGGTGCCCTGCCACGCCTTCCCGAGAGCGTAGGCCGCCCCGAAGAAATCGGTGGTCACAAAATTGGCCGTGGCCGAAAGCTCCGGCGGCTGGATGCAGACAACCGGCTTGCCCGCCTCCTCAAAGCGATCCACCAGAAAACGGTGCCGGGAGGCGATCGTGTAAGGGTAGAGGATCAGCCCGTCGAGCCGGTCCATCTTTTCAAGCAGTTCGTCGATCATCGCCTCGGAGGCGGACCCTTCGTGGGAGACCCCCTCGATCGTCGCCCCGCGCAGGAGCGCCGCCCCGAACATCCCTCCGCCGATGCGGGACATCCACCCGTCCGGATCGCGGAACCGCTCCAGCGGAGAACTGATGCCGATGCGCACGCACGCCTCCCTCCTCCTCGGCAGCAGGTAGGTGCCGCTGCCGCGCCGGGAATGAATCCGCCCCTCGTCCGCCAGCCGCCGCAGGGCCGCCTGCACCGTCCCGAGGCTGACGTTCAACTGCCGGGCCAGTTCCTTGTTGGTCGGCAACCGGCTCTTCCCCTTGAGGTCCGGGCGATCAAACTCCGTGAGCAGGTAGTGAAGGACCCGTTCACCGGCCCGCAGTTCCCCATCGGGAGCCGGGGCGTCGGGGAGTCGCCTGCTTTCGGAACCGGAAATCATGGATCAATTATGATTAATCTCTGGGTTACTTCAAGAAATAAAACACTTTATGACCAAGGAAATAATTTCACCCCATTGGAATTTGCCGGTTTTTCCGTTCCGGCCAGCCCGATTTTTCGAATTTCCGTTTTTCTTTCCGATTCTTGCTCGGGGAATTAACTCTTCAATTAATCAAAATAGAATCAATTCAAACCCAAAAGCGTTTTTGTACATAAAGCGGATCGAAACCGCCATGGACCGCTGGGAAGGGGCGTGATAGAAAAATTTTTTACCCACCCATACCCGTATGTCCCGTCCGCCGCTTCGCTTCCGACAGATTCACCTCGATTTCCATACCTCGCCGGAGATTCCCGCCATCGGGGCCCGGTTTGACAAAAAGCACTGGCAGGAGACGCTGCTGGCCGCCGGGGTCAACTCCATCACCTGTTTCTCCAAGTGCCATCACGGCTGGAGCTACCACCCGACCGACGTCGGGAAAATCCACCCCCACCTTGATTTCGACCTGCTGCGCGCGCAGTTTGAGGCGTGCAAGGAAGTCGATATCAACGTACCGATCTACATCTCGGCGGGGGTGGATGATCTTGCCGCCTACGAACATCCCGAATGGCGCGAGATCGGCCCCGGGGGAACCTACGTCGGGTGGAACCGGGACCCGCTCGCACCCGGCTACCGGACGCTCGATTTCCACTCCCCCTACCTCGACTATCTCTGCGCGCAGATTGAGGAGGTCGTCCGCCTCTTTCCGGAGAACGACGGCATCTTCCTCGACATCATCAGCCAGGCCGATGGCGTGAGCCGCTGGAGCCTCGATTACATGCTGGCCAACGGGCTCGACCCGCACAACCCGGAGGACCGCGCCCGCAGCGGCCGGGCCGCCCTCACCCGCTATTACGAACGCACCACCGCCGCCGCCCGTTCCCTCCGGGCGGACACGCCGGTCTTCCACAATTCCGGGCACATCAGCCGCGGCGACACGGAGGTTCTCGGTTTCCAGAGCCATCTGGAGCTTGAATCGCTGCCGACCGGCGGCTGGGGCTACGATCATTTCCCGGAATCCGCCCGGTACGCGGCCGGTCTGGAGAAGGAATACCTCGGCATGACGGGGAAATTCCACACCACCTGGAGCGAGTTCGGCGGTTACAAGCACCCGAATGCGCTCCGCTACGAATGCGCGGCCATGATCGCCCTGGGCGCCAGGTGCAGCGTCGGCGACCAGCTTCACCCGGACGGGCGGCTCGATGAAACCACCTACGGGATCATCGGCAGCGCCTACCGCGAAGTCGCCGAAAAGGAGCCGTGGTGCGTCGGCTCCACGCAGATCGCCGACATCGGCATCCTCTCAAGCGAAGCGGAACACCCCGCGAGCCAGCGCAACAGCCTGCCGGACACCGGGGCCACGCGCATCCTGCTCGAAGATCACCACCTCTTCCGGCTGCTGACCCGGGAGATGGATTTCTCCACCGTGCGCCTGCTGATCCTGCCCGATAATATCCGGATCGACGAGGAACTGCACGCCCGGCTCAACGCCTATCTCGCGGGCGGGGGCCGGCTCCTGCTCACCGGAGAGAGCGGTCTCTGGAAGGAGAAGGAAGGATTCGCCTTCGACATCGGCGCGAAATGGGAGGGCCCCTCCCCCTTCGAACCGGATTACCTGCTGCCCGCGCCCGCCGTGCGCCCCTCCTTCATCGCCTCGCCCATGGTGATGTACCTGCGCTCCCAGCGCATCCGCGTCACCGGCGGCGAATCGCTCGGCGCGATTTACGACCCGTATTTCAACCGCGAAGGGCTTCACTACTGCGGCCACCAGCACACCCCGGCGCGGCCCGAGCCCTCCGGGTTCGACGGCGGCGTCATCCACGGGGCGATCGCCTATCTGGCTCACCCGATCTTCTCCATCTACCGGGCGTTCGGGGCCGTGGCCGTGAAGGAATACGCGCAGGCGGTGATCCGCCGTCTGCTGCCCGATTCCGTGATCGCCACGAACCTCCCCTCCACCGCGCGGGTGAGCCTCACCCGGCAGGAGAGCGAAAGGCGCTCCGTGCTCCATCTCCTTTACGCGGGCACCATCAACCGGGGCGGCCAGGTGAACGGGATCGGGCGCAACCAGATGGAGGTGATCGACGAACTGCTGCCGCTTCACGATGTGAAAGTCCGCCTGCGGCTGCCGGAAACCCCCGCGGCGGTGCGGCTCGTCCCGCAGGGGGAGGCGCTTCCCTTTCAGGTATGCGAGGGCGGGGTGGAATTCACCCTGGAGCGCTTCACCTGCCACCAGATGATCGAGCTTTCCGACGAGGCGTAAACCGCTCTCCTTTTCGGCTACGGTCCCGCTACGGTTTGCCGATGGCCCTGGCGGCCTCCTTCCTGGCCGCCTCGTCCTCGGCATCCGTCGCGGGGAGGGCCGCCACGGCCTTCCACTGGCGCAGCGCCTTCGCCTTCTCGCCCATCGCCTTGTAGACGAGGGCGAGCTGGTAGTTCGGGCTGATCGCATCCGGGTTGAGCTTCACCGCCTTTTCCAGATAACCGGCGGCGTTTTCCAGCGACGCCGGGGGAAGCTCGCCGTAGACCATGCGGGCGGCGGCCTTGAGCAGCGGGTTGAGCGTGGCGAAGCCGTATTCCCACCGGCCCAGGATCTCGTAGGCGAGCGCCTCGCGCGGGTCGAGTTCCACCGTCCGGAGCGCCTCCTCCCGAATCTGGCGCGAGAGGGTCATTTTCGTCGAGTTATCGACATGATCGGTCATCTTCCCGCAGGCCACGGCGAGCGCCAGATGCGCGCGGGCGAGCCGGGGCCCGGCGGCGACGGCTTTCTGCGCGAGTTCCATGGCGCGGGTGGCCGCCTCCTTCCGCGCGCCCTTTTTTGCCTCGATATCCGCGCAGTCCGACCAGGCGATCGAACGTTCCGCGAGCAGGTCGGCCCGCCCGGGAGCCGCTTTCGCCGCCGCCTCCAGCGTGGCGAGCGCTTCGCGCGGCGCCTGCTCCGCGGCCCGCGCGATCGCGTCGGTGACGGCATCGGCCCGGAGGGTGGCAGCGCTCAGAAGGGAAAGGAGGGCGAGGAAAACGGTTTTTTTCATGAAGGGAGGGCGACGGGGAAGAGCACCATGAAGCGGCTCCCGTGGCCGGGTTGGCTCGTCGGGTGAATCCACCCGTGATGCTGGGTGATCGTTCCGTATACGGCGGCCAGCCCGAGCCCGGTTCCTTTCCCGGCGGGTTTGGTGGTGAAAAACGGCTCGAAGATCTGCTTGAGATGTTCCGGGGCGATCCCGGTGCCCGTATCCTCCACGGTGAAGCAGACGAACTCCCCGGGTTTCATCGCGGGGTGGTGATCCGCCATTTCCCGGGAGATTTTCTCGTGGCTGGTGGCGACGCGGAGGACGCCGCCCCCGGGCATGGCGTCGCGGGCGTTGAGGATCAGGTTGATGAGCGCCTGCTCGATCATCGTCGGGTCGCCCTGGAAAAGCGGCAGTTCCCCGCCCAGCTCCGTGCGGACCTCGATGTCCGGACCGATCACCGGCATGATGGCCCGGAGAACCCGCTCCACCATTTGGTTGGGAGCGAGCGGCTCGGGTTTCATCCGGTACTTTCGGGAAAAGGAGAGCAACTGGCGGGTGAGCGTCCCGGCCTTCCGGATGGCCTGGTAGATTTCGTCCGCGGATTCCCGGGCTTCCGGCGGGAGGCCCGGCGTGCCGATGAGCAGTTCGGTATGCCCCTGAATGACCGAAAGCGTGTTGTTGAAATCGTGGGCGATCACCGAAGCGAAGTTGCCGAAGGATTGCAGTTTCTGGGACTGGCGCAGTTCGTCCTCAAGATCCCGCCGCTCCCGGATGTCCTGCGCGAGCGAGGCGACGCCGATCACCGTCTTGTCCGGGCCGATGAGCGGGGTGTAGACGCATTCGCAGATCACAAACCGGCCCGAGCGGAGTTCCCCCTCGATGATCAGTGAGCGGGAGACCCCCCGCTGCACGAGATCGGGCCAAAGCTCCCGCATCCGCGCTTCCATCGCCTCCGGGATGATCAGGTCGTAGCCGGAGCGGCCGATCGCCTCCCGCGCCGGAACCCCGAAGATCCGTTCCGCCGAAGGGTTCCATTCCCGCGCGATGAAGTGGAGGTCCCACTCGATCGCGGCGAAGGGGGTCTGGCGCAGGTGCAGGGCGAGCCGTTCCTCGGAATGGCGCAACGCCCGCTCGGAGACCTGCTGCTGGAACCGATAGGTCTGCTGCACGCTGACGATCCCGGTGAGCACCCAGAAGAGCCCGGACACCAGCCCCACCCCCAAAAAGACGCGCAGCCGCGCGATGCGGATCGTCTGCTCCCAGCGTTCCCCGTCGTAGCTCACGCCGAGGACCGCCTCCACGTCGCCGTTCGCGTCGTGGAGCGGGTGCCATGCGTTGACCCACCGCCCCCGCTGATCGACCACGGGCGTCTCCTCGAAATTCGGGGAACCGCGCCAGGCCAGGCGGAACCCGGCGCTCTCGATCGGATAAGCCTGCCCGATCGGCACCGCCGGGATCGCCCGCGGGTCGTGCACCTGGTAGGTTTTTTCCGAATCGACGATGATGACGATCCGGTTCCCGCACCGCTTGCGCGCCGTGAAGATATTGGCGATCTGCGGGTTCGCCTGCAACCAGCGCACCTGCGCCTCCAGTATCCTCAGGTAGGCCGACTGTTCCGGGTCCGGACGGCGTTCGTTGATCTCCGCATGGCCGAGCCGTTCGGTCTCCAGCGCGTACGTGGGGGCGAGGCCCGCGATACTCTGGCGCAGGTAACGGCTCTCGTGGATCGTGGCCACCTCCAGGAGCACCCAGGCCGCCACCAGGGAGAGAAGCCCGAAGGCGACGTCGATCGCGAAATAGCGTTTCGAGTGGTTCTGGTGAAAGAGGAGATGCTTGACCAGCAGGAAGAGGCTGACAAAACCGGCGAAACAGGCAAAATCAAGATTATCTCCAAGCGCCGGAATCATGGGGCGTGTTCACGAATTTGCCGAAAGCGAGCCTACCCTCCGGCCCGAAAGGCGGTTCCGGGTCGGGTTGGCGGCGGGGTCCGAAAGCCGTTCGCTCGTGGGTTCATCATCCTCAGTCCGCCTGCCCGTAAGCCTCCATCCCGACACAGGAGCAGACGAGGTTGCGGTCCCCGTAGACGTTGTCGATCCGGCCCACCGCGGGCCAGAATTTCGATTCCCGGCTCCAGGGGGCCGGATAGACCGCCTCCCGCCGGGAATAGGGATGGCTCCACGGTTCGTCCACCAGTGAAAACGCGGTGTGCGGCGCGTTTTTGAGCGGGTTATCCCGGCGATCGGCCCGGCCTTCCCCGATGGCGAGAATCTCCCGGTGAATGGAGAGCATCGCCTCGCAAAAGCGGTCGAGTTCCTCTTTCGACTCGCTTTCGGTCGGTTCCACCATCAGCGTTCCGACGACCGGCCACGACATCGTGGGGGCGTGGAATCCGTAGTCCATGAGCCGCTTGGCCACATCCTCCACTTCCACCCCGGCGCGGGCCTTCAGGTCGCGCAGGTCGAGGATGCATTCGTGACCCACCCGTCCGTTGCGGCCCCGGAAAAGGATCGGGTAGGCTTCGGCGAGCCGGGCCGCCATGTAGTTTGCGTTGAGGATGGCGTGGCGGGTCGCCTCGTTGAGCCCCTCGCCGCCCATCATCCGGATATACATCCACGGGATGACGAGGATGAGCGCGCTGCCCCACGGCGCGGAAGCCACCGCCCCGCCCCGGCCCGGCCCCGTCTCCGCGAGCCGGTGGGATGGCAGGAAGGGGGCCAGATGAGCCGCCACGCCGATCGGGCCGACCCCCGGGCCGCCGCCCCCGTGCGGGATGCAGAAGGTTTTGTGCAGGTTGAGATGGCAGACATCCGCGCCGATGCGCCCCGGGCTGGTCAGGCCGACCTGCGCGTTCATGTTCGCCCCGTCCATGTAGACCTGCCCGCCGTGGGCGTGAATGATTTCGCAGATTTCGAGGATCGCCTCCTCAAACACCCCGTGCGTGCTCGGGTAGGTGATCATCAGCGCGCCGAGCGTCTCGCGGTGTTCGGCGGCGCGGGCCCGGAGGTCTTCCAGATCGACATCGCCCGCCTCCGTGCACCGGATGGGCACCACCCGGAAGCCCGCCATCACGGCGCTGGCCGGGTTCGTCCCGTGGGCCGACTGCGGAATGAGGCAGACGTCGCGGCCCGGCTCCCCCCGGCTCTCGTGCCAGGCGCGGATGGCGAGCAGCCCGGCGTATTCCCCGTTGGAGCCGGCGTTGGGCTGGAGGCTCACGGCGCTCAGGCCGGTGATCGCGGCCAGCCACGCTTCGAGCTGCCGGAAAAGAAGCGCGTACCCCTCGGCCTGATCCGCCGGGGCAAACGGGTGGATGCGGGCAAACTCCGGCCAGGTGATCGGCAGCATTTCGCTCGTGGCGTTGAGCTTCATGGTGCACGAGCCGAGCGCGATCATGGAGGTGGTGAGCGAAAGGTCGCGCCCCTCCAGCCTCCGGATATAGCGGAGCATCTCCGTCTCCGTATGGTGCCGGCGGAAAACGGGATGGGTGAGAAAGTCACTGGTGCGCCCAAGGGTTTCATCAAACCCGGCTTCCCCGGCCAGTTCCTCCGGGGCAAACCCCGGATCGCTCCCGCCGTTGAAGACGGCGAGGATGGAGCCGATCTCCTCCGTGGTTTCATCGAGCGAAATGGTGAGGGTGTGCGCGTCGAGCACCCGCAGGTTCATCCCGTACGCCCGCGCTTCCTGAGCCAGCGCGGCGGCGGATTCCCCGCCGAGATTCACCCGCACGGTATCGAAAAACGGGGCCGATCCCACATCCCGGCCCAGCCGCCGCAGCCCGGCGGCGAGCGCGCTTGCCATGAAGTGAACCCGCCGCGCGATCCGCCGGAGCCCCTCCGGCCCGTGGTAAACGGCGTACATGGAGGCGATCACCGCCAGCAGCACCTGCGCGGTGCAGATGTTGCTCGTCGCCTTGTCGCGGCGGATGTGCTGCTCGCGGGTCTGAAGGGCCAGGCGCATGGCCGGCTGGCCGTGCGCATCGCGCGAGACGCCCACCAGCCGCCCCGGCATCAGCCGCTTGTACCGGTCGAGCGTGGCGAAGTAGGCGGCATGCGGCCCGCCATAGCCGAGCGGCACCCCGAAGCGCTGGGAACTGCCGACGGCAATGTCCGCCCCGAGTTCCCCGGGCGGGCGCAGCAGCGTGAGCGCGAGCAGATCGGCGGCCATCACCACCAGCGCCCCGGCGGCGTGAATGGCTTCGATCAGCGCCCGGTAATCGCCGATGGAGCCGTCCGTCGCCGGGTATTGGAGGAGGACGGCAAACGGGCGCGAGGCGGCGAAATCGGCTTCGTCCCCGATCACCACGGGGATGCCGAGCGGCCGCGCCCGGGTTTCGATCACTTCGATCGTCTGCGGATGACACCCGCTGGAGACGAAAAAGGGACGCTCGCCCGCGTCGCGGACCGCCGCGAGGCAGACCGTCATCGCCTCCGCCGCCGCGGTCCCTTCATCAAGGAGGGAGGCGTTGGCGATGTCGAGCCCGGTCAGTTCGCTCACCATCGTCTGAAAATTGAGGAGCGCCTCCAGCCGGCCCTGTGAAATCTCCGCCTGATACGGGGTGTAGGCCGTGTACCAGCCGGGGTTTTCCAGCACGTTGCGCTGAATGACCGCCGGGGTGAGGGTATCGTAATACCCCATGCCGATGAAGGAGCGCAGCACCCGGTTGCGCCCCGCCAGGGCGCGCAGTTCCGCCAGCGCGGCGGCTTCCCCCGCGGGCCGGGGGAGCGGCAGCGGATCGCCGAGCCGGATGCCCGCGGGCACCACATCGTCCACCAGCGCGTCGAGCGAATCGTATCCGAGCGCCGCCAGCATCGCCGCCGTCTCCGCGCGGTCCGAACCGAGATGGCGGGAGGCAAAGCACTCCCCCGCTGCGACCTCATCAACGGCTAATGGCGAAACACTTTTTGCTGGCATCCCGGCAGGTTAGAGAGAGCGTTTGGCAAATCAAGCGGTTTGTGGAACAGGGGGGGCCGCTCATTCCTCATGGAGGTGCGCGAGCAGGTCGGCCACGCGGACCCGCGCCCCGCAGGTGACGAGGTCCGCCCCCCCGTAGTAAAGCTCCAGCGTCCCGTCGGGCAGGGCGATCGTCCCGTTATGGAACACCACATCGGGCATGAACCCCTCCCGCTCGTACGGCGCTTCCGGCACGAAAAACGGCTCCCGGGAACGGGCGATCACCTTCCACGGCTCCCGGGCGTCGAGCAGCAGCGCCCCGAGACAATAGCGCGTGCGGTGATCGGCCGCATGGTAGAGGGCGAGCCACCCTTCGGGTGTGCGCACCGGCGGCGCTCCCGCCCCCACCCGCTCGCAATCCCACCGCTGCGGGCGCGGCCCGATCACCCATTGGTGCCGCCCCCAGTCGAGCAGGTTTTCCGAGGAGGCGGTCCAGATGGAGGGGAGCCCGGCGTGCTTGACGGCGGGGCGGTGAAAGGTCTGGTAGCGCCCGTCGATCCTTTCGGGAAAGAGGGCGACATCCTTGTTATCCGGCCCGAAGATGATGCCGAGGCGTTCAAAGGAGCGGAAATCGGACGTCCGCGCCAGCGCCGTGACCACCCCGCGCTCCGAGACGGCGGTGTAGTTGAGGTAATAAGCGCCGTCGATCGGGGTGATGCGGGCGTCCTCGATCCCGTACCGCTCATAAGGGCCCCGGGGGAAGAGGGTCGGCCCCGTGTCGATCGTAAAACGCACCCCGTCCTCCGAAGTGGCGGCGCGGAAATGGCTCAGGCTGGTGAGGAAAATCTCCCCGCGCCAGGTAAAGACGCGCGGATCGACACAGACCACGTCCGGATCATCGAGCCGGAAGCGGCGCAGGGTGAGTTCCCCGCTCTCCGGGTCGCACACCGGCGTGGCGATCCAGCCGGGCTCCGGGATGGCCCGCTCGGCCACCCGCAGGAGCAGGAGCCGCCGGCCTTCAAAGAGCGTGGCGGCGGGGTTGAAGGCGCAGAGGATCTCCATGTCCGGCCGGGAAGGGACCAGATCGGCAGGAGAAAAAAGCGGATTGTTGGAAAAACGATGGACCATAAAAAAGCGATGCCGCCTTCCGCCGGGAAAGCCGGAGCGGAAGCGGGATCAATGCATGAACGGACTCCGCGCCGATGTCAAACATCCCCGCTGCAAAAGCTCAATCTTATTTACCGGAGCGGCGGCGGCTCCCGCGATCCCGAAGCGGAAGCTTGCACCCGAGGCGTTCTTGGGGGAACCTCTCGCTCTTTGAACCGCTGTGGGCGCCTCCAAAAAACCTCGTTTTCGCCGTACCCGTCTGGTGTTGCTCTGCCTGGTGGCGCTCCTTGTGATCGCGCCGGTGGAGCCGCACACGTTCCGCTTTCTGGTCCGGCAGGGGCTCGTTTATCAGGCGGCCCGGTACGGAAACCGGCTCACCATCGGCTCCATGGAAGGGAATCTTTTCGAGCCGCTGCGCTTTCATCAGGTGGAAGTCCGCTCCACCCGCCCGGGGTTCTCCCTCCGCACCCGCATCCGCAAGGCCGAAGCCGGTTTCTCCTGGAGCGCGGCGTTTCTGGGCCGGGGCCATTCGTTTTTTGATTACCTCGACCTTGAGGAACCGCGCAGCCTCCTGAGCTTTCACGCCGGGCCGGTGCCGGACTCCGCGCTCTCCCGCCCGTGGCTCCCGCTGCCCGCCCGGCTGGAGCTGCGCGGCGGGCACTTCGACGTCCGCATGGAAGGGCGCTCGGTCACGTTTTCGGGGCTCGATTTCAGCGTGAGCAGTTCCGCGCCGGGGACGCTGGCCGTGGAGGCGCTCACCATCCGCACCCCCGCCTTCGAACGGGCCTTCACCCGGCTGCGGGGGACCACCGCGCTTCAGGGCAACCGTCTCGTGGTGGCGGACATCGCGCTGGCCCCCGATCTCTGGCTGAGCGCCATCTCCACGGACATCACCTGGATCGCCGCCGGGGAACTCCGCCTCGGGTTCGATTTCGCGGCCTTCGGGGGGGAACTCCGGGGCGACCTCGTCAACCCGTCGGGCGAAGCCTCCCCCGATTACCTGATCTCGGGCAATTTCCGCGCCATCTCCGTCGCCTCGCTCGCGCGCTTCCTCGGCGTCCGGGAAAAAACCGGGGGCACCATCCAGGAGGGGAAGTTCACCTTTCAGGGTTCGCCCCACCATTGGGCGGACGCCTCGCTGACCACCCGGCTCGAAGCCACCGACTTTCTCTGGGGCGAACGCCGCTGGAACTCGTTCATCCTCGGCGCGACGGTTCACAACGGCCGGGTGGAGATTCCCGCGCTGGAGCTTCACCAGGCGCACAACACGCTGGTGCTCAGCGGCGAGGTGACCATCCCCGCCCGCTCCCAGCCGTGGTGGGAAGCCGGGTTTGAATTCGACGTCAACGCCCGCATCGACAACCTGACCGAACTCTCCGCGCTCCTTGGCCCGCGGTTTGCGGACACCGCGGGGAAAGTCACCGTGGTCGGGGCGATCCGGGGCCGCAACCAGCTCTACCACGGCCAGTTGATCGTCACCGGCAGCCACCTCGCCTACCGGGGCGCGCCGATCGAAGTGCTCAACGCCGGGATCAAGCTCGATGGCAACGAATTGCAGGTGATCAACCTGGAACTCGCCAACGGGCGCGACTTCATCCGGGGCAAGGGAGGGATCAATATCTACGGTGAAAAATGGTACTGGGGGGAACTCAACGCCTCCATCCATGAACTCACCGACTACCGCGCCCTGCTGCAAAAGCCGATCACCCCCGCCCCGCTCGTCGGCGGGATGGAGGTGCAGTGGAAGGGAGACGGGACGACCATGGCGCACTCCGGCGCGTTCAACGCCACCTTCCGCCAGATCCACACCCCGGGGACGGAGGATATCCCCGCCACGCTCCCGATCGACGCGGAACTGGAGGGGACCTACTCCACGGGAAACTTCTTCCTGCGCAAATGCGTGCTGGCCGCCAAGGGGACGCGGCTGGAGACGCGCCTCGCCTCCACGGCCACCGCGCTGCGGCTTGAGGAAGTGCGCCTGACCCACAAGGACACCCTCTGGCTGGAGGGGGAGGCTGTCCTGCCCGTCAATCTCTGGCAATGGTGGCAGGCCCCGAGCCTTGCGGCCCTCGCCCCGGAGGCCCCCCTCACCGTCGGGCTGACCGCCCGGGGCGTGCATCTCGACGATGTGGCGAACCTGACCGGCAAGCCGATCCCGATCCGCGGCGTCCTTTCCGGCTCCGTCACCAGCGAAGGCACCCTGCGCGATGTCCGCATGAAAGGCTCCCTCAAGCTGGAGCGGGGGCGCATCCCCGCCAACGCCTGGCTGCCCGCGCTCGATGAGGTGGAGGCGGAGGCGGAGATGGAGGGCTCCCGCCTCCGGTTCACGAGCTTCCGGGCGACGCACCCGGTGGGGCGTTTCACGGCGAGCGGGGAGATCGACTTCACGCCGTTTGAAAACCCGCTCTTCAGCGTCGCCCTGCGGAGCGATTCCGTGGCGCTCACCCCGGCCAACGGATGGCAAGGGCGCGCCGGCCTGGACCTGACCCTCACCGGCACCCGGGAGAGCGCGCAGGTGAGCGGCAGCGCCACGCTGCTGGAGCTGGAGACCGCGCCGGTGCCGGACTTCGCGCCGCTGCTGCTGGAGGGACGCACCAGCGGGCTGGTGCTGCCGCGGCCCGCGCTCGTCTTTGAGCCCTCCTACGCCCGCTGGCATTTCGCCATCGCGCTGGAAACCCCCAGGCCGCTTGCGCTCCCGGGCGGGGGAACCGTGGCCGCCCGCCTCCGCTATCGGGGAGACGGGGCGCAACCGCTCGTCCCGCGCGGCACCCTCTCCTTCACCGATCTCCCCCTCGCCCTCCCGCACGGCTCGGCCAGGGTGGAAAACGCCACGTTCCTGTGGGAAGAGGCGGAGGAGACGGGGCCCCGGCTCTCCGCACGGATCGCCGGAAAGGCGTCCGAAGCCCGGTTTACCGCGTATTATGTGGGAGCGGCCCGGTCGCCCGCCTTCAGTTTTGCCAGCGAACCCGCGATGGATGAATCCCAACTGCGCCACCGACTCCAGCACGGATACGCCCTGCTGCCGCCGGAGGCTGCCGAGTTCGCCCCGGAACTGGCGGCTCCCTTTGACCGTCCCCTGCCCGACCTGCCGCCGCCCTCATCCACCCCCACGCCGGAACCTGAACCGGAGACCGCAGGGGCCACGCCCACACCACCCACGCCGCCCGCAGAACCCTCTCCCGAAGCCTCCCCGCTCCCCTCTGCTTCCCCATGACCGAGCCCTCCCGTTCCCATCCCCCGGACCCGTCCGCACAGGCCGCCCAGCCGGAACGCCATCGCCCGGGGGTGTTTCTCGGCACCTGGCGGGGCATCCGCTTTTACCTCGACTACTCGTGGTTCATCATCGCGGCGATCGTCGTCTACATCCTCTCCGTCTCGCTCTTTCCCGCGCACCTGCCGGATCATTCGCGCGGCGTGCACCTGGCGCTCGGGGTGGTCGGGGCGGCGCTCTTTTTCTTCTCCATCGTCCTGCATGAACTCGGCCACAGCATCGTGAGCCAGCGGTGCGGCATCCCCGTGCCGAGCATCCGGCTGCTTTTCATCGGCGGCATCGCGGAAATCTCGCGCGAGCCGGACGACGCCCGTTCGGAACTCAAGATCGCGCTGGCGGGCCCGGCGGTTTCCCTCCTGCTGGTGATGTTCTATCTCGGGCTCGGGTGGGCGTCCGGGCTGGTGGGGCTGGAGGCGGTCAGCCTAATGTTCCTGTGGCTTGCGCAGGTGAATCTCATCCTCGTCGTCTTCAACGCCATCCCGGGGTATCCGCTCGATGGCGGGCGCGTGCTCCGGGCGCTGCTCTGGATGCGCAACGGCAAGCTGCGGGAGGCGACCTACATCACCTCCCGGATCGGGGCGTTCTTCAGCATGGTGCTGATTTTCGCCGGAGTCTTCATGATCTTCGCCTACGGCGCGTGGAACGGGCTGGTCTTCATCCTCATCGGCGTCTTCCTCAAGAACGCGGCGGAGAGCGGCTATTCCCAGACCGTTTACAAGGAGGTGCTCGGCGGGGTGAAAGTCGGCGCGATCATGACGCGCAACCCGATCACCATCCCGGCGCATCTGCCGCTCAATTTCGTCGTGGACGATTATTTCCTGACCAACCACCACGTCGCCTTTCCGGTGGTGGACGACGAAGGGCGCTCCCTGGGGCTGCTCCGGCTGGAGTTCCTCAAGCAGGTGCCCCGGGAAAAATGGCCCTACACGCAGGCGGGCGATCTGGTGGCAAGCGCGGAGGGGCACGCGCTTCAGGTGCCGGAGACGACCCACGCCAACGACGCGCTGCGGCGGCTTCTGGCCACCGGGCAGGGGCGGCTCGCCGTCACCGACGCGCAGGGGCGCCTCGCCGGGATCATCACCCGGCACGATCTGCTCCACTTCATCCGCGTGCAGACGGAACTGGCCGGGGAAGCGCCCCGGGCGTGAGCGATTACTTCCCGGTGACGGGCGAGACATCCAGCACGTACATCTGCCGTGTCCCCTCGTGGATGGAATCAATGCAGACCTGCGTGCCGTCCCGGTTCCATCGCGGATGGAGATCGCAGCGGATTTCCCATCTCATGGGAGGGGCGAAAAAGCGGCCCAGGAGATGCAGGGAACCCGTCTCCATATGGTATAGCATCAGGCTGCGGTGATCGGTTTCATCCGGGTAGGTATCCGTCAGCATCCATTGCCCGTCGGGAGAGAATGAACAATGGCCATCGCAGTGAAAATCGTTTTCGCCGATCACGCGGATACCGGTTCCCCGATCCCCAAAAAGAAAATAGCGGTCGCCGATTCCCTTCCGATGAGCCCAGGCCAGGATGGATGATGTCCCGCGCCAGTCGTAATGGGAAACGAGACCGTGATCGCTCAATACACATAGCCCGCCCCCATCCGTGCCGAGCGTCATCAAACGGGTGCGGCCGACCTCGTCTTCGGGACTCTTGTACCGGTGAAGAACGGCGAACCGATCCGCCCAAGCGCCAAACTGCGCGTGATTGAAGCGATGGAACCGGCCGGCGAACTCCGGCTTCCGATCAAACCGGGCCGCTTCCGCGATGCTCAGGATGAACCGGGATTCGCCCGTTTCCAGATCGAGGGCATGCAGGCCGTCGTCCCCGGGCTCCGCCACCCGCTCCCACGCGTCGGGAACCCCGGCGTAACCATAGCCCGGACGCTGGTGCGCAAGGCGGGAGAAATTGAGGGAGATGGCCCGGGAACCGTCGCGGCTGACCGCGTAAACCGGGCGCGTCAGCGTCCGCTCGCACCCGGTATCGAGGTGGATGATCCGCGAAACAAAGGAGCCGCCCCTGCGATCGTTGAAGATGATTTCCCGGCGATCCCCCAGCCATTGGAGCATGCACCCCTGTTGCCAGTTCCACGCGGAAGTTTCCGCGACCGGCTGCCAGCGATCCCCGTTCCACGTGTCGATCACGCCGATCACCAGCCTGTCCCCGGCGCGGGGAGGGCGGTCCATGAACGGGGATTCCAACCCGAGGATCCATCGCCCGGAAGCGTCCCAGCACGATTTATCGTAGTAGCCGAAGAAGTGATGGCGGGTGCCATAGGTGATTCTCCGGATGTTGGAAACAGGAGACGGCGCGTTTGCAAGGGTTCTTTGCATGAGGGATGATCGGGAGGCTCCGCGCCCCGGCACGGCGGTGTTGCGGGCGGGGCCCGGCTTCAGGGGATGACGATTTCGTACGCAAGCACCGCTCCGTTGAGGCGGATGTGCACGCTGCCATCGGCGCTGAACACCTCCTCCTGCCGGACCACTTCGCCCCGGGGGCCTTTGTGCCGGACCAGCAGCTTACCGGAAGGCGTCGGCAGTTTGAGCACCGCACGGATGGGGCGGCAAACAAGGTCTGAACGATTCTCGAGATGACCCGGCTCCCGCCATCGCCGGTCAAAGGAAAGGCCCGGCTGCTCCACATCGGAAACCGTCACCACCATCAGGTGCCCGCTTTGCGCAACCGGCTTGTCATCAAGCGCGGTGATCGTGACACAGGCAAACTGCTCCTGCTCCAGAGCCACCGTGACGCCGTCCCCCAGGTCGATCGGCTCACCGCCCGGCGGGTATCCGGCCACCCACTTGGAGCGGGGGGTTTTCACCATGAACCAGCGCTCCTTCCAATGGCTCACCAGTTCCCCGCTGAAATTCCGGGCGGGATCATCGCCCGGGGGCGCAAGCAGGCCGGACATCTCTTCAGACCCGCCGGAAACCACCCGGGATGACGGGGCCGCAGCCGCCGGAAATCCTTCCTTGAAAGGAACCTTCGAGGCGGAGAGCGGTATATCGGAATAATCGATCTCGGTTCTTCTTTGGAAAGAGGCGCGTGAAAATCCGCTCAGGAAATGATCGAAATTCCCGACGTTCGTTTCAAGCAGCGTCCGCAGATCGGGAGTGTAGCGAACCGCCACATCGGATACCGCCATATCCCCCCGCACCAGCAACAGCGCCGCCGCCGGGTAAAGAGCCCGCATCGCCGGGTCGGAACCGATATTGAGGGTGTTGATGTCCCCCGCATTGAAGTCCGTGCTGTGGTGAAAGAGCGCAAAGAGATACGAGCCGTCATGCCCGGCGGCCCCCATCAACGCCATCTGATAGAGGAACGTGGCCGCCCGGGTGATCCCCGTCACGTTGACGACGTTCCATTCGTTATGCACCAGCGGCTTGCCCTTCATTTTGGAGAGGGAAAGCAGCCCGGCCCGGCTTTGTTCTCCACCGGGCTCCCGCCGGTAGTAGTCATCCGTGCCGTAGGGGTGATCCGCCGTGTAATCCATCTCCCGCTGCGCGGCGAATACCCCGAGGCTGCCGGGGTTCCAGTTCGTTCCGCTGATGGGAATGCGCACGCCGATCCCGCGCAGATGCGAATGCATCTTCCGGTAGTAATCGCGCATGAGGTCCATGCAGAAGAGCCCCGCGATCTCCTTCGGCGCGGATGCGTACGTCCATTGGCCGCCATGGCCGTTGCGTTCGCACCAGTCCGCAAACATCTTCCGCATCTCCGTCCGGTACGGTTCGGGAAAATGGTGATCGAGCGAGCCGTGGGTGAACAGATCGTTCTCGTTCACGATCTCCGTGGTCGCAAAGACCGGATCGTTCCGATACTCCAGCCCGGTATGGGGATTATGATGAGTCCAGAGGGCCGTCAGAAACTGCTTCTGTTTTTCCATCAGGATCGTGTTTTCATGAAGATAGGCCGTTCCCTTGAGCCCGAAGGTCAGCTTGTCATGAGCGGGCACGCCATCCCCCGGCCCGAACTTTCGCGCCGTCAGCGCGTCCATATGGACATACACCCCGCGCAGCTTGAGCTGGTGGATGAGATAATCCATCCTGTCCATCAGTTCCGCATCGAAACCGGCGGTCGAGGTTTCGAAATGCCCGCGGTCAAAGAAGCCGAAGCCTGGCTTGAAATAGTCGATATGATGGAAGCGCACGAGATTGCATCCCATGGCCGCGATGCGGCCCGCGAGCACCCCGGCTTCCGCCCGGGAGGGAAACTTGCTCCCGTGGACGAGCGTCACCCCGGAGAGGCGCACGGGGCCGGTCCCGTCCTCAAAATAAAAGCGGCCATCCCGCACCTGGAGGAATCCATGCTTCCCCGCGGGGGCCTCCAGCAAAGAGGCGGAGACATCAACGAAATTGAAGCTCGGGCTGTCAACGAACGCCCCGCTTTCGGGCGCATCCATCAGGAACCAGCCATCATGCGGATGGTGAAACTCAAACGCATTGGCGGCCACGGTGCCGATCGTGGAAGCTTCGTTGGCGGTGGCCAGCGTCAGTCCATACCCGATCCCCTTGCCCTTGACCGTCCCCGCCCCCAGCGTCAGCAACACCTGGCCGCGCGTGCGAATGACATCCCAAAAGGCAAAGCCCTCGAAGCCCGAAAGGGTAAAACGCTCCCCCGAAGGCAACACGACCGCGATCTCCTTCGGCATCTTCCGCTGATGGTGCGAGCGCTCGGGAGCCGTCGCATAGTCAACCGGTTTTCCGTCCGCCAGCAATCCCGTGCCTTCATCGTCGTTGAAGACGAGGACCGCGCCGATCTCGTTCAGGCGGCGGTAATACTCCGCCGCCTGCCGGCTATCGACCTCCCACCGGATGCGGAAGGCCGATGGCGAGACGCGTTCGGATTGGAGAACGTATTTCGCCTTGCCCACCATGCCCCGGCTCGTGGTCGCGTTTTCCCCCGTCTGGACCTTTGCGGGGCGGCTTTCCCAGCCGCGGTTGCTGCGCTGGCGCTGAATCCGCCAATGATCCGTCTTGTTGTAAAACTCAATGACGGCATCCTGATGCATCTTCGGCACGCCGCCCGTCCACCGGATTTCCCCGAAATGCAACGCTCCCTGATGATCCGCTCCCAGAGCCACCGGGTCCGCCGGCGAGGCCTGGGCAACGGCACAGAACAACACTCCCGTGGCGGCGACCGCCACGGCCTTCAATAAGGCAAACATGGTCAAGGGATGGGGGCTACGATCAGGAACGCCTGCGCAGGAGACGCCGGGAGAACACCGAACCGACGAGCACCAGCCCGACCAGCGACAGGGTGCCGGGTTCGGGAATGGCGTTGATATGGATGTTATCAATGGAGAAAGTGGCCCCGTCGCTCTGGTTCAGGGTCTGCTCATGCCAGACGGTCCAGAGATCATCGCTATAGTCTTCCCCCCAGTTGGAGGTGCGATAGCCGAGCCATTCGGATGTCGAGACCGTCGTCTCCCCGTCGGCCACCGTCACCTTGTACGAACCGGTGATCGGGTTGTTGATGATCGTGAAGGAATAGGTGACGCCCAGCCGGAAGGCGAGCCCGCTGCCGATATCCTGAAGGTTGCCGGTATTGTAGCTTCCCCCGTCGCGGTTGCCATCGTAGGCGGCCCACGTCAGCGCGGAAGCATTCCCGGTTTCTCCCGCGAAAACACGGATCATCCAGGTGCTTGAGCTGGTGAAGTTATTCCCCATGCTCGCGGTGGTGTTTCCGTAAATGCCGATGAATTGCGAGCCGGGGTTCACGCTGCCGATCGTCCAACTGTCGATGCGCAGGTCAAAGGAGATCACGTGCTCCTTCGTGGTATCCACCTCGCCGTGGTTCGTGTACCGCCGCCCCAGTGAGGTGTTCTGCTGCGAGCCGTTGCCGCCCGTCTGGCCGGTCGTCACCTGGAGGTAATTGCCGCCGCTCTTGAGCGGATTGGAATCGGTGACCACCCCGTTGAGGGTGATATTGCCCGAGCTCATCAGGGAATACCAGCTCCGCGTCCAACCGTCGCCCTCCTTGCCGACATACTGGTCCGGAAGGGAGGTGCCGGTGCCACCGGAAAAATCGGCGACGACCTGGGCGTTGAGATCGGCAAACGCGGAAGCGAGCAACACGCCCGCGGCGGCAATGGTTCTCGACAATGCTGAAATGGGATGGAGCCTCATGGTATTGGTCTTGGGGGTTGATGGGTTGAGGCAAGCGGGGGATGCAGGTTCCCGCACACGCTGCCGTTGAAGGAACTTCCCAGAAATCACCCCTGCCCGAAAGCTTCCGGTCATTGATACAGATAAACGGGCTGTTGGCGCTCGCCCTCTTTTGCTCTTGCCCGATGCCCGGAGAGAACCGATTTTACGCCCCGAGAGCCCCGACCGCGGGCAGATCGCCATGGACACACGACGCCCCACCCAGAGAGATATTGCCCGGGAAACCGGCTTGACGCAGGCAACCGTTTCAATGGCCCTGAACAACCATCCCCATATTTCCGGGGAAACCCGATCCCGCGTGCTGGAAGCGGCCCGGCAGCTCGGCTACCGGCCGGACCCCTACCTCTCCGGGCTGTCCGCCTACCGCAAGCGGATCCGCCCCGCCCGGTTTCACGCGACGATCGCCTGGCTCTCCAACGATCCCCATGCCATCGGCTGGAGGCGCTCCACCACGTTCCGGGGTTATTACAAGGGCGCTTCGGAGCGCGCCTCCCAACTTGGCTACCAGTTGGAGGAACACCGTCTCCTGAGCCCGGATATGACGCCGCAACGCATGGTTCAACTGCTGGAGGCCCGGAACATCCCCGGCCTGCTTCTGGCGCCCCAGCCGGTTTCCAACCAAAGCCTGGACTTCGATTTCCGGAATTTCTCCTGCGTCACCTTTGGCTATACGCTGGCACGGCCCCGGCTCCATATCGTGACCCTGCATCAGTTTCGCGCGATGAAGACGGCTTTCCGGAAGCTTCTGGAAATGGGTTACGAGCGCCCGGGGCTCGCCCTGGCCAGGGAGAGCGATCTGCGCGCGGACAACAACTGGTCCGCCGCATTCCTGAGCGAGCAGCAGCCGTTGCGCCAGCGCCAGCGGGTGCCGCCGCTCCTGACATCGACTTTCAATCAGGAGACGTTTTGCCGCTGGTTCAACAAGCACCGTCCCGATGTCGTCCTCACGATCTGGCGAGAGGTTCTCGAGTGGCTCCGGGTGGATGGAAAACAGGTCCCGGGCGACACGAGCCTGATCCTGCTCTCCGTCCCCGATCCCGGCGGCAGCTTTTGCGGCATCTGGGAAAACCCCGAGGTCATCGGCAGCCGCGCGGTGGAATTCCTCATCGACCTGATCCACCGGGGGGAACACGGCATCCCCGCCCTGCCCCTCTGTCAACTCGTGGATGGAAGCTGGATCGACGGAAAAACCGCCCCTGACCGCAGGCATTGAATCCATCGGCGTTTATCTGTATCAACGAAGGCAGGGTTGCCTTCCCTGAAATCCTTTTTATGGTGGCCGGGGATGAACGGCAAGCATACCCCCCGGAAAAAAGATCGTCGCCCCGCTTTCTCCCTGATCGAGCTGTTGGTGGCGATCGCGGTGATCGGCATCCTCGCCGCGTTATCGGTTACCGCGATCGGGGAGATGCGTCTTCAGGGACAGATCACCCGGAACCTTTCGAACCTGCGCAACCTCCAGCTGGCCAACATCGCCTATGCAACCGATCACAACGGCCTCTATGTGCCGGGCTGCTCCTTTGACGGGGATGGCAGGCTGGGCAACACGTGGGTAAGCAACAAAACCTTTTTGTGCCAGTATCTCGGGCTGCCGTCCAATCTCCGCTGGCCCACGGAAATGCGTTCGCCCATGGCGGTGATGCTTTATGACGAAGACGGCCTGATTTTGAACAACTCTTACGGCTACAACTTTACCGGGCTTGCCTCTTATGGAACGCCCAACGCCAGCCGGCAGGCAACGGTTGCCGGGGTGGGCGAACCCGCCGCCACCCTGGCTTTTGCGGACGCCCTCGACTGGCAGATCCAGATGAACGGGGCGGATCGCTACCGGGGGCGGGAGGAAGGCCAGAACAACGCCATTGCCTACCGTTACAACGGGAGGGCCGGGGTCGTCCATTTCGACGGACATGCCGCGATGCTCCGCCGCGAGGAGGTCGTCGGAAATGAAAAGCTCTGGATCGTTCATAAAAACTGATCGGAAACCCGAAGACGCCATGTCAGTCCATCGCGCGGGCATCCGGAATGCCATTGATCTGCAACCGGTCATCGACGCCACCCTCGAAACCCTGGAAAGAGCGAAAACCGGCCCCGGCCGGTACCTCCGCCGGCCCGACAGGACCCCCGGGAATCCCCCGTCCGGACCGGACCCCGACCCCTACGGCTGCGCCGGAGCCGCCAACCTGCTCTATTCCATCGGTGCCTTCCCCGGGGACCCGGGCGAGCGCGCATGCTGGACCCGGACACTCCAGGGCATGCAAAATCCGCAGACCGGTTTGTTTTATGAGGCGGCCACCGGAGGCTTCGTGAGCGTCGCCGCGGGTTTGAACGACTGGAAAGCCTTTTCCGGGGCCGGAATCCATCATCCTTTTCACGCCACGGCCCACTGCATCGCGGCTCTGGAGCTTTTTGACGCAAAACCGCTCCACAAAACCCGGGGCCTGGACTTTCTGGCCCCGGAAGGCTCGCTCGAAACCTTTCTGGACCATCTCCCATGGGCGGAGCATCCCTGGAACGCATCCCATCAGGGGGCGGGTGTCTTCGCGGCCCGCGTCATCAGCGGCGAGGCCACGCCCCGGTGGCGGGACCGCTATTTCGCATGGCTGGAGAACGAAGCGGATGCAACCACCGGTTTCTGGAGACGGGGCTGCATTGATCATTCCAGGCCGGAATCCTTTTTTCCCCATCTGGCCGGGACTTTTCACTACCTCTTCAACCACGAACATTCACGACGCCCCCTTCGCCATCCCCGGGCGCTCATTGATTCCTCCCTGGCCATCGTTCAGAACGGGGTGCGGCCCACGCTGGGCAGACGGATGGGGTTTGCCGAGCTTGACTGGATCTACTGCCTCACGCGGGCCGTGCGCCAGAGCGGACACCGGTTCGGGGAAGTGCAATCCGCGCTGAGAACGTTTTGTGCCGGGTATGCCCGCTTTCTGCTTGAACGGATCAACGCCCCGGCTCCCTTCTGCGACGATCTCCACGCGCTCCTTGGCGTCATCTCTGCTCTGGCAGAGCTTCAGGCAGCGCTTCCCGGGTTTCTGAAAACGGACATCCCGCTGCGACTGGTGCTCGACCGCCGTCCTTTTATCTAGCCTAGTCTAGGCTAGTCAGCGTTCATAATCAAGATGGTAGACCAAACCAGTGCCGCGATACCGCAAAAAGCCATGAAACCCATGATGGAGCCGCCTCCGCCACCTCCTGTCGCACGCCCTATATCACCGGCCATTTTCCAGCAGCCCCCTTGCGCAACAAGGCCGACGATCGCAACCGCGCAAAGTGCGCACCGGGTCCCTCGCGAATGTCGAAACGAGGCAATCAAAAGGGCGCCGAACGCGACAACAAGACCTCCTCCGTAAAACAATGCGATGACAGGTAAAGCCAGGAGCGCCTTCATGATATTGATGCCTGACGACTTCGGTCAGTCGCCGACCGGTTGCCGGGGAGCCGAACCGGCTTGTTCGGCTCCTTCGGGGTGTTTTTGAACGAGCGGAGCCCCCTGCCGCACCAGCCGGTATTCCCCGCTCAGGATCGCCTCCCACCAGGGCCGGTTTTCCAGATACCAGCGGACGGTCTTGCGAAAGCCGGTCTCGTGATCCTGCCGGGGCGCCCAGCCGAGTTCGCTCCGGATTTTGGAAATATCCATGGCGTAACGCTGGTCATGCCCGGGGCGGTCGGCGACGAAGGCGATCTGCTCCCGGTACGGGCGGCCATCCGCCCGGGGGGCGAGGTCGTCGAGCAATCCGCAGAGGGTTTCCACGAGGTCGAGATTGCGCCGCTCGTTCTCGCCGCCGATGTTGTAGGTGGCCCCCGGCTCGCCCCGCTCCAGCACGGTGAGCAGCGCCTCCGCGTGATCCTCCACATAGAGCCAGTCCCGCACCTGATCCCCCTTTCCGTAGATCGGGATCGGCTCGCCCGCCAGCGCCCGGAGGATCACCACGGGGATCAGCTTTTCGGGAAACTGGAAGGGGCCGTAGTTGTTGGAGCAGTTGGTCACCAGCACCGGCAGGCCGAAGGTGGTCTGCCACGCCCGCGCAAGATGGTCCGAGGCCGCCTTGCTCGCGGAATAGGGAGAGCGGGGATCGTACGGCGTCGTCTCCACGAACGCCCCCTCCGGCCCGAGCGAGCCATAGACTTCGTCCGTGGAGACGTGCAGGAAGCGGAAGGGGCTCCCCGGCTCCAGCGAACGGTGATAGCGCCGCGCGGCCTCCAGCAGGGTGTAGGTGCCGACCACGTTTGTCGTGATGAACTCCCCGGGGGAATCAATCGAGCGGTCCACGTGCGATTCCGCCGCGAGATGCATCACCGCCCCGGGCCGGAACCGCCCGAAGGCGGCATTCACCGCCCCGGCGTCCGCAATATCCGCGCGCACCCATTCGTAGGCCGCGGTTCCCTCCAGGTCGCGGAGCGACGCCCGGTTTCCGGCATAGGTGAGCTTATCCAGGTTGCAGACCGTGTGCCCGCGCCTCACCAGGAGGCGGACCAGATTGGAACCGATGAAGCCGCAGCCGCCGCTTACAAGGATACGCATGGGGATGTCAGAGCGATAAAAAGGTTTTGAGAAGCGGGACGGCGCGGCTCCCCCGCCGGTACCATTGTTCGAGCCGGGCGATCCGCTCGCGGTAGAAGCCGTCTTCGTCCGCAAGGCCCTGTTGCAACTCGTGAAGCCGGTCGATCCGGCGGCGACCGCTGGCGACGTGCTCCTCCAGCTCGCGGTCGAGGTAGCCGGAGACGATTTTTTTCAGGCTCGTCTCCGCCTGGTAATAGTCGCGCCGGTCCCCCTCCGTCTTGAGAAGCTGGACGGCTCCCAGCTCGCGCAGGAACCGCAACCCCTGGCTGGCGGACCCTTTGCTCAGGGAAAGGCGTTCAATGAGGTCCACCATCGAAAGCGGCTCGCGCGAGATGAAAAGCAGCCCGTAAATCTCCGCAATCGACCGCGGCTGGCCGAGAAGCGACGCCAGCGCGACGAAAAAGTCGATCACTTCGGTTTCAAGCCCGGTCAGTTCGCCGGGGCCGGCGGGGGCCGGCGCATCCGGAGACCGATTGACGAGGGAGGACATGACGCCCCTTCCCTACACCGGGAGCCCGGATGGTTCAAGAATAAGTGAACTTTCGCCGGGTTCTTTCCACCGCCCTATCCCCAGAGCGCGGCGTCGAAAGGGAGGAGCCGCCCCGCCTCCAGGGCCACCCCGCCGGGACGGTCGCGCGCGAGGAGCAGCGGGGCGTCGAGGTCCGCCAGATCGCACCGCTGGGCGATCACCATGGCCGGGGCGATGGCGAGCGAGGTGCCGAGCATGCAACCGCACATCACCCCCAGCCCGGCGGCCCGGGCCGCCTCCAGCGAGCGGAGGGCTTCGGAAAGGCCGCCGGTCTTGTCCAGCTTCAGGTTCACGCCGTCGTAACGCCCCGCCAGCGCGGGAAGGTCCGCCCCGGTGTGAAACGATTCGTCCGCGTAGACCGGCACCGGATGCGGGATGGCGGCGAGCAGGGCGTCCGCCCCCGCCGGTAGCGGCTGTTCCACCAGTTCCACCCCCAGCGCCGCGCAAACCGCCAGCCACGGGGCCACGCGCTCCGGGAGCCATGCCTCGTTGGCATCCACGATGAGGCGGCTCCGCGGCGCTCCGCTCCGGACGGCTTCCAGCCGCCCGGGCACCCCTTCGCCACCGGTCTTGATCTTGAGCAGGGGCCGCCACGCCGCTTCCCGCGCCGCCGCCTCCATCGCCTCCGGAGTGTCGAGGCTCAGGGTGTAGGCCGTCGGCACGGGCCGGAGTTCCGGCCAGCCCAGAAGCGCCGTGATGCGCGTTCCCTCCTGTTTGCAACGCCAGTCCCACCGGGCGCAGTCGAGGGCGTTGCGCACGGAACCCGGCGGCAGCGCCGCGACGGACTGCGCCCCCCCGCGCTCCAGTTCCGCCCGGAGCCGCTCCAGCGTGGCGAGTGCCGTGGCGACCGTTTCCCCGTAGCGGGCGTTGGGAGCGCTCTCTCCCCGGCCCCGCGTTTCCCCCTCCTGCCATTCCACCACGATCACCTCCGCGCCGGTGCGGCTGCCGCGCGAAAGGGTAAAGGGGCGGGCCAGCGCCCAGCGTTCGATCCGGAAACTCAGGTTGATCATCGGCGGTTCGGGACGGTTCGAGACAGTTTGGGCGATTCGGGCGGTTTGGAACGATTCGGGGGTGGCGGTCGCCGGTCCCGAGATTACTTCGCGCCCGCCCGGGCCGTCGAGCCCGGGGAAGGGCTCTCTCGGGGATTTCCGGGCGGGCCGCCCGGGGGCGATTTCCCTTTACTTTCTCCCCGATCGCCGTTATGACTACCCCCTCACGCGCCATGACTCTGCCACGACGCCTCCCCGTTTTCTCCCCCGCCATGGCTCCGTTTCTTCTGGGTCTGGGGCTTCTTTTCCTTCTTGTTCCGGCTCTGGAAGCCCGTTCTCCGTACCAGAACCGGGAGGAATTCACCCAGTACGCGGAAAAACTGCGGGAGAGCGCCCTCTCCAAGATGGAACCGCGGGTCCAGATCCCGACCACGGGCCGCTCCTACCGGCCTCCCGCTCCCGCCTCCCGCGGGCGTTACCCGTGGAAGCTCAATATCGTCACCACCGTCTTCTGGGTCGGCGAACAGCCGACGGCCCGCAACCCGACGCCGAACACCGCCAGCTCCTGGGACGCGCGCTGGGTGCACACTTTCGGCGGGTTCGACAATCCCGACCCCCGGGCCCGCCTCGGGTTCATCCCCGCCGCCTTCATCCCGGCGCAGAATCCCTTTTACGTCGCCCTCCCCTACAATGATGTAACCCGGGGGACGACGAAACCGGAAGCCCGCTTTGTCATCCCGTGGTTCAAGCACGAGTTTGAGCGGCCGGGCAAATCGGTCTGCCGTAGCCGCTGGGTGGCGATCCGCCACCGGGGGCGCGTCTGTTACGCCCAGTGGGAAGATTGCGGCCCCTTCCGCACGGATCACTGGCAGTACGTCTTCGGCAACGAACGGCCCAAGCCGAACCTCAACCAGGGGGCCGGGCTGGACGTCTCCCCCGCGGTGCGCGACTACCTCGGGATGGCTTCCAAGGACGTCTGCGACTGGAAGTTTGTGGAGTTGAGCGAAATCCCCTTCGGCCCATGGTCCCGCTACGGGGAAAACAATCACTTCGTCCAGAACGCCCGCCGGAAGAATCAGCGGGTGGCCCGCGGCGGGCGCTAAAAGCGAGCGCCAAGGCCGGGCGGTGGGGCCAGCGTGGACCGGGGGGCGGCAGGCTTCAAGGTCAGCAGGAATATTGGGAATATCCCCGGGAGACCGGACCCCTTCCGGGATCTCATCATCCGACGAGGGCGCTCGGACGCGTCGAGCCGGGATGCCGGAGGGCAGGGAGGACCGTTACGGAAAGGGGGGGGCGGAGAACCCGAAGGTTTATTGCACCCGATCCTCGTTGTGGCACGCCCACCAGACACAGCCGATGAAGGTGACAAAGAGGAAGGAAAACATCCCTAGATTGAGCATAACTGTCCGCTTGTGTGCCGGATTCGTCTCCCGGCGTCAAGCGTCTTGTCCCCTCTCCTTGAAAAAGCCCGAAATCCGGGCGGGATCGTCTACTTCAAAAGATTGAAGAAATCGCGGAGAACCTCGCGGTAAACCTCGCGCTTGAACCCCGGCAGCCACTCCAGCCGGAACTCCTCCGGGTCGATCCACCGGTAGGAACGGAACTCCTGATGCTCCGTCGCCACGTTGATGTGGCTCTCGGGCGCGGTCAGGCGGACCAGAAAATAGTGCTGCTCCTGCCCGCGGAAGCCTTTCTTGCGGCGGCCACTCTCAAAGAGATAGCGGTAGGGGCCGCGGCTGGCCACCACTTCGTAATGTTCCTCGCGCAGGGAAAGCTCCTCCTGTACTTCACGCACCAGCGCCTCCACATGGCTTTCCCCGGAGTCCACCCCCCCCTGGGGAAACTGCCACGTGTCCGTCGGCGACATCCGCTCCGCGACGAGAATCCGCCCGTCATCACGCTGAAGGATGGCGGCGACGTTCGGGCGGTACTTGATGGGTTGTTTCTTGGGCATTGGCAAATGAAAAGATTGGCCGGGATCGACAACGGACATTATCTTTTCCGTTTGAGTTCCCCTTTTTTCAATCGAAAAACGCTGCTCACGGTGATTCTTGCCGGGATTCTTTTGGGCGGCATCCACGGCTACCGCCTCTGGCAACCGGCCCGGCAGGTGGCCCTTCACCAGCGTCATTTCCTCGATGCGCTGGAGAACCGGGACTGGGACCGGCTCGGTCGTTTTCTGGCCGACGATTTTACGGACCGCTACGGCCACGACAAGGCGTGGATTCTCCAGGAAGCAGGGGAAGTCCGTCGGCATTTCTTCGTGCTCACCATCGAGGAAAGGGAATCCGACCTGCGTCTGGACCCCGAAGAAACTTCCGCCGAGGTCACCTCGCTGGTGCGGATCAGCGGCAACGGCACCGCCCTGGCCACGGAGGTCCAGCTCATCGTCAACCGGGAATCGGCACCGTTCCATTTCCGCTGGAAACGCCAGAGCCGGAAACCGTGGGACTGGCAGCTTGTCTCCGTGGATCATCCGCTGCTGGCGCGGGAGATGCCCTGAACCGGTGCGCGGCAGGCGCGCTCACTCTTCCCAGTTGCCGAGGTCGTCCTCCGTCTCCGGGCTGCGATCCGGCCCGGCGGAGAAGAGATCGAAGGAGTTCGGGTTCTTCTTGCCCGGGAAGACGTAAAAATAATCGTTGTGCCACGGGTCCTGCGGCACTTTTTCGAGATAGGGCCGCCGCCATTTGCGCGGTTTGGGATCGGTGGTGGCGGGGGCCACGAGCGCTTCGAGCCCCTGCTGCGTGGTCGGCAGGAAACCGTTCTCGTTCTGGTAGATTTTCAACTGGGTGGAGATGGTCTGGATGTCGGTGCTCACCCGGGTGTCCTGGGCGATCCCGATGTTCCCTCCCATGTAATAGATGGCGGCACCGCCGAGCAGGGCGATGATCATCACCACCAGCATGATCTCAAGAAGGGTGAACGCGCGGGGGCGCGGGGAGGGTAAACGGAAGCGGCGGGATCGGTTCATGGGACGAGGATGTAGTCGAGTTTCTGCCAATGGTTTTTAAGTTGCAACTCCACGTTGCGCAAGGCAACCGGCGCGGCTTCCGCCGGGAGCTGCAAGGTGACGGTGTTTTCCCCCGCCCGCAAGACCCCGGCGGGAACGATCTTCTGCGCGCGCACCCATCCGGCGTAGTGGAAGCGCATTTTCCGGAGGGAACGCACCACGCCCTGGTAGCCCGGGTCCGCCAGATCCGGCATCTGATAGGCCGCCACGCCGACCGGCTCGTCGTTCACCCACATCAGGAGGGGTGCGGCGGGGTCCGGGTTGAGCAGATCAAATTGCAGGAGGGCCAGCAACGGCTCGGCCTCCAGCCGGAAGGCGAAGGTGACGAGGTTGGTCTCCTCCTCCCCGGCGGGGGGGGCGGCGGCGGATGCGGGGGGCGGCAGCGGGTGGAGGGGCACGGGGCCGGGGTCGAGCAGGGCGCGCACCCGCCCGAAAAGGAAGGTATCGGCGAGTTCCCCGCGGGCCTCCGGCGTCGGCGCGGCGCCGAAGGGATCGGCCACGGGCCGGGCGCGGGCGAAGTCGAAGGCGGTCGCCACCGGGTCGATCCGCAGCGTGGCCACCAGCGCCTGCCGGATGCCGGAGCCGTCTCCGGGGACTTCGATCTCCACGAGGTCCACCCCGTCCGTCGGGATCGCGACCGACTCGGAAGCCGGGAGGTTCAGCCCCGCCCCGAGGCGGACGGAGGGCATCTTGCGCTCCCCGGTTTCCGACCAGGCGCTGACCACCGGGCGGGCGTCCGGGCGGTCGTCAAAGAAGAGCCGCAGCAGCAACGCCTGCTGAATGCCCGGGAGCGGGCGCAGCCGGAGCCGGAACGTGGTGCGGGCTTCCACGGCTTCCCCGGCTTCCCTGGCCTCCGCGGGAAACACGTCCACCCGTTCGAGCCAGATCGGCAGGCCCGGGGAAGGGAGCGCCCGGGCGGCGGGATGGCGGTGGAGGGTGAAGTCGATCAGGGCGGTGTAAGGAGTCGGCTCCACCTCCTGAGCCTGAATCGGCAGGGAGGCCGCGCCGCCGCCCAGCGCGGTCAGCAGCAGGAGAAAGAACAGGGATCGAAGGGGGGCCGCCACACGGGAATGAAAATCACGAACCGGGATCAATCTCAAGCTCTTTACTTACCCCATTGCAGGGAGCGGACGACCATGGCGGGCCGTGCAAGCGTATCCTTTCTGGAAGGAGCAGGATGAAAAGAAACCGTTTATTTCAGAGGCGTCACCGGTTTGGCCTTCACCGGTTGCGGAGCGCGGCGCGGGAACCGCTGCTCCACCAGATCGGGGAAGGGGCGGGAGCCATCGCCCATGAAGCCCGCCGCCGGATGCTTCGCGGGCGCGACGCCCTGATCGCGCTCGAACAGAAGCTGGAGCCGCCGATGGAGAGGCGCGACCGCCTCATTCTGGCGCTCGGGCTGGCAGCCGCGGGGCTGCTGGCGGTGACGTGGCTGCTGCGGTCCTCGCGCGGAAGGCGGTGAGGAGGCAATCCGGCGCGCGTCCCCCGGCGTGCTTCACCCGGCCTTTTGGGGTGGATCCTCTCCGCCATTGCGGATAGATCTCGCCTCATGGCTCTGGATCTCCTTCCGGACTTTGTCCGGGAACATTATTTCTGTCAGGAATGGAACCACGCCGTTTCGATCTTGCACACCGATTTCCGGGCGGAATTTGACGATGTCGTCGATGTCCTGACGCGATTTCGCCTGCGCAAATCAGAAATGATCGTCGGCGGCGGAAGCAAATCCAAAATGGCCGGCTGGATTGATGGGGAACTGACCCGAAGACGGTGGGTCGAGAAGAAGTTTGAAACCTCCATCACCATCGACCGTCAGACCTTCGAAACCCCGACGCATAAAATTGATTGCTTCAGGAACCGCGTGGGGCTCGAAATTGAATGGAACAACAAGGATCCTTTTTTCGACCGCGATCTCAACAATTTCCGGCTGCTTTTTGAACGCCGGGCGCTCTCCGTCGGCATTATTGTCACCCGGGGAGAGGATTTGAAATCGGAGATCATCGCCCCCCTGACGGCCCGCGGGCTGAAACCCTCCTCAAGCTACGGAGAATCGACCACTCACATCGGCAAGCTGCTGCCCCGCATTGAAGGCGGCGGGGCCGGGGGCTGCCCGGTGCTGGTTTTTGGAATCACGGCCAGGCTCTTTGAAGAAGACGTCACCGATGAGCAGGCCCTGGAGTTGCTGGCCCGGGTGGCGGCCGGGAAAGCACGCAAGAGGGCCCGGATGAAAGAAAAGAAACGTGCCGTGGAAAAAGGGGGCCTCCCGCCCGAAGCGATCCTTGACGACGAGGACGAAGAGATAGAAGAGTAGGGGGGATGACCGCATCTGAAGACCTGATCTGTTCCCTGCGCGGCAAGTTCGGAACCATCCTCGCCGATCCACCTTGGCGGTTTCAGAACTCAACCGGCAAGGTCGCTCCGGAACACAAACGGCTGACCCGATACGGGACCATGAACCTCGCCGAGATCAAGGAGCTGCCGGTCGCCATGTTTGCCGCCGATACGGCACACCTTTACCTTTGGGTGCCGAATGCCCTCCTCCCGGAGGGGCTGGAAGTGATGCAGGCGTGGGGTTTCCAATACAAGGCCAACCTGGTCTGGCACAAGATACGAAAGGATGGCGGACCGGACGGCAGAGGGGTCGGCTTCTATTTCCGCAACGTGACGGAACTGATTCTTTTCGGTATTCGCGGGAAAAACGCCCGCACGCTGGCTCCCGGACGTCGGCAGGTCAACTTTCTGGCGACGATGAAGCGGGAACACAGCCGCAAGCCGGATGAAATTTTTCCCATCGTGGAAGCCTGCTCTCCCGGGCCGCGACTGGAACTCTTCGCCCGCGAAAAACGCAAGGGATGGACGGTCTGGGGAGACCAGGCGCCTTGCAAGGAAGATCTTTTTACCGGGCCCACCCATGGGCGGGCCTATTCCAGTCGGGAGGCTGCCGCCCTGTCAGTCTGTGACGACCTCACGGATGAATCGGCCCCGATGCTCGAAGAAACGCACTGACGCTCATTTCGGGCTCTCCCGCCCCTCTTCACCGCGCCAGTCGAGCACGGCGCTGAGGATGTGGCGTTCCTGGAGGGCGGCATAGGCGGCGGGGGCTTCGCGCCATGGAACGATTTCATCCACCCACTCCCCGGGGCGAAAATGGCCGTTGCGGATCGCCTCGATCACCCGCTGGCGCTCCTCCACGCCCCGGTCGCGCGGGGTGATGAAGATGGCTCCCTCCCCGGGAAAGGCGTTGTCCGGCTTCCACGGCAGAGGCGCGAGGTAGTTCGCCTGAAAGATGAGCCGGGGCCAGTCCCCATGGTAAAAGCGGATCGGCTCCATCGCGGATTTCCACGATTCGCCCTGCGGTTTGCGACGCAGGAGCCGTAGCGCCAGTTCCACCCCCGGCGTGGTTCCGGACGCTTCCACCACCAGATCCGCCCCGCCGTGGCAAAGCGCCATGAGCCGCTCGTACGCGTCGGGTTCCGTCGGCGAAACCGCAAAGGCAACCCCGCGCCGCAACGCTTTCTCAAGCCGGGCGGCTTCCGGGTCCACCACGATCACCCGGCACCCGTGAATCCCGAGCCATGCGGCGGAGAGCGAGCCGATCAACCCCTGCCCGATCACGATGGCCGTTTCTCCCGGCCTGGGAGCCGCCGCCTCCACCCCGCGCAGGGCGATGGCGGCGAGGTCCGTGAGCGCGTAATCGAACGGGTCCGCCCCGTCAGGGAGCCGCACGGGCCGGTCCGCCCCGGAGGCCGGGACTCCCTTGCGGCGGGAATGCGCGCCGTAGAGGGTGGTCACCCCCTCAAAGGGAACCGTGTTGCGGCAGTTCACCAGATCCCCCACCCGCCAGCCGCACACGGCGGAACCGACCTCCACCACCCGCCCCACCGATGAATAACCGGGGATGAACGGAAACGCCCCGGCGCTTCCATAATGCCCCGCCAACATCCGCAATTCGGTTCCCGGCGAGATGGTGGAGCAGAGCGTTTCGCACACCAGCTCATCGGGACCGCATACTTTGAGCCGGGCGTCCCCAAGCGAAACCCGCCCGCCTTCCTCAAACAAAACCACCGGAGTTCTCTGATTCATGCCGGAAAGGGTACCTCCGGACATCCGGGCGGACAATGGCCACAAACCGGCTCTTTCTTCCACTTTCCGGTTGTCACCCCGGGGTAACCCCTGCCATGAATTCTCCCGTGTCCTCCCCGTTCGCGGAAATCCTCCAGCGTCATCCGCTCACCTTCGTGTACAGTTGGCCGGTGCGCGTCCGGGAATACTGCCCGATGCATTCGCACCCGGTCGTCGAGCTGGTTTACCACCCCGGCGGCAGCGGCATCACCACGCTGGAAGGGGGGCGGGAAATCCCGTTCGCCCCCCAGGAGACGGTCATTTACCCGGCCCACACCCGGCACGACCAGCGGATGCTGACCCCGGGCACCGATCTCTGCGTTCATTTCGAAGACCTGCCCGAAAGCGCCGGGGGGCCGCTCTTTGCCGAAGCGATCTCCATCCCACCCGGCGGGCCCGGCGCTCCCCCCGGCCGCGCCGATCCGCTGGTGCGCACGGAATTCCGCCATCTGGCCCGGCTCCGATCGGACCCGGAACGCCAGCCGGAACTCAACCTCCGGGTGACGGCGCTGGTCCTGCGGCTGCTGGCGCTCCGGCAATCCGCCGCGCGCGAGCTTCCCGAAGATTCGCCCGATCTCCACCTCGCCCGGGCCAAGCGTTACATCGCCGATCACTACGCGCGGATCGGCTCCGTGGAGGAGATCGCCCGGCATGTCGGGGTGAGCGGCGACTATCTGCGCCACCTTTTCGCCGCCCGGGGTGGCGTCTCGCTCAACCGGCTCCTGAACCGGACCCGGATCGAGCGGGTGAAGGAACTCCTCGTCCACTCCCGGCTGCCGCTCAAGGCGATCGCCCCGCTCACCGGGTTCCGGACGGAACGCTACCTCTCCACGCGCTTCCGGCAGTTCACGGGGATGAGCCCCGGCCTGTTTCGCCGCCGCGCAGGGTGCGGAGAGGTTCCTCCCGCGCCTCCCCGGCCCGCCGGAGCGGTTGTTTACGCGGTGAGCCGCCGCACCACTTCCGCTGCCGCCGCGAATCCGAACGCGCCCGTCACAAACGCCGCCGCTCCGTAGCCGCTCGCGCAATCCATCCGGAGGTTCTCCCCCGGCTCCGGCGTGGCGCAGACTTCGCCGTCGCTGCCGGGGAACACCGGCGGTTCGGCGGAAAAAACCGCGGGAACCCCCCACGGCTCCCCGTTGCGCCCGCCGCTCCAGCCGTGCGCCTGCCGCAACCGGCGGCGCACCTGCCGCAACAGCGCGTCCCCACCGGAAACGGAGAGATCGGCGCAGCGCACCTGCGTCGGGTCGCGCCGCCCCCCGGCTCCGCCGATCGTCAGGACGCCGAAGCCGCGCTCCCGGCACCGGGCGATGAGGAGCGCCTTCACGCTCATCCGGTCCACGGCGTCGATCACCCAGTCGTACCCGGGCTCCAGCAGTTCGTCCGCCGTGCTTTCAAGGAAAAACCGGGGAATCGCGCGGATCTCCGCCCCCGGGTGAATCCGGCGCATCCGCTCGGCGAGCACCTCCACCTTGGGCCGCCCCACCGTCCCTTCCAGCGCGGGAAGCTGGCGGTTCGTGTTGGTGATGCAGACATCGTCCATGTCCATGAGCGCCACCGTGCCGACCCCGGAGCGGACCAGCGCCTCCACCGTCCAGGAGCCGACTCCGCCGACCCCGACCACGGCCACCCGCGCCCGGGCCAGCCGCTCCAGCGCCCGGCGGCCATAGAGCCGCCCGATCCCGCCAAAGCGGCGTTCATCCACCGATGCAAACGAACCGTTCATTTTTCGGCAACGTAACGGAATCGTCGCCGGACGCCAGCGGTTTCCCTCAGGAAAACGCCCGCGATCAGTCGCGGCAGACCTCCACCTCCCGGCCCCGCCCGGCGCTTTCGTAGGCGGCGTCGAGAATCCGCATGATCTCCACGCCGTCCTCCGCGGTGGCGTCCGGCTCGGTGTCGTTGAGGATGGAGTTGACGAAATGCTGCTGGGCGTTCTCGTACTCCAGCGGAAAGCGGATCGGCTCCGTGCGGGTCATCACCCCGTCGATCTCCCGGAAGACGCCCAGGTGCGTCTCCTTGTAGTCGTAGACGACGCTGGAGAGGCCCCCCATCGTGCCGCTGAGTTCCAGCGCGATCCGCTCGCGCGGTTCGAAGTTGAGCGCCCAGCTCGCTTCCAACTGGAGCGTCGCCCCGGTGTCGAAGCGGATGAAGGCGCTCGCCAAGTCTTCCACGTTAAAGGTTTTTCCCTGCTCGCGCGCGAGCCGCCCGCCGATGTGGTTGTAGGTGCTCGCAGAGACGGAGACCACCTTGGGCCGCCCCATGATCCAGCGCGTCAGGTCAAGCATGTGGACCCCGAGGTCGATCAGCGGGCCGCCGCCGCTCCGGGGCTTGTCCGTGAACCAGCCGCCAAACCGGGGGATGTAACGCATCCGCCGCCACGAGGCGACGCCGTAGTAGATCGGGCCGAGGTCGCCGCTGGCGATCATCCGGCGCATGTACTGGTGCTCCGCGCGGAAGCGCTGGTTGAAGTGGATCATGAACTTGAGCCCGCTCTCCTTCACCCGCGCCTGCATCTCCAGCGCCTCGGCGGTGTTGAGCGCCATCGGCTTTTCACACAGGATATGCAGCCCCCGGTCGAGCGCGCCCATCACCATCCCGTGATGCAGGAAATTCGGGACCACGAGGGAGACGGCGTCCACCTCGGCTTCCTTCAGGAACGTCTCGTAGGAGGTAAAGACCTGGGGAATGCCGTATTCCTTCGCGTTTTTCTCCGCCAGAGCCGCGTCGGCGTCGCAGACCGCCTGTACTTTAACCTGCGGATGGGTCAGGTATTTCTGAATATGGATGCGCCCCATACCGAGGCCGACAACGCCGATTCTGATGGTCTTGGACATGTATTGGAAAAAATCCGAATCTCCACGACTCGCCTCCTCACTGCAAGCCCGGACCGTCGCGCGATCCAAAAAAATAAATTTCACAGGGCCGAAGTGCTTTGGCGCGCGCCTTTCTTGTGATATGCAAGGAGGGTTAAACCAATCCATGGACCCGCAACCGATACAGCTCAAAGACACCCAAAACGAACCTGACCACCGGAAAATCGCCATTGATCGCGTCGGGGTGAAGAACCTCCGCTACCCGATCCGGGTCCGGGACAAGGCCGCCTCGGTGCAAAGCACGGTTGCCAACGTGGCGCTCACCGTCGATCTCCCCCACCATTTCAAGGGGACGCACATGAGCCGCTTCATCGAGGTGCTCAACGAGCATGGGCCGGTGCTCCATGTCGATAACATCCGCGACATCCTCCGGCGGCTCCAGAAGAAGCTGCACTCCGGCAAGGCGCATGTCGATTTCGAGTTCCCCTTCTTCCTGGAAAAGGCGGCCCCGCACTCCGGCGCGGTGGGCGTGATGGACTACACCGTCGGGTTCTCCGCCACGATCGACGGGCCGGAGAGCGACTTTATCGTCACGGTCGTCGTCCCGGTCACCACGCTCTGCCCGTGCTCCAAGGCGATCAGCGAATTCGGCGCGCACAACCAGCGCGGCCACGTCACCTACTCCGTCCGCTTCACCCAGCCGATCTGGATTGAAGACCTCATCCAACTGGTCGAATCGTGCGCGAGTTCCGAGCTTTATTCCCTGCTCAAGCGGCCGGATGAAAAGGTGGTGACCGAGCGGGCCTACCTGAACCCGGTCTTCGTGGAAGACCTCGTGCGCAACGTCGCCGCCCGTTCCGACGCGGAGCCCAACATCCGCTGGTACCGGGTGGAGGCGGAGAATTTCGAATCCATTCACAACCACAACGCCTACGCCATGCTGGAGCGCCGGAAAGCATAGCGGCTTCCCCCCCTCCCTCTCCCTCGCGAATGCTGAGCCGGGTTTTCATGGTCGGGGTGGTGGCCTTCTGGCTGCTCATGAACGGGGCGCTGCTCCGGTTCTGGATTTTCCCCATGGAAAACCGGATGCTCTCGCTGCCGGTGGAGCACGTCTTCCGGCAGATGTTCGTGCACGAACAACTCTCGGAGCTGGTGATCCGCCAGGGGAACGAGCCGGTCGGCAATCTCACCCTGCAACCGCGCCATTCCGGGGCGGACGAGGAGGAAGAGGCGCTCTACGGGCTCGATTTCTCCGGCCACCTCCTCCTGAGCCTCCCCTTTACCCAACAGCAACCCTTCAACTGGCACGGCACGCTGGAGATCACCCCCCGGCTCAAGCTCCGCCGCCTGCGCCTTCAGGTGGAGGCGAGCCTGCCGGGGGTGCTTTTTGATCTGGAGATCGACCCGGAGCGCCGGGAAGCGGCCTACACCCTCCGGCAGAAGGGGGAGGAACCGGTGGAAGCCGCCGTCCCCCTCACCGCGGAAGGATTGGAGGAGATCGCCGCCCGGCTCGGGCTGGACCCCGCGGTGCTCGCGCAGTTGACCGCCGGGTTTCGCGGCGGCGGCGGCGGCGGCGAGCCTCCCGCCCTGCGGGCGCGGCATGCCCGCGTGACCATCCACGGCGAACCGGTGCAGGCGTTCAACCTCAGCCTCCGCCACGGGCAGACCATGCTGGCGGAGATGGACCTCAGCACGCTGGGGCGCGTCCTCGCCGTCCGCACCGCCCTCGGCTTCACCCTTGCCTCCCAGGAGTAGACCCCCGGTGATCCAGACCTTTTCCCTCTGCAAATTCTTCGGCGACCTGCGGGCCGTCGATCATCTCGACCTCGACATCGCCCAGGGGGAGTTCTTCGCCTTCCTCGGCCCGAATGCCGCCGGGAAGACGACCACCATCCGGATGCTCGCCGGGCTGCTCAAGCCGACGTTCGGCCACTGCGTGGTGGCCGGGCATCATGTGCAGCGCGAGCCGCAGGCCGCCAAGGCGCGGATGGCCTACGTCCCGGATTTTCCCTTCCTCTACGACAAGCTCACCTGCGGGGAGTTCATGCAGTTTACCAGCGATCTCTTCGCCCTCGACCGGCGGGAGGCGATCCGGGGCACGGACCGGCTCTTTGAGCAGTTTCACCTGGGGGACTACCGCAACGAACTGACCGAAAACCTGAGCCACGGCACCCGCCAGCGCCTCGTCATCGCCTCCGCCCTGCTGCGCGAGCCGCGGGTGATCATCATCGACGAGCCGATGGTCGGCCTCGACCCGCAGCACGCCCGGATCGTGAAGGATGAACTCAAGGCCCGCAGCCGCGCCGGGACGACGATCTTTCTCTCCACCCACACCCTCAGCGTGGCCGAGGAGATCGCCGACCGCATCGGCATCATCCACCGGGGACGGCTGATCGCGGGCGGTTCCGCCGACGAACTCCGGGCCCAGGCGCGGGAGAGCGGCGGGCTCGAGAGCGTCTTCCTGGCCCTGATCGACGCGGAGCAGGCCGCCGCCGGGGCTCCGCCCCCGCCTCCCCCGCCGCCCCCCTGAAAATTAAGACTTCCGCCGCCCCCGCGCCCGTTGGTAAAACCGCACCCCTCATGTCCGACCTTCAGCATACCCTGGCCTCCTCCGCTTCCCTCACGGGAACCTCCCTGCACACCGGAGGAAAGGTGACCCTGACGCTTCACCCCGCCCCGGTCGGGACGGGCCGCAAGTTCAAGCGGGTGGACCTGCCCGATGAACCGGTGATCCACGCCCACTGCGCCAACGTCCGCACCGTGGAACGGGCCACCACGCTGGGCGAAGGGAACGTGAAGGTGCAGACGGTGGAGCACGTCCTCTCCGCCCTCTCCGGGCTGGGGGTGGACAACGTGATCATCGAAATGGACGCCAACGAACCGCCGATCGGCGACGGCAGCGCCCGCCCCTTCGTGGAACTGATCCGCAAGGCGGGGCTCGCCGCGCAGGACGCCCCGCGCGCGCCGTTCGTGGTCAATGAACCGATTTTTCTGGAGAGCCGCAGCGGCTCGCTGATGACGATCGTCCCGGACGACAAGTTCCGCATCTCCTGCACGAACGTCGGCCCGGAAGGGCGCTTCACGCAGTTCTACAGCACGGAGATCACCCCGGAGCTTTACGAGCGGGAGATCGCCGCCGCCCGCACGTTTGTCTACTACGAGGATGTGAAGCCGCTGCTCGACAAGGGGCTCATCAAGGGCGGGAGCCTGGAAAACGCCGTCGTGGTGAAGGGGGATTCCGTGCTGAGCAAGGAGCCGGTCCGCTTCCCCGAGGAATTCGCCCGGCACAAGATCCTCGACATCGTGGGCGATCTCGCCCTCTTCGGGCGGCCGATCCGCGGGCACGTGATCGCCGTGAAACCGGGGCACGGCCCGAACACGGAACTCGCCCGCGCGCTCACCAAAAAGCAGGCGCAGCTTCACGCCATGGTCCCGCCGGCGGTGATCCCGAAAGGGGGCTCCGTGCTCGACATCAACAACGTCATGCAGGTGCTCCCGCACCGTTACCCGTTCCTGATGGTGGACCGGGTGGTCGAGTTCGAGGGGGAGAACAAGTGCACGGGGATCAAGTCCGTCACCATCAACGAACCGTATTTCCAGGGGCATTTCCCCGGGCATCCGGTGATGCCGGGCGTCCTCCAGCTTGAGGCGATGGCGCAGGTGGCCAGCATCGCCTTCATCCGCCAGCAGGGCGGCGGCACGGCGAAGATCGGCTACTTCATGAGCGCCGACAGCGTGAAATTCCGCAAGCCGGTGCTCCCGGGCGATACCCTCTTCATCTACGTGGAAGTGACCAAATCAAAACGGAACATCGCGAAGGCGAGCGGACGCTGCCTCGTCAACGGCGAGGTGGTTTCGCAGGCGGAAATGATGTTCGGATTTATCGAACCGTGATCCACCCCACCGCCATCATAGACCCGAAGGCCGACATCGGCGCCGATGTCGAAATCGGCCCGTACTGCGTGATCGGCCCGGGGGTGACGCTCGGGGACGGGTGCCGCCTCCAGAGCCATGTCACCCTCACCGGGCCGCTGGAGATCGGGCGCAACAACCGTTTTTACCCGTACTGCTCCATCGGCGCGCAGACGCAGGATCTCAAGTACCGGGGGGAGCCGACCCACGCCGTCATCGGGGACGACAACACGTTCCGCGAGTTCGTCACCGTCCACCGCGCCACCTCGCCCGGGGATGCCACGCGCATCGGCCACCGGGGGAACTTCCTCGCCTACGTCCATATCGCGCACGATTGCGTGGTGGGCGACGACGTGATCTTTTCCAACAACGGCACGCTGGCCGGGCACGTGCGGGTGGAGGATCACGTCATCATCGGCGGGCTGACGGCGATCCATCAGTTTTCCCGCATCGGCCGATTCGCCATCCTCGGCGGCTGCACGAAGATCGTGCAGGACGTCCCCCCCTTCATGATTGCGGACGGGAACCCGGCGGAAATCCGGGGGGTAAACAAGATCGGCATGGAGCGTCATCACTTCGCCCCGGAGACGATCCGCGAACTGCGCGAAGCCTACCGGATTCTCTACCGGGGGGAACTCAACGTGAAACAGGCCGTGGAGACGATCCGCCGGGAACGCCAGCCGCTCCCGGAAGTGGCGCATCTGCTCGCCTTTATCGAAACCTCCGAGCGCGGGATCACGCGGTAGGATACCAAACCGTTCATCCGCATGAAAATCATTGGTTCCCTCCTGATTGGAACCCTGCTTCTCTTTTCCATGGAATCGGGTTGGGGGGAGACGGAACCGGCCAATAGAGCACCGGATGTCCCCAACGTTACCGCAAGAACCGTCCAGCGGGGCAAACGGCAATACCGATCCGGATCGGGCACGTCCGTCCAGACCACGACGACCATCCGCTCGCAAGGATTGGAGGTGGCGGTTTCGTTTTTCCGCAACCCGTCAGCCCCCTATGAGGTAGAGTGTTTCTTCATCGCCCGCAACGAAGCGAGTAACGAACGGTTTATCTATGATGCGCAGGTAACCCGCAGTCAGAGCGCGAGAACAACCTTTGAGTTCTATGCGCCTCCCCTGACCGGCACCATTCGCCGTTCCGTATCGATCCCAATCAGCGGCACCACCGGTTACGGTCATCCTTTTACGGGAACGCTCTATCAAAGCGGCAGTGTCAGTGGCTCCAAAACCGTTGGATGGGTTGTCCGCATCATTTCCCGGGGGCAGGTGGTCCGGATCGAATCCAATCAGAGCTATCTGCGGGATCAGGCCAAAGATAACCCCACTTTTTTCGATGCCGCCTTTCAATAACTCCGGCGGACCCCGCGCTTGAAGCGGCTCTACCCGATCCCCGCGAACGCCAGCAGCGCCCGCAGGTCGGAATGTTGCACCCGGCACGCCACGGCGGCGGCCACCGCCGGTTTGGCATGATAGGCGACGCCGAGCCCCGCCCCCCGGAGCATCGGCAGGTCATTGGCCCCGTCGCCCACGGCGAGCGTCTCCTCCCGCGCGATGCCAAGCGCCTTCGCCTCGGATTCCAGGATGCGCTGCTTGCTCTCCCGGTCCAGGATCGGCTCCTGCGCCTGCCCGGTGAGCCTGCCATCGGCGATTTCGAGCCGGTTGGCGAAACAGGCGTCCGCGCCGAGCAGTTCCCGCACGCGATCCGCAAAGAAATGGAACCCGCCGGAGACGATCACCGTGCGAACGCCGTTGGCGGCCAGTTCGCGGATGAGTTCCCGCGCGCCGGGCATCCAGCAGAGCCGCTCCCACGCTTCCTCCAGCAACCTCACCGGCTGCCCCGCAAGGAGCGCCAGCCGCGCCCGGAGCGACCCGGCGAAGTCGATCTCCCCGTTCATCGCCCGGGCCGTGATGGCGCTCACCGCCTCGCCCATTCCCGCGCGGTCGGCCAGATCGTCCAGAAATTCGTTGCGCACGAGCGTCGATTCCATGTCGGAAACCAGCAACCGCTTGTGCCGGAAGGCGGCGGGCTGGAGGGCGGCGTCCACCGGCCACGGGAGGGAGCGGAGGTCCGGCGCGGGACCGGTGAAGTGGAGATCGAGCGCGTTGCCAAAGCGCCGCGTCTCCCCGACCTGCGCCCCTCCGGCGCGAAGGAGGGCGGGGGCTTGCGTTTCCACGGCGGCATCTAGACCGGCGGTGTTGACCAGCGTTAAAATGAGACTCATATCAGCTTCGGGCGGCGATTGAGCGGCCATCGCCCTGCCCCTGCCTACTCCGGAAAAGAGCGCAGCGTCAAGAATTGTCGCCCCCGCGCGCTCCCTTCGCCAAAAACGGCCTCCCCGTGGCGGAAAGGCTTGGCTTGCCGCCCCGTGAGAGCCTATAGAGAATGGTTTAGTTTTTCCGATTCCATGAGCGCGCCGAACGATCTCCGTACCTATTCCTCGAAAGTGACAGACGGGCCCGACCGGGCCGCCAGCCGGGCCATGCTCCATGCCGTCGGCTTCCAGCGGGAGGATTTCAGCAAGCCGCAGATCGGCGTCGCCTCCACGTGGAGCCAGGTCACCCCGTGCAATGTGCACATCGACAAGCTCGCCCTGGAATCCGCCTCCGGGGTGGACGAAGCGGGGGGCAAATCGGTCATCTTCAACACGATCACGATCTCCGACGGCATCTCGATGGGGACCGAAGGGATGAAATACTCGCTCGTCTCGCGCGAGGTGATCGCCGATTCCATCGAAACCGTCGTCGGCTGCGAAGGGTTTGACGGGATCGTCGCCATCGGCGGGTGCGACAAGAACATGCCCGGCTGCATCATGGCGATCGCGCGGCTCAACCGCCCCGCCGTCTTCGTCTACGGCGGCACGATCCTACCCGGGTGCCTGAGCGGCATCCTCGCCGCGGACAAGCTCAACAAGGAGCGCGCGGAGATTCTCTCGAAGAAAAAGCTCGATATCGTCTCCGTTTTTGAAGCGGTGGGAGCCCACGCCAACGGCCAGATCGACGACGCGGAGCTGGCCCTCATCGAGGAATACGCCATCCCCGGCCCGGGAGCGTGCGGAGGGATGTACACGGCGAACACCATGGCCAGCGCGATTGAAGCGCTCGGCATGTCGCTGCCGGGGAGTTCCGCGCAGGACGCCGTCTCCCACGCCAAGGTGGAGGATTGCCGGAACGCCGGGGCCGCCGTGGTGGAACTGCTGCGCAAGGGAATCCGCCCCCTCGACATCCTGACCCGCAAGGCGTTTGAAAACGCGATCACCGTGGTCATCGCCCTGGGCGGTTCCACGAACGCGGTGCTCCACCTCCTCGCCATGGCCGATGCGTGCGGCGTCCAGCTTTCCATTGACGATTTCACGGAGATCGGCAAGCGCGTCCCCGTGCTGGCCGACCTGAAACCGAGCGGCCGTTTCCTGATGGCGGAACTCGTCGCCATCGGCGGGATTCTCCCGCTGATGAAGACGCTGCTTGAGGCCGGGCTGCTCCATGGCGACTGCCTGACGGTCACCGGCAAAACCATGGCCGAAAACCTTGCCGACGTGGCCCCCTACCCCGGGGGACAGGAAATCGTCCGCCCGCTTTCCGACCCGATCAAGAAGGAGAGCCACCTGGTCATCCTCTACGGGAATCTGGCCAAGGAAGGGGCGGTGGCGAAAATCTCCGGCAAGGAAGGGCTCTCCTTCACCGGTCGCGCCCGTGTTTTCGACGCGGAGGAACAGGCGATGCCCGCGATCCTCGATGGCACCGTGAAGAAGGGCGACGTGATCGTCATCCGCTACGAGGGGCCCAAGGGCGCCCCCGGGATGCGCGAGATGCTCGGGCCAACCTCCGCCGTCATGGGCAAGGGGCTCGGCAAGGAAGTGGCGCTGATCACCGACGGGCGTTTCTCCGGCGGCAGCCACGGGTTTGTCGTCGGCCACATCACCCCGGAAGCCGCCGCGGGCGGGCTCATCGGGCTGGTGCGGGACGGGGATGAAATCACCATCGACGCGGAAAAGCGGCTCATTGATCTCCACGTCTCCGAAGAAGAGATCGCCCGGCGCGCCGCCGGCTGGCAGCCACCCGCCCCCCGGTACACCCGGGGCGTCCTGGCCAAGTACGCGAAGCTGGTGAGTTCCGCCTCGGAAGGGGCCGTGACCGATCGGTATCTCTAGGTTGTGTTTACGAATTGAGAAAGATGGATGAAAAGATGCATTTTGAGACCAAAATCGGGCTTCTGAGGAAGGCCGAATCGAGATTCGGACGCCTGAAGAAACCGACTTTTGGGCCAAAAGGCGGCTTTCAGCCGCTTTCGGCAAATTCGTAAACACAACCTAGCATTGCCAACTCCCGCGCAAACCGCCACACTTCGCCCAGCACACCACCTTTCTTATTCCTATGGCTTCCCTCAAGCATCTCGCCGCCGCGGCCTCGCTCGCCGTGCTTCTCCCCGCCTGCGCCACCGCCCCGTACGACAGCTCCGCACGGGTGCTCCAGCCGCCGAAGACCTACCGGTTCCTGCCGGACAAGGCGGTGCTCGCCGCCGAGGAAGCGGCGGTCTCCAACACCGGCTACTGGCACGAGCAGGTGGAAGCGGCGATCGCCCGCAAGCTGGCCACCAAGGGGTACACGGAGATCAAATCCGGCGATACGGACCTGATCCTCGCCTTCCACGTCATCATCCATCAGGATAACAAGACCACCTTCCTCGACAACTACGCCGGGTACGAGCTTTCCGCGAAGGAACAGGCGGAGCAGGCGGATATCCGCAAGTACCTGACGGCCCCGGGCGCGAAGAACCGGAGCATCCTGATCATCGACGTGATTGATCCCAAAAAGCGCGAGGTCGTCTGGCGGGAATGGACGCAGGCCCCGGCCCGCGAACGCCTGACCGCCCGCGAGCAGCAGCGCCGCATCGAAGGAGCCGTGAAGATCATCTTCAGCCAGTTTCCGCCGAAATAACCGCCTCTGCGGAGACGCTTTCATTCCGGCCGGGGGGTTCATGCCTCCCGGCCTTTTTTTGTGCGCGCGGCAGGGGTATCAGGAAGCATGAACACTTCGAGCATTTTCAAAAAAGATGGAGCCGTTTATTTTTGCGAGCGCCGGAGGTTGATACGGAGGTTTTTGAGCGCAGTGGCTGTATTTATCGCGGGAAAACGGCGCAGCAGCTCTTGCCGTTGCAAAGAAATATGGGCAGAATCAGTCGAGCTGCTCTAACTGCGCATATTCCAATTTACCGGAAAGTACAGATTCATCCCATCCCGCTTATGAGTAAACCATTATGGATAAAATCATTAATGGGGGTATATTTACTCTTGGATGCGCCGATGGGTCTTGCACAAGATGTCAGGGTCACCAACGTCGTTGACGAATCCACCACAATAATCGCTCAGGGCATCCTTGATTATAACAATGTGATCCTTATTGGGGAAACAAGATTGGATATGATAACGCAAGTCATTCCGTCTGCAAGTCTGCGGGCAGTTTTACCGGTTAAAAGCACCCTAAATTTAACCCCCATCGCACCTCTTACGGTTCTGCGCGGCAAAAACATCCCTGCCAATTTCATCTGGGTACAAAAAGATCCCTATCCATTGCGATTTAGAACGCGACGAATTTATAATAATCCCAAACTTGCCTTCGAAGGGGTATGGATCTTTTTCCTGAAACCGGTCAGCAGAATTCCCAAAGCATTAAGCGCCGACAGCTCGGAGGTGAGTCAAAAGATATTTCAATACGACCGATCCGCATCACCTCATCAGCTTGCCAAAGAATTTGGTGTTGATACCTGGTTTAATGAAAGCAATTGGTTTGAATTAGCCTTTGATTACAGTGCGTTTCATCTTCAAGGAAGAACCATTCGGGAGCTGCCGCTTCCTGAGCAATTAAATTCCAATCTTCGCATTCAACTCACGGAATTTTACGAAAAGGTACGCAATATTCGCAAAAATCAAAAAACAAAGATCAAGGAAAGTGAATTTTCGATTTCAGCAAAGCAACTCAAAGAGATCGAAACGTTGATCAAGCTTTTTCAGAATCCGAATTCTCCTCCTTCCATTGAGCAACTGCTGGAACTGAAATCGGAATTCTCCGATGCCATTCTGCGTGAAATCGGTAAGAAAGCACCCTCTGAACTGAATGAAGGGCTTCGCACCCTCAAAGAATCCCTTCCTGAAAAATTTCTTAACCGAAAAACAGAAAACCTTTCTACTCCATAAATTGCATATTAGAATTTTATCTATCAATGCCAACCCTCCGCGAATCAACAGGCACAGGCTGCGAAAGACCGAAAGGGAGTCACCCCGGATGATGATCGAATCCGAACGACGCGACCAGGAAAACCCGGTGTACGCCGATTGCGTAAAGGCGGAGCCTGTGGCACCTGCTGTTGCCCGCTCCGGTAGAAGCGCCGCAATCCACCCCAATGCCGGGCAACCGGGAGGCGTCCGGGACGTCTTCGGCGCGACGGTCCTTCTCCTCTCTTTTTCCATGGATTCCATGGTGCGATTCATGGTCGGTTTTCTCGGGGCATTGGCCTTCCTGACCGCTTCTTTGAAGGCAAACCCGGATACCGCTGCAACCGGGCTGGCGCAAGAGTCAACCACAATGATTGCGCAAGGCATTCTTGATTTTAGCAGTAATATCATTATAGGGGAAACGAGGTTTGACATAATTCATCAAAACATTCCATTGACCGATCACCCTGTGATTCGCCCGATCAAAAGCACGCTCAACTTAACTCCTGTGGCGCCTCTCAATATTCTGCGTGGCAATGAAATACCTTCCAACTTGATTTGGGTTCAAATGGATCCTTATGCTTTACGCTTTAGAAAGCAAATCGTTTACAGCTTTCCAAAACTTAATCACGAGGGGGTATGGCTCTTTTTTATAAGACCGGTCAGCAAACTCCCCAAAGCATTAAGCGCCGATAGCTCGGAGGTTAGTAAAAAAATATTTCAATACGACCGATCCGCATCGCCTCATCAGCTTGCCAAAGAATTTGGCGTTGATACCTGGTTTAATAAAGGTAACTGGTTTGAATTGGCCTTTGATTATAGCGCATTCTATCTTGAAGGAAGAACCATTCGAGACTTACCACTTCCCGACACGTTAAATCCTCATTTTCGCGCCCAACTCACGGAACTCCATGAAAAAGTGCGTAGCATCCGCAAAAATCAAAAAACAAAGACTAAGGAGAGCGAATTTTCGATTTCAGCAAAGCAACTCAAAGAGATCGAAATGTTGATCAAGCTTTTTCAGAATCCGGATTCTCCTCCTTCCATCGAGCAACTGCCGGAACTGAAATCGGAATTCTCCGATGCCATTCTGCGGGAAATCAGCGGAACGCCCGAACGCGCTCAGACCGGTCGCTAGCAAGACCGGTTCGGGAGCTTCGAGCGCGGGCTTCCTTTCAAACGGAGACGGAAATCCACGATAAATGGCAAATTCGTATCAGTTTTTGCCAAATGAGGCGGGGCAGGTGCCTCGTTCGCAGGCTAGCCTGCAGGATGGATGAATCGCTCCCCGCACTGGAACCCGCCTGAAGTCGGGCCAGTTGTGTTTACGAATCCGCCATCCTTTCCACCATGGGAACGTCTCCCTGAAGCAACGTTCCCTGAAACCCATCACAATCATCCCATGAACACCCGCTCTCCTTCAAACTGCCAAACCGATCAAAACCTTCCTCCTCTGGCCGGGCTCGGAACCTTTGAACGCGCGATGCAGCCCGGCTTGTCCATTGAGGAATGCGTCAACCGGCTCAAGCGCTTTCATTACGCTTTCTGGAAACTGCACCGGATTTGCATTGCCAGCCTGACTTCCGAACCGATCTACGAATTGAAGATGGCTTTCAGCCTTCACGGGCACCTTGCCGCGGAGAACGATACCCACTTCCGGGGGCGGATCGGAGAAATGCGGGAACCTCCGCTCGGGTTGGAAAAAACGCCTCACCCCGCCCTTGCGGTTTTCTTTGATGAAATTCTCTCAACGCCGTCCACCCAGGAGCGGGTGCTCGGGTTGTATGAAAAAGCGTTTCCCGCCCTTCGCGATGCCCTGCGCCGTTACATCGGGGAGACGCACGTCATGGCGGATGCCCCCTCCATCCGGCTCTGCCGGATCGCGTTGATGGATCTGGAAGACATCTGCCGCTACGGCGAAGCGGCCATCCGGTGTCTCGTCTCCCAAAAGCAGCGCGAGGAAGCTTCGCAATGGCTCTCGCTTCTGGACGTCTGTCTGGTGGTCGCGGGCGGGCTCGATGGAAGCGCGCCGATGGAAAACGTGAGTGAACCAACCCGCCATTATTCCTCGAAACCGTACGTTTTCGACGGAGTGCCCAAACGCGACGAACGCTTTCCCGACCCCTTCAACATGGGAGTCAACGCGGAGGCCTTCCTCTACGATGAGACCAAGCCTGCCGACGCCAAGGTGCTGATGATGTTTTACAAACGTCTGCGGGAAATTGATGTTCCCGAAATGATGGCGGGCATCATTGTCGAGACGAAGGGCAAGCCATGGGCCTATTATCGCGACATGACCCGTCAGCTTTGGGATGAAGCGCGCCACGCCATGCTGGGCGAGATCGGGTTTGTCAGCCTCGGGCTGGACTGGCCCTCGCTCGTGATGGTGAATTCAACCTGGTCTTACGGCCTGAACACCCAGCTCGAACCCCGGGAACGGCACGCCGTCCTCTATTTCATCGAACAGGGGCTCATGCCGAAAACCGGAAAACGCTTTGAATGGGAGGTCAGCCGCGATTCGGGGAACCCTCTGGCGACGACGTTCCAGGACTTTGACTGGGCCGACGAAGTGCTCCACGCCCGGATCGGTCGCGACTGGTATGTGGCGGACATGGAGAGCACGGCAAAGGCCGTGGCCTACGGCGACGAGTGCTGGAGCAAGGTCCTGATAGGATGGAAGCAATGGAAGGATGAGGGGCTCACCGAACACCGCAACTGGTGGCCGGATCTCTACCGTGCGTGGTGCCGGAAAAGCGGAACCGAACCCGACCCGGAAACACTGGCCTACAACATTTCTTACGAAGACAAACGCGCTGACTTGAAAAACATCGTTCCCGCTGAATAAGCCACCGACTCCGGGCGCGGGGACCGGCGCCTGCTTTCAATACCAGACCCACCCCATCGCCCGCGCCAGATGGGCCAGCAGGAAGACGGCGTTGACGAGGAGGAAGATCACGACGGGCCGCGAAAGCAGCTCATGGCGCGCGCCGGGCCGCCCGGGAGTCCGCTTCCGGAAAAAGAGGAGGCCAAAGAGCGACCCGATGACGAGCCAGCTCGCGAAGTTGGCGAGCGGCGGCCACCGGGGCGGGTCCGGCTGCCCGTAGTACCAGAACCAGTAGGAGCGGATGCGCCATGCCACCGGCTCGAGATTCAGGTCCGCCAGCAGGGTGAGGAGCCCCGTGAGCGCGATTCCCGCCCGGGGCCGCCCGCCCGCGAGCGCCCGCGCGGTGTACGCGCTCCCGAGCAACAGCGTGAACCAGAGGAAAGGAACCGCCACCGGCAGAATCCCCAGCAACCGGATTCCGAGCCGGTCGCTGTAGGCGTAGGGGCCGAAGGGAAAGCCGGTCCCCGCGCCAAGCAACGTGAGCGCCGCCGCCCCGCCCAGCAGGGGGAGCGCCCCCCGCCGCGCCGCCGCCAGCCCTTCCCTCTGCACGGCAAAGAGGTAAAGGTTGGCCGCCGCGAGCAGAAACCAGACGATCTCGAAATACCGGAGCAGGAGCAGGAGCGTCTGCGCCAGGGAACCGGTGCCGAGCCCCCCGGTGATCTGCACTTCGCCCAGATGAAAGGGGATCACCGCCAACGCGCAGGCGCTCCAGAAGAGGAAGAGCCCCCAGAGAAGCGTGATCAGGTGCGGAACATGGATGGATTTCATCGGTTGCAAATCAAAACGGAAAACGGAAAAACGGGCGAACGGGGCTGCCAGAGGGGCCGGTTTATGGCAGATTAAGGGCGTGGGCGCCTCCATTTTGTATGCGATTTGCCGCGTTCTGGCGAGAATCATCCTGGCCCTGCCGGGGCGGTTGCGCGTGCTCCATCCCGAACCGGCCGGGCGGCCCGGGGCATGGCTGCTGGCGGCCAACCATATCAGCCATTTCGACCCGCCGCTGATCGCGATGGCGTGCCGGCGGCGGGTGGACTGGATGGCGATGGTGGAGCTTTTCCGGCGGCGGGGGGTGGCGGCGCTGCTCCGGGCGCTCGGGGCCTTTCCCGCGGACCGCGCGAAGGTGGACCGGCAGGCCGTGCGCGAAACGCTGCGGCGGCTGGCGGCGGGGCGGGTGGTCGGCATTTTCCCGGAGGGCGGCATCCGTTCCGGGGCGGAGAGTGTGCTGGAGGGAGCGCCGATGCGCCCAGGCGTGGCGACTCTGGCGCGGCTGGCCGGGGTGCCCGTGGTGCCGTGCGTGATCCTCGGGAGCGACCGGCTTTACCGCCCGCAAACGTGGCTGCCGTGGCCGCGAACCGATTTCTGGATCGCCTTCGGCGAACCGCTCACGCTCCGGGACGACCTTCCCCCGGCGGAGGCCCGCGAGGAACTCGAAGCGGCGCTGGCGGCGGCGTGGAAGGCCCTCGGTGCGGAATTGCGGAGCGTTTACCGGCTTACCGATGCGGACCGGCCCCGCACCGCGCAGGAACGGATTGCCGAATGAGCCCGGTTCCGGTTGGATAGGCGGCACGATGCAGGAGACCATTGCCGCCATTGCCACGCCGTTCGGGGAGGGAGCCATCGCGCTCATCCGCCTGAGCGGGCCGGACGCCGTGGAGATCGCCGGGCGTTTCTTCCGCGCGCGCCGCCCGCTGGCGGAGGCTCCGCCGCGCACGGCGCAATGGGGCCGGATGGTGGACGCCACCGGAGCGGTGGTGGATGAAGTGCTCGCGACGGTGTTCCCGGCCCCCGCCAGCTACACGGGGGAAACGATGGTGGAGATCACCGGGCACGGCGGGATTCTGGTGACGCGGCGGCTCCTCGGGCTGTTGCTGGAGCACGGGGCGCGGCTTGCCCGTGGCGGGGAGTTTACGCAACGGGCGTTCCTCAACGGGAAAATGGACCTCACGCAGGCCGAGGCGGTGATGGACCTCATCCGCGCCCAGACGGATCTCGCCCTGCGCGCGGCCACCGAACAGCTCGAAGGGCGGCTGGGCGAGCGGGTGCGGGCGATTCAGGACGGGCTTCTCGATCTCCTCGCCCATGTGGAGGCGTTCATTGATTTTCCCGAAGAGGATATCGCCCCGGAGACCGGGGCCGCCCTGCTGGCCCGGCTGGACGCCGCCCGCGACGGGGTGGAGCGGCTGTTGCGGACGGCGGATCAGGGGCGGGTGCTGCGCGAAGGGGTGCGCACAGTGATCTACGGTGAACCCAACGTCGGCAAATCGAGCCTGCTCAACCGGCTGCTCGGCTACGAACGGGCGATCGTGAGCGACCGGCCCGGCACCACGCGCGATTCCATCGAGGAGGTGATCAACCTGCGGGGGATCGCCCTGCGGCTCGTCGATACCGCCGGGGTGCGGGAATCGCAGGACGAGATCGAACGCGAAGGGATCGCCCGCACACTGCGGCATCTGGAGCGGGCCGATCTCGTGCTGCACCTTGCCGACGCCAGCCGGCCGCCGCCTTCGCCTCCTCCGCAGCCGGGGCACCTGCTCCTGCTCAACAAGGTCGATCTGGGCGAAGCCCCCGGCTGGAGCGGGCGGGAGGCGGTGCGGCTCTCGTGCCGGGAAGGGACCGGCCTCGACGCGCTGGCGGATGCGATCTTTGCCCGGGTCATGGGCGGTGGCGCGACGGCGGGCGATTTTGCCATCGCGATCAACGCCCGGCACCTCGCCTGCCTCAAGAGCGCGCGGGAAACGCTGGAAGCCGCCCGGGCCGGGCTGGAGGGGGGGCTCTCCCCGGAGTTCGTGGCGGTGGACCTGCGGGCGGCGCTCGACGCCGTGGGCGACATCGTGGGACGGCTCGACACGGAAGACCTGCTGGGGCGGATTTTCTCCACCTTCTGCCTCGGGAAGTAGCGAAGCCAGCCAAACCGTCATTTTCCCTGCTGCATTTCAGCACGGAAATTGCTAATCTTCGGATACCCCCCTTTTCCCCACCCAACACCCCGGTTTTCCCTATGGCCCGCATTGATACGTTCTTCCGGTTCATGATCGAGCAGAAAGCGTCCGATCTCCACCTCTCCACCGGCAACCAGCCGATCCTCCGCATCAACGGCGATCTGGTCCGGGTGGACGCGCCGGAACTCGACAACGACAACCTCAAGGCGCTCGTCTACGAGATCGCCCCGGAGATCAAGATCAAGCAGTTCGAGGAGACCGGCGATGTCGATTTCGGTTACGAATACCCGGGGGTGGCCCGTTTCCGCGCGAACTTTTTCAACCAGAAGTACGGGATCGCCGCCGTTTTCCGCCTCATCCCGAGCAAGGTCTTCACCATGGAGGAACTCGGGCTGCCGCCGGTGCTCAAGCGCTTCGCCATGCTCAAGAAGGGGATGGTGCTCGTCACCGGGCCGACGGGCTCCGGTAAATCGACCACGCTCGCCGCGATGATCGACTACGCGAACCTGCACCGCAAGGAGCACATCCTCACCGTGGAAGACCCGATCGAGTTCGTCCACCGCTCGCAGAACTCGCTGGTGAACCACCGGGAAGTCGGCGTGCACACGCAATCCTTCGCCTCCGCGCTGCGCGGGGCGCTGCGTGAAGACCCGGACATCATTCTGGTGGGGGAAATGCGCGATCTGGAGACGATCGAGCTTGCGCTCACCGCCGCCGCCACCGGTCACCTCGTCTTCGGCACGCTCCACACCTCCAGCGCCCCGAAAACGATCGACCGGATCATCGACATCTTTCCCACCAACCAGCAGAACCAGGTGCGCGCCACGCTCTCGGAATCGCTCAAGGGCGTCGTGGCGCAGAACCTCTTCAAGCGGATCGACAGGCCGGGCCGCGTCGCCGGGCTGGAGATTCTGGTGGTGGACAGCCCGATCGCCAACCTGATCCGCGAGGCGAAAACGCACCAGATCCCGGGCATGATGCAGGTCGGCAAAAAGAAGGGGAACCAGCCGCTCGATGACGCCATCATGGAACACCTGCGCGGCGGGCGGATTTCCCCGGAGGAGGCGTACGAGAAATGCCTCGACCGGAAGAAATTCCGCGCGCTCCTCGCCGAACCGCCGGACGATTTTGACGAATAACGCAGGCCTTTCCCCTCCCCATGCGCACCATTGAACTCAACGCCATCCTCAGCGGCATGCTTGATGCCTATGATGGAATCTCCGATCTGATCTTTGCCGTCGGCCGCCCGCTTCAGGTGGAGGCTCAGGGGGTGCTCCGCCCGGTGCGCACCCAGCCCGACATTCAGGCGCTGAGCGCCTACCAGGTGGAGCAGATCGTCCTCACGCTCGTGGGCGAGGATCGCCGCCTGCTCGCGGAGCTTTTCCGCACGGGGGCGTGCGACTGCGGCTACGGAATCAATGACCGGACCCGCTTCCGCGTGAACATCTTCCGCCAGCGGGGGAACTGGGCGATCGTCATGCGGCTCCTCCAGACGGAGATGCCGACGCTCGCCTCGCTCGGGCTGCCGCCGATCTTTGAGGAGATCGTCGATCAGCGCAACGGCCTCGTCCTTGTCACCGGGGCCACCGGCAGCGGCAAGACGACCACGCTGGCCGCCGTCCTTCACGAACTCAACCTGACGAAGGCGATCCATATCGTCACGCTCGAAGACCCGATCGAGTTCGTTCACCGGCACAAGAAGGCGACCTTCAACCAGCGCGAGCTTGGGACCGATTTCGACTCGTACCCCAACGGCCTGCGGGCCGCCCTGCGGCAGGCGCCCAAGGTGATCCTCGTGGGGGAGATGCGCGACCGCGACACCGTGGAAATCGCGCTCACGGCGGCGGAGACCGGCCACCTCGTCCTGAGCACCATCCACACGATCGACGCCGGGCAGGCGATCGGGCGCATCCTCGGCATGTTCCCGCGCGAGGCGGAGGGGCAGTTGCGGCTGCGCCTTTCGGAGACGCTCCGCTTCGTCGTCAGCCAGCGGCTCGCCCCGCGCGAGGGGGGCGGGCGCGCGCTCCTCATGGAGATCATGGGCAGCAACCTGCGCACCCGGGAGGCGATCTCCATCGGCGAGGGGGAGAACCGCGATTTCTACGACATCATTTCGGATAGTTCCTCCTTCGGCTGGCAGACCTTTGACCAGTCGATCACCCGCGCCTACGAAAGCGGCTTCATCTCCGAGGAGACCGCCCTGCACTACGCCACGCGCAAGGGCGTCCTCCAGCGCAACATCGACCAGCTCAAGAAACAGCGCGGCGTGGATGTGGAGATGAGTTCCGGGCTGCGGCTCGACGTGCCCCATGGGCGGACCTCCGAACCGCCTCCCCTCCCGGCCCAGCCCAAGAAAGGATTTTTCCGCTCATGAGTTCCTTTTCCGATTCCGTCCCCGGGATCGCCCCCGGCGATCTTTCGGCCCTCATCTGCATCGAAGACGAGATGACGCAGGCGCAGGTGATCGACCAGATCGCCCCGCTCGGCTTCAGCACGCACACGGCCACGGACGCCGGGCAGGCGGATTTCCATCTTCAGTCGCACACGTACGAGATGGTGGTCGTTCATGAACAGTTCGCCGGATCGGATGTGGAGGGGAACACCATCCTCCATCTCCTGCGCGAGATGCCGCTCAACCGGCGGCGCGGGACGCTGGTGCTCCTGATCGGCCCGACGATGGAGAGCCATTCGGAGATGCAGGCGTTCCTCTACGGGGTGGACCTCACCCTGCACGAAAGCGAACTCGATGACTTCCGCACGCTCGCCGGGCGCGGGCTCGTCCGGCAGGAGGAACGCTACGAGGCGTTCCACGCCGTCTTCAAGCGGGTGCAGGAGCGGGCGTAGCGGTGGGGTCACCTGGGGTCACCCCGGCTGGTTGTCGGGGTGGTTCGGCTTGCGCTGGTGAAGGGCGAGCGTGTTTCCGTCCGGGTCCGAGATCAGGGCGATCCGGCAGACGGGGTAATCCTGAATCCCCATGACGAAGCGGACGCCGTTCGCTTCCAGATGGGCCACGGCCTGGTCGAGATCGGCCACTTCCAGGCACGCCCCGCCTCCGTTGGGGTTGGGCTGCCAGTCGCCCGAGGCCTTGGCGAGGGCGAGCGTCTGGCCCGCCACGTCGTACTCCAGCCAGCCCAGTTCGCCCTCATGCTCGAAGGAGGCCTCCTCCTTCAGGCCGAGAATTTCGCCGTAAAATTTCCGGGCCTTTCCGAAGTCGGTGACCGGGTAGCCGACAAACGCGAGTTCCTTGATTCCGATTCCCTGCATTTTTTCTCCTCGGGTAAAATGGTTTTTTCCTCCCCCCCGAATCGAAGTTCGCAGCCGGGAGAGCGGTGTTTTTATCGCAGGAAGGCGCGTTGTTTTCGAGATTTTTCCCGCTTTTTCAGAGGATCAGCATGCAATCGCCGTAGCTGTAAAAGCGGTAGCGCTCCCGGATCGCCTCCGCGTACGCTTCGCGGATCCGTTCCGCCCCGGCGAAGGCGCTGACCAGCATGAGCAGGGTCGATTTCGGCAGGTGGAAATTGGTCAGCAGGGCGTCCACGACCCGGAAGCGGTAGCCGGGGTAGATGAAAAGATCGGTGCTCGCCTCCCCGGGGATGACCGCCCCTTCGTCGCGAGCCCGCGCTTCGAGCACCCGCAGGGTGGTCGTCCCGACGGCCACCACCCGCTTCGCCCCGGGGAGCGCGGCGGCGGTTTCCTCCGGGATCGAGTACCGTTCCCGGTGCATCGGGTGATCGGTGATCCGCTCCGTCTGCACCGGGCGGAAGGTTCCCGCGCCGACATGGAGCGTCACGAAGGCGTGCGGCACCCGGGCGAGAATCTCCGGGGTGAAATGAAGCCCGGCGGTCGGGGCCGCGACCGCGCCCGGGTTGGCGGCGTAGACGGTCTGGTAACGGGTTTCATCCGCGGGTTCGTTTTCCCGGTCGAAATACGGGGGGAGCGGCAGCCGCCCGACCGCCTCCAGATCGACCGGCGTCTCGAAGGCCACCAGCCGTTCCCCGGTTTCGAACACTTCGCGCACTTCGCCGCGCACGCCGCCGACCTGCACGGTGTGGCCCAGGCGCATCCGCCGCCCGGGACGCACCATGCATTTCCAGAGGTTCTCCCCGGCGGCTTCCAGAAAAAGGAGTTCGATCCGCCCGTCGTCGGAAAAGACCCGGGCGGGGATCACGCGCGTGTTGTTGAGCACCACCAGATCGCCCGCGCCGATCCATTGCGGGAATTCGCGGAAGGAGCGGTGTTCGATCCGCCCTTCGCGCCGGTGGATCACCATCATGCGCGAGGCTTCGCGATCGGCGAGCGGATACCGGGCGATCAGGTCTTCGGGCAGCGGGTAATCGTAATCGCGGGTGAGCAGGCTCATGCGTTCGAAGGGGCCGGTTTGGGCACCTCCCCCCGGGCGGACATCCGTTGCAGCCCGCAGCGCGCCGCCGCCACCGTCACCAGATCGGCCACCCGCCGCTTGAGCCGGTGCCCCCGAACCCAGAGGACGAGCACGAAAAGGAGGTAGACCCCGAGCAGCCCGTACGACCACCAGCGCGGGTTGGCGAACTGGTAGAGGAGCACGCCGACGGCGATCAGGTTGCTGAGCACGGTGGTCACCACCGGCACGTACCGGAGCCCGACGCGGGTGAGGCATTTCGGCCCGCCGTGGTATTCGGTGACGGTCTTGAGGTTGATGCTCCAGAACTGGTTGCCGTAAATCTGCACGTCCCAGCTTTTCCAGCCGGTGTCCGCGGAGTAGCGCCAGTCCTCGTTCTCCAGCATGGCGAAGATTTCGGTGAGCAGCGCCTCGCGACCCTGCCCCGTTTCGTTCCAGAAATTGAGCCGGGAGATGGAGCCGTGGACATGGCCGCCGGGCAGCCCCTCCTCCTGCCGGGCGATGACCCGCTGCGGGGTCTGCTTGAACTTGATCCAGGTGAAATAGCGCGCCCACCCGCGCACCAGCGGCTGGCGCAGCGCGAGGAAGGCAACGAGGAGGCGGGCGAGGATCGTATCGTAGCGCCGCTCGATGCGCGCGTGGATCATGTAGGAGAGCGCCACCAGAAACGTCGCCCCGAACATCAGGTACGGGACGATCCGCAGCGCCGGGATGCCGATGGAAACGGCGAAGATGAAGACGGTGAGCGCCACCCATTCGATGCTGCTGACGTAGGCGGCGATCTCGGACTGCGGCGTCGGGTAGATCGACTGAAAGAGCCCGTGGCCGAAGACGCCATGGTAAATGATGGGCCGGTTGAGAAGCCACGTGAAGCGGGGCGCGCCGTAAATCTGCCCCTTCCATTTCGCCGTCCCCGTCGGCCCGAAAAAGATCAGGTACTTGAACCGGAGCATCGACTCCGCCTCGCCGTACCCTTCCTGCTGCTTGCGGAACGCCTGAAGGGTGAAGCGCCGGTAGTGCCAGACGATCGCCGAGGGGCTGAAGGCGATCACGCCGCCGTTGTTCTGGAGCCGCCAGCAAAAATCGACGTCGTCCCCGGCCTTCCGGTAATCAATGTCGAAGCCGCCGATCCCTTCAAACGCCCAGCGGTGAAACATCATGTTGCAGCCGGGGATGTGCTCGGCCACCACGTCGGTGAGGAGGACGTGGCTCGGCCCCCCCGGGGCGGCGGCGACGGCGGCCTGCACCCAGTTGACGGCGGGCGGCGAGATGTTCGGCCCGCCCACGCCGCAGTAATCGCCGCTCAGGAGTGTGCCGACCATGAAGTAGAGCCAGTCCGGGTCCGGCATGCAGTCGGAGTCCGTGTAGGTGATGATCTCCCCGCGCGAGGCCCGCGCCCCGGCGTTTCGCGCGTAGCTCAGGCCCATGTTCGGCTGCACGATGTTGAGGAAATCGGGCAGCTTGCACCCCGTGGCGGCGGCCCGGGCGTTGCGCTCCCTTTCGTAGGCGGCCACCAGTTCCTGCGTGTTGTCCTTCGAACCGTCATCGACCAGCACGATCTGGTAATCGGGGTAATGGAGGAGGTCGAGCGAGGCGAGGCAGTCCGCCAGCGTCTTCGCGCCGTTGTAGGAGCAGACGATGATGGATACCGAGGGGTAGCGGTCGAGCCGGACGCGCTCGACCACCGGCCCGTCCCCCGCGAGCTTTTTCCGGAGGGTATGAAACGCTTTCTTCGGCGTCCGGTCCCGCCGCACGAGGCCGAATTCCCAGTCCTCGATCTCCATCCCGCCCGTGAACCATTCATCCGTCCACGAAAAGAAGATCGTCCCGGCGGCTCCGCCCCGCACCACGCAGTCGAAATGCCAGTCGAGCACCTCGGCCTGCGCCTCCTCCCCCTTGCGCAGGGTGTCGAGGCCGAATTCCCCCATGATCAGCGGCTTGTCTTCCGCGAGATTCTGCAACCGGGCGAGGTAACGCTCGAAATCGTCCCGCCGCTCCAGATAGACGTTGAAGGTGAAGAAATCGACGTTCTGCGGCAGCAGGTATTCCGTGGGCGGGTAACTCGCGTAGGAGTACATCGGCTCCGGGTCCGCCGCCCGGGCCACGGTGATGAGCTGCTCCACGAAATCAATCACCCGCCGCGCGCCGAGCCAGCGCACCATGGTGGAGGGGATTTCGTTGCCGACGAGGTAGGCGAAGATCGCCTCGTGCCCCTTGTTGCGGCTCACCGCCTCCCGGATCGTCTGGAGGATCTGGCGGCGCACCTTCCCGTCGTTGAGGAATTCGACATGCTCGGCCCACGGGATGGAGATGATCACCCGGATGCCGTGGTCCCGGCAGACATCCAGAAACCAGCGCGGGGGGACGTGGTAGATGCGGATGACGTTCACGCCGAGTTCCCGCATGAGGGTGAAATCGCGCGCGGCCATCTCCGGGCTCGGCAGGAAATCCCCGGCGGCGTTCGGCTTGAACGGGCCGTAGGTGACTCCCTTGAGGAAGAATTTTTCGTCCCCGGTGAAGAAGAACTTGGCGCGGGCGCGGGCGCGTTCCAGAGGAGCGGACGGGGAGACCGGGGTGGTGGGAGCAGCCAGGGGATCGGGCATGGTAGCCCTGCATCTGTAACGGGCATCCCTTCCCTTGGCAATACTTTCCCCGGGGAACGGGCGCTTACGCTTCCAGGGGCACCCGCACCACCCGCCGGGAGATGCCGGTGAAAATTTCCCAGGGAATCGTCCCGGCCTTCTCCGCCAGTTCCGCGGCGAGGATCGTCTCCTCTCCCTGCCGACCGATCAGCACCGCCTCGTCCCCCGGTTTCACCTCCGGCACCTTGCTCACGTCCACCATGATCTGATCCATCGTCACCCGCCCGAGCAGCGGGCAACGCCGCCCGCCCACCAGCACTTCCGCGCCCTGATTGGAAAGATGGCGCGGATACCCGTCCGCGTACCCGGCCCCGAGCGTGGCGATCCGCATCGGCGAGGGGGTGACAAACGTCCGCCCGTAGCTGATCCCGCGCCCCTGCGGGACGTCGCGCACGAGGGTCACCCGCGTTTTCCAGCTCAGGACGGGGCGCAGCCGCTCCTGAAACTCCGGCAGGGGGGCGCTTCCATAAAGCATCAGCCCGGGGCGGACGAGCGAGCCGTTCTCCTCTTCCTCCGACCCGTGGCCGAAACGGAAGATGCCCGCGCTGTTGAGCGAATGCGTCACCGGCAGGGGGAGCCCCGTCGCTTCGCGCAGGGTCCGGACGACGACGCGCCACCGCTCCAGTTGGGAGCGGGTCCATTCCTCGTCCTCGTCCGCCACCGGCAGGTGGGTGGAGATTCCCTTGAGGGCGAGTTGCGGCAGGGCGGCAATCCCCCCGGCGATGGCAACCGCCCCGCCCTTGGGGACGCCGATGCGCCCCATCCCGGTATCGACGACGAGATGCACGGTGAGCGGTTCGGCCCCTTCGTCCCGGGCCACCAGCGCGGCGCAGGCGCGGGCCTCCTCCAGCGAGGAAAGGCTCGGGATGAACCGGTGTTCCACGATCGCCCGCGCCTCTTCGGGCAGGGCCGGGCCGAGGAGGAGCACCCGGGCCTGTGGCAGATGGCGGCGGACTTCCAGCGCCTCGTTCACATTGGCCACGGCGAAACAGGCGACCCGCCCTTCCAGCGCGTGGAGCACCGTTGCGAGCCCGTGGCCGTAGGCGTCCGCCTTGACGACCGCCGCGATGGCGCTTCCCTCGGGAAGCGACTCCCGGACGACTTCCAGATTATGGCGCAGGGCGGCCACCTTAATCTCCGCCCAGCAACGCCGGAACGACTCGTTCATACGGGAGAGCAGGGAACCACGTTCCCCCGGGGAAGGCAAGCCCCCGGTCAATCCTGCCAATGCCGTCAATGCCGTCAACGCCGCCCGAATCGGTTCGCTCCGCCCCCGAGGGCGATGGCCCCCAGCGTGAGCAACAGCCAGGAGGAAGGCTCCGGCACGGACATGATTTGAAACGAACTGTTGTGGTCCACAACCGCCCAGACCTGCCCGGTGGCGACATCCGTCCCATAGGCTCCCAGCATGGAGACCGGGTTCCACCCGCCGTTGTTATCCAGGAAGCTCTGGTAGCTCATGGCGTGGAACGCGGCCAGCGACCCGTCGGGAGCGATGTTTCCCTCGGTCGCCAGCGTCCAGACGCCCTCGTTGTCCCAGCCGATGTAGAAATCCCGCGGATCAACGTTCGCGGGGATGTCCGTGTACATCACCAGCAGGAAGGAGGTGCCGTTGAGCCCGTCGAGGGAGAGGACATTCCCGGTCCACCAGGCTTCCGCATCGGTCTCGCCGTCGCTGGTCCCGGCGCCGATCGTCATGGAGGAGGAGGCGTCTTCGTTGGTGAAGGTGCCGAGGTTGGAGAGTTCTTCTTCGTTCCCGTAGTTCTTTTCATACACGGCCCCGTCCCCGGCCTGCACCTCACCCTCGCCGATATGGGCATTCTGCAGGACCTGGAAACGACCGTTGTTGAGCAGCACGATGGGGACTTCCCCCAGCGCCCCCACGGCGGCGATCTGCAAGAGGCCCCCTTCCACGTAAGTGCTTCCCGTCATGAACGTGTTTTCCTTCACGATGCTCAGCGTTCCGTCGTCGGTTTTGACCAGATCGCCCGGCCCTTTGAGTTCCCCCTGGAAATACCCTTGCCTGACCCTCAGTTCGGCCAGTTCGGCCATCGTGATGGTTCCGCCCTCAAGGGTGTCGACCGTCAGCCCGCCCGACGCTTCCACCGTGCCGGAACGGATCGTCTCCACCGTGGCGCCATAGTTGCCCACTTGCAGGGTGGCCCCGTCCAGCGTGACGATGACCACCGTTCCCTGCGTGGCGTCAATCGTTCCCCCGGTGGCGTTGGTGATGTTGACGGTTTCGTCGGGTCCAACGACGACCGTGTCGCCATCGGAGACATCGTCGGAATCCTCCTCGTCGGCAAAGTAGACCTGCCCGTTGTAAACGATCGAACCGTCGAGCGTGCCGTTTTTCGCGACATGAATATCCCGGTTCACGCTGCCTCCGCCGGTGAGCGTGGCGAAGGAGTCGATGTAAACGGCCCCTCCCTCACCGGTGATCGAACCGAGCAGGTTGAGCGTCGTGCCTTGTGTGATCGAGGTGATTCCCGCGTAGCTGTAGGTTCCCGAGAGCGTCAGGATGCTGCCGCTGGAGAGGATCAGCGATCCCTCGCCGCTGATGTCGCCATCGTAGGCGATCTCCCCTCCGGAAAAGTCGTTGATCACCATCTGGGTGTTGACCTCGATCTCCGCCTGGCTCCCCGGCATCGTGTGGTTGGCGGTGGTTTCAAAGACCAGATCGCCTTCGTTGATTACCAGTTTTCCCGAGAAATCGCTGCTGTCCCCGTCCAGAAACAGGTTGGAGCCTCCCGTCTTGATGAGTTCGCCCCCGCCGCTCAGGGCGCCGGTCAGGTGAATATCCCTCCCCTCCGCCGATTCCCCGTCCGGGATGACGCCGTCAAGGAGGTTGCCCTCGCCGGAGATTTGCAGATCGACGCTCCACTCCCGGTAAGGTTCGTCCGTGACGGTCGAACGGAGCACGCCGCCCCCTTCCATCGCGATGAACCCGGTTCCCGCGCCTTTGGAGAAGGGGGTGCTGGAGTCGCTCCCTTCAAACGAGAGCGTGCCGCCGCCGGCCAGGTGGACTTCTCCCGTCGCGCCGGCGTTGTTGCCCAGGAGCAGGCCCTCTCCGGTGAGCGTGATGAGCCCGTTATCCTCGACCCGGATGATGCCATGGCCCGTTTCCCCCGCCAGACCGGGGCTGCTCCCGGCGTGGATTCCGTTGAACACCCTCAGGGCTGAATTGCCCCCCGAAACGAGCAGCGTGCCGTCGGCTCCCGTCCCCACCCGTACCGTTCCGTAATCGACGAGCAGCCTCCCTCCGCCGGTGATGTTCAGCGTGGCGTTGCCGAGGGCCGCATCCGTATCGCCGCCGTTGAGATTCCGTTTCCCGGAAACCTGCACCCCGTTGATGGTCACGTTGACTTGGGCGTCCTCGGCGATGGTCATCGTGGTCTGGGAACCGGAGCCGCCCGAGAGGAAAATCCCATTGGTGATATCCAGCGCGCTCCCGTTGTCAATCGTCACGACCGATGTCGTGTTGTTTCCATCGCCGGTGGAGAGGAAGCCTCCGATGTCGCTCAAAACGGAGCTGGAGAGAATCAGCGAACCGGAGGCGCTGTCCCGGTCTGCCACGGTGACGTTTTCCGAGACGTTCAGCACCGCCCCGGTATTGAATTCCACGGTGGAGTTTGCCGAACTTGCGCCGCCGTTGCTGGAAATCGAAAGGTTGCCGATGTCCAGAACGCCGGTGTTGTAGGCGATGAGACTCGTACCGGCCCCTGTTTTCAGATCACCGCTCAGTTGCAGATATCCCCCATAACCAATGGTCAGGGTTCCCTTGTTGAGGCTGAGTTGTTTGGCGGGCGTGAGGACGTAAGGCAGGTAATTCGTCAACACCGGGTAATTGGGATTCGGCCCGGAGAGTGAGATCACAATATGATAAGACGGGTGATCTTCGCCGGGAACCTGGCCGGTGGACCAGTTGTCGGGGTTATTCCAGTCGGTGCTGAAGTTTCCCATCCAATTGTTGGTTTCCGTACCCTGTGCCTGAAGATGAGCCCCCATGGTCAGCCCCATCAGGGCAAGCAGCGCGATCACCGATCGGGGAGAACGTGTTTTTTTCATCGTGCGAGACGTGCCTTTCCAACCAACCTTTTAACAAAAGGAAAAAGGGCTTGTCTTCAAAAAAAAGAGGGGCGATTCCGCTTTTCTTCCGCTTCCGCTCCCGGGGAAAAAGGAAACCCTTTACAGCGGACGCGCCGGGATTTAAGACCACGGGGGCCATGAATGCACTCAAGCGGCTCTTTGGCCGAGACGACAAATTCTACAACCTGCTGGAAGCCAGCGCGGAAGAAGCCCGCAACAGCGCTTCCCTTCTCGGCAAGGCCCTGCCGAAGCTCGGGGATGAAAAAAGGCTCCTGGATGCCAAGGACGAACTGACCCAGAGCCGCCGCAAGCACAAACGGATCACGCAGGAGATCACCACGGAACTCTGCAAGACGTTCGTGACCCCGCTGGAGCGCGAGGACATCGAATCGCTCTCCAACGCGCTCTCCCGCATTCCCAAGAATGTGGAAAAAATCGGCGAGCGCCTCCTCATCTGCCCCTTGAGCAGTCACTCGGAGAATATCCGCCGCCAGTTCACGATGCTTGAGAACGCGATCGAGACGGTCGTCTCCATGGTCCGCAGCCTGCGCCACAACCCGCACGTGGAAGAGATTCAGGATGATTACGCGCGGCTCCAGTCCATTGAGGGCGACGCGGACAGCTTCCTCATCGCCCTGCTGCGCGATCTCTTTCACGGGAACGCGGACGCCCGGGATGTCATTTTCCTCAAGGACATTTACGAACTGCTCGAAAAAGCGATCGACCGCTGCCGGGATGCCGGGAACGTCGTCTTTCAGGTGGTTCTCAAGTATTCATGACGCTCTTCCTGCTGGTCCTTCTGCTGGCGCTCGCCTTTGAATATATCAACGGCTTTCACGACTGCGCCAACGCCATCGCCACCGTCGTCTCCACGAAGGTGCTCACCCCGCGGCAGGCGATCGCCATGGCCGCGCTCTTCAACCTGATCGGGGCGTTTATCGGCACCGCCGTGGCCACCACCATCGGCAAGGGGCTCGTGGACAAGGAGGCGATCACCATGAGCACGGTGCTCGCCGCCCTGTGCGGGGCCATCATCTGGAACCTGATCACCTGGTGGCTCGGGCTCCCCTCCAGCTCCAGCCACGCGCTCATCGGCGGCCTGTGCGGGGCGGCCATCGCCTCGACCCACGGGAAATGGTCCGTGCTTCACTGGTCCTTCATCGATCCGGTCAAACAGACGCACGAAGGGCTCTGGCCCAAGATCGTCATCCCGATGATCTCCTCCCCCATTCTGGGGCTGATCCTCGGGGCGCTCCTGATGCTCCTGCTCACGGCGATCCTGCGCAAGATCCGCCCTTTCCTCGTCCAGCGCATTTTCGGCAAGCTCCAGATCGCCAGCGCGGCGTGGATGGGGCTCAGCCACGGCTCCAACGACGCGCAGAAAACGATGGGGATCATCGCCCTGGCCCTCTTCACCGGAACGCAGGCCGGGGCCTTTGACGACCTCCCGGAAGCCTTCGCCTTCCTTCACACGCCGGAGTTTGCCGTCGCCCCGTGGGTGGTGGTCACCTGCGCGCTGGTGATGGCGGCGGGCACCGCCGCGGGCGGCTGGCGCATCATCCGGACCATGGGGCACAAGATGGTGCGGCTCCAGCCGGTGCACGGGTTCGCCGCCGAGACGACGGCGGGGATCATCATCCAGAGCGCCACGCATCTGGGCATCCCGGTCTCCACGACGCACGTGATCACCACCTCCATCATGGGCGTCGGGGCGACCAAGCGCCTGAGCGCCGTGAAGTGGGGCGTCGTCCACCGCATCCTCTGGGCGTGGGTGCTCACCCTGCCCATCAGCGGCCTGCTCGGCTATCTGGTGATGCGGGGGCTCCGGTTCGCCGGGTACTGACGGCTTCCCCGGCCCCCGGCCCCGGCCCTACCCGTGCTGGTGGGCCTCGATCATCCAGAGGTATTTGTCGAGCAGGCGCACCCCTTCGGTGAAGAGATCGGAGGTGGCGATGTCGCCGAAATCCTCCGCCTCCTCGATGGCGGCGCGCATCGACTTCGCGCAGGCGCCCACGGCTCCGGAGAGCGCCTCCACGTGTTCGGCCCCGGAGGTGATCTCCAGCGGGTATTCCGCCAGGCGCGAATGCTCCGCGGCCACGCGGGCTGTCCCGAGCGCGATCCCGCCGAGCTGCACCCCCCGCTCCGCCACTTCGTCCATGAGATCGCTCACCTCTTCGGCGGCCTTGTCGAAAAGCTTGTGAAGGGCGATGAAGTTGGGCCCCTTGACGTTCCAGTGGGCCTGTTTGATCTGCGAATGCAGGTCGAAGAGATCCGCGAGCTGCTGGTTGAGCAGGTCCACCCCGCGCTTGCGGGCTTTCTCCGGCAGATCGTTGAGGGTGGGTTGAAGGCGGGAGCCCTGATGCGGGGCCGCGTGAAGTCGTGTAGCCATAGATTTTGGAGTCAGGTAAAAGTCGGTTTCTTTCTGGCGGAGGAGCCGCAAAACGGTCCTCCCCTTCAAAGGAATACGCCCCGGAGCCCGGTTTTGCGTCTCTAATTTGCGCTTGCGCTGGTTCGGGGAGATGGAGGACCATCCCTTCAGACATGAACTGGTACTACGTGAAGGCGGGAGAACGGGTCGGGCCGGTCCCCGGGCCGGAATGGGAACGGCTCGTGGGGGAAAACGAGATCGGGCCGCAAACCCTCGTCTGGCGCGACGGCCTGGAGCGGTGGACCCCTTACGGAGAACTCGCGCCCGCCGCCTCCGCCGCCCCGGACGCCTCCGCTGATTCCGGGGAACCCGAGCCCGCCGCCGTTTCCGCGGCGGACCCGCTCTCCTTCGCCTCGCAAATCCGCGAGTGCGACTACCGGCTCTCGCTCCGCGCCTGCCTGGGGAACGCCTTGGGGTTTCTCTCCCGCTCCTACCTCCCCCTGCTCGGGATCACCCTGCTGGTGCTGGCGATCCTGCACTTCTTCTCGCTCCATCCGGTGACGGATTTTCTCTTCGCGGCGGCCCTGAGCGAAGTCTTTCTGGGTGGGCTCTACGCGGCCTTCCTCCATACCATGCGCACCGGGGATAACGCGTTTGGCCTCGTTTTTTCGGGCTTTTCCGCGGAGCGCTTCTTCCGCCTGATCGGCAAGAGCCTCTGGGAAAGGGGGGTGATCCTCCTCAATGCGATCGTGGTGGTTTTGATTCTGGCGCTTTCCGGCATCATCACGCCGGGAATGACGCCCGATGACCTGAGCACGGAGCAGACCCTGATGCTTTTCTTTGTCGGCGGGATCGTCATGATCCCGTGCTTCTATTTCATCATCTGCTGGACCTTCGCCACGCCGCTTATCATGGACTACCGGATGCCCCTTGGCGAGGCGATGAAGCTGAGCCGGGAAAAGGTGCTCCAGCATCCGTGGCGGATCAGCTTCGGCATCGCACTGAGCATCCTGATCGCGCTGTCGCCCCTTTTCATCGCCGTTCCGTTGTCACAATTCCTCGGCTTTGCGAACGATTCCGCGCAGAACCCCTTTCATCTGGTGATTGCGCTGACCCTGCCGTTCTTCTTCGCCTTTGTGCTCGCAATGTATGAGGCGATTTTCACCCTCCCGGCCCGCTCCTGAGCCTGTCCGATGACCTCCGCCACCCCTTCGCGCTGGAAGCGGTTCCGCTACCGCCTGGAATGGGCCGGGTGCGCCGCGCTCGCGTGGGGGGTGCGGCGGCTTCCGCGCCGGGCGTGCGTGGCGCTGGCCCGGGGGCTCGGGGCGATCGCCTACCGGCTCGATGGCCGGGGCCGCCGGGTGGCGCTCGCCAATCTGGAAATGGTCTTCGGCGGGCGCATGGACGCCCGCGCCCGCGCCGCCATCGCCCGGCGTTCCTACCAGAGTTTCGCCCGGAACATCCTCGACCTCCTCTGGGCGCCCCGGCTCAACGCGGAGAACTGGCGGCGCTACCTGATCGTGGAGGGGAGCCCCCAGCCGCGGGATTCCCATGGGGTGGTCTACCTCTGCATCCACTGGGGGAACTTCGAATGGGCCAGCATCGCCACCGGGCGGGCGGGGGTTTCGTGCCAGGTGGTGGCCGAATCGTTCAAAAACCCGCATCTTGCCGCGATCTTCAATGGCGCGCGGGAGAGCGCGGGCCACACGATCATCCCGCAGGAAAACTCGATGATCCGCCTGCTCAAGGCGGTGAAACGGGGCGGCACCACCGGGATGCTCGCGGACCTGACGCTCCGCCCGGAACAGGCCGCCGCCTGCATCGAGGCGTTTGGCCGCCCGATCTGCACCACGCTCCTCCACGGCGTGCTGGCGGAGCGGGGCGGCGCGCGGCTCGTGCCCGTCCACGGCGAACCGCTGCCCGATGGCCGCACCCGGGTCACTTACGATCCCCCCCTGGACATCCCCCCCGGAGCCACCCCGGCGGAGATCGCCCAGCGGTGCTGGGATCACTACGCGCCGAAGATCGAGGCGCGGCCCGAACTCTGGCTCTGGGCCTACAAGCACTGGCGCTACCGGCCCAGGGAGGCCCCGCCGGAGAGCTACCCGTTTTACGCGAATGCCTCCGGCAAATTTGAAAAGCTTCTGCGGGGCGGATCGGCCTCCGGCAAAACCCCGCGCCCCAAACCGGGCCGGAAAAGCCCGCCGCCACCACCCGCGGATTGACAAACCGCGAAAAGTGCCGCTTTCTGGCGGGAATCACCATGAAACTCTCCCAACTCTTCTCCGCCGCTGCCGCCGGGGTGCTGGCACTCACCTTCCTGAGCGGATGCGCCACCGGCCCGGGTGTCGCCGCCTTCCGCCACGCGGACCCGGACCCGGTCGCCTACAAACCGCGCAACCCGGACAACGTGCGGGTGAAGGTTTCCCTCTCCAAACAGCAGGTCTACGTGATGGAGGGAGACCGCCCGCTGCTCGTCGCCGCCACCTGCGTGGGCACCGCGCAGAAGCCGACCCCGAAGGGCACCTTCCGCGTGACCCGCAAGGAAAACAAAAAGCGTTCGTACTCCTACGGCTACTGGGTCCGGGGGGACGAAATCCGCCCCGGCAAGAGCGGCGAACGCCCCGGCCCCGGCTACCGTTATGTCGGCTATCCGATGCAGTACTGGGTGGAGTTCAAGCCCGCCTACGGGTTTCACAACGGCTATGTCTGGCCGGTGCCCCGCTCCCACGGCTGCCTGCGGCTGCACAAGAATGTCTCGGGCAAATTCTTTGAACTCGTGAAGGTCGGCACCCCCGTCCACATCGCCGATCACCAGCCCGAGGACGCCACCATCGGCGCGAACGTCCCCCGGCCCAACGATTACAACGACCCGGACCCGAGCCCGCACATCATGGTGAGCAGCGCGGCGTTCATGAACCCGACCGGTTCGCAATTGCGCGAACCGTAATCCCACAGTAGGCTACCCCGCCTATGACGACGTCCGCCACGCCTTCGCCCGCCGCCGCCACGCCCGCTCCCAAGCCGAAGCGGGTCAATCTCCGCACCCCGGAAGTGATGGCCCGGGTCCAGGCGCAGGTGGAATCGCACTACCGGAGCGAGGTGGTCGAGCGGCTGCGCCTCAACGGCGGCTCCATCACCGTCGGCGGGCTCACGGTCAAGCTGGCCAAGCAGTTCGGCTTCTGCTACGGCGTGGAACGGGCGATCGACCTCGCCTACGCCGCGGCGAAGGTTTTCGCGGGGCGGCGGCTCTTCATTCTCGGGGAGATCATTCACAACCCGGAAGTCAACGAACAGATCCGGGCGCTCGGCATCGAGAACATCGTGGAGGAAGGGAAGGAAGCCAACGTCGATGGCCTGACGGCGGAGGACGTGGTGATCGTCCCCGCCTTCGGCACGGATGTGAACACGCTGGCCCGCATCCGCGAGGCCGGTTGCCAGATCGTCGATACCACCTGCGGGGACGTGATGAGCGTCTGGAAGCGCGTCCGCCAGAACGCGAACGCGGACCTGACCTCCATCATCCACGGCAAGGCGCAGCACGAGGAGACGAAGGCGACCGCCAGCCGCGCCCTGATGGAAGGCAAGGGGCACTACCTCGTGGTGCTCACGCTCGAAGAGACCGACTACGTCTGCGACTACATCCGCAAGGGCGGCGACAAGGAGGCGTTTTACCGGAAATTCGCCGGAGCCTATTCCGAGGGGTTTGACCCGGACGTTCACCTCCAGCGCGTCGGCGTGGCCAACCAGACGACGATGCTGCGGGGGGAAACCGAGGAGGTGCAGCGGCGCATCCAGACCGCCATCACCGCCCGCGACGGCGAGGAAAGGGCCCGGGAGAGCTTCCGCTTCTTCGACACCATCTGCGGCGCCACGCAGGAACGGCAGGACGCCCTGCGGCACATGCTGAGCGAACCGCTCGACATGCTGCTGGTCGTCGGCGGGTACAACTCCTCAAACACGTCGCACCTGGCGGAAATGGGCGAGGAAAAGCTCCCCACCTATTTCATCCGCAACGCCAGCCGCCTGGAATCGCGCGAGCGCATCTGCCACTACAACCTTCACTCCAAACAAGAGGAGCACACGGAGGGGTGGCTGCCGGAGACGCCGCTCGTCATTGGCATCACCGCCGGAGCCTCCTGCCCGAACAACCTGATCGAAGAGACGATCCTGCGCATCTTCGACCTTCACGGCATCAGCCGCGAAGTGCTGCTGGCCTCCTGAAGCGGCGGAAAATCCGGCCGCTCAATCCGGCCGGTCACCGCGAAGCCGGAGCCGTCCCGGGCACCGGAGCCGCGTACTGGTAGCCGGGCTCCTGCTCCTGCCGCCGCAGGATGGTGATGATCTCCCGCCAGACGCCGACGATCCCGACCGGGCACGGGGCGAGATCGTGCCGGATGAGCCGGTGGAGCCGCCCGAGCCGGTAGCACGGGACGGCGGCGTACATATGGTGCTCGATATGGTAGTTCATCTGCCAGTAGAGAAAACGGACCACCGGATTGAGCAGGAAGGTGCGGCAGCAGAGCCGGAAATCCGCGGTGTTATCCTGAAGGCCGACGTGCTGGGTGGAGTTGCAGAGGAAAAAGAGGGCGCCGCCGTAAAAGGGAGCCAGCGTCACCAGAACGATCAGCATCCACTGGCCGGTGAGGATGAAGAGCGCGAGCAGCAGCCCGTGCCCGATAAGCACCGTGCGCGCCCAGCGGATGGGGGGCGCCTGCTTGCGCGGCTCGGCGACGGGAAAGAGGGTGTTCTCCCAATCGCCCTTAAATTTCCCCCGGGCGATCCGCCAATGGAAGCGGACCGCGCCCCAGAGCCCGAGCGGCTGGATGAACCCGATGCGGAAAAACTGCCGGATCGTGAGCCGGATCGGCAGGACGACTTCCAGATCGTCCGGCGGGTGGAGGGTGTAGCGGTGGTGCTGGGCGTGGCTGGAGTGAAACGCCTCGGTGTTGATCCAGCCCAGAAAGGCGAAGACCCGGGCAAAGAAGCGGTTCCAGATCTTCGTGCGGAAGACGGTGCCGTGGCCCAGTTCGTGCACGGCGTTGATCTGGAAGGCGTAGCAGGTGCCGTGAAGGAAGATGAGCAGCGCGACGACCGGCCATGGCAACCGGCCCGCCGCGAAGTAAGCGGCGCTCCCCGTGGCGATCAGGATGCCGAGGTAGCCGAGGGTCTGGAAGGCCCCGAGCCAGTCGCTCCGCTCGTGAAGCGCCTTGAGTTCCTTCGGGTCGAGAGGGGTCCGGTACCAGGTGACGGTTCGAGGCCGGGCCCGGTTGGCCCGCTGCTCCAGGGTGACACGTTCGAGAGGTTTCATGATGCTCCCACCCTAGCGCCGAAAAACGCGGCTGGCTTTCAGTCTTGTCCTGCAATACGATCTCAAACATGAAGCCGCCCCCCTCCGCGACCGCCCCCGCCCCCGGGGAACGGCTCATTTACGCGCTCCAGGCGGCAGGGGTGGCCGAAGTCCCGATGCTCGGCTGGTACCGCTACGCGCAGGCAAGGGAAGGGCTCGACCTCCATTCCCACCCGGGGGCCATGGAGATCTGCTTTCTGGTCCGGGGGCGTCAGGTTTACCGGACGCGCCAGCGCCCTTACGTGCTCCATGGGGGCGATTTTTTCGTGACCCAGCCCGACGAGGCTCACGACACCGGGGATCAGCCCCAGGAAAAGGGGATTCTCTACTGGCTTATCCTGCGGCTCCCGCAGCGGGGGGACGCGCCCTTTCTCTTCTGCCCGCCGGAGGAGGCCGCCCGGCTGGTGAGCCGCCTGCGGGCGTTGCCCCGGCACTTTCGCGGCGGCCCGGGCGTCCAGCGCCATTTCGAACGGCTCGTGGAAGCCGCGGAGGCCCGGGACGAGCCGATGCGGCGGCTCCTGCTTTACAACCGGATCGTCACGCTCCTGCTCGAAGTGCTGGAGGCCGCGCGCCGCAACCGGTACGGGGAGGTTTCGCCGCGGATCGCCCGGCTGCTGGCGTGGATCGACACCCGGATCACCGAGACGATCGCGCTGGAGGAACTCGCCGCGCGCAGCCGCCTTTCCCTTTCGCGCTTCAAGACCCGCTTCAAGGAGGAGGTCGGCATCCCCCCGGCGGAATACATCCTGCGGCGCAAGGTGGAAAAGGCGCGGGAGGCGCTGGCGACAGGCGGCGAAAGCATCACGGCGATCGCCTTCCGGCTCGGGTTTTCCTCCTCGCAGTATTTTGCGACCGTCTTCCGGCGTTACACGGGCCGCAGCCCCTCGGATTTCCGCGGGCAGTCCGCCGGAGCCCGCCGGGATCAGTTCCGGGGCCGGGCGACGCGCCGCACCCGGGCGGCAAGTTCACGGCGGGCTTCGTCGGAGAGTTCGCCGGTATAGCTGGCGGAGTAATGGATGACGCCGGGCAACTCGTCGTCATAGCGTTCCCCGGTGCTCTGAAGGACGGAAGCGCGGACATCCGCCGATTCCCCCACTTCAAGCACTTCCCATTGCTTGCCGTCTTTGCGCCAGATCACCCAGATTCCTGCCCGTGGTTCAAGAATGCCGGTGTTCGGCCATGGTCCATCGAATTCGCAGCCCCAACGTTTGAAAGCCATCCTGTCCGTTCGGTTGTCAGCAGAGCGGTTTTGAATTTTCTCTTCCCACGCTTTCCGGCCACCCGGCTACCGGCTCCCCATCGACGCCCGGGCTGGATGAAAGCATCCGGCCGCCGTGTGCCGGAGATGCCCTGCCAGCCGACGGTGTTCGAGAATCACTGTACCCATTTCATTCAAAAGCGCTCCAGCGGTTGGTTCCGCCCTCTTCCGATTGGAAAAAACGACCGATCGCCCCGGGGGGCAGGGCAGCCGTTGTTTCCGGCGTCGGGGAAAGGGCAAGATTGTACAAAGGGTTGACCCGGCACACCTGCCGGGCCTGGGCCTGCCACCGGGCATGCCGATTGTTCGGGCGCCATCGTATCGTTTATCCCGGACGGGAACATCAGGGAAAATACGTATATTTTTGACATTTTACGCCTTCGGCCCGCTCCGGACGTGTCAACCCACCCCCGCGACCTACCGTGAAGGGATATGTTCAAAAGCGCGCTGACACTGAGCAGGGAAGAACTCGAACGGATCACCGCCTATGTCCGGGCCCGGATCGAGGCGATTGAGGAATCCCGCCGCGATGGCTGGATCGCGGAGCGGGAACGGTTTGAGCGGGAGTGGAACGACGATTTTTCGCACCGCGGCGGCGGGGTTTTCTCCAAGTCGAACGAATCGCTCAACATGATCGGCTCGGGGATCGATTTTGTCCGCTCGCGGATCGTGGACGAGATTTTCGGCACCAAACCGTGGTTCTCCGCCGATCCCCGCCCCCGGTCCGGGTGTGACCCGGCCCTTTCGGATCAGGTGCGGCGGCATCTGGCGTGGAAGCTCGGGCCCAATCAGATCAATTTCGAAGGGATCGCCTCCGATCTGGTCACGCAGGCATGCAAGCTGGGTGAATGCGTAAGTAAAATTTTTTATGAAAACCGGGAGGAAACGTTTGAACAAATCGTCCCGGTGCTCTGGGACGAAGCGGCGGACGCGCCGGTGCTCGACGCCGCGGGCGAACCGATCCTGAGCGAGGCGGAGGCGGCGCTCTACCGCGAAGTGCCCGAAGGGGAATGGCGGCCCGGCGAGGCGCAGGGCGCAACGTTGCGGGCCGGGCTGGGCTGGCGCGAGCAGATCGTGACCCGCCGGCGCACGCACTACAGCGGGGCGCGGGCGGTGCCGCTTCATTTCCGGGAGTTCTACTGCCCGCTGCACGCGCCTTCCCTCCATGATGCGGATTTCGTGGCTCACATGACTTCCATGCGGCTCTCGGAGCTTTGCGCGCACCTCGGCGTCTCGATGGAAGAGGTGGAGAAGGGAAGCGCGGACGACGCCGTCTTTCACGCGATCCGGCAGATCCGCACGGCGCACCCGCCCAACGAGGCCGCCGCGCTCCTCCCGGGCGAAGCGGAGGAGACGCCCGTGGCGGATGGCGACCCGGCCTTCCGGCTCGCGGAGGCGTACTTCGAACTCGACGTGCGGGGGGACGGGCGGCCCTGCCGCATTTTCATGATGATGGCGTATGACTTCGACCTGCCGATCTACTGGGATTACATCGCCAACGTCACGCCCACGGGCCGTTACCCGTTTGAGGCGGTGGTGATCAACAAGGAACCGCACCGGTGGTACGGGCGGAGCTGGTTCAAGAAATACGAAAAGTTTCAGGCCCTCATCGACAAGCTCCTCAACCAGATCCTCTACCGCAACGAGCTGGCGGCAAACCCGGTCAAGTTCCGCCGCAAGGAAGCGGTGGTCCAGTGGCAGGACGATCAGCCGCTGGAGATCGGCCCCGACATGGTCTTCGACCTCAACGACGGCTACACCGCCAACGACGCGCTCCAGAGCGCCCGCATCCCGGAACTCGACGAACAGACCAAATACCTGCTGGAGATGGTCGTCTCAAGCTGGCGCACCCGTTCCGGCGTGACGACGGCCACGCAGGGGGTCTTCGGCGGGCTCCCCTCGGAGCGGACGGCCACGGGGATCACGCAGATCGTCCAGAGCGGGCTGACGATCTTCCGCCCGCAGGTGATGGACATCCGCCGGGGGCTGGAGGCGCTGCTGCGCCAGATCGTCGATTACCAGTACACCTGCCAGACCCAGGACGAGACGTTCAGCTATCTGGAGGGCGAGCGGCGGGTGGAAGGGGTGCTCTGCCGCGAGCGGCTCGACGATCTGCAATTCAACGTGGAGCTGACCCTGAGCCGCGCCCGGCAGCTTCAGCGGCTGGAGGCGGCGGGGGTGGCGGTCGATTTCTTCGAGAAATTCCTGAAGGTGCCCGATGACTACAAGGCGGTGGCCGCGCCGCTCTTTACCACGGTTTACAAGAACCTGGAGATCGACAACGCGGAGGATTATTTCCGCCGCGTGGTCGATACGATGGGGGAGGAGGCCGGGGCGTGAGCGCCTCTCTGGAGCGGGCGGCGCAGATCGCGGAGGAACTCACCGCGATCAACCGCGTGCCAGAGACCGCCCGGGCGATGCTGGAGCGGGAGCTGGAGCGGCTGGCGGCCCATCACACGGAGAAATGCTGCGATCCCCGGCTCTCCGCCCGGCGCAGCGCCCGCCACAAGGAGGCGCGGCTGGTGGCCCGGGGGCTGCTCGGCTTTTATGAAAAGCGGAAGGCCGCGCTGATGGAGGAACTGCGGCTGCTGCGGCAGAAGCCCGACCCCCGGTAGCCTGCCTTATTCATGAAACCCGTAGCGATTGCGATCATGCAGGCTAGGGGAAACCCGGTGGAACCGTTCGAGGGGCCGGATCGAATCACAAGGAGATGCGCACCCCGATCTCCCGATGGCTCCTGTGCGGCTGGCTCGGCGGCCTGATCCTCGCCGGATGCCGCCGGGAGGAACCGGCGCGGGAACCGGAGCCGCCGGTGGTGGAGGTGACGCCGGTGATCGAGCGGGATGTCCCCGTTTACCGGGAATGGATCGGCACGCTCGATGGCTTTGTGAACGCGGAGATCCGCGCGCAGGTGAGCGGCTATCTGGTGGCGCAGTTTTACCGGGAGGGGAGCTTCGTGCGCAAGGGGGAGCCGCTCTTCGAGATCGACGCCCGCCCGGCGCAGGCGCAGTACGAGGAGGCGCGCGCGAACCTCGTCCGCGCGCAGGCCGCCCGGGCCAGGGCGGAGATGGATGAAACCCGCAGCCGCCGCCTCTTCGAGCGCGAGGTCATCAGCGCCAGCGAACACGACGAACGGGTGGAGGCGGCGCGGGTGGCCCGCGCGGATGCGATGGCGCAGGCGGCCGCGGTGGAAGCCTCCGCGGTGAATCTCGGCTTCACGCGGGTGCTTGCGCCGATCGACGGCATGGTCGGCATCGCCCGGGCGCAGATCGGCGATCTCGTCGGCCCTTCCACCGACCCGCTCACGACGATCTCGCGGATCGACCCGATCAAGGCGTACGTGACGGTGAGCGAACAGCGCTACATCGGCTTCACCCGGCATTACCTCACCCGCGCCAGCCGTTCCCGCAAGGAGGAGGAACTGCGCATGACGATGATCCTCGCGGACGGCAGCGTGCTCCCGTACCCGGGGCGCTTTTATGCCACGGATACCCAGGTCAACGCGCAGACGGGGGCGCTCCGTTTCGCCGGGGTTTTCCCGAACCCGGATCATTCGCTGCTCCCCGGGCTGTTCTGCCGGGTGCGGGCGCGCACGGAGACGCACGCGGGGGCGCTGCTGGTGCCGCAGCGGGCGGTGATCGAGCGGCAGGGGAGCTACCAGGTGGCGACGCTGACGCGGGGCGGCGTGGTGGCGTTGCGCACGGTGGAGCCGGGGGAGCGCTTCGGGCGGCTCTGGCTCATCGAGAAAGGGCTGGAGCCGGGGATGACCGTGATCGTGGAAGGGACGCAGAAGGCGCGCGAAGGGACGCGCGTTTCCGCCCGGCGCTGGAAACCGCCGGAGGGGGCGCTTGATCTCCCCCCGGAACCGGGAGCCGGAGCCCGCTCCCGGCCGTTGCCGACGGTGCCGCCCGACCTGCTCGGACCGCCCCCGGTGGCGGCACCACCCTCCCTCCCGCCGCCACGCGAACCCGCCCCCCCGCCCTCCGGGGGAAGCGGCCCGCTGCGCCGCCGGACGATCGGCGACGCGGACGCCCCGAACCCTCCCTCTCACGGAAAATAAACGATGTACCGGTTTTTCATCGACCGGCCCATCGTGGCCATGGTGATCGCCATCCTGATGGTGATCGTCGGCGGCATTTCCGTGGCGTTCCTGCCGGTCGCCCAGTTCCCGCCGATCGTCCCGCCGGAGGTGCAGGTGCGCGCCACCTACATCGGCGCGGATGCCGAGACGGTGGAAAAAGCGGTCGCCACGCCGATCGAGCAGCAGATGAGCGGCGTGGATAACCTCAACTACATGATGTCGGTCAACTCCTCCAACGGCGACATGACGCTGCGGGTGAACTTCGACATCAAGACCGATCCGAACATCGACCAGATCCTCACGCAGATGCGGGTTTCGCAGGCGACCACGCAGCTTCCCCTCGATGTGAACAACTACGGGGTCACGGTCGTGAAGGCGACGGCGGCGCCGCTCATGCTCATCCCGATCTATTCGCCGAAGCGGACCTACGACGGCATCTTTCTGGCGAACTATGCCTATATCAACCTGATCGACCGGTTCACCCGCGTGCCGGGCATCTCCAACGTCAATGTCTTCGGCTCCGGCCAGTACGCGATGCGGCTCTGGGTGAAGCCCGACCAGCTCGCGCGGCTCGGCATCACGATCCCGGAGATCATCACCGCGATCGAAGGGCAGAACCGGGTTTACCCGGCGGGGCAGGTCGGCGCGGAACCGATCCCCCCGGGGCAGGAATACACCTACTCCATCCGCGCCAGGGGACGGCTGGAGACCCCCGCGGAATTCGGCGACATCGTGCTGCGGGCGGACCCGGACGGGAGCATGGTGCGCGTGAGCGACGTGGGCCGGATCGAACTCGGCGCGCAGACCTATGACATCATCGGCCGGCTCAACGGGCAGCCCTCCGCCGTGCTGGCGGTCTACCAGCTTCCCGGCACGAACGCGCTGGCGGCGGCGCAGGGTGTGCGCGACCTGATGGAGGAACTCGCGCGCGAATTCCCCGACGACATGGAGTACGCCGTCTCGCTCGACACCACGATCGCCGTGCGCGAGGGGATGTCGGAAATCGTCTCCACGCTGCTTGAGGCGGTGGTGCTGGTGGTGCTCGTGGTCTTCGTTTTCCTCCAGGGATGGCGGGCCACGCTCATCCCGCTCTGCGCCGTGCCGGTCTCGCTCATCGGCACGTTCATGCTCTTTCCCCTCTTCGGGTTTTCGATCAACACCCTCTCCCTCTTCGGGCTGGTGCTGGCGATCGGGCTGGTGGTGGACGACGCGATCGTGGTGGTGGAGGCGGTGGAACACCAGATCGAACAGGGGCTGCCGCCGCGGGAGGCGACGCTGCGGGCGATGGAGCAGGTCTCCGGCCCGGTGATCGGGATCGCGCTGGTGCTGGCCGCCGTCTTCGTGCCGACGGCGTTCATCCCCGGGATCACCGGGCGGCTTTACCAGCAGTTCGCGCTCACGATCGCGATCTCCATGCTCCTTTCCGCCTTCAACGCGCTGACGCTGAGCCCCGCCCTTGCCGCGATGCTGCTGCGCCCCCGCAAACCGGCGCGCGGGCCGCTCGGCTGGTTCTACCGGAAGTTCAACCGCGCCTTTGAACGCGCCACGCACGGGTACGTGAGCCTGAGCGCGCTGGCGATCCGCAAGAGCGTGGTGAGCCTGCTGGTGCTGGCGCTCTTCGGGCTGGTCACCTGGCGGCTGGCGGAGCGGCTCCCGGGCGGGTTCCTGCCGGAGGAGGATCAGGGGTATCTCTACTGCGGCATCCAGCTTCCGCAGGCCGCCTCGCTGCAACGGACCGACGAAGCCGCGCGCCGGGTGGAGGAAGTGCTCAAGGCGACGCCGGGCGTGGAGTCGTACACGAGCGTGATCGGCTTCAGCCTCCTGAGCACGGTGCGCAGCACCTACAACGCGTTCTTCTTCGTCACCCTCAAGAACTGGAGCGAGCGGACCCGCCCGGAGGAACAGTACGCGGCGATCCGCGGCCATCTCAACCGGGAACTGGCCGCCATCAGCGAGGGGATCGCCTACGCCTTCGCCCCGCCCTCCATCCCGGGGATCGGCACCTCCGGCGGCTTCACCTTCGCGCTGGAGGACCGGAGCGGCAGCGACATCGCTTTTCTGGCCGGCAACCTCGACACCTTCATGGAAGCGGCGGCCAAACGCCCGGAGCTGACCGGCCTCACCACGACTTTCCTTCCCGCCGTGCCGCAGATTGATCTGGAAGTGGACCGGGAGAAGGCGCTCAAGCACGGCGTGCCGCTCGCCGCCCTCTACCAGACGCTGCAAGCCTACATGGGCGGGCTTTTCATCAACTATTTCAACCGCTTTGGCCGACAGTGGCAGGTCTACCTCCAGGCGGAAGGGGAATACCGCAGGGATACGAAATCCATCGACGAATTCCACGTCCGCAACGCGGGCGGGGAGATGGTGCCGCTCGGGGCGCTCGTCGCCCTCAAGCCACGGACCGGGCCGGAGTTCACCATGCGCTACAATCTCTACCGCTTCGCCCAGATCAACGGGAGCGCGGCCCCGGGCTACAGCTCCGCGCAGGCGATGGCGGCTCTGGAAGCGGTGTTTGAGGAAACGATGCCCGAGGGGATGGGCTACGACTATATCGGGATGTCGTTTCAGGAAAAGAAGGCGCAGGAGGGGATCTCCGCGACGGTCATTTTCGCCATGTCGCTTCTCTTCGTCTTCCTGATTCTGGCGGCGCTCTATGAAAGCTGGTCGCTCCCCTTCAGCGTGCTGCTCGGGGTGCCGGTGGCGGTGGCGGGAGCCTTCGCGGCGCTGCTCCTGCGGGGGATGGAGAATAATGTCTACGCGCAGATCGGGCTGGTGATGCTCATCGGGCTCTCGGCCAAGAACGCGATCCTCATCGTGGAATTCGCCAAGGACGAGTACGAGCGCGGGCGACCGCTGCTGGAGGCGGCGCTGGAAGGGGCGCGGCTGCGGCTGCGGCCCATCCTGATGACCTCCTTCGCCTTTATCATGGGGTGTCTTCCGCTCTGGATGGCGAGCGGCTCCGGGGCGGCGGCGCGGCGGGTGATCGGGACGACGGTGATCGGCGGGATGCTCGCGGCCAGCCTCCTGGCGGTTTTCCTGATCCCGGTCACCTTCTACGTCGTCGAACGGCTTTCGGGAAAGAAGGAGCGGCGCGAACCGCCGGAAGGCTCCGGCATTGCCGGGGACGAGGGGAAACGGTAGGATGGCGGACACACCGTCCATTGTCCCTGCCTGTGTGATACCCGCGACCAGCGAACGCCATTCCGAACATGACACTCCCCTCTCCCCTTCGTATCCTCCTTCTCGCCGGTTTGCTGGCGACGCTCCCGGCCTGTTCCACGCCCGACGCCGCGCCTCATGGAAAAATGGTGATGTCCGAGCTTTACTTCGGCTTTTCCAAACCATCCGGCGGCACCGTCTCCACCCGGGAATGGGAGCAGTTCCTTCAAAATGAAATCACCCCGCGCTTTCCCGACGGGTTGACAATCATGGATGGGGCCGGACAGTGGCGGACCCGAAGCGGGGTGATCGTACGGGAGCAGACCAAGGTCCTGAGGATCATCCACCCCGCCACCGCCGGGCAACGCGCGCGCATCCGTGAGTTGCGCGAGCGTTACATGGAGCTTTTCGGGCAGGAGATGGTGCTGGAAGTCGTCAGCCCGGTCCGGGTTGTTTTCTAGCGGGTAACCCGCCTCCTCCGCCCTTTTGACGGGCGCGGTGGCGCGGAAGGCTCCGGCATTGCCGGGGACGAGGGGAAACCGTAGGGTGATGGCATGGCTTCCCACTCTCCGGTTTTCCGTTCGCTGCGTCGCGATGAACTCGATACCGCCCTCGATTGGGCCGCCGCCGAAGGGTGGAACCCGGGGCTGGCGGATGCCGAAGCGTTCCGCGCGGCGGACCCGGACGGGTTCTGGGCGATGGAGGCGGAGGGCGAACTGATCGGGACCGCCTCCACGGTGGTCTATGAAGGGGGGCGGCTCGGGTTTGTCGGCCTTTTCATCGTCCGCCCGGACTGGCGCGGGCAGGGGCTGGGAACCCGTTTCTGGCGGTTTTTCATCGACCGGCTGCGCGAACGCCTCGCCCCGGAGGGAGGAGCGGCGCTCGACGGGGTGTTCGCCATGCAGGCGTATTATGCCCGGAGCGGTTTCCGGTTCACGCACCGCAACCTCCGGATGGAAGGAACCGGGGAGCCGGGCTCGGGCGCGGACCATCCCGGTCTCCGCGAGGCCGCTTCCTTCGATTTCGCGGAATTGCGGGCGTATGACCGGCTCCACTTCGGCGCGGAACGCCGCGAATTCCTCAACCTCTGGGTGCGCCCGGAGGGAGGCCGCGCCCTCGTCTGGCGCAGGCCGGACGGCTTACCCGGCGGCTACGGGGTGATCCGCCCGTGTCGGCGCGGGTTCAAGATCGGGCCGCTTTTCGCGGACGACCCGCAGGGGGCGGAGGCGCTTTTCGCCGCGCTTTCCCGGCACGCCGCCGGTGCGCCCCTCTTCCTCGACGTGCCGGAGAACAACCCCCGGGCGCTGGCGCTCGCGGCCCGCCACGGTCTGCGCGAAAGCTTCGGCTGCGCCCGGATGGTGACCGGGCGCTTTCCCGCGCTGCCGTGGGAACGGATTTACGGCGTCACCACGTTCGAACTCGGGTAGCCCACCCTTCGGCGGCATCAGGGGGCCTGGAACGCTTCACTGGAATGAATACGGGATTCCCGAATACCCGGAGCGGACCCTGATCGAGGGAAACCGGGTGGAAGGCCGTACCTTGCGGGCGGCCCGGGCCCGAGTCTTTCCCTGCGCCCCCCGATCCGCCACAGGATTCGTTTGACAAGCGATGGCCTTCGCCCCACCATTCTCCATTTTCCCTGCATCTATGAAGACCCACCTTCTCGAAGAAGCCAGCAAAGTGATCCCCGACCAGCAGATCCTCATCAACGTCGTCTCCAAGCGGGTGCGCCAGTTTGCCCAGGGGCACCGGCCCCTGGTGGAAGTCGGGGCGCGGGTGGACTTCGCGGATGTCGCCCTGCGCGAGATCATCGAAGGGAAACTGAATTGGGAACCGCTCGCCCCGAGCGAAGAGGACGCGATCCCGCCCCTCCCGTAACCCGGGGAGTCCGGTTTCCACCGGAAAGGAAGGCCATGGGCAGCGACATTTCAGTCAACCGGCGAGCCCGGCACGATTACCATATCCTCGACCATTTCGAGGCGGGGATCGAACTCAAGGGAACGGAGGTCAAATCCATCCGGGGCGGCTACGCGAACCTGAACCAGGCGTTCGCCCGGGTGGACAACGGGCAGGTCTTTCTCTACGACGCGGATATCCAGCCGTATTTCCGCGCAAGCTTCGAGCAGCACGAGGCGAAGCGCCCGCGCCGCCTCCTCCTGCACCGGCAGGAGATCGCGCGGCTCGCGGAGGCCGCCTCCATCGCCGGGCACACGCTGGTGGCCCTGCGGCTTTACTGGAAGGGGCCGAGGGTGAAGGTGGAGATCGGGATCGCGAAAGGCAAAGTCGCCCGGGACAAGCGCGAAGACCTCAAAAAGAGCGCCATCCAGCGGGAGATGGAGCGGGAAAAGGCGAGCTTCAACCGCAAGCACGGTTGAACCCGCCCGGCGGTTTGTGATACCGTGGGAGACGGCTTCCCTTCTCCCCGATGAAACGTTTCCCCGCCATCGCGGCGCATCCGGCCCGGCATCGCCGCCTGATCGCCTGCCTGCTCCTGCTCGGGTTCGCCGGGCTGCTCCGGGCCGCCCCGCCGACGCCCGGGGCCACTTCTCCATCCGCTTCCCCACCCTCTCCCCAAAACGCCCCGCCCGCCATCCGGCTCGCGCCGTTTGCCTCCGGCCTGGAGGAGCCGACCTCCTTTGCCTGCGACAGCGCGGGGCGGCTTTTCGTCACGGAACAGAAAGGGCGCATCCAGTTCATCGAACACCAGCGGCCCCGGCTCTTTCTCGACCTGACGGACCGGGTCGCCTCCGGCGGGGAATGCGGCCTGCTCGGGCTCGCCTTTCACCCGGAGTTTGCGCGGAACGGTTTCTTTTACGTCAACTACACCACGCGGCGCCACGGACGGCTGGAGACAATCGTCTCCCGGTTCGAGGCGAAGCCCCCGGCGACCCGCGCGGCGGCGGAGACGGAGAAGGAAGTGCTCCGCTTTGCCCAGCCCTACGCCAACCACAACGGCGGCCAGATCGCCTTCGGCCCGGACGGGATGCTCTACATCGGCATCGGGGACGGCGGTTCGGCGGGCGATCCCCACAACAACGCGCAGAACCTCGGCAACTGGCTGGGGAAGATCCTGCGCATCGACGTCGGGACGCATCCCTACCGGGTGCCGCCGGACAACCCGTTCGTCTCCCGCGAGGGGGCCAGGCCGGAGATCTGGGCCTACGGACTGCGCAACCCGTGGCGGTTCTCTTTCGACCGCAAAACCGGGGAGCTTTGGGCCGCGGATGTCGGCCAGAACCGGTGGGAGGAGATCGACCGGATCGAAAAGGGAGGCAACTACGGCTGGAGCGCGCGAGAGAGTTCCCACCCCTTCAAGCCGGAACGGGCGGGCGGAGCCTCGCTCATCAACCCGGTCAAGGAATACGGGCGCGAGGAAGGGCACTCCGTCACCGGCGGCTACGTTTACCGGGGCCGGGCCTTTCCCGCGCTCGATGGAATCTACTTTTACGCCGATTTCGTGAGTCGCCACCTCTGGGGGTTGCGGCGGGAAGGGGGGAAGGTGAGCCTCGATGCCCGGCTGATGACCGCCCCGTTCCCGATCAGCGCCTTCGGCGAGGACGCGGAGGGGGAGCTTTACCTGCTCGACTACGGCGAGGGGCGGATTTTCCGGATCGGAATGTGAACCCGGTCCTCCGCGATTGATTTCAGGCCGCCTGGGCGGTAAGCCCCCCCTGATCCAACGCCGATCAACGCCTTCCCGGCGAGGTGACGCGCGATACATTCCTGAACCTGAGGGCCAACAACGCGGGCGGGATCACGGTGAACGGGGTTCTCGGCGTGAAATATAATGTGAACTCGAACTCGGTCATGCATGTGGTGGTGGATGGCACCGGCACCGGAGTCATCGCCCTTGATGCGACCAATGCTTACACGGGATCAACGCAGGTGAATGCGGGTACGCTGGTGGTTGGCAGTGCGGGGTCGATTCATTCAACGAGTGACGTGCGGATCAACGGAGCCTCTGCCGTCTTCCGTTATGAAGGCGGGACGGCCTTGACCAGGACGGTTGCCTTCGGCGCGAACGGTGGGGCGTTTTTCTATAACTCGGGTGCGAAATACACCGGAGGAGCCGGGGCGATCTCGGCGGATACGGGTGATGTTCTTGGCGGGGAGGGGGTGATGGGAAATGTCACGATCGCTGGCGGTGGTGTGTTGCGTCCGGGGAAAATGGGGAATGGCAGCACGGGGTTGCTCACGGTCGATTCGCTTGTATTGCAGGCGGGGGCGCTCACTGAGTTTGATATTTCCGGGGCAGCGGCGTTTGATTCGATTCAATCCGAGGGCGCCATGACGCTGGGGGGCTCTCTTCATCTGGCTTTCAGCGGGTTGCTTGCCAACGATAGCCGCATGAGCTTGTTCTCCGCGGGTGATTCGTCATCGCTCACGGGAAACTTTTCGGGCATCAGCGCAACGGGCGCGTACGAGGGGGATTTTGTGTTGGAGGAAGGGATCTACCGGATGCAGTCCGGCGGGCAGGCTTTGATCTTCGACCCCACGGTGGGGGAACTCCGGGTGAGCGCGATCCCCGAGCCATCCACGTGGATGCTCCTTGGGGTCAGCGCACTGGCCATTCTCCTGCGTCGCGGCCGCCAGCCTGCATGAATCATGCAGGCTAAGGGCTAAGGGACAGGAATGTCGTTTGAGGCGGATATTGATATGAAGCGATTTGATCTGATTGTTTTCGGAGCCACGGCAAGCGGTGCGATGGCTGCCATTGCGGCCAGCCGGGCGGGTCTCAGGGTAGCGATCCTTGAGCCCGGCGGCCATGTGGGGGGGATGGTTACCGGGGGCCTGGGCCATACGGACCTTGGGCGCGGGGATGCGGTGATCGGGGGTTATACCCGCCGCTTTTTCTCGGACCTCGGGAAACACTATGGAAAAGACCATCCGGTTTACGACTTTGAGCCCAGCGCGGCGATGCGCGTGCTTCGCGGGTTGCTGGAGGAGGCGCGGGTGGAGCTTTTCTTTCAGATCGGGATCGGCTCTCTGGAAAAGCGGGGGGCGCGCATTGACCATCTGGTGACGAGGGAGGGGGAGTGCTTTGGCGCCCCCGTCTGGATTGACGCAAGCTACGAGGGGGACTTGATGCAAGCCGCCGGGGTGGCCTACGTCGTCGGTCGGGAAGGGCGCGGGAAGTATGGCGAATCGCTCGCGGGACGGCAGGATTTCCTCCCCGGGCATCATGCTTTCCAGGCATCGGTCCCCTCGCATGACGAGACGGGGAGACGCCTCAAGTTTGTCGAGCCGCAGGAGAAACTTGTTCCCACGGGGGAGGGGGACGGAAAGTTCCAGTCTTACTGCTATCGGCTATGCCTGACGGATCACGAGGAGAACCGGATCCCCGTGCCGAAGCCGGAGCGGTTTGAGCCCGGGAATTACGAGCTGGCCCGGCGGTATCTGGCTGCGTTGGGAGAGAGGGCGCGGCTTGGAAGCTTTTTGAGCATTTCCCGTCTGCCCAATGGAAAGACGGACATCAATAGCGGAGGCGCGGTTTCGACTAATTTTCCCGGAGGTTCGTGGGAATACCCCGAGGCCACGCCGGTCCGGCGCAGGGAGATCGCCCGCGAGCATCTTGACTGGGCGCATGGGCTCATCTGGTTTCTCCAGCATGATCCGGCGGTGCCGGAAAGGATTCGCCGGGAGATGCTCGGGTGGGGATTGTGCAAGGATGAGTTTGTCGATACCGGCCACTGGCCACACCAGCTCTATGTGCGGGAGGGGCGGAGGATGCTCGGCGAGTATGTGGTGAGCGAGCAGGATCTCATCACCCATCGCTCCAAGTATGACAGTATCGGGATGGCGGCCTACAATATTGACATCCGCGAGGTGCAGTGGATTTCCCGCGTGAACTATCTTTATCCAACGGCTCGGGAGGAGGTGTTTATGGAGGGGTATGTGACCTTTCCGGTGGAGCCTTGGGAGATTCCCTATCGGGCCTTGCTCCCGCGCTCAAGCCAGTGCGAGAATCTCATCGTGCCGGTATGCGCCTCGATGTCGAGTGTGGCGTTCGCTTCATTCCGCATGGAGCCTCAGTATATGATTGCCGGGCACGCCGCGGGAACGGCGGCGGCCATTGCCTGGAGGGAGCGTCTCCCGTGCCAGGCGGTCCCGATCACGGTCCTTCGCCCGCAGCTTGAGAGAGAGGGGCAGATTCTCTCTCTTTGAGCCGCCAAAGCGGGCGGAGGATTTGATTGCCATCCGCGGCGGCTCCCGTGATCATGGGGCAACGCTCCATGGAACCCACCCGCCCGCTCAACCTCGCCCTCTACGGAACCAACGGTCACCAGCTCTCCTCGCTTTTATCCGGGGAACCCCACCCGCTGCTCCGGGTGGTGGCGGTGTGCGGAAAACGGTTTGCGCCGGAGATTCCGGGGGTGACCCATCACCCTTCGCTCGAAGCGATCCTGGAAGACCCGGCGGTGGAACTCGTCTCCCTCTGTTCCCCGCGCCGGGCGGATCAGGCGGCGGACGCGATCCGCGCGCTGGAGGCGGGGCGTCATGTGCTGGCGGAAAAACCGGCGGCCCTCTGCGAGAGCGATCTCGACGCGATCCTGAGCGCCGCAAGGGCCAACGGACGCCGGTTCCGGGAAATGGGCGGCACGATTTACAACCATCCCTACCGGGCGATGCGCGAAAAGGTGACCGCCGGGGAACTCGGGCAGGTCGTGCAGGTGTTCGCGCAGAAATCGTACCCGTTTTACCCCGGCCGGGCGCAGGACGAGGCGCTCGATGGCGGTCTCCTGCTCCAGAGCGGCATCCATGCCGTCCGGATGATCGAACACACCACGCGCCTGCGGTTCACCTCCCTCTCCGCGCTGGAAACGAAGCTCGGCAATCCCGAAACGGGAGAGCTGCGGATGGCCGCCTCGTTTCAGGGGCGGCTGGAAAACGGGGCGCTCGCCAGCGCGATCCTCAACTACCTCAACCCCGAGGGCTTCGGCCACTGGGGGAACGAGACGCTCCGGATTTTCGGCACGAACGGGATGGCGGAAACGACCGACGGCGGAACGCGCAGCCGGTGGATCGTCGGCGAGACGGACCACGGCCCCCTCCCCCCGGAGCCGGACGCGGCGGCGGGCTACGCCGAAGCGTTCGCGCGGGAGATCCTCCTGGGAGAGCCGATGCCGCTCTCGCTCGAAGAGGAGCTTCACCCCCTGCGGGCGCTGCTCCGGTGCCGAAGGACGCTCCCCGGTCCCGTGGAAGAGTCGGGATGCGACGGAGAAACGAACTGAAAACAACCCGTTTTTTTCCCATGAACCTGACCACCTTTGAAGCCTCGCTGACGGCGGAAAATCCCCCGGAAGGCCTGTCCGCTCCCCTGCTCGCGCTCTGGCACGATGCCCGGGGCGACTGGCACCGCGCCCATGAACTCGCCCAGCAGGCGCAAAGCCCGGAGGGGGACCGGGTGCACGCCTACCTGCACCGGAAGGAAGGGGACGCGGCCAACGCCGCCTACTGGTACCGGCGGTGCGGGGGCGAGCCTTTCGAGGGAAGCCTCGAAGCGGAATGGCGGGCGATCGCGGCCACGCTTTTGTAGCCGGAAGGCCGGAGGATCGCGGGTTGGGCAGGGTCTCTCCTCCCCGCGCGGGGAAGGAATCACTGGCACTTTCGCCAAAAATAGGGTTAATTCCCAATCCCCCCGTTCGTTTTTTGCCATGCTTATCATACGCGATCTTAAAAAAAGCCACGGAGGCCGCACCCTCTTTGAAAACGCCTCCATGCAAGTCAACTACGGGGAGCGGGTTGCCCTGGTCGGCCCCAACGGAGCGGGAAAATCGACCCTTTTTTCCCTGATTCTCCAGCAGGACGAGCCGGATGAGGGGATGATCGACCGGGATGCCTGGACGATGATCGGCTACCTGCCGCAGGAGGCCGAGGCGGTCGGGGAGGAAACCGTCCTCCAGATCGCCACCGGGCAGGCCGGGGAACTCGAAGGGCTGGAGAAAACCTTGCGCGAACTCGAAAAGAAGGGCGACGTGGAGAGCCCCGCCTATCTGGAAGCCTCCGCCAAGCACGATGTGCTGAGCGATCCGCAGGTGGAGGCGAAAGCGAAGAAGATGCTGCGCGGCCTTGGCTACCGGGAGAGCGATTTCGACCGGCCCGCCCGGGAGATGAGCGGTGGCTGGGTGATGCGCGCGCATCTGGCGCGCCTGCTGGTGATGGAGCCGGACCTCCTCCTGCTCGACGAGCCGACCAACCACCTCGACCTCCTCTCCCTGCTCTGGTTGCAGGATTACCTCAAGACCTACTCCGGCGCGCTCCTGATGATCTCGCACGACCGCCAGTTCATGGACGAAGTGGTGCAGAGCGTCTACGAGATCGCGGGCCAGAGGTTTGTCTCCTACACCGGCAACTACTCGGATTTTCTCGTCCAGCGCGAGGCGAACTACCAGCAACAGATCGCCGCGTACAAGAACCAGCAGAAGGAGATCGCCTCCCTTCAGGAGTTCGCGGAGCGGTTCCGTTCCGTCGCCTCCAAGGCGTCGCAGGCGATGAGCAAGCTCAAGCAGATCGAGCGGATGGAGCTGATCGAGAAACCGCTGCCGCCCCGCAAGCCGTTCCGCTTCCAGATCCCGCAGCCGCCCCGGGGCGGGCAGCGGGCGATCACCCTGAGCGACATCCACATGGCGTACGGAAAGCACAAGGTGTACGAAGGGCTCGACCTGACGATCGAACGCGGAGAGCGCACCGTGCTCATCGGCCCGAACGGCGCGGGAAAATCGACCCTGATGAAAATTCTCGCTGGGACGCTGGAGTTCCAGCAGGGGGAACGCAAGGAAGGGCACAACGCGAAAATCGGCTATTTCAGCCAGCACCGCTCCGACGCGCTCGACCCGGAGAAAACCGTGCTCGAAGAAGTGATGGCCGCCTCACCCACCGTCCGGGAAGAGGAGGCGCGCGGCATCCTCGGCTCCTTCCTCTTCCGCAAGGATGAGATTTACAAGAAGACCGCCGTCCTGAGCGGCGGGGAGAAGAGCCGGCTCAACCTGATCAAGTTCCTGGTGGACCCGCCGAACCTCCTCCTCATGGACGAGCCGACGACGCACCTCGACATTCACACGGTGGAATCGCTCATCCTCGCGCTGGAGCATTACGAAGGGACGCTCGTCTTCATCTCCCACGACGTTCACTTCATCCGCAAGCTCGGGACGAAGGTGCTCCACGTCAGCAACGGGAAGGTCCGCTCCTACCCGGGCGGGTACGATTATTTCCTGGAAAAATCCGGGGCCATCGACGACCGCGCGGCGCTCACGGCGTTCTGATTGCCCGGGCCATCCACCCCGTCGTCCCCATCGTCCCCGATCAGTTCGGGCATCTCCACCGGGTGCGCCAGCCCGTAGGAGAGGAGCTGGCTGCTATCGGTCCATTTGCCGTATTTGTCGCTCTTCATCACCACGGAGATCACCTCCCGGTGATCCCGGAGGGCCGCGCAGACGAGGACGTGCCGGGCGGCCCGGGTGTAGCCGGTCTTCCCGCCGGTGCAACCGGGGAACCCGGCCAGCAGGCGGTTGCTGTTGCGCAACGCGGTGACGCCCCGGGGGCTCAGCCAGTTGTGATGGAGCGTGGAGACATACTGCCGGTAGACCGGCTGCTGCATGGCCGCGCGGACGATCAGGGCGAGATCGTGCGGGGTGGAGTAATGTCCGGGATCGTGCAGCCCGTGCGGGTTCCGGAACTGGCTGTGGAGGGCCCCGAGCTGGTGCGCCCGCTCCGTCATCTTTTTCGCAAAGGCTTCCACGCTCCCGGCGTTATCCCGGGCGAGGGCGTGGGCGACATCGTTGGCGCTCTTGAGCAGCAGGGCGTAGAGGAGTTCCCGGCGGCTGAACTGCTCGCCCGCCTTGAAGCCGATGGAAGTCGGCTCCACCTGCGTATCCTCCGGGGTGATGACGACCATCCCGTCCAGATTCCCCGCCTCGATCACCAGCAGGGCGGTGAGCACCTTGGTGGAACTGGCCGGGTAGAGCCGTTCATCCCCGTTTTTTTCGTAAAGCGTCTCGCCGGTGAAGGCGTCGATGAGGACGGCCCCGTGGGCGATGAGCTTGATGTCGTCGAGCGCCCGGGCGACGGGGAGCTTCATCCCCGTGGGCGAATCGACGAGGTTTTTCGGCGAAGCCTTGCGGCTGCCGCCTGATTTCTTTTTGGACCGGGCGAAGGCCTCCGGCGGGGGCAAAACCAGAAACACCCCCAGCAACAGGGCAAGCCAGCAGAGGGGCGGGGCGGCGACGCGGTGACGGCGGCGACCGGGGCGAATCATCGGGCGGGGAGCGGTTTTCCGTCGATCATCATCCATGGGTCCGGGTGCGGGTTGGCGATAATACGCTGGTAAAGGATGTGGGCAGGGTCAGGGGCATGGGCATGGGCCGGGGCATGAACGGGTTCATGGGTGGAGGGAAGGGGAGGCAGGGCGATCAGGTCGGCGAAGGCGCCCGGCGCCAGGACGCCAAGCTCCCCCCGATGCCCGAGGGCGGCTGCGGGTTCACTGGTCACGGTTCGCAAGAGAGCTTCACTTGTCAACCCCGGAAAGGTTTTTTGTGCCATTCGGAGTTCTTCAAAGAGATTGAGTGTCTGGTTGCTGGCAAGACTGTCGGTTCCCAGAAGGATCGTGGCTCCCGCCGCTTCCAGTTGCCGCCAGGGGAAAGGCGGATGGCCAAACCAGGCGTGGCTGCATGGGCAATGGACGAAAATCCACGGGCCGCTTTCGGCCACGAGCCGGAGATCCGCTTCATCGAGCCCGTTGGCATGGACGAGCAGCCACCCCGGGCCGACCCGCCCGCGCCGCACCGCCTCGCCGAAGGAGGAACGCCCGTGGCCGCAATCGTCCATCGGCCGCCCGACGGAGGCGAGAAACCGGGCGAACTCCCCGGTGTGATGGCGGAACATCGCCTCTTCGTCGGCGGATTCCGCCAGATGGGTGGTGAGGATCATCCCCGGGCGCTCCGCCGCCGCTTCCTCCACGGCCTTTCGCGCCGCCCGGTAAAGCGCGGGAGAAGCGGTGTAGGGGGCATGGGGGCTCAGGCCGCCGGAGGGGCCGGGCCGGGCCCGTAATGCGTCGAGCGCGGCCTCCACGAGCCGCGTCGCCTCACCGGGGGTGCGGATGTCGATGAGTTCGGGCACCCACCAGGTGCGGATCGGGTCCGGAGGCAGAGTCGGGAGAAGCTCGGGAAAGGCGGCGAGATTGCAGACGCTCGTCGTCCCCCAGCGGCGAAGCTCCGCGAACCCGTCCGCGATGGCGGCGCGGTAATCCTCCGGCGTATGGCGGCGCTTGAGCGCGTTGATCTCCCGAATCCAGCCGACGAAGGAATCCTGCGGCGGGATCGCCCCGCGCATCATCGTGTAGTCGAGGTGGCAATGGGCGTTGATGAGCCCGGGCATCAGCACCTCGTACCCCTGCGCGCCGAGATCGAGCACCGGCGCTCCCTGCGCCTGCGCCGGATCGTAGGGGCCGACGGCGGTGATCCGTTCCCCCTCGATGCGCACCATCCCGTCCGCGATCGGCGGCTGGCAGATCGGGACGACGTGAGGCGCGCGCAGGATCTTCATTTCGATTTCACCTCTTCGCGGATGGCCGCCACGAGCAGGTTGCACGCCTCCGGGCAGAGGAGCGGCAACCCTTCGCTCCCGCTTTCGGCGCCCTCGGGAACGGGTGCGGGATGCCCCGGTTCGATTTCCCAGAGGATCGTGCGCAGGCACCCGGCCCGGGGGTTCCGGCAGCAGCGGGCCATGGCGGCCTCCGCCCCGGCCCGGGTCGCCCGGCGGGTGACGGCGTACATGCCGCTCTGGCGCTCCAGTGTGGCACGCAGCGCAACCACGGCGAGCCGCCCCTCCTCCCGGGCCAGCCAGATCCCGGTCAGCGTCGGGTAAAGGAATTCGATCGCGCGGCAGAGCGCTTCGGGCCCGTCGAGTTCCAGCCGCCAGCCGTGGCGCAGGTTGGCGGCGGATTTCAGGGGGCGGTATTCGCCCGCGTCGTCGCTCAGGGCGATCTGCCGGGCATCCTCGGGGCGGTGGAAGGTTTCAAGCGCGGCGAACGCCCCGGGCGGCAGGTCGGCCTCCTCGTGATGGGTGAGCCGGTAGCCGCCCCGGGGGTTGGAACGGATGACGATCTCCCCCACCCGCTCCCCTCCGGCCTCCAGCCAGTGGAGGAAGGCGGCGGCGATGCGGCCCCGGCGCGGGGCAGGCCCGCTCACGGCTCCCCCCCTTCCCCCGAAGGGTGTTCCGCGTCAAACCGGGCGACCTGATCAAGGATCACGTCCGCAAAAAGCGGCTCCGTGCCGATCGCGCTCGCGTAGTAGAGGCGGCGGCCATGGAGCGCGTACGGGTTGTGCCGGAAGACCTCGCGGCGGCTGGCGGCCTCCCCCGGCTCCGCCTCCACCCCGAGCATGACCGGGATGTCCTGATAACTGTGCAGCCCGTCCGCCACGAAAAACGGGACGATGATCACGTTCGGGGCGCGGGTGAGCGCGGCCCAGTCGCTCACCAGCGGCGGCTCCTCCATGTAGGCGGCGAGCACCTCCGCGTACCGGCCGAGCGCGGTGATCGCCCGCACCTGTTCCTTCACGGCGAGGGCGGAGTTGTCGTTGAGCGCCGTGCCGTGGCCGACGATGACGAGCGAACTCTCCGCCGGGTCCACCTCCGGGGCGACTTCCGCCGCCCGGTGCAGGAGCACCTCCGTCATGCGCGGGTGGCTCCCCACCGGGTCGCAATACTTGAGCGTGAGGCCGTCGCGCCGGGTCACCGGCCCCTCCAGCTCCAGCTCCCGGGGGATGACGCGGCGGGTGAAATACCCTTCGCTGATGAAATTCGGGACGATGTAGACCTCCCGGCTCTCCAGCGTGTAGAGGACGTGCCGCAACCCCGGCTCCTCCTTCCAGAAGGCGGCCTGCACTTCCGCGAAGAGATGGCGTTCGCGCAGGCGGTCGAGGTGCTCCCAGGTCGGGACGCTGGAATCCGGGTTGAGCGTGGAGCCGTGGCCGACGATGAGCAGGGCGCTTTCCCGCTTTGCGGCAAAGGGAGAGGGATGAATCAGCGTGGACACGCCCTCAAGTTACCGCGCCCCGGGCGGGTGTCGATGGGAATTGCGCCCCCGGTCACCGCGCATCCCGGGCCGCCGCCGCCAGCGGCCGGACGAAATCGGCCACCCGGCGGACGAAATCGGGCTCTTTTCCGTATTCGCCGATCCGTTTGACAATCGCGCTGCCGACCACCACGGCGTCCGCCTGCGCCGCCACTTCGCGCGCCTGTTCCGGGGTGGAAACGCCGAAGCCGATCGCCACCGGCAGGTCCGTCGCGGCCCGGATGGCGGCCACCCCGTCCGCGATGTTCGTCGCCACGGTCGCCTGCTCCCCGGTCACCCCCTCGCGCGAGATGTAGTAGATGAACCCCTCGGCGCGGCGGGCGAGCTGCGCCACCCGCGCGGGCGGGGTCGTCGGCGCGATGAGCCGGATGCGCCGCACCCCGCTCGGGATGTCGAATTCCCCCCGGTCCTCGTCCGGCGGCAGGTCGAGAAAGAGGACGCCATCCACCCCGGCGGCCTCCGCGTCGCGCAGGAATTCCGCAAACCCGTACCGGTAGACCGGGTTCATGTAAGTGTAGATCACCAGCGCCATGGCCAGCCCCCGCTCCCGCACCCGGCGCACGCTCCCGAGCACGCCGCGCAGCGTCGTCCCGGCGTCGAGCCCGCGCTGGGCGGCAAGCTGGTTGACGATCCCGTCCGCGAGCGGGTCGGAAAACGGCACGCCGAGTTCCAGCACGTCCACCCCGGCTTCCTCCAGGGCGAAGGCGAGCGCCTCGGTGGCTTCAAGGTTCGGGTCGCCCGCGCCGATGTAGGCGACGAACCCTTTGCGGCCCTCTTCGCGGAGCCGCTGGAAAGTGGCATCAATCCGGTTCTGCATAGGGCATTCTTGGCGGGAAGCGCCGGGGATGAACAGCACTATTTTCCCCGGTTGGGCCCGGGATCAGAACGGGTCGCCGCCGCCGATCCGCCACGTCTCCAGACACGCCCCGGGGATTTCTCCCAGAAAGCGCGAAGGCTGCTGGTTCATCGCCCCGTACCCGGCGCTCACCCGCAGGAGCGGGTAGGTGAGGTAGAGCTGGTCGCGCGCCCGCGTCACCGCCACGTAGAAGAGCCGCCGCTCCTCCTCCACCGCATCGTCCTCCTCCATCGCGCGCCCGCTCGGGAACATCCCCTCGGCCATGCCGATCACGAAGACCACCCGCCACTCCAGCCCCTTGGCCTGATGCACGCTCGAAAGCGTCAGCTTCCCGTCCGCGGCGTGGACGGGCTCCTCCTCGCCGCCGCCGAGCAGGGCGAGCTGGTCGAGAAAGTCGCCCGGCTCCTCGTATTCTTTCGCGAATTGCGCAAGCGTGTTGAGGTCTTCCCGGCGGGATTCGTAGTTCGGGTATTTCCCGCGCAGGTAGTCGTCGTAAAACGCTTCCATGATGCTGAAGAGCATTTTCCCGGGAGGCGCGGGCGTCCCCTCCGGGGCGAGTTCCGCGAGGGTATGGCCGAGTTGCCTCCATGCACCGGCGGCCTTCGCGGGCACTTTCAGGCCATCGAGGAGCGCGCCCAAAACCGGAGCCCCCCCTCCGGCATCGGCCACCCGCCCCGCCACGGCGTTCCAGAGGCGCATCGCCGTCTGCTTGCCGATGCCGGGCAGGAGGAGCACCATCCGCCGGAAGGCGACTTCGTCGTGCGGGTTGACGACGAATTTCATCACCGCGGCGACATCCTTCACGTGCGCCTGCTCGAAAAACCGGAGCCCGCTGGTGATCCGGAAGGGCACCCCCTGGCGCATCAGCTCCATTTGCAGTTCCATGGAATGAAAGTGCGCGCGGTAGAGGACCGCCATTTCATCAAGCGCGATCCCCTCCTCCTGAAGCTCCCGCGCACGCTGGGCGACGAAGAGCGCCTGTTCCTGCGGGGTCGCGAGCGCGGCGAGGGCGGGCCGCATCCCGCCCCCCTGCCGGACGGGGCGCAGCGCCTTTTCAAACTGGTGCGTGTTCGCGGCGATGGCGGCGTTGGCCACGTCGAGCACTTCGGGGAGGCTCCGGTAGTTCGTCTCGATCCGGAAAATGCGCGCGCCCGGGTAACGCTCCGGGAACTGGAGCATGTTGCGGTAGTCCGCGCCGCGCCAGGAGTAGATCGACTGCGCGTCATCCCCCACGGCCATCACGTTCCGGTGCTCCCGGGCGAGGATTTCGATGAAATCGGCCTGAAGCCGGTTCGTATCCTGGTATTCGTCCACGAGGATGAACCGGAACCGCTCCCGGTACTGCCGCGCGATCGTTTCCTCCCGTTCCAGCAGCCGGAGCGGTTTTTCGAGCAGATCGTCGAAATCGACCCCGTTGGCGGTCCGTTTCCGGGCTTCGTAGGCATCGCGGATGCGGGCGATCTCCTCCTCGTACCCGGCGAAGTAACCGTATTTTTTTTCAATCACGGCGGGAATCGCCAGCCCGGTGTTCAGGGCAAAGCTGATCATGTCGGCGACCACCTCCGCCTTGGGAAAATCCTTGGGCAGGTTCGGGGGGAGGACGGCCTTGAGCAGGTCGAGCTGATCCTCCCGGTCCAGAATGGAAAACCCGGGCCGGTATCCCGCCGCCTCCGCGTGACGGCGCAGGATGCGGTTGCCGATGGAGTGGAACGTGCCGCCCCAGAGCCCCGACGTCCGGTCCGGGAGCAGGGCGTCCACCCGGGCGAGCATCTCGCGGGCCGCCTTGTTCGTGAAGGTGAGCAGCAGGATGTTCTCCGGCGCGGTGCCCCCTTCGAGCAGGTAGGCGACGCGGTAGGTGAGCGCCCGCGTCTTGCCGCTGCCCGCCCCGGCAATCACCAGCGCCGGGCCGGGAGGCGCCGTCACGGCGGCGAGTTGCTGGGGGTTGAGTTCCGCCGCGTAATCAATGGCGGGAGCCGCACGGCGGTGCAGGGTGTAAAGGCGGGACATGGGGAAAAGATCACCCGGAAGGGGCCTCCGGGCCAAGTCCCAAAAATCAGCGTTCCTCCAGCAGCCGTTTCACGACGGCTTCCGTCCGCTCCCCTCCCTTGAGCGTGCGTAGCCGTCCCTTGCGGTCGATGATCCAGAGGGTCGGCAGGGCGTTGACGGCGAGCCGGCGCACCAGCGGGCTTTCCCATCCCTGCGTTTCGAGCAGCACCGGCCAGCTCCGGCCCAGCGGACGAAAAATCGCCTCAAGCTCCTCCCGGCTCCGGTCGAGGCTGACGCCGACGATCGCCACCTTCCCCGCGGGCAGCCGCGCTTCGAGTTGCGCGAGTTCCTGAAGGCCGACCACGCTCGGCACGGACCACCCGGCAAAGAAATAGAGCAGGACCACTTTCCCCTCCATCGCGGCGAGGTCCACCGCGACCCCCTCCGGGGTGGTCCCGGAAAGCGGCACCGGCCGCCCGAGCATCCCGAGCCGCCGGAGATCGTCGTGAATGCGGGCCTGCAAGGCGGGCTCGCGCGCCAGCGGCAGGGCCGCCTGAAGGAGCTTCTCCTTTTCCCGGGGGTAGGCGTCGTAAAGGGTGGCGATCTCCGTCATCAGGGCGGCCAGCCGCCGGTCGTTGGGATGCTGGCGGCGGAAGGCGGCGAGCTGGTCGGAGAGCGAACGGCGATCCGCCTCCGTCGGCACCGTCACCTGCCGCATCGCCAGGGTGAACGAGGCGAAGGCGACATCCGCCTGACGGCTTTCCGGGGCGATCCGGGCCGTCCCCTCGATCACCTGCCGGGCGTGCTGAAAGAAAACGGGCTGACCGGTGAGTTCCCCCCGGCCCGCGAGCACATGGGCGAGCCGCAGCCGGGCGTCGATCACGCGGGGGTCCGTCGGGTGATGGGTGATAAAATGGCGCAGCGCCCTCTCCTGCCCTTCGAGGTAGGCGGGCATGAGCCTGCGGAATTCCTCCACACTTTCCGGGCGCGGGCGGGCGCCGGTTTCAGCCTGGGTGACGGCGGCCCAGTCCTCATCCGCCGTCGCGGCGCGGGCCACCGGCGACGCGGGGAAGAGAAGGAGCAGAAGCAGGACGGAGATGGGAAAAAGGGATTTCATGGAGGGGGAAAAATCAGCGGGCCCGCAGCCGGACGACCAGCGGGCGGTGATCGCTCGCCTTGCTCCAGTCGGGCGAACGGTAAAGGTACGATTTTTCGCGGATCACCATGGCCCGGGCTGCCTTGTTGACGAAGAGGAAATCAATGCGGGAGTAGACATCGTTCACCTTCCAGTGGTGAGTCCACCGGTCGCCATGGGCGTCTTCGAGCGGCAGCGGGGTGAGCGCCTCGGGAGAGCCGCGCAGTCCGGCGATCTGACGCAGGTTCGGCTGGTCGCGGGTGTCGTTGAAATCGCCGTAGAGCAGCAACGGCAGCGCGGGATCGTCACGCAGGATGGCGTCGATATGGCGGCGCACCTGATCGCCTTCGTGCCGCCGGAGCAGTTCCTCGCCCTCCCGCACGGGCAGCTTGGATTTGAGGTGCACGCCGACGAAACGGAGGTTCACCCCGTCGCGGATGCGCACCGTCACATCGAGAATGCCGCGCCGGACCTTTTCATGGCTTCCCTCCGCGGCGAAGGCGATGTCGCCCCGGGAATGGCGGGCCACGATCGGGTAGCGGCTCACGAGCGCGAGCCGCCGGTCCGGGTCCGCGGCTTCCAGGTATTCGTAATCCCGGTAGCCGAGCCCGGCCTGCGAGAGAAGGTGGCGGAAGTGGGCGAACTGAGCGGGCGATCCCATTTCGCATACCCCGAGGATATCCGGGTTGATCTCCCGGATGACGCGGATGAGCGCCTGCGTCGCCTCCCCGCTCTTGCCCGGTTTCGTGCGTCCCATCTCGGGCAGGGGCGAGAAATTCGCCACATTATAGGCGGCGAACGTGATCTCCTCCGCCTGGAGCCGGACGGCTCCGGTCCGGGCCCAAACCACCAACACGAGCGTAACCAGCAGCATCCTCATCGTCCAGGATGAGCGGAAAACGGGGGGAAGGGACGGGCGAAGACCGGCGGAGCGCCCTGCCGCGCGGGGCGAGCCGGGCGGCGGCGGGCAATCAGGAAAAGCGGGGCTCAGGCGTGCGGCTTGGCTTCGGGCTCGGGGGTGCCGGGAGCGGCTTCGGCCTGGTGTTCACGAATCTCGGAAGGCTGGCGCACGGCGGGCTGATCGGCGCTGGTGATCTGCCGGTGCATATCATCCTTGGCCTTGTGGAATTCGTTCATGGCCTGCCCGAGGCCCCGCGCCAGTTCGGGAAGACGTTTAGCCCCGAAGAGGAGCAGCACCACCAGCAGGATGATCACGACATCCGGGCCGGCCAGATTGAAAAGACTCGCGACGATGTTCATAGCCCGTACCAATACACCACTTCCGGGGGTGGGGCAAAGGTTTTCGCCGCCCCGGGAGAGCGGCTCGGGAGGGGAAAGGCGCGGCGGCTGGCGGAAGGACCGCCGGGTCGCCGAAGGGAGAAGCGGTTCAGGGGGAATGGAGCCGGGCGCGATGGGCGCGATGGGGTATCTGAACCGGAAAACACGACATCGCGCTTTCATTCCATGGTTTCCCTGAATCGTGTTGCCTCAAGTCAAAATGACACCGGGGAGTGAAAAAGAGGGGGATTCATTGCCTCATAACAAATGACACCGAAGCAAAGGCGCAAATCGCATCAAAATGAGCTTCTGGAAGGAGCCCGGAGGG